>Ga0208373_1000837_pt1 | contig 47029 bp, 45 predicted proteins | sample RifOxyC2_FD_184036 | JGI IMG/M metagenome (GOLD analysis project Ga0208373, IMG submission 184036) | Soil microbial communities from Rifle, Colorado - Rifle Oxygen_injection C2 (SPAdes) | ecosystem: Environmental > Terrestrial > Deep subsurface > Rock core/Sediment | place: Rifle, Colorado...
CGAGGCGGCGAGGAGAGAGCAACAGGAGTGTATAAGTCATACATGACTGTTGCGAAAGACGATGCCAACAAAGCGGAAAACCAAAAGACGAAGGGTATATGTATTGTAGAGGAAGACCTATGTGTCTGCCTGATCAACATAAAAAATCTATTCATTAAAAAAAGGAAAACACTATGTTAAATCTATTAGGCATTACCACCGCTTATGCAGCCGATACTGCAGCAACAGGCACTGCACAATCTCACGGCAGTTTGCTTTCTATGCTGCCGATGTTAATTATTTTTATCGCGATTTTTTATTTCTTATTAATTCGTCCGCAATCCAAACGTGCTAAAGAACAAAAAAGTTTATTATCCAATGTTGCAGTGGGTGATGAAGTCATGACAGCCGGCGGTATCGTTGCAAAAGTCATTAAACTGGGTGATAAATTTGTTGTATTGGCTATCGGTAAAGAGACACAAATTACTTTAAAGAAAACTTCTATTGCGACTGTGTTGCCGAAAGGCACTATGGATGCAGATGTGGCAGAAGTTACGGCTGAAAAAAAACCAGAGTAATGGTAGACGCGATACATTTTTATAATAAGAAATTTTAAATCTATGAATCAATATCCGCTTTGGCGATACCTCTTATTAATTACACTGATTGTGATCGGCATTGTTTATGCTGTACCGAATTTTTATGGTGAAGATCCTGCTATTCAAATTTCAGCGCAAAGCGGATTGCCTTTGACCATGCAGACAGTTGATCAAGTCAAACAAGCTTTAAAAGATAATCATTTGTCTTATCGTTCTATCACCGAAAACAAATTAAATCTTCTCATCCGATTTACCGATATCAATGTGCAGTTAAAAACGCAAGATTTAATTAAACAAGTGTTAGGTGATAACTATACCGTTGCGCTTAATCTTGCACCGCGCACACCGACCTGGTTATTAGCAATCGGTGCAGAGCCGATGAAATTAGGTTTAGATTTACGAGGCGGTGTGCATTTTACTTTAGCCGTTGATACGCAAGCGATGTTGAAAACACGTTCGTTGACAGATCTACACAGCATGACCGATGTGCTGCGCAATGCAGATATTCGATACAGCGGAGAAGCAGCGCACGCTGCAAAGGGTATTACGATTAATTTCAGAAGCAGTGCTGTGCGTAGTCAGGCGATGAAATTATTGAGCGGACAATTCGGCAGTGATTATTTGTTTAATACAGTGGATTCAGGGAATAATGATCAGTTGCGCGGTATGCTGCGCGAAAATACATTAGCAGATATTGAGAGCAATGCCATTGATCAAAATATGACGATCTTAAGAAATCGTGTGAATGCTTTAGGTGTTTCGGAAGCAGTCGTGCAGCGTCAAGGATTAGATCGTATCAGCGTAGATCTACCCGGTATACAAGATACGGCGCGTGCCAAAGATTTAATCGGTAAAGTAGCCACCATTCGTTTTCAAATGGTAGATGAAGAGCATGATCCTATTGCTGCATTAAACGGTACCGTGCCGTTTGGTTCACGTTTGTATACTTATCAAGGACGACCTATTTTATTGCAAAATCAAATTGTACTGCGCGGTGATGCCATTACTTCAGCTCAAGCAACGATTGGTGATGACGGACGTCCTGCGGTGAATATTCGTTTAAGCGGATTACAAACTTTATTTGCAAAAATGACGAGTGAAAATATCGGCAAGCGCATGGCAACTGTTTACGTCGAAACAAAAACCAGCACGCAAATGGTGAATGGCAAACCGCAAATTGTTCAACATCAAGTTGAAACGGTGATTAGTGTGGCAACTATTCAGTCTGCCTTAGGCAATAGTTTTCAAATTACCGGATTAGATTCACAGCGCTATGCGCAAAATTTAGCACTACAATTACAATCAGGCGCTTATTCCGCACCCGTTACTTTTATTCAAGAAAGATTAGTGGGTCCCAGTTTAGGCGCAGAAAATATTCACATTGGTATTTTGTCAACAGAAATTGGTTCACTGGCGGTGATTATTTTCATGTTATTTTATTACCGTTTTTTCGGTGTTTTTGCAGATATGGCATTGCTGCTGAATATTGTTTTTATTGTGGCAGTGATGTCTATTATTCATGCTACGATGTCATTGCCCGGCATTGCAGGTATTGTATTGACAGTCGGTATGGCAGTGGATGCAAACGTGCTGATTAACGAACGCATACGAGAAGAATTGCGAAACGGCATGAGTCCTCAGGCATCAATTTATGTAGGTTATGAACGCGCATTTTCAACCATTGTAGATGCAAACGTCACCACTTTAATTGTTGCCGTAGTTTTATTTGCATTAGGTTCGAGTTCAGTGAAAGGATTTGCCGTGACGTTGATTATCGGTTTAATCACTTCAATGGTGACGTCTATCTTTTTCACCCGTGCGCTGGTTAATTTAATTTACGGCAGACGAAATATTAAATCCATTTCAATCGGTATTAAAAATCCGGTAATGAAATAATTGTAGGGGCAATTCATGAATTGCCCGTACGTTAACAGAGAAAACAAATGGAATTTTTTAAAGCCAATACAAAAATCAGATTCATGAAACAGCGAATGATTGCTGCCGTTATTTCGCTGACGCTGTGTATCGGTTCAATTGTTGTGCTGATGATTAACGGATTAAATTTAGGTTTGGATTTTACCGGCGGCACACAGATTGAAATGCAGTTTAATCAAGCGGTGCAGGTAGATCAAATTCGCGAAAATTTAGTTCGTGCCGGATTTCCGCAAGTGATTGTTCAAGCTTATACCACTACGGATATTTCTATTCAGGTAGGACCGCATAAAGATTTAACGCAGGAAGAATTAAAAGCGAAAGTGACGCAAGCAGTACCCAATGGAAATATTGTGCAGATTAATTATATTGGTCCGCAAATCGGCAAGACACTCATGACTAATGGTATTTTAGCGATTGTAGTCGCGATGTTAGGCACAATGATTTATATTGCGCTCCGATTTGAATATCGGTTTGCGTTAAGCGCTACTATTTCTTTAATTCATGATCCTCTGTTAATTCTCGGTATTTTTGCGTTATTTCATTTGCAGTTTGATTTAATTGTGTTAGCCGGTGTATTAACTGTGATTGGATATTCATTAAACGATACCGTCGTAGTATATGACCGAGTGCGAGAAAACTTCAGAAAAGTTCGCCGCGGTACACCGCTTGAAATTATGGATTTATCTATCAATCAAACATTATCGCGAACTATTATGACTTCTGGTTTGACGATGTTAGTTGTCGTAGCATTATTTATTTTCGGCGGCGAAGTTGTTCATAATTTTGCGTTAGCCTTGATGATTGGTATTGTCGTGGGAACTTATTCTTCTATTTATGTCGCAGGATCTTTGGCGCTGATGTTTGGTCTTACCAAATCCAGTTTAGTGCCTGCCAAAAAAATGACGGATGAATTGCCTTAGTGTAAGAGAAAAGAGAAAAGGGAAAAGGGAAAAGATAAAAGGCAGCCTCTTCCTGCAAACTGTTCCCTTTTTTCTTTTTACTTTTCTCTTTCGTTAGTTTCTAAACACTTTTAAATTGAATTCTTCAACTTCGCCTCTTGAAGTGGAATGGGTATATATACCCATCGCGACTGAGTTCTCGGGGTTGGCACAAATAGACCCGAGTATTTTGGTTTCTCAGTGAGGCTTTGATAAGGGAGCAACAGGAGTGTATACGTAATACATGACTGTTGCGAGCGACGATGCCAACAAAGCTGAAAACCAAAAGACGAAGGGTATATCATTACCCTTAAAAAACTTTTGCTTCCTGCTCACTATCTTTTGCCTACTCGTCAGTTTCCAATTATTCATTTCTTTTATTGAGCTTCATTTCATCTCTCAAAGTAGAATGGGGATATTCATAACATTACACCATTACAAAATTTTTTAAAAATTTTCCTAAAAAAACTCTTCATTACATTCTTCTCAGTGAAACGTTCATACTATTTTTAGCAAAGGTCTCATAGACTGATTACCTTATCTTGCTTATATTTTTTAGGTAACTATTCACTGCTTTCCAGCGAACGTTCAGTATCGTGCTGAATAATTACTTTTTTAGTAAGGAAAAGATATGAGCCGATTGTTTCGTTGCTGCCGTCCTCAAATGTCTGTTGCGCCGATTTCTGAAAAGGAAATTTCATTAGCTAATTTACAGATTGAATTAAAGTATTTAAAGCTAAAAAGAAAGGACTGTTTTAAAAAAATGAACGATAACGAATGCGCCAAGTTTTTTAATTGTTTCTCTTGGCTAGAAATTAAATATGAACAGCGTCAGGAGCAGCTTGCAAAAACTTATGAAAAACTTAGAAGAAAAATTGAACAAGTAGAATTTTTAATGAAAAAAATCATGGAAGAAAAATCACATGAAATCCCCTCTGATTTTAAACTCAGAAGATAATCTTCAATAATTTTTTAATCCTTAAGACTATTTTAAGTTTTACTTGATAAACTGTTTCTATCAACACTAAATTATTGCTGAAGAATCGGCAAGAGGAGATGATTATGCGTAGACCACCATTGGCAGTTTTCGCTATTGGGCATGATAACACAGCTGCTTCTGTAGATTTAGTTTTGCTAGGTTTAATAGCAAAAAAAAGAGATTTACTCGGAAAGATAATTTCATGCAGGGAGAAAGATGAAACAGTGTCTCAAGAGTTAAAGAATAATTTGGCTTATATTAATGTTCGGATTTCTGAGCAGCAATTAATAGATAAAATTAACACAATCGTTGAGCGTATTAAAACTTCTCATTGTCCTGTTATATTAAATTCGAGTGATCAAAGAGAGGTAGAAGAGTTGGTAAATGTATTCCCATATAATCGTGATTCATTAATGCGCGTGCAGGATGAAATAAATAAGCTAAATTCGTCAGAATCGACAATGGCATATTTGAATATTTCCAATCAAGCAGTAGCTCTTGACATGATTGACCAAGTTAAAGCTTTGGTACAAGAAAGAATTAATAAATTGCCATCTGAAGCTAAATCCTCTACGCCTGATGAGGTTGGGCATGGTGGAGGCGGAGGTGGAAGTGCTGAAGAAGATATTTCTCTATCGGCAGACGAAGTTGGCGAGATAAATGAAGATCCTTCTGAAGCTGCATTAGTAGAAACACTAGAAAAGGAAGGGGCGTCGTTATTGGCAGAAATAGCTCAACTTAAAATCCAGCTTTTAGCTGTGTTAGAGAGTAGTCGTGCTGATACGAGACAGAGTGAATGGTTAGATAAAAGAATAAACGAATTAGAAGATCACCCTTTGGCAAAATGGATGAAGAAAAGGGATGCAGATAGAATTGCTGCCGCTGCGATTATAGGTGGTGAAGGGGTGTGGATAGAAATGAAACCGTTGCGCTCTTCTGTTAGTCATTCTTCTGATGTAGTTGCTCAGGAGCATGCAAGTGGTATTGGGTATTCTTCCGACAATAGTTCTGACTCTGCTACACATAGGTAAAAATTAAATCATTTTATACTTTAGTTGAAACGATTTTAGTCATTAATAATGTTAAAGTATCTAAGGGAATTTATTTTTTGCTTATTTTAGTATACACTAAAAAGCATAGAGAAAATCAACGGGAGGATCCTCATGCAAAGAGCAAATATTTTTCAAAATGGACATAGTCAGACAATGAGATTGCCAAAAGAATTTCGGTTAGAAGGTAAAGAAGTTGCTGCCATTCGCTTAGGCGATGTGGTTGTTTTGCAGCCGATAAAAGGCAATTGGCTAAAGATTCATCAAGCAATGTATCCACTCAAGGAATTTATAAAAGATCGCAAAGATCATTTGCCAGAAGAAAGAGAGAAATTGTAATTAACAGTGTTGTACTGTTACGACAATACAAAAAATATATTCTTTTACCGCTCCCATCTTTTTACTTTTCACTTTTCCCTACTGCATTCAGCAGCGCTTCATAAATTTTTGGATTGCCGGCAATCACGTTGCCGTTTTCTAAAAAGTTTTTTTCACCTTTAAAATCTGAGATAAAACCGCCGGCTTCTAAAATTAAAAGAGAACCTGCTGCCATATCCCAAGGTTTTAAAGTCATTTCCCAAAATCCGTCAAAACGTCCGGCAGCCACATAAGCTAAATCTAATGCGGCAGAACCGGTGCGCCGAATGTCACCAGCTTCTGAAAAAATATTTTCTAACGTTTTAAAATAAGCAGGCATGCATTCTTTGTTTCGAAATGGAAACCCTGTGCAAAGCAATGCGCCGTCCATTTTTTTGCAGGAGCTGACACGAATTTTGCGATTATCTAATTGTGCGCCTTCACCTTTGGCTGCCATGAATAATTCATTTTTAATTGGATCAAAAATCACACCGGCAATCATTTCTTTTTGATCTTTCACTGCAATGGAAATGCAAAAGTGCGGCATGCCGTGAATATAATTCGTTGTGCCGTCAAGCGGATCAATAATCCAAGTATATTGATCGCCTTCTTGCGCTTCACTTTCTTCTGCTAAAATGCCGTGATTCGGATAGGATTTGCGAATAGTTTCAATAATGACTTGTTCGGATTGTTTATCAATATCAGTGACAAAATCATTTTTGCTTTTTTCGGTGATATGTAAATCATCGAGACGATCAAAACTTTGAAGCATTATACGACTTGCTTTGCGGGCAGATTGGATAGCGATGTTAATAAAAGGATGCATGAAAATTCCTTGTCTAATCCCCATAAACGGACAATCTCTTTAGAAAATGCTCGTTCAAAATGCTCATGTATGCTCTTATACACTCCGCTTTTTCTCTCGCATTTTCTTCGACCTTGTCTCGTTTCTGGAAATAAGACAAGGAATTTTTCAGTGCAGATTTTCCGGATCTGAGAGAGCTGGAATCTTGCCATAAAATGCAGAAAAGTTAAAGGAAGTTTTCTGCTTTTTTTGCGGCACAGTTTAGGTTGTTCCTATATTCGTGTTAGAATAAAATTCTTATTTGAGTGAGTACAAAGCAGCATGTTCAACAATCTTCGTATCGTTTTGGTTCAGCCTTCGCATCCGGGAAATATCGGTGCAGTGGCGCGTGCCATGAAAGTGATGGGACTCCAAAATCTTTATTTGGTGCAGCCGAAAATTTTTCCTGATCCAAAAGCAAATATGATGGCATGTGGCGCAGATGATGTTTTGAATCATGCAAAAGTATTTGATGATTTTCATCAGGCGATAGAAGATTGTCATTTGATTATTGGCACGACAGCGCGTGATAGAACTTTGGCTTGGACAACGTTTACGCCCAAAGAAGCGATGCCGAAGATATTGGCAGAAACACAGCTTCATCAAACAGCTATTTTATTTGGCTGTGAACAATGGGGATTGACAAATGAGCAGTTAGCTTGTTGTCATTATCGCATTGCGATTCCAACGGATGAAAATTTTTCATCGCTCAATCTTGCTGCAGCAGTACAAGTGATTTGCTATGAATTGCGTGCATCCTATTTAGCGGGATTAGATGCTGTTGAAAAAAAACTGGAAAAACCTGCCGATGGTCAGCAGGTTGCTTCGTTTTATGAACGTTTGGAAAAATTATTAATTGAGGTAGAATTTTTACATCCAGATCATCCTAAACTTTTAATGCGGCGGCTTAAAAGATTATTTAATCGTGTTAGACTAGAAGAAGTGGAAGTCAATATTTTGCAGGGCATTGTTTCAGCAGTGAATGAATATATAGGGAAAAGGGAAAAGTTTCGTAGGGACAAGTCGTGACTTGTCCAAAAAATCGTAGGGGCAGGTCGCAACCTGTCTGCAAAACAAAAAAAATGACGAGGGGGAAAATGAAACCAATTTATTTAGATTACATGGCAACCACGCCGGTTGATCCGCGCGTCAAAGAAAAAATGATGCAGTGTTTAGATCAAGATGGCATCTTTGGTAATCCTGCGTCAAGTACGCATTCTTATGGCTATGAAGCGATGCAGTGTGTGGAAAAAGCGCGCGAACAAATTGCGCATCTTGTTCATGCTGCGCCGCGTGAAATTATTTTTACTTCCGGTGCGACTGAATCAGATAATTTAGCATTGCAAGGCGCTGCACGTTTTTATGCGCGGCAGGGTAATCACATTATTACGATGTCAACTGAACATAAAGCTGTATTAGATACGTGTTATTATTTATCGCAGCATGGTTTTGAAATCACTTATTTAGAGCCTGAAAAAAATGGACGATTAGATTTGGAAAATTTACACAATGCTTTTCGGCCTGAAACAATTTTAGTTTCTATCATGCATGTCAATAATGAAACGGGTATCATTCAAGATATTGAGGCAGTTGGAAAAATCGTGAAAGAACATGACGCATTGTTTCATGTCGATGCAGCGCAAAGCGCAGGCAAAGTGCCGATTGATTTATCTAAAATGATGGCAGATTTAATGTCTTTTTCTGGGCATAAAATTTATGGTCCTAAGGGAATTGGCGCGCTTTATGTTCGGCGAAAACCGCGTGTTTGTTTAGAAGCAATGATTCACGGCGGCGGACATGAACAGGGAATGCGCTCAGGCACATTGGCAACGCATCAAATTGTGGGAATGGGAGAAGCGTTTGAAATAGCGGAAAAAGAGCTTGAAAAAGATCATAAACATATTTTATCGCTACGTAATGAATTATTAAAAATTTTAAATGAATTAAATTATTTAAAAATGAATGGCGATTTAAATCATTCGATTCCCGGCTGTTTGAATTTAACTTTTGAAAATGTGGATGCAGAAATGTTATTGTTAAGTTTGCGCGAAATTGCTGTTTCAACAGGATCTGCCTGCAGTTCCGCTAATATCAGTCCGTCACATGTGTTAACCGCAATGGGTTTGTCGCCAAAGCAAATTCAATCCACGATACGGCTTAGCATGGGACGATTGACGACAAAAAAAGAAATTGAAATGGCAGGAAAATGTTTAGTGAAAAATGTGAAAGCGCTATAATTTAGGTAACCAAGACAACCACCCAGACTGAGCAGGTTCAGGAATGGACAAAGTTTCAGTTGACTTTGTATTCACAGCTTCAGTAGATTCTTTATGATTTGTTTTTTCAGGCGTTCTATCTCTACGATCAAAAAAACCTGCTGCATATAAAGCGACAATCGCACTAACGCCTGTACCCACTGTCCATCGTCTGTCTCTTTGTTTTTCTCGCTGATTTTCTTTACGATCTTCGTCTCTGCTTTTAAAAAAATCTTCTTTAGTTAACATTCTTTCGTCGCTTCTTTTAAAACCGGCATTCACCTCTTCTTTGCTTCTTTTAAAACCGGCATCCATTTCCTCTTTCATTTCTTGGCGCAATGCTTTAATGTCTTCTTGAGTTGCTAATTTACTTAATGTAGGATTAATAATTTCATTGACTAGATTTTTAATGATTTGGATATTTCTTTCTGTCTGCACTAAACTCTCGGGATCGAAACCTGTGCCTAAACTCAGGCTGCGTTTTAACATGGTGCTGGATAAACAAGCAAAATAGGATCGTCTTAAAACATAGGGTAAGACAGTGGAAGTGGTGGTGGATAATAATTTGCGTGTCATGTTCTTTCTCCTAACAGCCTCGATGTTTTATTATAACAAATGTTTCTAGTATATGCTCTTAATTTAATATACCCATTACAACACATTGACTTATAACAAACAATACGCTTGTTCACTTGATTGTAGAATTTCATGTTCCGTGATGACGCCCATGATATTGCCTGACTTATTAGTGAATACATAAGGTGTAACGAGTGCATATTTTGCCTGTTTTTCTCGCATTAAACGAATGACCAAAGGCAAGGTTGCTTTAGGATGAACTAATATAAAATCTTTTCGAATGTAATTGACCAAGGGTTGTATGATGTTTCTATCTTTCAATGATGGCATGTCTAGCACGCCAATGACTTCATCATTTTCAGTGACTAATAAAACAGTTTTGCTGGTTACTTCATTGTTGAGTAATTCATTATTTTGTTTTGTTTTTAAATCATCTAAAGTAATGGTATGAATTAGTTTATTCATGACAATTTTTGCAGACTGTGATAGAGCAATACCTGACTGCAAACCTTCCGGCACTATTTGACCGCGGCGCAATAATTTTAAAGTATAAATACTTTCATTTGATAATAATTTACGTACTACATATGCTGCACCGACAGTAATCATAATCGGCAGCACAGTATTAGTATCATGTGTCATTTCTGTCACCATCGTAATGCCGGTCAGCACTGCGCCTGTTGTACTGCCAATCATGCCGCCCATACCTGCCATTGCAAAAACAATTAAAGTGACGCCGGATGTTTCTGGAAATAACAAATGTATTATAGCGCCGAATGCTCCGCCTAATGTTGCGCCCATATAAAGTGACGGTGAAAAAATTCCGCCGGAAGCACCCGAACCTAAAGTTAAAAAAGTCGCAAGCATTTTAGCAAATACTAAAATCAGTAATAACCAAGGATGAGTGAGTAAACCTTTTAAGATATCAACGATCGTGGCATAACCAACGCCCTGCACATAATAATGTCCTGTGAATTTCATCATGCAGTACATTAATATGCCCATGCAAAGCATGCCTAAAGCATGACGTGTGTAATAATTACCGGGCAAACCGTCAAAGCGGTCTTCACACCAATACAGTCCGCGGATAAATAAAACAGAAATGAAACCGACTAGCACACCAAACGGAATAAAAATAGCTAATTGTCCTAGCGGTATCATATGAAATCTTGGAATAACTAATGCAGGAATATAAAAAGAAGGCGTAACGCCTAAAAAAGTTTGACTAATATAAGTTGCGGTAACCGTTGCAGCAATAACGGTAAATAAACTGCAAGCGCTGACAGAAGTCAGCATCAATTCAATTGCAAAAGCCAGTGCGCCGACAGGTGTATTAAATGTTGCCGCAATACCGGCAGCAGCGCCGGCAGCCACTAACATGTTGCGCTGACGTATCGGCATTTTAATGACGCGGCTGACGACAGAACCAAATGTTGCGCCGATTTGTACGATGGGTCCTTCGCGTCCAACCGATCCGCCGGTACCAATTGAAATAGCAGAAGCAATGGATTTTACGATCGCCACGACAGGGCGAATGATCCCGTTCTTATAATAAATAGCGTACATCACTTCAGGTACGCCGTGACCTTTAGCTTCCGGTGCAAATTTTGAAACGATCAATGCAACGATTAATGCGCCAATAACCGGCACAAAAATAATGAACCATCCTAAATGACTGATGGGTGTATGGATGTTTGCATTATAAAAGAATGAAAATTTCCCCAAGAAAAAAAAGTTATGAATAAAACCAATCATGGCGCGAAAAACAATGGCGCCGAATCCGCCGACAATACCGACAAGCACTGCCAGTAAACCCATTGTCATTTGCGGTAATTGTTCTTTTGTGTGCGCGCCGTGTTCGGTGAGACGATTCATTAAATTAGAAATAAATGATGCCATGTATATTGTCCATTGCTAAAATCAATAAAAATTACTAGAAAACAAAGATTTTTATAAGGCGGAATAATTATAGAAGTAGGAGAGATTAAAATGCAAATGAATTTTAAAAAGTTCTCATTAAATTTGTTTTTGTATCTTGTTTTTGTATCAAATGTGCTAATTGCTTTGCCAATGTCTGAATTTGTTTTAAATCCTTGCCTTCTATCATCACACGCACAACAGGTTCTGTACCAGAAGGGCGCAATAAAAGACGCCCTTTTTGTTTGAGTGTTTGTTCGATCGCTTGAACATATTTTTGAACAGCAGGTTTTTTAATGACTGATTTATCTTCAATAGGAACGTTGATCATTACTTGCGGATAGTGGGTGATGAGTTTGCTTAATTCATGTAATGCTTGACCAGTACGCAGCATCACGGATAAAACTTGTAATCCGGCAATTAATCCATCGCCGGTTGAAAGATGATCCAAACAAATCACGTGTCCGGAATTTTCACCGCCTAACGACCAATTGTGTTTTAACATAGCTTCTAATACGTAACGATCGCCGACTTTAGTGCGCATGAACGGCACGTTAATTTTTTCTAAAAATTTTTCTAATCCTAAGTTACTCATCACTGTGCCGACGACGCCGAATTTTTTCTTGTTATAAATTTTTGGATTGGTTTTACGATCGTTAGCTAAAATGGCTAATATTATATCACCGTTCAACACATTGCCTTTTGCATCGATCATCATGATACGATCGCCGTCGCCGTCTAAGGCAATGCCAAGATCAGCATGATGTTTTAATACTGCTTTTTGCAGGAATTTTGTATCGGTTGCGCCGCAATGTTCATTGATATTAATACCGTCAGGCTGATCAGCAATGAGAATGACTTGTGCGCCTAATTCACGCAATACGCTGGGTGCAACATAAAACGCAGCGCCGTTTGCACAATCAATCACAATTTTTAATTGGGATAAATTTAAATCTGCTGGAAAAGTATTTTTGCAGAATTCAATATAGCGGGGGATAGCATCAATAATATTTTTTGAACGTCCTAATTTATCAGAGGTGACGGTTTTTAACGGTGTATTTAATTGTTCTTCAATTTCTGCTTCCAGTTCATCGGATAATTTTCGTCCATTTTTATCAAAAATTTTAACGCCGTTATCTGAAAAAGGATTATGCGACGCGCTGATGACAATGCTGGCTGCCGCACGCAAACTTTTAGTTAAATAAGCAATCGCGGGCGTGGGAATTACGCCGAGAATTCTGACATCAACACCAGCAGAATTTAATCCAGATTGCAAAGCAGATTCTAACATGTTGCCGGAAATTCGTGTGTCGCGTCCAATTAAAACTTTGCCGGGATTATTTCTAAGCAGAACTTTACCGACTGCCCACGCGAGGTGAAGCATAAATTCAGGATTAATCGGTGAAGAACCTACTTTGCCGCGAATACCATCAGTGCCGAAATAGCGACGTTCCATGATTGTCCTTTATCATTTTCGGACAAGTCGCGACTTGTCCTTACAAATAGATTTATTTTTTTTCTTCTTGTTTTTTATTTTCTGAATCTATAGTTGATTTTTTTTCTGAAACATTTTGATCTGTCGGATTAACTGTTGAATTTGTTTCTGTCGATTTTTCAGCTTCTGTGTGTTTATGATTATCTTCTGTCCAGCCGGCAGGCGGTTCAGGTTCTTTTCCTTCCATCAATGCTTTTAATTGTTTTTCTTCGACAGTTTCGTATTTAATTAATGTTTCTGCCATTTTGTGCAGAATTTCTTTTTTCTCTTCCAAAATAGTGTTGGCTTTTGTATAACATTCTTCTAAAATACGATGAATTTCCGAATCAATGGTGCGTGCTGTTTCATCTGAAATTTCTTTGTGTTTTGTCACGGAATGTCCTAAGAAAATTTCATCTTCATTTTCGCCGTAAGTCTGCGGACCTAATTTATCGGATAATCCCCAGCGCGTGACCATTTTTCTTGCCATCGCTGTTGCGCGTTCAATATCGTTAGATGCACCCGTGGTGACTTTATCTTCACCAAAAATTAAAACTTCGGCAACGCGTCCGCCATATAAACTAGTTATTTGACTGACAAGATATTGTCTGCTGTGACTATAGCGATCTTGTTCAGGTAAAAACATGGTGACGCCTAATGCACGTCCGCGCGGAATAATACTGACTTTATAAACAGGGTCATGATCTGGTAAAGATAAACCGACAATTGCATGACCTGCTTCATGATAAGCAGTTAGACGCTTTTCTTTTTCATCCATCACCATGGAACGGCGTTCTGTACCCATGATGAGTTTATCTTTTGCTTTTTCAAAATCTGCCATCGTAACAGATTTTTTATTTTCTTTGGCGGCAAATAAAGCAGCTTCATTTGCTAAATTAGCTAAATCAGCGCCAGAAAAACCGGGTGTACCGCGAGCGATTTTTTCAGGCTTAACATCATCGCTTAAAGGTAATTTTTTAACATGCACTTTAAGAATTTGTTCACGACCTTTGATATCAGGCAGAGAGACAACGACCTGACGGTCAAAGCGGCCTGGACGCAAAAGGGCAGGATCTAATACATCGGGACGATTAGTGGCTGCAATCACAATCACGCCTTCGTTGCCTTCAAAGCCGTCCATTTCAACCAATAATTGATTTAATGTTTGTTCGCGTTCATCGTGTCCGCCGCCCAAGCCTGCGCCGCGATGACGACCGACGGCATCAATTTCATCAATAAAAATAATACAGGGCGCACGTTTTTTAGCTTGTTCGAACATATCACGCACGCGTGATGCGCCGACGCCGACAAACATTTCGACAAAATCAGAACCAGAAATAGAAAAAAAAGGCACTTTTGCTTCACCGGCAACGGCTTTAGCCAATAATGTTTTACCAGTACCCGGCAATCCGACCAATAAAACACCGCAAGGAATTTTTCCGCCTAATCTAGAATATTTTGCAGGATCTTTTAAGAAATCAACTAATTCAACGACTTCTTCTTTTGCTTCATCAATGCCGGCAACGTCCGCAAAAGTTGTTTTAACTTGATCTTGTCCCAGCATACGTGCGCGGCTTCGTCCGAAAGAGAGCGGACCGCCTTTGCTGCCACCCTGCATTTGCCGTAAAAAGAAAACCCAGATGCCAATAAGCAGCAACATAGGAAACCAGCTGATTAAAATACGCATGAGTAAACTTTCTTGTTCCGGTGCTTTGCCTGTAACGGCGACCTCTTTTTTCACTAAGGAAGGCAATAAGTTTTGGTCTTCCATCGGCAAATAAGTGGTAAATTTTTTGCCGTCTTTTGTTTCACCTTGAATCGTTTGATCATCAATCACTACGCTTTTAACAGTGCCTTTATCAACAGCGCTTAAAAACTGTGAATAAGAATAAGTACTCACGCCGGGATGGCGAGGTCCAAAGTTGTTAATAACCGTAATAATAATGATGGCGATAAATAGCCATAAAAATAGAGTCTTGAGCATGTTGCTGTTCAATGAATTTCTCCTGATCTGCAAATCCTAGCGTTAAGATCTTGCCATAAAACGGCAAAAAATGGAAGGCAAGTTTTTGAATCCAATCGGCATTAGAATCGCGAAGAAACAAGTAAGGGTAGTAAGAAAATTTTTTGTGGTGCATTTCCTCCTTGAATGTGCCCCCAACTCACGTCTGCAAAAAAAGTTTGTTTCCTTCATATTTCCTTAAGCTTTCGCTGATAAAATGATTGCATTGTTTACTCATTCAGAGTGAATGATCAAAAGGTAGATTATTTTTTTAATTTAATTCATTGAGGAGAAAAATATGAAAGATACTTCAAATGGTGCAGCTTTGTTTGCTGCTATTCGTGCGAATGATACAGTGGCCGTGGAGCGTTTACTAGACAAGGGTGCTGAGGTGAATGCTGAAGAGCCGGAGAGTGGCAATACACCCTTACATATCGCTGCAATGTTTGGATATGTTGATATAGTTAATCTTTTGCTTAAGAATGATGATGCTAATGTGGATGCTACAGCCCCGGATGGCAACACACCTTTACATATCGCTGCAATGTTTAGAAATGTTGAGATAGTTGATCTTTTGCTTAAGAATGGTGCTAATGTGAATGCTACAGACTCGAAGGGCAATACACCCTTACAGCTCACTGTAGCAACTCCTTATGACGAACCAGGAACGAAGACGAAGATGCGAGCTGAAGTTGAGGCATCTATTAAACAGCGTAGGGTAGTTGAGTCTTTGCTTGAGCATGGTGCTAAGGTAAATGGGAGCATCGTGTCGTTGGCTAAAACAAATGGTGTTCATAGGTCTATCTTGACACTCTTAAATAATGCGCAAACTGTCGACAGTGCATCACCAGTAAAGGTCGGCAGTGCAGCGCGAGGCGGGATGTTTGGCAGTGGTGTCCGTGATGATGCTACGCTTGTTCCTCAATCTCCTGCAAATGATGATCGTCAAGCCTTTACAGCAGCACCTACATGTGGTGGAGGTAAAGGCGGCGGAGAATAATTCCATTCCTTTATTTATATTCAGCATAAAACCCTGTGCGATTCATTGCGCAGGGTTTTTTTTGAACGTTTATTTTGTGGCAAGTATGAATATCCGCCGTCTTTTGGTTTTCGATTCGACTGATCTCGCTGAAGTCTGCTTTGTGTTGATTAGCTTCTGCTTCCTACGGCGCTCACCAACCAGCTCAATTCTTCTTTAAGTTACTCCATTAAAAACTTTTCTGCCAGCACATAGACTTCACTGGATTTAGATCGAGACGCTTCAGGCTTTTGCCATTTGACTGATTTAAAAGAAGCACGCAAAGTTTTGACGAATGCTTCTGATCCTGAGCCGTGAAATAGTTTAAATAAAAAAGTGCCGCCGGGTTTTAAAACTTTTTGTGCGCAATCCCATGCTAATTCTAAAAGATAAATGACACGTGGCTGATCAATGGATTTTTGTCCCGATAAATTAGGCGCCATGTCGGATAAAACTAAATCTATTTTTTGATGATTGAGTGCGCCCAATAATTTATCGAAAGTTTCAGCTTCAGTAAAATCCCCTTGAATAAAAGTGATATCAGCATGAATCTGCATCGGCAATAAATCAAGGGCAATAATTTTTCCGTTATTGCCGACATATTTTTTGATGACTTGTGTCCAGCCGCCGGGTGCTGCGCCTAATTCTAAAACAGTCATACCGTTTTTAATGAAATGATATTTTTCTTGCAGCTGAATTAATTTATAGGCAGCGCGGGAAACAAAACCTTCGCTTTGTGCTTTTTTCACAAAGGGATCGTTGATGTGTTGTTTTATCCACGTTTTATGGGTTGCCATCATTTTCCATAGAGTTTATTTTTTTGTCTGGGAAAAATAACAGGTTGAGCGTCAGGTGTAAATGCTAACTGCCCATTAATTTTATAATTTTTAATCAGCGTTTGTCCTTCGGAGGAGGTGATCCAAGTGACAAACATTTTTGCCGTAGATAAATGAATGTTAGGACAAAGCGACGGATTAACGATAATTAAATGGTAAATATTTTGAAGTGAAGCTGGATCTTGTGAAAGAATCTGTAAAGATGAATAAGGATTTTTTTCTTTAAATTTTAAAAAAGTGGCACGATCAGTGAGTGTGTAGGCATTTAATTGATTTGCCATGATTAAAGTTGCCATCATGCCTTGATAAGAACGGTAATACCAGTTGGGACGGCGAGGAACAATTAAACGCGCTTCATTCCATAATTCTTTTTCTTTGGTATAAGTACCGGAATCATCATCGCGTGAAACAAAATAGCGCAATTTAAATTTGATTAATTGAAAAGCGCGGATCGGTGTTGTGCCTCTTAATCCGGCAGGATCGCTGCTAGGTCCTACAATCACAAAATCATCAAACATTAAAGGATAACTTACCATGCCGAATTTTTGCTGCATAAATGGCTGTTCAGCCGCGGGTGAATTGACCAGCAAAATATCTGCTTGGCATTGACGGCCTAAATCAAGCGCTTGACCGCTTGCAACGGAAGTCCATTTTAAATGAATGCCAGTTTCTTGTTTTAATGGCAGCGCTAAATAAGCTAGAAAACCTGAATTATCTGGACCAGTTCCGGTTGCCATGATGAGTGTTTGCTCTAAAGATTGATGGATAGAACGGGGAGGCATTGGTTGAGCAAAAATAGAAGCAGTGAAAAATAATGCTGCAAAAATTAAAAGGAAAAATTTTTTTTTCATTGTTTTTAAGAATCCATTAAATTTAATCATATAAATGATAAGAAGTTAAATTGCTCGGTAAAATAGGTTTGAATATAAAGTCTAATTTTTTCATTATCCTAATATCTTATCTTATGATTATCCCAAAAAATCTAATTGTGCTAAAATAACTGTGGGAAATCAACACAAATAAAAGACTAACGGTGATGCGTTATGCGCGATTGGTTCTACACAAAAGCTAAGTTCTTTAAACAAGCTGCTTTTTTTATGAGTGGCACCGCAGTGGCGCTCAGCACAGCAACGGCTATAAGTTCTGCAACCACTTCGTGGATCACCAATTTAATTGCCATTGTCGGCGGCGGCGCTTATTCTTCATTTAAAAATATGGAAACGGCTCGTGCCATCATAGAACAAGAAAAAAACATTCAGCAACTCGTTGCTAGACTCTCGCTGGAAGATTATCAAGAGGATGATTCTTCTATTTTGTTAAGCAATATTTTAGGAAATATTTCTTCTTTGGGAGCAAAAGCGGATGATGTGATCAAAGACATTGATCGAACGATAGAAGAATTAAACAAATCGTTAGCGAAAAAATATGCTGCCGTGAATTGGATCACACAGATAGCAGCCATGGTGACAACGGTGATCATCAATACATTGGCTAATGCAGAAGACAATGAAGAAGGTAGAAACAATCCGTTAGCAATAAAAAATATATTAAACATGACAGTCGTTCCTTTTTGCATTTTAGCGCAGTATTTACTACATACAAGTTACACTGCAAAAAACTTACGAAAAATGGCGACTGAAACAGAAAATTTAGAACGCATTTTATTAAGAGCAAAAGAGAGTTTGGTGTTTCGTACAAAAGAATACCGAATGTTTTGGCAGCGGGGAAAAAGAGTAGAAGTGGAGTTGAGGGAGTGTGAACAGAGAATAACTGCACAAACCACAGTACAACAAGCCATAAATGATAAAATAAAACAAGGTACAGCCACCCGTGAAGATTACACATCTTTAACTGTCATTAAAGAAGCATTACAAGTATTGGAAAAGGATTATTTAGAATTATGTGAAAAACACAAATCCTTAAGTGGAAAAGAAAGTAATTTTAATCAGATGCAAGAAATCTTAACGCATGAATTAGAAATGGCTGCGGCTGATTTAACTGAAGCAAATAGAGTGAGGCAATGATATCCTATGAAACCTTCATTAACTATTTACGAAGAAAGCTTAAGTGAGATTAAAAATACAGAAAGAAAAGCATTTATCGAATTTTATGTTTCGATATTACATAGCTATCATAAAATCGTAGAACTTGGTGTTTATAGCTCTTTACTTGCAGATCAAAATTACGTTCATTTCCTCTTTAAGCTCATTGACTTTTTAAGCTTCCACTACGAACTCAGTCAAAGATATTTCGACTTGTTAGATTTAGCTGCTTCTCATCTGGAACGTTTATATCAAGAAAAAATAAGCGCTTTAACAACAGAAGAAGAAAAAACTGCAGTTAATAAAGAAAGGAGTGATTATCTGAATCAAATAGCTTTTATCTTTTGGACAACCGCCGATAAAACAGAAAATGCAATGCGCTGTGAGGTTTGTGATAAAATGGCTCAAGAATACAGTGCAAAAGCTGATAGGCTGCAAAATAGTGCATCTCCCGCAGAAGGTCGTATGTATGTACAAAAGATGCTGAGATTACGCGAGAAGGCAATTGAAGAATTTCATCAAGCAGAAGATTTTTATCGAGAAATATGTGGATTTCCAGAAACGCCTAAAGACGATGCTTCTGTTCCGTTATTGCGAGGAAGAGTATCTTCCGAAAGGCCAACTTCTTCTCCATCTCCAACTTAAAATATAATAGTATTTTATTTTAAATTATCATACAATCTTTCCTGATTTTTTTGCGATGATTTTTTCTGAAAAGCTTAAAAACTTTGTTATCCTCTAAAACATCTTATCGATAAGTAGATAACTATGCAAAGCGAAGTAGATATTTATTATTTTTCCGGTACAGGCAATACTTTTTTAGCCGTGAAAGAATTAGCGCGTCGTTTAGAAGAACGGCATAAACATGTGCGCTTATTTTCCATCGAAGAATCTGATCCTTCTCAAATTGAATTAACGCACACGATTGGTCTAGCATTTCCTGTGGCTGTTTTTTCAACTTATCCGTTTGTTTGGAATTTTATTGATAATCTGCCGCAAACTGTCGGTACAGAAATTTTTATGCTCGACACATTAGCTATGTTTTCAGGCGGTATCGTAGGTCCATTAAAAAAAGTACTGAAACAAAAAGGGTATAAAACAATTGGTGCTAGAGAAATAAAAATGCCGAGCAATTATGGGCGTTTTATTCCCAATGAAGTTAAAAAAGAAGTCATGATTTCACAGGCGATGCGTGAAGTGCGCAATTATGCGGAAGATTTATTTTATAACCGTGCTCATTGGCGACGTATTTTTTTATTATCTGATTTAATGCGTTTGATTTCAAAATGGTCAAAAGTTTGGGCGGCGCTCAACAAACGAATTACCATTGATACAGAACATTGTGCTGCTTGCGGCTTGTGTGCAAAATTATGCCCGGTAAAAAATATTGAAATGGGTCAAACGGAACATTATCCTAAATTAAAAAATCAGTGTGTCATGTGCATGCGTTGCGTGGCATTTTGTCCTAAAAATTCTATTTTGTATAAACGAAAACAAAAACGTTATGCAGCGGTGAGAGTGGATGAATTGTCTGAGAAGTAATTTTTCATCACGAAATTTTTTTTCTTTTTCTGCATGGGCAGACACATAGATCTGCCCTTACATTTTAGTGGACAGGTCACGACCTGTCCCTACAATTTTCTTTAAAACAGCCCCACCACTTTGCCGGTTTTAAAATCTAAATATACATCATAAAATGCAGGGCGTGTCGGCAAACCCGGCATGGTCATCATTTCACCTAAGAGCGGATATAAAAATCCTGCGCCGACACTTGCGCGAATTTCACGAACGGGTATGGTGAATCCTTTCGGTGCGCCTTTTAAATTAGGGTCATGACTGATGCTCAATTGTGTTTTTGCCATGCAGATCAGTAATTTATCAAAGCCCGCATGGTGATAAAATTCAATTTGTTTTTCTGCTTTTTCAGAAAACTCAACACCGTCTGCGCCGTAAATTTCTTTCGCAATGATTTCAATTTTTTCTTTGATGCTTAATTCAAGCGGGTAGAGGAATTTAAAATTAACTTCCTTTTCGCAAGCTTTAATAACAGCCTTCGCTAATGCTAAAGAACCTGCGCCGCCTTCTGCCCAATGATTAGACATCACGGCATCTTCAGCACCATCTTTAAGCGCAGCCTTGCGAACGAGTTCAATTTCAGCTTCTGTGTCATATTTAAATTTGTTAATAGCAACAACAACAGGAACGCCGAATTTTTTGGCATTTTCTATATGTTTACAAAGATTACTGCAACCTTTTTCTAAAAGTTCTAAATTCTCTTCTGTGTATACCGGGTCTAATGGCATGCCTGCAACAACTTTAGGTCCGCCGCCGTGAGTTTTCAATGCGCGAATAGTTGCAACCAACACAACACAATTAGGCACGAGTCCGCTAACGCGACATTTAATATCAAAGAATTTTTCCATGCCCATGTCTGCGCCAAAGCCCGATTCAGTGATGACATAACCTTCCCGACCGACTAGTTTTAATGCAATTTTATCGGCAATAATAGAAGAATTACCGTGTGCGATGTTAGCAAAAGGACCCGCATGAACTAGAGCAGGCGTTCCTTCTAATGTCTGCATAAGATTCGGCATAATAGCGTCTTTCATTAATACAGTAAGCGCACCGGTAATACCTAAGTCATCTGCAGTAACAGGTTCGCCTTGTTTATTAAAAGCAACAACAATGCGTCCGAAGCGTTCATGCATATCTTCTAAGGTTGTTGCAAGCGCTAAAATTGCCATGATTTCACTGGCAGGCGTTATATCAAAACCGGTTGAACGCTGGGTTTGTTCTTGCGGACCATCGCCGACAATAATACCTCGCAGCATTCGATCATTGATATCTAACACGCGTCGCCAAGTAATGGTGTCAGAATTAATATCGAGTCGGACAAATTTAGAGATTTCATCCGGCGTTAATTCGTTTGGATTTGTTTTATTGATGCCAAGTTTTTTCAATCGCTTAATCATAATATCTGAAAACTTACGTGAACCATCTTTTGCTTTGGGACAAAGGTGATTAAAAAGTTTTTGATCATCTTGATTAGATTCATGCAACATACGGATATCAATAGCGGCAGCCAGTAAGTTATTGGCTGAAGTAATGGCGTGCATATCGCCGGTTAAATGCAAATTAAAATCTTCCATCGGGATAATTTGACTGTAACCGCCGCCGGCAGCACCGCCTTTAATACCGAAAGTTGGACCCAAAGAAGGCTGGCGAATACAGGTCATCACTTTTTTATTTAAATAAGCGCCGAGCGCCTGACTTAACCCGACAGTAGTTGTCGTTTTACCTTCGCCTAAAGGAGTAGGGGTAATAGCGGTGACATCCACATATTTTCCGTTCGGCTGATTTTTTAATCTTTCTAAAACGGATAAATGCACTTTAGCTTTGTAACGTCCATAACGTTCTAATTCTTCAGGCTGAATGCCGAGAGAATCAGCAACATCGCTAATGGGCAACGGTTGTACTGATTGAGCGATATCAATATCGCTAGGGACTTCTTTTTTTAAAACGCCAGACATGTCAGATAGTTTGTGGGCAGTCATGAGTATTTCCTTAATTTTATTGTAGAAAAATTTCCTTTCTCTATTTTCAAAAAAAGAAAGAATAAGATATGATACCGCACGTTTAGTTTTTTTGTTATTTTTTTAAAAAAATTAATGCTTCAATGCTAAGGAACATTCGTGAGAATTTTATCAGCTGATATCGGCGGCACAAGAGCCCGTTTCCAATTTGCAGAATATAAAGATAATCATTTAAATGTATTAGCAGTAAAACGTTATGCCAGTAAAGATTACAATAGTATTTTGACATTGATTGAAAAATTTATGGAAGCAATTAATGAACCTATTAAAAGTATTGATGTGGCTTGTTTTGCTGTGGCAGGTCCTATTGTCGAAGGACAAGTTCAATTAACAAATTTGCCTTGGGGCATTGATGAAAAAGAAGTCTCCAGTGCATTTAATATTGAAAAGGTCAGATTGATTAATGATTTTAGTGCGGTAGGTTATGGCATTGAAGCAATACAGCCAGAAAATCTTTATAAATTACAAAAAGGGTTGCCGCAAGAACATGGCAGTAAGGCAATTATTGGTGCCGGAACAGGTTTGGGTATGGCAATTATGCATTGGAATGGACATCGTTATTCAGTATTAGGAACAGAAGGCGGACATGCAGATTTTGCACCGACTGATGAGGCACAAATGGAATTATTGCAATATTTACGGAAAAAATATCATCGCGTTTCAACAGAACGTGTTTTATCAGGCAGGGGATTGGTGCATATTTATAAATTTGTTCGTGATAACCCTATTTTAAATGAAAAAGAAAATCCTAAGCTTAAATATGAAATGGCAACGCATGATTCTGCTGCGATTATTTCAGAATATGCTTCAAAGCACAAAGATCCTTTAGCGATGCGTGCGATGAGTATGTTTGTGAAAGTGTATGCAGCACAAGTGGGTAATTTAGCTTTAATGACATTACCATTTGGTGGATTATATATTGCGGGCGGAATTGCACCAAAAATTTTAGTGCAGCTGACGAATGGTATTTTTATGGAACATTATGGCGACAAAGGGCGTATGTCACAATTATTGACACGCATCCCGCTGTCCATTATTCTAGATCAAGATGTTGAGTTAAAAGGCGCAGCAATGTATGCTGCTTATATTTATGAAGGAGTCTAATGATGAAAAATTTTCAGCTTCAGCGTGATAATCACGGTAATATCCAATCCATTCAAACCCCTTTAAAAGAACAAGCATTACTGAATAATCCTTTTTTAAATAAAGGCAATGCATTTTCAGAAAAAGAACGAGAAGTTTTTCAATTAAAAAATTTATTGCCAAGCACAAAAGAAAATTTAGAACAACAGGTGGAAGCTGCTTATCAGGAATTTAAACAACAGCCAGATACTCTATCGCAATATATTTATTTGCATCATCTGCACGAAAAAAATGTCACGCTGTATTTTCATTTAGTTCAAAAATATTTAAAAGAAATGATGCCGATTGTTTACACGCCGACAGTCGGTGATGCCATTCGGCAGTACAGTCATGCGTTAAAAGATACCAAAGGAATTATTTTAAGTTATGAAAATAAAAATAAATTAGAAGAAATTTTAAAACCTTTTTTAGAAAAAGACATTGACTTAATTTTATTAACAGACAGCAGCGCTATTTTGGGTATTGGCGATCAAGGGGTGGGCGGCATTCATATTTGTATTGGAAAACTCGCTGTTTATACGTTATGCGCAGGCATTGATCCTTCACGTGTGCTGCCGATTGCTTTGGATGTTGGCACGAATAATGAAGCATTATTAAATGATCCTGCTTATGTTGGCTGGCGTCATCCACGAATTGAAGGAAAAGAATACGATGATTTTATTGATGCGTTTGTCAGCTGTGTTCGAAAATATTTGCCCAAAGTTTTTTTGCATTGGGAAGATTTTGATAAAAATGTTGCCAGAAAAAATTTAAACCGTTATCGACATCAGATGTGCACATTTAACGATGACATGCAAGGCACAGGCATGATTACGCTGGCTTCTATTTTATCGGCAGTTTCCATACTGGAACAAAAACTTTCTCAGCAGCGTATTGTGTTTTTTGGCGCAGGCACTGCTGCTACGGGTATTGCTGATCAGCTTGTTGATATGATGGTGAAAGAAGGTTTGTCGCTTCAAGAAGCGCGTTCACATATTTGGATCATCGGCAAACGCGGTTTGTTAACGACACGATTAGAAGGTTTGGCTGATTTTCAGCAGATTTATTCGAGAGATGCTGATCAAACAAAAATTTGGGAAGTTAAAAATCCTGATCGCATCCAATTGCTGGAAGTGGTTCAGCATGTGCATCCCACTATTTTAATCGGCTGTTCAACCGTTAGCGGCGCATTTACAGAAGAGGTGATTAAATGTATGGCAGGCAGTGCATCCCATCCGATTATTTTGCCGCTGTCTAATCCAACGTCCAATGCAGAGGCAGTGCCAGAAGATTTAATTCGTTGGACAAATGGAAAAGCATTAATTGCAACCGGCAGTCCCTTTTCTCCTGTCGTTTATGAAAATAAAACATACGTTATTTCGCAATGCAATAATGCGTATGTTTTCCCCGGTTTGGGTTTAGGTATTTTGGCAGCGAAAGCATCGCGTGTCACAGATAATATGTTATATGCTGCTTGTACAGCATTAGTGAAATACAAGGAAACTCATGCAGCAAGCGATCACGCTTTATTGCCGAATATGCTGCATATTCGTGAAATCAGTTTGTGTATTGCACGCGCAGTTATTCAGCAGGCGATTGATGATAATGTGACCGAAAAAGAAATAGACATTGAAAAACGTATTCGCGAAGTTTCTTGGGAAGCAAAATATTATCCGCTGGTGTGTGAAGAATAAAAAAAGTAATTATTCAGTGCAATGCTGAAATACGGTGGACGTTCAGTTTTGGAGGAAGATTGAACGAAAAATCGATGAAAAAGCGGAGTGTACACGAGAGTACATGAGCATTTTGAAGAGATTTTTCGTTCAATATCACCCAAAAATGAGCGTTCGCTGGAAAGCAGTGAATAGTTACCAAAAAAATTTGTTATGGATAAAAAAATAATTTTTTATAGGGGCAGACCGATGTGTCTGCCCAAAACTTGTAATGTTAAGCCATTAATTTTTTATTCGTGATGATTTGAATGCTTCTCTTTGTACTTAGTCACTTGCCGAACTAATTTATCCACGAGTTTATCAACAGTTTCATACATATTTTCAGATTCAGCACAGGCATGTAAAACATTTTTTTGAGGGAGTGCAACTTGACCTTCAGCAATTTGTTTGAGTTTGTCAATGTGAAAAACAATAGCGATATTAGTGATTTTATCGGAATGTTTAAGCAGTTTTTGTAATTTTTCTTCTGCGTACTGGCGTAATGCTTCAGTGATTTCAACATTTTGTCCCGAGAGTTGGATATTCATGGTTTGCTCCTTTTTATTGTATTGAAATTATAATTCAAACTCATCACCTAAATAAACTTCACGCACTTTTTCATGTTCTAAAATATGCTGTGGATTTCCTTCAGCGATCGTATGTCCTTCATGTAATATATAGGCCCTTTGGCAGATATCAAGTGTTTCTCGCACATTATGATCAGTAATTAAAATGCCGATATTTCTGTTGCTTAAATGCGTGATGATATTTTTAATATCCACAACAGAAATCGGATCAATGCCCGCAAAAGGCTCATCTAATAAAATAAATTTAGGTTCCATTGCCAATGCTCTTGCAATTTCAACACGGCGCCGTTCACCGCCAGATAAACTAATGCCTTGTACATCGCGAATATGTTTAATATGAAATTCATCCAGTAAGTCTTCGAGCATTTGATTTTGTTTTTGTTTATTTAAATCTTTCCGTAATTCTAAAACAGCTTTAATATTTTTTTCGGCAGTGAGTTTACGAAAGATAGAAGCTTCTTGAGGCAGATAACCGATACCCATACGCGCACGCTGATGAATTGGAAAATAAGTAATATCTGTTTCATTGAGGAAAACTTTTCCATTGTCAGCGCTGATTAATCCCACCATCATATAAAAACAGGTGGTTTTGCCGGCACCGTTAGGTCCAAGCAAACCGACAATTTCGCCTGTTGACAGCGACAATGAAACATCCGCAACGACTTGTCGGCGTTTGTAGGATTTCACTAAATGTTCGGCAGATAATTTATGCATTGTTGGGTTGATAATTTCCATGCGGCTCTGATTTTACATCAAATATATTATGCTTGAAATCGGCATTTAAACCAATCCCTTTTATTTCAATACCTGGCTGTATAATAGTAGTTGGCTGGTTAGTTTCTGCTGTTTCAGTTTGCGGATGAATGATTAATGCAGTAGTTGTAATTTTAGTATCTGGATGTCCGCCCGTTGTGAGCTGATGAATAATGACATTGCCCCATAAATAAACCCAGTTTGTGCCGTTTTTGCTGATGCCATAATTTGAAGTGACATACCACGGGATTCGTTTACTGGTGTATATTAAAGCATCGGGTTTTTCAAAATAAGAAGAATTTTCTTCCGCATAATGCAGCATAACAGGCGCTTTTAAATAAGCACGTAACTTTCCTTCTGGGGTGTAAGCAGTATAAATAGCTTGCCTCATAAAACCATTTAATGTCTTGGGGGGGTGAATGATACTGTGACGTGAATTAAAATAAATCATCGCAAAAATGCTTAAACTGATAATGACAGCAAATAATAAAGTAAGCCAAATACTTTTAGGAATCATGCCGTTCATCTCTGCTTGCAATGAGTAAATCACAGACATCGCGTACGGCGCCTTCGCCACCGCAGTGCGGTGTAATCCATTTGGCAATATGCTTAATATAAGGCGTAGCATTTTGTGTGGCGATCGGCAATGCTGCCTTTTGCATCACCTCAAGATCTGGTAAGTCATCACCCACGAAAATGCTTTGTTCGTGAGTAAAATTTAATTGCTGAAGTAATGCTTCGTAAATTTCTAATTTATTTTTTGCACCTAAAAAAACATGTTTGATTTGTAACTCTTTCATGCGTAATACTGCAGCAGGATCTGCTCGTCCTGAAATCACAGCAATTTCAATATTAAGTTTATGAAGCTGCATGATGCCAAAACCATCCTGTGCGTGGAAAGCTTTTGAAATTCCGCCTTGTGCGTCTACCTGTAATTTGCCGTCCGTCATCACACCGTCAACATCAAAGATAACCAGTTTAATATTTTTTGCTTGATTTAAAATGTCTGAGGGAAATTGAGTAAACGTTGTAATGTTGTAACAGTACGAAAAACCCATGTCAAAATTCCTAAAATTTAAAAAAGATCGTGAATATGTACAACGCCCATAACTTTCATATTTTCATTGATCACAACAAGAGAAGTAATTTTGTGTTCTTCCATGACATGTAATGCTTCAGCGGCTAATGTGCCGGATTGAATAGTGATTGGATGACGTGTCATCACATCTTTCACAAAAGTTTTATGTATATTTAAATTTTTATCTAAAGTACGGCGTAAATCACCGTCAGTATAAATGCCGAGTAATTTATTATCTTCTGATACAATCGTTGTCATGCCTAAAGTTTTTTGCGTCATTTCTAATAGCGCTTGTGTTAATAAAGTATTTTCATTGACTTTAGGAATTGCTTTACCTGAATGCATGATATCATCAACGCGCAGCAATAAACGTTTGCCTAGATCGCCGCCGGGATGAAATTTTGCAAAATCTTTTTGAGTAAAACCGCGCAATTCTAGTAATGTCACTGCTAATGCATCACCCATGACTAAAGTAGTGGTTGTGCTTGAAGTAGGAACTAGTCCAATAGAACAAGCTTCTTTTGCTGCGCTGATGTCTAAATTGACAGTAGAATTTTTTGCAAGCGTTGAGTTTAATTGACCTGTCATAGTAATTAAAGGAACACTGGCTTGTTTCAATGCCGGCAGCAGCGTGAGTATCTCTGGTGTTTCGCCGGAATTGGAAATAGCAATAACAACATCTTTACGCGTAATCATACCCATATCGCCGTGACCTGCTTCGCCCGGATGAACAAAAAAAGCAGGCGTACCCGTACTGGCTAAAGTGGCAGCAATTTTATTGCCGATGTGACCTGATTTTCCCATGCCAAGCACTACTACATGCCCTTCACAATTTAATAAGATTTCACAAGCGGTAGAAAAATTTTCATCAATACGTTTTTTTAAAACGCTGATTGCTTCTAACTCAGTTTCAATCACTGAGCGTCCAAATTCTTGTGCTTTTGAATGTTCCATTCGTTCTCTTTAAGATTAAGGATAAAAATTTGTTGTCTATTTTACGAGATTTTAAAATGGAATGATATCATTACTTTTGCTGTTGCAGAAAAATAAAAAACTGTGTAATCTTGGCAAGTGTTTCAAGCTCAAAAGGATTCTTTGTCAATGATTGATAAACCTGCGGTTGATATCCAGACTGTTGTTCGAATTCACCAATTATCTTTTAGTCGTGGAAGGAAAATTATTTTCGACAATCTTAGCCTTGATCTTCCTCACGGAAAAATCACTGCTGTCATGGGACCTAGCGGTACAGGTAAAACTACTTTGCTGCGTTTTATTGGAGGAGAACTTAAAACAAAACCCGGGCACGTTTTTGTTAATGGGTTAGATATTAACATACTTTCACGAAAAAAATTGTATCAATTACGGCGCAAAATGGGAATTTTATTTCAAGCCGGTGCTTTGTTTACTGATTTAAATGTGTTTGATAATGTTGCTTTTCCCTTACGGGAACATACTCAGCTATCTGAAGAAATGATCCGTGATTTAGTTTTAATGAAACTGCAGGCAGTCGGTTTGCGAGGCGCAAGACATTTACAGGTAGAAGAATTGTCTGGCGGTATGGCGCATCGCGTTGCTTTAGCGCGTGCAATTATTTTAGATCCTGAACTCATGATGTATGATGAACCTTTTACGGGACAGGATCCAGTTACGCGCGGTGTTTTGCTGCAGCTTATTAAACGTTTAAATAATGCCTTAAATTTAACTTCCATTTTAGTTTCTCATGATGTGCGTGAAGTAGAAGCGATTGCCGATTATGTTTATGTCTTATCAGATGGAAAAATTGTCGGGCAGGGAACGCCGACTGACATTGCCAAAGATAAAACGCCTTATGTGAATCAATTTATTCATGGGCTGCCTGATGGCGTTGTGCCGTTTCATTATCCGGCAAAAGATTATGCAAAGGATTTAAATTTGTGTTAAGAAAAGTTCAACTTTTAGGGCGTCATGCCTTAGCTATATTCGATAAAATTGGACTTGCCGGTATTTTTTTAATGGCTGTTATTTTCCGTCGTCCTCGTTTTAAACAGGGTATACAGTTATTAACGTATCAGCTCTATCAAGTTGGCGTTTTATCTTTAATTATTATTTTATTATCTGCGCTTTTTATCGGGATGGTTTTAGCCTTAGAAGGATATCATACATTACATAAATTCAGCGCTGAATCACAAGTGGGACAATTGTTAGCGCTCAGTGTTTCGAGAGAATTAGGTCCAGTCGTGACAGCTTTATTATTTGCAGGACGTGCGGGTTCTGCTTTAACAGCTGAAATAGGTTTAATGCGTGCGACAGAACAATTATCCTGCATGGAAATGATGGCAGTGGATCCTTTATGGCGAGTGATTTCACCCAGATTTTGGGCGGGATTTATTTCACTGCCTCTTTTAACTATTTTATTTAATGTGGTTGCTATTTACGGTGGTTATGCAATTTCAGTGCATTGGTTAGGTGTTCACAGTGGTGTGTTCTGGAATAATATGCAAGCGTCCGTTGATTTTAGATCAGATATTATGAACGGCATTATTAAATCAGTTGTGTTTGGATTTGTGGTCACTTGGATTGCAGTTTATCAAGGTTATTTTTGTGAATCTAATTCAGCAGGTATTGCGCGTGCAACAACGAAAACCGTGGTGTATTCATCGTTGATGGTTTTGGCAATGGATTTTATTTTAACCAGTATGATGATTAATGCATGGTAATTTAAGAACCTGTTTAAAATCTCTACTATGTCGGTCATAAACCGTTGATTTTCTGCGATCCGTTGCTCACATAGCCAAACGTATGCTGCGCTACGGTTCTCGAAAATCAACGCTTTCTGTCTCGACCTAGCGAGATTTAAACAGGTTCTAAAAGAAAATGTAAGGGCAAATCTGTGTGTTTGCCCGCACAAAGGGAAAAATAAAATAGCCAAGAGGATATTATGCTAACAAAAAAAATTGAAATTATTGTCGGGCTTTTTATTATTGCCGGTGTATTGGGTTTAATGGTGCTAGCTTTTCGCATTAGCGGATTAACACAGATGTCAATGAATCAGTATTATTCGTTACGTGCGGAATTTGATAATGTAGGTGATTTGCAAGCGAGAGCGCCGATAACGATTGCCGGTGTAGTAGTAGGACAAGTGCGTTCTATTCATTTAGACCACACTAATTTTCGCGCCATTGTTCAGCTAGCCGTTGACAAAAAAGATGACAACTTGCCGGTAGATACTTCCGCTAGTATTTTAACGCAGGGATTATTAGGCTCTAATTATATTAGTTTAACGCCAGGTTTTTCGAATGAATTTTTAAAATCAGATGATACTATTCAAACAACACATTCTGCTTTAATTTTAGAAAATTTAATTGGACAGTTTATGTATAGTTTAAATAATGATAAGGAGAAAAAGTAATGAAGAAAATAATTGCTTTTTTAGTGGGATTTATTTTCAGCATAACAGCTTTTGCCGATATGAATTCGCCGGTAACGATGATTCAAAATACAGCGAATCAATTAATGCAGCAATTAAGTGCGCATCAGGCTGTTTTACATTCGCCTAAAGCAGATGCTTTTATTCGTCAGTTAGTCAACAAACAAGTTGTGCCGATTATTGACACTTATCGTATGGCGGGTTCTGTGGTAGGGCGTGCTTATTGGAATCAGGCAACGCCGGCACAGCGTAATCAATTTATCGAACAATTTAAGCGATTAGTGATTTCAACTTATTCTGCTGCCTTAGCTTCTTATGATGATGATAAAGTTGTTGTATATCCATTGCGAAATTCAGCTACAAACAATCATGCAGTACGTGTGCGAAGTGAAATTATCCGAAAAAATGGTCAACACATTCCGATTGTGTATGACTTATCAAAAACATCTAATGGTTGGAAAGTCTATGATTTCAGTATTGAGAGCGTCAGCATCACCGAAAGTTACCGTTCACAATTTGCCGGTACTTTATCACAAGGCGGATTACCTAATTTAATTACTAAACTGAAAGCACACAATCAAAGGATCGCTGCTTAATGACGGAAACAAATTCCATTATTGAATCAGAAAACGGCTTTGTCATTACGGGCATTGTAGATTTTGATACTGCGCCTGCAATTTATATGGCAGGTTGTGCGATTATTAAAAAGAAGTCTGTTACAAATAATTTTTCTGATAATCATGCTCAAACAAAAGATGATGGGTATATTCAAATTGATTTTTCAAAAGTTACTCAATGCAACAGCGCAGGATTAGCTTTGCTCATAAACTGGATTCGATTTATTCGTGATCAGAAAAAAACATGTCGTTATGTTAATCTTCCGTCTTCACTGCTGGAAATTGCAAAGGTTTGTAATTTGGATACCATATTGCATACAGATTAAATTTTTTTGTTAATTGAGTTAAATATTCTATACCGCTCTCAAATGAGATTTTGGGGTTGGCACAAATAGACCCAAGTATTTTGGTTTCTCAGCGAGGCGGCGAGGAAGGAGCAACAGGAGTGTATAATAATACATGACTGTTGCGAGTGACGATGCCAACAAAGCCGAAAATCAAAAGACGAAGGGTATATGGATAAATTATTAATTTCCGGCGGTATTCCGCTTAAAGGCAATATCCGAATTTCCGGCGCTAAAAATGCAGTGCTGCCTATTTTAGCTGCAACTTTATTAGTGCAAGAACCTGTTGTCATTTCTAATATTCCTCATTTAAATGATGTAACGACGACGATGGAATTGTTAGGGCGTATGAATGTTCAGCTCATGATGAATGAAAAAATGAATATTCAAGTGGACACATCCTCTATTAATAATTTTTGTGCGCCGTATGATTTAGTTAAAACCATGCGTGCTTCTATTTTAGTATTAGGTCCGCTTTTAGCACGTTACGGCAAAGCAGAAGTTTCATTACCGGGCGGCTGTGCAATTGGATCGCGTCCTGTGAACTTACATATTGACGGCATGCGCGCATTAGGCGCTAATATTAAATTTGAAGATGGATTTATTGAAGCTCATGTGAAAGGGCGATTGAAAGGCGCTGATATTACGTTTGAAAAAGTGACTGTCACCGGGACTGAAAATTTAATCATGGCGGCGTCGCTTGCTGAAGGAAAAACTATTTTGCGTAATGCAGCACGTGAACCAGAAGTGCAAGACTTGGCAAATTTTTTAAATCAATTAGGTGCGCAAATAGAAGGCATTGGTAAAGATACTTTAATTATTCATGGCGTGAAAGAACTGCACGGCGGTGAGTATGCGGTTTTGCCGGATCGAATTGAAGCAGGTACTTATTTAGTTGCTGCCGCTTTAACGCGCGGACATATAAAAATTTACAATATTAATCCTGATATCATTGCAGTTGTTCTCGAAAAATTGCGTGAAACGGGTGCGGAAATTACAACGGGTGATCATTGGGTTGAATTAAATATGCATGGCAAACGTCCTTGCGCAGTGAATATTGAAACAGCGCCTTACCCGGGTTTTCCGACAGATATGCAGGCACAGTTTATGGCATTAAATACAGTGGCAGAGGGCGTTGGCGTTATTACAGAAAATATTTTTGAAAATCGTTTTATGCATGCGCAGGAAATGCAGCGCATGGGAGCAGATATTGAACTGCAGGGAAATACTGCTATTTGCAGAGGAAAAGAAATATTAGAAGGCGCACCGGTGATGGCAACTGATTTGCGCGCTTCAGCCAGTTTAGTCTTGGCAGGTTTAATGGCAGATGGACAAACCATAGTAGATCGCATTTATCATATTGATCGTGGCTATGAATGTATCGAAGAAAAATTAGCACAATTAGGTGCGCGTATCCGAAGAGTTTCTGGCAGTGAATTTAAGAAAATGCAGGAAAATAAGTAAAGAACAATAGGTAAAAAAGACAATTGAAAATTTTGCACTAATTTTATTTTGTTTTTTCTGTCTTCTGTTTTCTGTCCTCTGTTCTCTGTTTCGGAAACACCACTCTTGCTTCTAATCCTTTGCCGGATTTTGGCGTGAGCAATAAAATTTCTGCATGATGCAGCGAGGCAATTTGACGAATGATGCTCAAGCCTAAGCCGCTGCCCGGTGCTTTGTTGCCTAAAACACGGTAAAAACGCTGGAAAACTTGTTCTCGTAAATCTTCAGGAATGCCGGGACCTGAATCTGTGACTGATAAAATAATATTTTGCGGATTATCTTTAATTTCAATTTTTATTTCACCACTTGAAGGCGTGTACCGAATAGCATTATCTACTAAATTACGAATTAAAATGCCGATTGCTGTTGGATTTGCATCAAGGATCACTGGCTTGCCCGGTGCATCTAAAGAAAGCGTAATGCCTTTTTTAAGGGCATCCGGTGCGAGCAATGCGGCAACTTCAGAAGCTTGCCTGTTCAAATTTACTTTTACAAAGGTATTATTGATGGTTGCTTCTGGCACTGTGCGGCTTAAAGTTAAAAGCTGTTGGATAACATGTGTACTGCGTTCTACGCCTGCTAAAACTTTTCGAAGCGCGGCTTTTTGTTCTTCTGGTGTGTTAGCATATAAAGCAACTTGCGCCTGTGTATTTAATGCGGCTAACGGCGTTTTTAATTCATGGGCGGCATCAGCAGCAAAACGTTTTTCACGTTCGAAAGTGTCCTGCAAACGTTTCAGCATTTTATTGAGCGCTTCAACCAGCGGTCTGATTTCTTTAGGCGCAACATTGACATCAACCGGTTCTAAAAAAGTAGATTCGCGCTGTGTTAATTCTTTAGTGACTTCGTTGATATTAGCTAAAACTTTATTAATGATAACCCAAATGAGAAAACCTAATAGTGGATACGTCACCAGCATAATTAAAATAGAATTTTTCGTCAGTTCGCCTTCAATCAAATTCTGAAAATCTGAACGCTCGCCGATCATGATAGAAATTTTATTGGCAGGATCATCAATAGTATTCACGCGCCAAAGCGAATGGTTAATCCATACAGAAGAAAATCCAACTTGACCGTTAGAAATAGGCATTTTGGGGGCTTTATGCGAATGCAGAATTAATTGCCCATGACGATTCCAGATCTGAAAAATTTGGTCATCGTGAGATTGTTCAAGCAGCTCTTTTAATTTTGGATTTTTTTCTGCATTGATTGAATGATGAATAGCGCTCTGCACAATAGCAAGCTGACGATTACTGATGCCATCGCTAAAAAAGGCTTTGATTTGAAGTCCTGTACGGACTAATTGCAGGTCGGTATTAATACTGACGTTTTTATGCGCTAAATATAAATTACCGACAATAGCAATAGTGGTAATAATAGTGACACTGACAAAAAGATTAACAAGCAGGAAAGTTCGAATTGAAGAAGTCATTGGGTATATACTCATCGCGATTGAGTTCTCTTAGGTTGGCACAAATAGACCCGACTATTTTTGCAGGAGTGCAAAAATAGCCCAAAATTACATAGTAATTTTGACCCCGAAGGGGTTGAGTACATGGATGTACGAAATACTATTTTGGTTTCTCCGCGAGGCTTTGATACATGAGCAACAGGAATGTATAAGTCATACACGCCTGTTGCTCGCTCATGAAAGCTTCACGGAATTTAGCACCAACCCTTAAGAACCTGTTTAAAATCTCTACTATGTCGGTCATAAACCGTTAATTTTCTGCGATCCGTTGCTCACAGCGAGATTTTAAACAGGTTATAAGATCTTATTCGCGAGCAGTATAAACACATCATTTTTCAAGTGCATCAACCATATAACCGACGCCTCGAATCGTTTTGACAAAGTCATTTCCAAAGCGACGGCGTAAATTATGGATGTGTACTTCTAAAGCATTACTGTCAATATTTTCTTCCCAGCCGTATAAAGTTTGATTTAATTGTTCACGCGAGATGACACGACCCGGATTTTCTAATAAGGTTTGCAGCAGTGCAAATTCTTTGCGCGGCAGCAAAAGCTGTTCACCTTTGTATTCCACTATATGAGAAGCAGGATCTAAGGTAACTTCACCATAAGTAACCACTGGCTGTGTGCGTGACTTCGAACGGCGATGCAGAGCGCGGATACGTGCGCATAATTCATCTAAATCAAAAGGCTTGGTAATATAATCATCTGCGCCTGCGTCTAAACCTTTGACGCGATCTTCAATCGTTTCACGTGCGGTTAAAATCACCACGGGAGTGGGGATATTGTGTTCTCGAATATGTTTTAACACTTTTAATCCGGACATTTTAGGCAGACCGAGGTCTAACACAATAACCTCAAATTTTTCACAAGAAGAAGCGAAAGCATCAACAGCGGCTACGCCGTCTTTTACCCAATCAACTGTGTAACCGTAATGTTTTAGACCAGTACGAATTCCATCGCCTAATAGTTCATCGTCTTCCACTAATAAAATTCGCATAGATTCAACCTCTTATTAGTTTCATCAATTTAATGTAAATTTAAGATAAATGCAAGGAATTTTTACCGAAGGTGTACCAGAAAAGAAATTGAAAATCAGTAGACGAGCTTAGTTTAGTCTGTATAATAACAGTTTATTATTTCATTGTTTAAAGGAGTTTTCATCCATGTTTATCGGGTTAATCAAGCGTTTCCGCGGTGTTTTTTCAAACGACATTGCGATTGATTTAGGAACAGCGAACACACTTATTTACACCAGCGAAAAAGGCATTGTTTTAGATGAACCTTCTGTGGTTGCTTTACGTAAAGATGCTTATGCTGGACAATCCAAAGTAGTGGCAGTGGGTATTGAAGCCAAACGCATGTTAGGTAAAACGCCGGGCAATATTCTTGCGATGCGTCCTATGAAAGACGGTGTGATTGCCGATTTTCATGTCACGGAGAAAATGCTTCAGCATTTTATTCATAAAGTACACGAAACAAGATTTTTGCGTCCAAGTCCGCGCGTATTAGTTTGCGTGCCGTGTGGATCAACTCAAGTGGAACGCCGTGCCATTAAAGAATCTGCATTAAGCGCCGGCGCAAGAGAAGTTTATTTAATTGAAGAACCCATGGCAGCGGCAATGGGTGCAGGCTTGCCGGTAGAAGAAGCGGCAGGTTCTATGGTGGTTGATGTCGGCGGCGGCACGACAGAAGTAGCGATCATTTCTTTAAGTGGCATTGTTTATGCAGAATCTGTACGCATCGGGGGTGACCGTTTTGATGAAGCGATTATCAATTATGTTCGCCGTAATTACGGCATTTTAATCGGTGAAACCACCGCAGAACGTATCAAACAAGATATCGGCACAGCTTTCCCGACAGAAGATATCAAGGAAGTTGAAGTGCGCGGACGTAATTTAGCTGAAGGCGTACCCAGAAGTTTTAAACTCACCAGCAAAGAAATTTTAGAAGCATTGCAAGATCCGTTAGCCGGTATCATTGGAGCAGTACGTGCAGCGTTAGAACAAACACCGCCAGAATTAGCAGCCGATATTGCTGAAAGAGGTATGGTGTTAACAGGCGGCGGCGCACTGCTTAAAAATTTAGATAAACTGATTGCAAAAGAAACTGGATTGCCTGTCATTGTAGCAGAAGATCCTTTAACTTGTGTAGCGCGAGGCGGTGGCAAAGCATTGGAATTAATTAAATTGGGAAATATGTTTTTCTCTAAAGAATGAAATCTTCCTGGCGCGGAAGATTTCCCATGGAGGATTCGTCATTAGACTATTTTTCAAACGAGGATCCTGGCCAAACTTGCGCGCATTTGTGTATCTTGTCTTAGCGCTTTTGATCATGTTTTCTGATCACTACTCACTTCGTTTCCAAAAATTTCACGATAAACTTTCTATTATTGTTTTGCCGATTCAAATGCTGGTTGATGCGCCGATTAAAACAGTGCATTGGTTAGCTATAACTATCAGCACGCAAAAAGATTTACTCGCTGAAAATGCAGAATTAAAAGCGCAGGCGTTATTTTTAAAATCGCAATTACAAAAATTATTAGCGTTAGAAAAAGAAAATAAAAATTTACGGCAATTGTTAGAATCAAAACCTTATATCGGCGGCAAAACGGTTGTTGCGCAATTATTAGCTGTTGATCTTGATCCAACATTACAGCAAGTCATTTTAGATAAAGGTAGACGAGATAAAGTTTATGTGGGGCAGCCAGTATTAGATCCTTACGGGATTATGGGACAAATTATTCAGGTGGGATTTTTAACCAGTAAAATGCTGATGATCACCGACACACACAGCGCTGTTCCTGTTGAAGATTATCGTACGAATATGCGTGCGATAGCCGTAGGATCCGGACAAATAGATCAATTATTTTTGATCAATGTGCCGAATACCAGTGATGTGCAGGTGGGCGATTTATTTGTATCCTCTGGTTTAGGCTTGCGATTTCCTATTGGTTATCCTGTGGGCGTTGTCACGCAAGTTGAAAAACCAACCGGCGTAGGATTCGCAAAAATTATTTTAAAACCTACTGCACATTTAAATCGAACGCAGCAAGTATTATTGATGTGGCCAGAACAGGCAGCATTAAAACCTGATGTGATGCAACAATTACAAAACGGAAAAGTAGGGGCGATTCATGAATCGCCCAAACATAGGGGTAATTCATGAATTACCCCTACAACATCATTAAAATAATTTTGATGATAGTTATCGGCATGGTACTAACCATATTGCCGCTGCCGGCAATGGTTGTTTGGTTTCGTCCTTCGTGGATGCTGATGATTTTAGTTTTTTATTTGCTGATGTTTCCGACAGAAATTAATTTAGGTATTTTTTGGATTGTCGGATTACTGATGGATTTATTAACCGGCACATTGCTGGGGCTTCATGCTTTTCTTTATACGGTTATTGGTTATTTGATGATTCGTTTTTTATCGCGTTTACCGATGTTTTCTTTATGGCAGCAAAGTTTTCTTTGGGTTTTCATCAGCTTTATTTATTTTTTCATTCAATATTTAATGTTAGGCATGATAGGGCAATTACCGCATACTTGGGAATATTGGATGCCGATATTATTTAATGCTGTTTTATGGCCATGGTTATTTTTATTTTTAAGATCATTTTTTAAATTGCTTTATGATTAAAAAAATTTTCCAATGGCTGTATTTATCTTTTGCAGCTCTGATAGTTTTGTTAGCGCTGCTCACGTTGCTTGCGCAAGCTTCTATTCCTTATTTCAATCATCACAAAGGCTATTTTGAAAATTATGCTTCACAAGTTTTGCATTTGCCGGTGACGTTTGAAAATTTATCGGTAGACTGGTATTGGTATGAACCGCGTGTGCATTTTTATCAGGTTTCTGTATTGGATCCTGAGCAGAAGAAAACGTTAGTCAATGTCGGTGAACTGGTCATTGGTATTCGTCCAATTCATAGTTTAATCAAAAAAAATTTTTATCCTTCCAGTGTTATTTTAAAACATATTGAATTAAATCTTTATCCATTTTTCTTTAAACAAGAAAAAGAAACTGAAAAATTTCAGATCAATGCAGATAAATTCAGAACGTTATCAGCATGGCTGTCACAGCAGCCGTCTATTTATTTAGAAGACGTGCAGTTGAATTGGCATATGCAGAAACCAAATAACTTCCCTTTTCAGAATTTAACATTCAAATTAGATTTAACTCATCAAGCTATTCGTTTAGTTGGCGCAGGTTTTGTTAAACAAGATCATTTGCCATTAACGCCTATTAAATTAATGTTAGCTTTATCGCCTCAAACGTTAGAAAATCCATTACAGGCAACAGGCGAATTTTATTTTCAGCTTACACATTTTGATTTGAAAACACTGCAGCATTTTCCCGAGCTTGAAAAATACGTGCAAAATTATCATCTGCAAAGCGGCAATATTTCCCTGCAGTCATGGATTCATTTTGATTCAGGTAAATTAAAAAAATTAACGGCTGTTTTTCAAACACAAGCTATGCAGTTTTCTAGTTCGAAAATAAAAAATAAAATTAATTTTGATTTTTTAAACGGACAACTTTATCTGGAGAATGAAAATAATTTTTGGCAGGGCGCTTTATCACATTTAAATTTTCAAATGAATGAAGAAAAATATTCTTGTAAAATGATTGGTTTTCAGTTTTATTTAAATGCGCAAAAAAATCAGCCGCAATGGTTTTTGCAAATAGAAGATGCCAATCTTTCCAAGTTAATGCATTTAATTTTATATAGCCCAAACATTCCAGAGTCTGTTAAAAAAACTTTATTGTCATTAAATCCCGCAGGAGATCTTAAAAAATTATCTTTGATAAAATTAAATCAGCAGACAGACTTTCCTTTTTATGTGGCAGCCGACTTTAAAAATGTGAGCTGGCAGCCGCAAAAAACTTTTTTTGGCGCGAATCATTTAAGCGGGTCTTTTTATTTTGACGACCAAACTGGGAATCTTCAATTAAAGGCAGATAAAACGCTTATTCAATATCCCGCTTGGTTTTCAGAAAATTTACCTGCAATGGATGTAGAGCTGCAGTTGAATTGGCATGCATTGCCTAAACAAAAATATGCCGTTCAAATGACCCTCAAAAAATTATCGAACTATGATTTTTCTTCAACGGCACAGGGCGCATTTATTTTTTCACCTGAAAAATTGTCAAAAATAAATTTATCTGGCAATTTTTCAATCCGCGATCTTTCAAAAATAAAATATTATTTGCCGGATAAATTTTTAGATCAGGATTTATCTGATTGGTTAAAAAATGCTTTTATTGCTGGAAAACTTATTCATGGAAAATTTAATTGGCAAAGTGAACACAAGAAAAAATTTAGTTTATCTTTCCAATTAGGAAAAACAGAATTGCATTATCAGAACGACTGGCAAAATATTAAAAATATGCAGGCAAATGTCAATACAAACGGGCATTCATTTGATGTCATTGTGAATGCCGGCGATTTATCTGGAAATCAGATTCAATTGATTCACACAAAAATTTCGGATCTGCATCATCCGATCCTTCATTTAAATGCGCGCGTGCTGATGAATCTTGAAAACTCACTGGAATTTTTAAAGCAATCACCGCTTGATTTAAAAGATAAATTAGATTTTTTAAATTTATCTGGGCAAAGTCTTTTAAATTTAAATTTTCAACTGCCGCTGAAAGAAAATGCTTCGCTTTTAAATTTAAATGGAAGCTTTAATTTAAGCGATGCACGTTTAAATTTTATCGGCTGGGCAATTTATTTTAATCATTTAAAAGGCAAAGTAAATTTTACTGACAAAACATTAGAGGCAAAAAATATTGTCGGAGAATTATTAGGCGAACCGATTCAAATTCAATTACAGGCGGATGATCAGCAATTAAATGCTGCATTTAACGGCGCTTTAAAAACATCTGCTTTGTCTGAGGAATTTAAATTACCTGTGCAGGATTATTTATCCGGCTCTGCTAATTATAAAGCTTCTTTGACTTTTGATTTAATCCATCATCAAGCAAACTTTAATTTAACTTCGAATTTATTGGGCATCGGCATACATATCCCCAAAATTTATCAGAAAACACCAGAAATGATAACGCCGTTTGATTTTTATTTAAAAGCCGATCATAAAACTAATGTCGCTATTTTTTCTGATTTCAATCATATTTTATCTGCCGCTTTATCTTTTCAAAAAACAAAAACAAATTTAAAATTTTCAAGCGGTGAAGTTCGTTTAGGTTTAGGAAGAGCGCAATTACAAAACACGCCGGGATTAGTTTTAAGCGCCAGTTTTCAAAAAGCAGATTGGACTAGCTGGAAAAAATTATTTAGTCAGTGGGAAAATTCTAAAAAAGAAAAAATATCTTCATTTTCTTTTTCAGATTTGCCGATCAGAGTGCTGCATTTAGACATTGCTTCATTTACTTTTTTATCACATGTGTTTCATCAAGTAGATCTTCGTTTTTATCCTGCTGTTCAAAATTTAAAATTAAGTATTGCCAGTCCGGAAATTACAGGCGAATGTTTGATTCCTTTAAAATCATCTCAGCAAGTTTTTAGCGGTAATTTTTCGCATTTTCATGTGCCGATGTTTAAAACTAATAACAAAATGGAATCAGCGAATTTGCAGTTAAGTCATTTGCCGAATTTTAATTTCACGTTTAATGATTTTCGTTATGGAAATTATTTTTTAGGAAGAGTGGTTTTAAAAACAAATAAAATTTTGCATGGCATAAAAATTAATCAGCTTAAGGTGAATTCCTCTTTATTATCTGCACAGGCTCAAGGTATTTGGCTTGAACAGCCGACACAAGTTTTGCATTTGAATGGACAAATTAATTCCAATAATATTGGGCAGCTTTTAAATCATTGGCATTGGACAGATTCTTTTGAAAACGGGCAGGGCAGTTTAACATTTAATTTGACTTGGAATAATTTATTCACTCACCGCATGACACGGCAAGGCAATATTTCAATTCAGATTGTGAACGGCCGCATTATTAATTTAAATGAGCAGGCGCAAACGGCTGTCGGCATTGGCGAGTTTTTAAATATTTTAAGTCTGCAGTCTTTATCGCAGCATTTATTGGATGTCAGCGATTGGGGGAAAAGCGGATTTGCTTTTGATCAATTACAAGCAGATTTTGCTGTGACATCCGATAAACTTTCGACACAAAATGCTTTTGTGAAAAGTGAAGTCGCCGATATTCAAACCAAAGGCAATATTAATTTAGACAATAATACGTATGATTTATATTTAAAAATAGAGCCGCATTTAACTTCAAGTTTGCCGGTATTAGTCGGCATTGTGGCGACACCATTAGCTGGTGCTGCCACTTGGTTTGCCGATAAATTAGTCGGAAAACAAGTGAGCAATGCCGCTGCCAGTGTTTATAAAATCACAGGACCGTTTAATAAACCCAATGTGCAGAAAGTGTCGGGAACAGAAATGCCGTTATTAGGCACAGACTCGTAGGCGCAGCAGATTCGTAGACGCAGGCTCGTAGGCGCAGCAGATTCGTAGGTGTAGGCTCGTAGGCGATAAAGCCTGCGTCTACAGGTTAAAGAATTCTATATATTTATTCTTCACTTCCACATAATGCGCGGGACTGTCTTTTAATAATTTTAATTCGAGTTCAGTTAATTTTCGTACGCGTTTAACGGGCGCGCCTAAATAAAGATAGCCGCTTTCTAAAATTTTATTGGAAGCAACCAAACTGTTTGCGCCGATCACGACATTATCTTCAATGACTGCGCCGTCTAAAATGGTTGAACCCATGCCGATCAAAACATTATTTTTAATCAGGCATCCGTGCAGAATCACTTTGTGTCCTACCGTGACATCATCACCCACAATCACGGGAAAACCGCCGGGATAATATTCGCAATCATGCGATACATGAATTACCGTGCCGTCTTGAATATTGGAACGCTTGCCGATTTTAATGGTATTGATATCGCCGCGCAGCACTGCCATGGGCCAAATCGATGCATCTTCTTCAATTGCCACATCGCCAATAATACAAGCACTTTGATGCACAAAAGCAGAAGAAGCAATATTTGGTTTTTTGTTTTGATAGTTTTGGATCATGAAAATTTCCTTGAATAAAATAGGGGGCGTCAAAGAGTATCGTATCTTCTTTTTCTTAATTTCCTGACTTCTTCTTCAACGCTTGTCGAATGATCTTTAGCGCTGTGAAAGAAAGGATGTTCCATGCAGTTTTTATTTTGTTGATTAGTATTCATGAATGATCGCTAAAATTATAAATTAATTGTGTGCTTGTTTTACTTTAAAAAATAATATCACGCAAGTGATACATCCCCCCACTCCTCGATCCACACTCCTCACTCCTATTCGATATTATTTTATCTTCAGTGGTAATTTGTTCACTTCGCTTTTTGAAGTGGAATGGGTATATTCTACTACTTATTATATCTCGACGTAATCGGATAACGCCGATCTTTTCCAAAAGCGCGTTCGGTGATGCGGATGCAGGGGGCAGATTGTCTGCGCTTGTATTCGTTAAGATGAATTAGACGCGCAATGCGTTTTACGGTGGTTTCATCAAAACCTTTTTTCACCATGGCGGCGATGCTTTCATCTTTTTCAACATAAAGCTTGATGATTTCATCCAGAATATCATAGGGCGGCAGAGAATCTTGATCCGTTTGATTTTCACGAAGTTCTGCGCTGGGCGCGCGAGTGAAAACTCTTTCCGGAATAATAGACCCTTCGTCTTTTGCTTTTTGGCTTTGTTGAATAGCAGAGAGTGAAATAGCATTTCGGTAGCGCGCTAATTCATACACTAAATTTTTATTGACATCTTTGATGACAGATAATCCGCCACACATGTCACCGTATAAAGTTGTATAACCAACTGCGCTTTCGCTTTTGTTGCTGGTGGTTAATACCATTTTGCCGGTGTGATTAGATAGTGCCATGAGTAAAATACCTCGAATACGCGCTTGAATATTTTCTTCGATGATATTCGGTTTTTTGTCGCCCCAAATCGGTTTTAATGTTTTTAAAAATGCTTCAAACGCACATTCAATCGAAAGTGTTAAACATTCAACACCTAAAGTTTTTGCTTGTTTTAAAGCATCTTCTATACTGATAGAAGCAGTATAACGCGAAGGCATAATGACAGCCGTAACATTTTCTGCGCCGACAGCATCTGCTGCAATCGTTAATACTAAAGCAGAATCAATGCCGCCGGATAAACCTAAGAGCGCGCCTTTAAAATTATTTTTCATTAAATAATCGCGTGTGCCTAAAACTAAAGCTTGATAAATTTTTTCTAATCGTGTTAAAGGTTCGAGCAGCGGCTGTGAGTGAATGATAATTTTATTTTCATTATTTTTTTTGCAGACAACAGGGGTTAAAGATTCTTTAAAATAAGGAGAAGTCACGGCTAATTTTGAATGAGCATTCATTGCCATCGAACCGCCGTCAAAAACTAATTCATCCTGTCCGCCGATTAAATTGCAGTAAATGATCGGCAATTGCGTTTGATGTGCGCGCGCGGCTAATAAATTCTGCCGCGTTTCAGATTGTTTTTGATTAAAAGGAGAAGCGTTAATTGAAATAATTAATTCTGCGCCCATTTTTTTTGCGGCAAAAATAGGACCGCTGTACCATAAATCTTCGCAAATTAATAAACCGATGTAAACACCTCTGAATTCAAATACACAAGACTGATGCGCGCGAGTGAAATAACGTTTTTCATCGAACACATGATAATTGGGCAATTGCTGTTTAGCATAATCGGCTAAAATGCTGCCGTTATAAAAACAAATGGCTTTGTTATAAATTCTATTTTCCTGCTTTCTCACGGGCAAACCGACAATCACCGCAATATTTTTTATTTCTTCTTTTATTTTTTTTAAAGCAGAGTTTACTTGCTCATATAATCCTTCGCAAAATAATAAATCTTCCGGCGGATAACTGGTTAACGCTAGTTCCGGAAAAACAATCATATCTGCTTTTAATTCGTCACGTGCTTGAATAGAAGCGGCAATTATTTTTTCAGCATTGTTTTGAATATCGCCCACGACAAAATTCAGTTGAGCCATAACGATAGTGAGCTGAGAAGGTTTAGTTTTCATAATACTTTTCTCATCATAGTTCTGCGGTAAAGCGCAGGTATTTTGGCTATCCATTGTTTAAAAAGATAACGATTAAAATGCTTTGGAATTTCTATTTCAGGCAGCGCTGAAAATAAATGATGCTTAGCCGGCTGTAAATATAAAAAATCAAATAAAGCTTTTTCCGACGTTGCCATTTTTATATTATTTTTTCCAACAGTTTCATAGCCGAAATATAACGCTGGAGGCAAATGATGTACAGAAATATTGGCAATGGGGGTTTGAAAAAAATTTGTTCTGCCGATTGAAACAGCATAAATGTTTTCAGGAATTTGTTCAATGATACCGTGATAATGTAGCGCGGTTTGCAGTGAAATATAACTAGGGTAGGGCGCAGTTAAATATTCAGGCAGCATGAAAGGTTCTATTTTTTCCGGCATTGCCCAAAGTCCTTTGTTTAAACGTATTAAATGATTGTGTGCAGCAAGACGTGCTAATGCTTTTGAAACAGTCGTTGTGGATTGATTGAGCAATGCCACAATATCCCGCGTTTGAAAAACAGGCTGTTTTAGAGCTTTAATATGTGAGAGTATTTGAGTTAATTCCATGCTAATGTCTCCAAACTCTTTTGCACATATTGTTTCATTTGTTTCCATACTTTTTCATCAGTGTATTCCTGCTGATATTCTAAGGAAAGAAATGAAACAACCTGACTTTGGAAATTTTGATAAGAAATATTTTTTAAATTTTCTAAAGCAGTTTTAAAATCTGATTTGAATTGTTTTTTGAGAGAATGAAAATTGATTGATGAATGAGTGAGCAGTAAATACAAATCAAAAATATCTCGTGCTTGTGTTATATGACGGGAGGCTAACGCATGAATTTTTTGCATGCCCGCCGTTTGTCTATCATAGTGATTAAGAAAAATAGGCGGTAAATGATAAGTTTGCAAAACGCTAGGATTAACAGCTTCAAACAAAGTATTGCCGTGAACACCGCGCCGAGAAAATTCAATTTTAGTGTGGATAACAGAAGATAGAGAGGGGATGTGTAAAGTAATTTTCCAACGCTGAGTCGTTTCAGTTTGTTTTGGCGCAGAAATTTTTTCAAGATGAATGTCGTGCGTTTGTAAGATGTGATTTAAACTTTTAGAAGCTAAAATGCCCGTTACATTTTTTTGCAAAGTATCTGAACGTATAGTCTGCACGTCAAGATCAATATCTTCAGAATAACGTATGCTGTTAAAATAAAATCTAAGATTACATCCGCCTTTAAGGATATAAAAGCGTTTATCAATTTTTCTGCCGAGCTGTTCTAAAAACAGCAGGTGAAACTGTTCGGTTATTTGTGGGATAGTCAGCATAAATAGATAATACGCTATATTGAATTATATGTCAACATCATGCATTATCATGCTGCAGCTTGTGCAGACAAATCTCAAGATTCTTTTTGGCAAGATTAGTTTTAGCATAATCAGGATCTTGACTGATTTTTTGAAGAAGATAAATGGCTTCTGAATAACGTTTCTGTCTGCAAAGAAAAACGGCATAATTATTTTTTGCTAAAGCGCTGGAAGGATTTAGGGTGACTGCTTTTTGATAATAAGTTTCGGCCGTTTGTAAATCATTTGTCTTTTGATAAAAATACGCCAGACTGTCTAATACTTCAGGATTGTCTGGCGCTTTTTGTTCAGCAAGCAGCAATTGTGTTTTAGCATTGGATAAATCGTGTTCATTCAAATAAGCCAAACCTAATTCTATAGGTGTCTGCACATCAATAGGATCATCAATAGGCGTTTGAATGCAGCCTGTTAAAAAGAGAATAAAAAAACTGAGTAAGAAAAATTTCATGGTTTTAATATAAAAGTTTTGTAACTATTCACTGCTTTCCAGCGGACGTCCATTTTTGGGTTATATTAGGCGAAAAATCTCTTCAAAATGCTCATGTACTCGCGTGTACACTCCGCTTTTTCATCGATTTTT
>Ga0208373_1000838_pt1 | contig 46981 bp, 60 predicted proteins | sample RifOxyC2_FD_184036 | JGI IMG/M metagenome (GOLD analysis project Ga0208373, IMG submission 184036) | Soil microbial communities from Rifle, Colorado - Rifle Oxygen_injection C2 (SPAdes) | ecosystem: Environmental > Terrestrial > Deep subsurface > Rock core/Sediment | place: Rifle, Colorado...
CCAATCGATATCAGCCGTACATATTGCATGTAACTGAAAAATGAATTGCAAATATTATTAACAAAGATTAGAATCATTTTTGTGATGAAATATTATAAAAAAGGGCTTTTAGCTTTGCTGTTTTTTTAGAAAAACAAATAAAGGGCGGCATTTTTTTGTGGTTTTTACTAAAATTTTTGACCAAATGCAGGCTCCCCTTAGAAAATTTTTTAAATTCTCATAAACATGTTGATGGGGAATTAGGATTAATAAGAGGTTGATAAAAATGGGAGGGTTAAAATGAATAAAGAAGATAATCTTTTGGATCAGGGCTTGAATTTATCACAATTGGTAAATTATCAGTTGGGTTCCATTGTAAGTCGTACAATAATTAATAAACCCACGGGGACAGTGACACTATTTGCTTTTGATAAAGAACAAAGCTTGAGCGAGCATTCTGCTCCTTTTGATGCACTTGTTCAAGTTATAGACGGAGAAGTTGAAATAAAGATATCAGGGCAATCTCATAACTTGAAAAAAGGTGAGTTTATTATAATGTCAGCAAATAAGCCTCATGGATTAAAAGCACTTTCACAATTTAAGATGCTTTTGACGATGATAAAGTCTTAGATTGTTTTTAGCCTGAAAAATCCTGTACCTTGAATTTGACGGGCACAGAAAGAAGCGGATTGTTGTCAAGGTGATGGGGGAATAAGCGATTGAAGAGGTTGAAAATTGCCGTAAAATTTGCTTGACAGGTCAATATTTACGCCTATAATTGATGCATATGTTAAAAAGAACGCTTGATTTAGCAAAATTTAAGAGCTCTCTTTTTTTATTTGGTCCAAGGCAAGTAGGAAAAACTTTTTTAATAAAATCGACTCTGCGGCCAGATATTTATATAGATCTTTTAAAGCAAAGCGAGTTTGTAAGATTTTCACTTAACCCCGAACTTCTTTCTGCTGAAATAAAGAGATTGAACAAAGGGAACGCGTTAGTAGTTATTGATGAAATCCAAAGAGCTCCTAGTCTTTTAAATGAAATTCACTCTATATTAAACGATTTTGATAATATCCAATTCATCCTTACAGGATCATCAGCAAGAAAATTAAGGCAAAAAGGTGTCAATCTTCTTGGGGGTCGGGCTGTAACTACGCATCTTTATCCTTTAACATACGAGGAATTGGGGGAGCTGTTTTCTTTGGATGAAATTATAAAATTTGGATCTATACCTAAAATTTTTCTTGAAAAAGAAATTGATAATAAAATAAGGCTTATGAAAAGTTATGTCGAAACATATCTTACGGAAGAAATCCAACAGGAAGCATTATTAAGAAATATTCCAGCTTTTGCAAAATTTTTAGAACTTGCAGCGTATGAAAACGGAACTATCCTAAACTTTCAAAATATTGCCAGAGAAACTGCCGTCAGCTCAAAAACAATAAAAGAATATTTTCAAATATTGGAAGACACGCTTTTAGGCTTTTATCTTTATCCATACGCAAGATCACATAGAAAAAAACTGGTTTTGCATCCTAAATTTTATTTTTTTGACTGCGGCATTGTTTCTGCCTTAAAAGGGGAAGCAAGCAAAACTTTCATATCCGGGACAAAAGAATATGGCAGAATGTTCGAGCATTTTGTTTTGCTTGAAATTAAAAGGCTTTTGGATTATTCAGAAATTGAAGCTAAATTAAGTTTTTTTAGAACCGCGGACGGGGCTGAGGTAGACCTAATAATAGAATTAAGCGATAAAATTTTAGCTGTTGAAATTAAATCTTCGTCAAATCCTTCGCTTTCTGACTTAAGAGGATTAAGAAGTTTTATAAAAGATCATAAGTACAGCAGGGCAATTTGCGTTTGCCAAACTCCAAGGGGCTTTATTAAGGAGGGCATAGAGTTTGTTTCTTGGCAAGAATTTTTAGAACAACTTAAAAAATACAAAACACACTGAGATCAAAGGTGATGAGGGAATAAAGGAGTTGAACCATGCGGCAAAAACTGAATCTTATTACTTTTGGCAATCAATTAACAGATGGAATGCCAAAGAAGTTTGTGTTCATTGGCATATTTTATTTCTCTAAAATTTTTAACGCTTTTATATAAATATTCTTAACCCCAGAATTTGTCTCTTTTTTTACAAGTTCCAAAAATATCGGAAGAAGCTTTTTTTGTGTTTTTGGATTGTTTATCGCAATTTTAGTAAGTGCGGATGCCGCGCTCCATCTTACGACGGTTCCATCATCCTTTGTATTTATTATAAGCCTTGGAATCGCATTTGCTGTTTCATCTGGGAATTCTTTTGATATATTTGCAATTATGCGGCAAGCTTCCCACTTTACTCTCGGTTCATCTCCATTTATTTGAGCAACAATAAAATCTAAGCATGATCCGGCGAATTTAGGATTCTTGGCTGTTATATATTCTATGGCTTCAATAGAAGCCCCTTTTTCAGCAGTTGAAGCGGTTTTGAAATAGGCGATTAAATCGGTAATTAATTTTTTGCTCCCTTCCAGTTTTTTTGCAAGCAGAGTAACTTTTTCTTTCGGTTTAACTTTCGATTTTAAAATTTCTTCAATAATTGACATTTTTATTGGCCTCGTAATTTTGTAAGAATATTATATGCTTAAAGTGGATTTAATAAAAGAGCAAATATTCTTACATGACGAAATCTGGTCATTGGCGTGTTTTTTTGTAGCAATATTTTTATCTCATTATTCATTTTTGTTGCTATAGCGCGATTTTTGAACTGTGGCATGAAAATTGCTGTATTTCATATATGAAATACAATCCAGATTTACATCATCGCCGATCAATGCGATTGAAAAATTATGATTATTCCCAAAATGGTGCATATTTTATTACAATTTGTACGCAAAATCGGGAATGTTTATTTGGCAACATCGTTGATGATAAAATGCGATTAAATGAATTTGGTGAAATTGCATGTGATGCATGGAAATGGTTGGGGGAACAATATCATTATGTGGCATTGGATTCGTTTGTAATTATGCCAAACCATTTGCATGGTGTGATAATCATTGATAATTGTAGGGGCGGTTCGCGAACCGCCCCTACAATGCGAACCGCCCCTACGGCAAATGGCATGGAAAAACGCAAACCATTGGGGCGGTTGATTGGGGCGTTTAAAACCGTATCCGCCAAACACATTAACCAATTACGGAACACACCATCCCAGCCAATTTGGCAACGCAATTATTATGATCATATTATTCATAATAATGAATCATTGGAACGAATCCGAAATTATATTGTGAATAACCCATTAAATTGGAAATATGGCAAATCAAATATTTTTCTGTCTTGAATAATGTCAGCGCAACATAGACAAATCTTCCCCTTGACCTTCCCCTTACAGTAACGTTTATAATGCTTATATAAATTAATTAAGGAGGTATTATAGGCGTGTATACAATAAGTGAATTCTCAAAAATAACACAAATTACGCTGAAAGCGTTGCGTTATTATCATGAGATTGGATTGCTTCTTCCAGCAAAAATTGATGACTTTAATAATTACCGTGGATATAGCGTAGATCAAATTGATAAGGCACTTCTCATTTTGGATCTTAAAGAATTGGGCTTTTCTTTGGATGAGACAAAAGATGTTATTGCAGGGATAAATAATGACAAAGATATATTAAAAAGGTTAAAAGATCAAAAGGGTAAAATAAATGAAGAAATTGATAAATATAAATTTAAACTTGATAAGCTTGAGCAAATATTTAAAGAAAAGGAGAAAAACAAAATGAATAATATAAATTGTGAGATTCAAGAAAAAGAGATTCCTGAAATACTAATAGCAAGCATTAAACATCAAGGTGCTTATAAAGAGATAGGGCCTCTATTTGGTAAATTGTTTCGTGCTTGCGGATTTAAGAATATTTCTGGGCCTGCTTTTGCTTTGTATTATGATGAATGCGTAAAAGAAAATGACGCAAGTTATGAAGCCTGCATCCCTATAAAAAATAAGATAAATAAAGAGGGGATAGATGTAAAAGTTTTAAAAGGAGGCCATTCTTTTACTCTGATTCATAAGGGATCTTACGATTCTTTGGGAAGCACATATAAAAAGATTTTAGATTATATGAAAGAGAAAAATATTAAGCCGATTTCTCCATCAAGGGAGGTTTATTTGAAAGGTCCTGGTTTGATATTTAATAATCCCAAAAAGTATGTGACAGAGATCCAATTTCTGGTAAAATGATGCAGTTTTAATTAGGGGGGAACATTTATGGATAAACAGTTTTTGAAAGATGCTTTTGGTTGGGGTTTTGGACTTTGGTTTATTGGGTATATGCTCGGATTTATTTTCTTTGCAATAGTTCCACAGTCTATGCTTGGTTGGGTCATTATGCCGATTGGGACTGTTATTACTCTATGGGTTCTGTTTAAAAAAATTAAGGCAGATTCATTTGGATATTATGTAAAGATGGCTATTGTTTGGGCTTTAATTGCGATTGTTTGTGATTACTTCTTTTTAGTTAAAATGCTTAAACCAGCAGACGGATATTATAAACTTGATGTTTATTTATATTATGTGCTGACTTTTGTTTTGCCGGTAATTGTTGGAAGGCGGAAATATAATGGTAAATAGGATGGAATTTATTGCTTGAACATAATGAATAAACAATTCAAACGGAATCCAGAGAAAGTTTCAGCCCCTGATTATTGTGTCCTTAGATTTACATCAGAAAAAGGGAGATACTATAGCGATTTCAAATCAGAAGATTTTGAAATAAAATAAAATCTATGCCAACTTATATTTCAATTCTCCGCGGAATCAATGTTGGGGGACAAAAAAAGATAAAAATGGAGGAGCTTAAAGCTCTTTATGAAGCCCTTGGATTTAAAAATATAATAACATATATTCAAAGCGGCAATGTAATTTTTGAGTCTTCAGAAACAAACATCCAAAAGCTAACAGATAAAATTGAGAATAGAATTAAAGCCTCTCTTGGCATTGATGTAATTGTTTTTGTAAAGACAAAAAATGATATTCAAAAATTGCTTAGCAAAAATCCTTTTTCGAAACAAGAAATAAATAGCCTTTATGTTACATTTTTATCTGATATCCCACATGAAATCCCAATAGACGAGATAAAAAAGGCCAAAGATTCTGCAGAAAAATTTTTCATTGTGGACAAAGAAGTTTTTCTTTTTTGTCCTAACGGATATGGCAGGACTAAGCTATCTAATAATTTTTTTGAAAAAAAACTTAAATTATCGGCTACGACAAGGAATTGGAAAACTATAAATAAATTATTGGAACTTGTGAATTGATTATTTAAGCCCCAACCATTGGGAGTGTATTTGATTTTTTCTCTACCGAAATATTGTCATTTGTATGCTTTTTCCGCGAGAATATTATCGTCCAATTGCTTATTTTTATTGTCACAGAGACATTTTTTTATTCTGGAACGAAAATTGCTGTATTTCATATATGAAATATTCTTATGATATAATCAATCGGATTTAATAATGATGAATAACTGCTTAATTGCCTTCAAAAATATGAATTGGGAAAGCCCTGCTCTGGGGGTTCGTCAAAAGGTTCATATAGAAGGAAAACAAAAAATCCGTTTAGTAGAGTTTTCTGAAGAGTTTGAAGAAAAAGATTGGTGTATGAGTGGGCATGTAGGGTATGTGTTAGAAGGTAAAATGTCTGTGGATTTTAATGGAGAAATGATTGATTTTAAAGCAGGCGATGGTCTTTTTGTCCCAAAAGGAGAGGCACATAAACATAAAGCTATGATTGCTAAAGGGGATAAAGTTTTAATTGTTTTGTTTGAAGTATTAGCACTATGAAAAACTACGAAAAACAGCTCAAAAATGGTATAATTTCAACCATATGAATACTTTTGAAAAAGGTAGAAATATTTATAAAAAATTAAAAGCCAAGTTGGAGAAGAGCTCTAAAGGCAAAATTGTTGCAATTGAACCTGATTCTGGCGGTTACGTAATTGGAATAGATGAGCTTGATGCGGCACTGAAAGCTCAACATGAATTTCCAGGTAAAATTTTCGATTTTTTTCGCATAGGTTTTCCTGCTGTTCATAAATTTAGGCGCAAAAAATGGATGGAATAGTCAACTCAAATTTTGAGCCACTAATTAAAATCGGTTTGCTTGTTGAAAATAAAAGAAAAGACTTTGAGGCCGTCATTGATACTGGGTTTAATGGATTTATAAGTATCCCACAAAAAATAATAGAACTCACCTCTTGGCAGTTTATTGGATACGAAGCTTATGAACTAGCAAGCGGGGAAATAATCAAAGATAAGGTTTATTTAGGGGATATTTTGTTTTGCAAAAAGAAAAAATATACCTATATATTGTCAAATAAAACAAATGATATCTTGGTTGGAACTAAACTTTTTATAAACAAAGTCTTAATCATTAATTTTAAAAGCAAAAAAATTGAAATCGAAGAGGCATAATTATAAATAATATATCGCCACAGGAAAAGGGGCTTAATGCTTCTGAACAAAAATATAACGAACTAAATGGATATGTGATCCTTCTTCTCCATGATTTTCAGGATCCTCCACAAGGCCTGTTTCAATGATTTTATGGTTTTTGAAATGTTCTTTTAAATCCTCTTCTGTGAAATAATGAACGGGTCTTCCTGGCTTACTTTCAAAGGTATTTCTTTCTACTTCAGCTCCCTTACCAAAAGAGGATTCTTTGTCCGAAAAAACAACAAAAAAGAGAAAGCCCTTTTCTTTTGTTTGATTGAAACACTTTTGAAGAAATAGTTCCCTCTCATTTTTGCGAAAAAGATGAACAACATTAAAACAGTAAATAGAATCATAAATCTCATTGCTAAAAGGCATGTCTAAAACAGAGCCGCTATAATATCTTATTTTAGAATTACTTTCTCTGGCTATTTTTAATGCTTCTTCCGAAATTTCTATTCCTGATACTTCAAGTCCTGCAGAAGCAAAGAAGTCGGTGTGTCTGCCATAGCCTGAACCTGGGATTAAAATATTTTTTGCGCCATTTTTTAAAAATAATTCTTTAGCATGTATTGCCGTTTTGCTTGGAGAATTCCCCCAAATTTTGCCTTCTTTGAGAAATCTTTCATCCCAGTAATTATTATTCATTTTTGCGGGCTCCTTCTTGTAATGATTTTGATGTTAGTTTAACATGAGATATACTGCCATTAAAGGAGGCCTTTTTAATGGATACAAAGACTAAAGACCATTACGAAAACCATTTAGCCGAATATTATTCTTGGATATATGGTGGAGCAGATCAAAAGATAGAAGAGAATAATTCTTTTTTTGAAAAGCATTCCATTAAGCCTTTTTCATCAAAAGTAGCAATCGATTTAGGCTGTGGATCCGGATTTCAATCAATTTCATTGGCAAAAGCTGGTTTTAATGTTATGGCTGTAGATTTTTCTAAGAAGCTTATTGATGAATTAAAAAACGGTAGTTTGGGTCTGAATGTTGAGCCGATTGAATCAGATATTTTGGATTTTAACATCTATAAAGACAAAAATCCTGAATTAATCGTCTGTATGGGCGACACCCTTACGCATATGCCAGATTTAGATTCAGCTTCCAACTTAATTTTTAATTCTTATAAGGAATTAGAGAAAAATGGAAAATTGATATTATCATTTAGGGATTTAACTTTTGAATTGCAAGGGAAAGATAGATTTATACCTGTAAGAAGTGATGAGAATACGATTTTTACATGTTTTTTGGAATATCAATCTGAAAGTGTAAATGTTTATGATCTTGTTCATGCAAGAAGACAAGGAAAATGGGAGCAAAAAATAAGTTCATATAAAAAGATAAAAATTTCGCAAGATAAAACAAAACAAATTATTTTAGATGCTGGCTTTACTTTAGACTTTTTTGAGGTTAACAGGGGACTTGTAATTTTGATAGCTAAAAAATAATCACATATCAAACAAATTAATATTATTTAAATACTTTCGTTCTTTTTTAGTTTTCCAAATTTATTTAATATCAATGCTATCACTCCGATAATTAAAGAAATATACATTAATGTTGTGCCCCCACTTTTTAATAGAGTAAATATGTTTGTTATATTTGCTAAAGCAACTGAGAATTTGGGGTAAATTAAAAGCATTGTGATAATCCCCATATTTTCAAGATAATCAAAAAAGCCCCCTAAGATAGGGAGTAAACTTAAAATAAAAATTCTGCTTTTGGGGTTAAAACTTTGTTTAAATAAAAATGTTAGTAACAAAGAAAAAGAGATTGTAAACAATAAGGGATATATCATATCCAAAGGTAATTGCCTAAACAAGTAAACCTCTCTTCCTTGAGGCTCTAATTTGTCAAATAAAGTTTTTACATATGAAGCGCTGTATCCAGTAGGGCATACATCAAGTATTTTCATGCCATTGGCATAACTCATTACACTCGGGATTGTATATGTCAGCATATAAGCAAAAACCATTTGTGTAAGGATAAATAACAAGAGTACGTTTTTTCCGTTAGAATATTTGTTTAATAATTTATAAAGTTTATTCATCCTTTTGTCTCAATTCATAAAATCTTGCACTTTAACATCTGGATGATGATATCTTTTCCTTTTAGCTGTGCTTTTCCCGAATTGGATTGCTTCTTTTAGACACCATTGTAGGCAACCTAAGCAATGTTCGCATTTGTGTTGCCAAACGGGTTTTCCCTCTATTAAGTTAATATTGTTAACTGGACAAACTTTGACGCAAACTCCACAACTATTGCATTTGTCAGTAACCCAAAATTTTTTATCCATATTATTTATATTTTTTATTGATAATTTATAAATAACAGAAGAAAACAGTAGGTTTGTCAGGAAAAAGTTTTTTTCTATTTTTTCTATACGGTTATTAATTGATTTTACAATTTCTTCTATTTTTGAATTTTTATTTTTAAACATTTTAAGTTGCTTTTGTTCAGGGATTGCACCATACATAGGGGCATAATTCCCTGGCATCCTTACCCCAAACCCAGCATTCAATTTGCTTCCTTGTTTTTTTAACTATTTTTTTACTTGTAATAGCGTTCCTGCAGGGAACCCTCCAAAGGTTGCAACAGCGAAAATGTATTTATTGTTGATATTTTTAAATTTTTTAAGAAACTTTGAAACAATTGCTGGCATTCCCCATATATAGACTGGAAAAACAATTCCAATTCTATCTGCAGAAAGGTCAATGTCTTGATTAATTGCCTTAGGAATAGAAGAAACAACCGTCTCTCCCAATTTCTCGGCAAGCTCTCTTGCTACTATTAAAGAATTACCCGTAGATGAAAAATAATAAATTGTTGTTTTCATTAAATGTCTCCATATTAAAAATTAAACGACTGTAATTGAGCCAAAAAGTATTATTGCCATTTGAATGGTAGAAATAATAAACATTGATGTCAATATAAAAATGGATATGAACGATTTAAACTCCGGCCTCCCGATTTTTATAAAATACATGTGAATTAAAAATGCAAAAATACCGCCTGAACTTAACAATAAAGAGAAGAAAAAGCCTAAAGCTGCTCCAGTTGCAAGAAGAAGCAGTCCGTATAATATAAATAACAGTAGAAAAAAATGGATTATCATAAAACTAGTTCTTCCATAAGGAAGCTTGAATAATGTCCATTCCTTATAGTAAGCGGAATCTATTTCATGGCTGATTATCAGCACAGAATTTATAATATAAAGCCACATTAAGAAGTCATAGTTGAACATATATGTAAACATAAAGAAATTTTAGCAGATTGGGTGGTGCATTGAAAGCCTTTAGCCCTACGGGCTACTGAATAGTTTGTGGCATGAAAATTGCTGTATATATGAGTCTTGTTGGCAAATTGGGCCTGAAATTGACGAGTTTTCGTCAATTAGTGCCTAAAATTAGTCAATATAATAAATAAAAATGGAGGTAAATATGAGCAATTTGGCAACCAGAGAATATAAGCAATTTTTTAAGGATCTGAAAGATGAGATTCAAAAAAGAAGATACAAAACATTGCAATCGGTTAATAGAGAATTGATTGCGTTGTATTGGGAGATTGGAAAAAGAATTGTAAAAAAACAGGAAACTAGTGGATGGGGAGATGCAATAGTAGAAACCTTAGCTAAAGATTTATCGATTGCCTTTCCAGATACAAAAGGATTTTCTGAGAGAAACTTATGGAGAATGAAACAATATTATATTGCATATCGAAATTCTAACTTTCTGCCAACACTGTCGGCAGAAATAAGTTGGTCTTGCAATAATATGATTCTTGAACAGGTAAAAGATGAGAAGGCTCAGGAGTTTTATATAAAATTAACTATTAAAGAACGCTGGAGTGTAAGGGAGTCTATTGGATTGATTCTGTGTAAATCTAAAAATGATGAAACTGTTAAACTTGCTATTTCACAGGCGGCAAGAAAAATGGGAATTGCTACATACCAAACAATGCTACCAGATACCAAACTTATTGAAGAGAAATTGCACAATATAAACTTTTAAGGTGCCAAATTGGCACCTTAAAGAGAGGAAAGCAGTGTAGTTAATATTGAATTTTTATATTTTGATTTAAACTATTAGAATTTAATACAAACTTCGCGTCATCAAAACTTGGAGGACCGAAATGCCCTTTTGCATTGTTTGAAGCCCCATGCCCTTCTTGTGGTATAAAAAATATATTCATATCAAATTTTTCGTTCTTATTTTCATCGTGTCAGATTCCTATTGCATAAGTGCCAAAAGAAATGCTGCCAAATGTTATGGTAGCTTTTTTGTCTTTTATTCCCGTTTTTGCAAGTTTAAATGCTTTTTCGGGTTTATCTGGAAATCCATCTTTTGAATTATAGAGACCGGCTCGTAGTTCTCCTTTGTCATTTCTTGAAAAAACCTTTTAACATTAAATCAAACTTTGGCATATAAAGAGGAGTATTATTTTTGTAATTGGTATATTCTTCTCCAAATCTTTCTGTAAGTTCTTTTTCTTCTCTTTTGCATTGAAAATAGGTGAGACAAAACCATGTGAGGCCTGTGAGCCCTATTGCTGTTTTGTTTAATAAAAGACCTAATCCAAAAAGAGTAAAGCTTACTCCAGAATACATTGGGTTTCTTACATATTTGTAGATGCCATTTGTGGTTAGGATGGGAGACTGACCTACGGCTCCTCTGCGTCCTAAAAAATATACTGACAATAGAAATATTGGCAAAAATATGACAACTGATAAAAATCCTATCATTATTAAAATGTGTTGAGGAATAAAGTTTAATGTTTGATATAAATTAGTAATTCCAATTTTTCTGGTTATTAAAACGTAAATAAACGTGAAAAAGGAAATTCCAATTGCAACTCCGAATGGAGCTAGCAGAAATTTTAAGTCTTTTTTGTTTATAATTTATCCCTCCAATTAATGAACCGCCAGTTTTCACGTCAGAAACAAATTCTTTAAAAGCAGGAGTCGTAAAGATTCTGCAACCATAATTCAGTTGTTTTCATAAGACTTAATTAAGCCTCCATATTAAAAAATTAAGGATTGAAGCAACGCTTACCCAAAAAAGATAAGGCAAAAGAAGGATTGCGCTAACTTTCGAAACTTTCCAAAAAGTAATTATTGTAAATAGGATTGCAATCCAAAGAAAGCCGATTTCTATTAATCCTGCAAGAGAAGAATGAAGACCAAAGAATAAAATTGACCATAAAATATTTAAAATTAATTGAACTGCAAAAAAACAGAGCGCCATTTTGGTTTCTATTTTCTTCATATCTTTTTGCAATACAAGGCACAAAGATACCCCCATTAAAATAAAAAGAATTGTCCAGACAGGGGCAAAAATCCAGTTTGGAGGGTTTAAGACCGGCTTATTTAAGGTAATATACCATGTCGAAATTGCTGGAGTTGTAAAAATTGAGCCCACAAAGCCTGCAAAAAGACAAATGGAAACGGCAATTAATAGTTTTATTGATTTTGCAATATTCATAATTGTTTTTTCTCCTTTTTTGAGATTATAGCGTTAGAATATTTTTTAATCAATTAGGAATAGGCGTTACAAAATTGTGTAAACAAAATAGATTGATTTTTTCATGGCAACACAATTATATTGAAATAGATAGAAAAATAGATATAATAATCTATAGAGATAGATAAATTATTGAATCTTATGAGTTAATCATGAAAATATTCGCAATATCAGGGTCACCCAGAGAAAATTCTTTTACCGACAAAATGTTAAATTCTTTTGTTGAAGGATTATTTTCTTCGGTTATTTCTAGGTTTAAAAACAAGGAGGATAAAAAATGAATCAACCAATATGTCAAAGTTGCGGAATGCCGATGCAAAAAGAGGAGAATTTTGGAACCAATCAGGACGGAAGTAAAAATTTGGAATATTGCCAGTTTTGCTTTCAAACCGGGAAGTTTGCGGATGAAGGGATAACCATGCAACAAAAAATCGCAAAAAATATAGAAATTGCCAAAAAGATGGGAATGCCGGAAGAGAAGGCAAGAGAAATGGTGACCTCGACGATCCCCAAGCTTAAAAGGTGGCAGTGAAAAACTTTCAAACATGATAATCTTTTAATGTAATGCAAAAGCCTGGCAAAATTTATATAGTTTTTAATAAGCCTTATGGAGTTTTATGCCAATTTACTGATGAAATGGGGCGCAAAACTTTGAAGGATTACATAAAAATTCCGGGGGTTTATCCTGTCGGCAGGTTGGATATTGATAGCGAAGGCCTCCTTTTTTTGACAAATGATGGAGATGTTAATTCTTTATTAAGTAATCCTCGAAATAAAATCTACAAAACTTATTTAGCCCAGGTTGAAGGGGTCCCAACCGAAGAGATGCTTGGGAAGTTTCGAAAGGGGATCATGATAAAAGAAGAAAAAACACTTCCCGCAAAAATAAAAACATTGAGAAACGACCCAAAACTGTGGGAAAGAGAAAAACCTGTAAGATTTAGGGCAACAATTCCAACCTCATGGATTGAAATACAAATATGCGAAGGAAAAAATCATCAGGTCAAAAAGATGACAGCGGCAGTCGGGCTTCCCTGCTTAAGACTTATTCGTATTGGGATTGGCCCTTTATCTTTAGGCAATCTTGAATCTGGAAGATATGTTATTGTGAAAAGACCCTTATTTATTGGTCAAGCAAGGCCATGAAGCTATTTTAACAAAGAAAGAGCCATTTCGATTGCTTTTGATGTCCCTATCTTGAAGTTTTTTACTAAATCATTTTCATCTGACTCATTTTCAATCTTTTTAAATATTAATTCTTTGAGCTTAAGTATCCTGATTTTTGCTTGATCCTGTGGAAAAGAAATTATAATATGAGCAATCCTTTTGATGACTTTGTTCTCAAATTTTAAAAAATATTTAGGGTTGTTTTGGCTTTTAAAGCCTTTCATCAATAAAATTTCTGATGTGGCAAAAATTTTATAAGTATAAATATTATACTCTACTTTTAAAAAGTATGTCAAGGTTCGTTTTGAAATTAGCTTGAAATTGTGTTATAATTAATACTTATTATTTAGATAAGGGGGAATTCTTTTTGAGAGACTATGAAGCTTTAGTTATATTAAAACCTATCCTGACCGAAGAACAGGTGGCCTCTTTTGTTGCCCGTGCGAAGAAAAAAATAGAAAGTAAAAATGGCGAATTTGTAAAAGTTGAAAACATGGGAAATAGAAAGCTTCCTTTTCGCATGAATAAGCATAAGTCTGAAAAAGACGGGCTATTTATTTTAATTAAATTTAAAGGGGAAGGGGATATTGTTTTTGCCTTGAGAGATGATTTTCGAATTCAGGAAGATATTCTTAGGCATCTGATTTCGCATGTGTCCGAAGACCAAAAGGTATTAATAGAAGAGTTAGAAGTTGAACACGTTGCTGAGGTAAAAGAGGCAAATTAGTGGCAGGCCTTAATAAGATAGTCTTAATAGGAACCATTCTTTCCAATCCCGAGGCAAAATTTTCTGTTGAAGGGACTCCTATTACTAAGTTTTGGGTTGATATAAACGGAGGGTTTAACCAGCCTTCTGGCAAAATTGAAGTTGTTTGCTGGCAAAAACTTGCAGAAATATCTGGCAGTCTTACAAAAGGACTGAATATTTTGGTTGAAGGGCAACTTCGCATTCGTTCTTACGAAGATCAAAGCGGCAGCCGTAAATGGGTGACCGAAATTACGGCAACAAATATCGTAAAGCTTGCAGGCGGGGGTCAAGAAGTTGTTGCTCAGGTCTCGGCAGATAAAGAAGCCAGCGACAGCGAAATTGAAGAAATTGAACCGCTTCCGGAGGATGATTTACCATTTTGATGAAATATAATAAAGTTTTTCTTGTAGGCAATTTAGCAAGAGACCCCGAATTAAGATATACTCCTGCGGGCGTAGCTGTTGCTAGATTTGCGATAGCAGTAAATCGCTCAAAAAAAAGCGGAGAATCGCAGGCTGACTTTATTTCTGTTGTAGCATGGCGTCGGCTTGCTGAAATTTGCGGAGAGTATCTTAAAAAAGGCCGACCGATAGCTGTTACAGGGCAATTAGAGGTTCGTTCTTTTATAGGCAAAGATGGGCAGCAGCGGACTTTTTCTGAAGTTGTGTTGGATGATATGCAAATGCTTGGGAAAAAACCTGATGAAACCAGCCAATCTTCTGCTTCGGCTGGCAAAGAGGATCAAACGGGAGCTGAAGAAGCCCCTTTTTAGGAGGAATTATTAAACTATGAGTTCAAAGACAAAAAATATGAATGCGAATGCTAATGCGAATACGAAACTGAAAAGGAAAAAAAAGAGAGTATGTGTCTTTTGCGCGGACAAAAAAAAGATCGATTATAAGGATATTTCTTTTGTTCGCAGGTTTATTTCTGATCGAGGCAAGATATTACCGCGCAGGAATAGCGGCTGCTGTGCCTTACACCAAAGAATGGTCGCGATGACCATTAAAAAAGCCCGCCATATAGGATTGATTCCTTATACAGTAGGATAAGAGGAGAAAGAAATGAAGGTTATTTTATTGGAAGAAAATCGCGTTGAAGAAGTAAAAGAAGGATATGCTAGAAACTATCTTTTCCCGCAAAAAAAAGCAGTGCTTGCGACCTCTGTTAATTTGCAAAAACTGGAGAAAAAACGAGAAACAATAGAAGCTGAAATTTCTGCTAGAAAAAAAGAGGCCGAAGAAATTGCAAAACAACTTGAAGGCAAAGAACTTGTTATTAAAGCTGAAGCAGGAGAAGAAGGCAAGTTGTTTGGTTCAGTTACAACACAAAAAGTTGAGGAAGAAATTAATAGCCAGTTTGGCATCAGCCTTAACAAAAAAGATATCAATCTTAATGAGCATATAGGGAAATTAGGGAATTATACTGCAACCGCAAAGATATATCACAGCATCAATGCGCATATAAAAATTAAGGTTGAAAAATTATAATAACTTTTTCTCTCTGATGGGCTATTTTATCTTGCTGTATTACATTCAATATTCTGTACACCGCATACTCTTTACTGTAAACTATTTGTAATATGCCTAGACATAAAGCTTTTCCTCCTCTGCCAGGGGTTTATCTTTTTAAAGATGCAAATGGTCAGGCTATATATGTAGGGAAGGCGAAATCTTTAAAGAACAGACTGGCTTCTTATTTTCAAAAAAACATAGAATCTCCCAAGACCCGTTCACTTATTGATCATTATAAAACAGTTGAATATATTGTAACTCCGTCAGAACTTGAGGCTCTTCTTTTAGAGCAAAAGCTCATAAAAAAATTTAAACCGAAGTATAATGTTCAGTGGCGCGATGACAAGCGGTATCCTTATCTTAAGCTTTCTATTAATGAAGATTGGCCAAAGTTATTTCTTGTCAGGGAAAGAGAAAATGACGGAGCTCTTTATTTTGGGCCATATGAAGCTGGCAGTGTAAGGGAAACTATTAAGCTTATAGGAAAGCTTTTTTTGCTTCGCAAATGTAAGGCTTCTCCCCTTAAAAAAAGAAAACAGCCATGCCTTAATTTTTATATGAAGAGGTGCCTTGGCCCATGCACTGGAACTGTTTCTAGTGAAGAATACAAAAACATTGTTCTTGCGGTTGCGGCTCTTCTTGACGGGAACCTTGATGAAACAATATCAAACCTGGAAAAGGAAATGCAAAAGGCCGCAAAAAATGAAGATTTTGAGAAAGCCGCATATATCAGGAACAAAATTAACAAAATAAAAAAAATACATAGGACAAAACCTTCTTGGATGCCGCATATTAAGGCAATAAAATATGAACCCGCATTAAAGGAGTTGAAAAAAGTTTTGCGGTTAAATAAAAAACCTTATAGAATTGAGGGGTTTGATGTTTCAAATACGCAAGGGGCCGAAATTGTTGCTTCTATGGTAGTTTTTGTAAGAGGCGAACTCCATAAAGAAGATTATCGTAAATTTATTATAAAAACTGTAACAGGCCCAAATGATGTTGCCTCTATTTATGAAGTTGTTTACAGAAGATATGCCGGAACATTAAAAGAGAAACTCCCTTTGCCAGACTTGATTTTAATTGACGGGGGAAAAGGACAGGTTGAATCAGCTTATAAGGCAATGAAAAAGGCAGGAGCAGAAATTCCTTTAATTAGCCTGGCCAAGAAAGAAGAACTGATATATTCTCCTGGGATAGAAAAGCCTTTAAAACTGCCGGAAGTGTCGGAAGCTTTAAAGCTATTGCAAAGGATCAGAGATGAATCCCATAGATTTGCCATAAATTTCCATAGAAAAAGAAGAGGAAGATTTTTTTAGGGATAAAGCTTATCTGTTCTTTTTATGATTTTTTCAATACTTATGGCTTCACCTGTATTCGTATTTATTTGCAGTAAAACGGCATTGAAAATCCCTTGATCTTCTTCCATTGGTTCGAATTTTTCATGCACGCCCGTTATGAATTTATTTAATACCTGCTCTCTTTTCATCCCTATAACCGAATTTTCTCCGCCGACCATCCCAACGTCTGTAATATAAGCTGTTTTTCCTGGAAGGATCTTGTCGTCAGCTGTTATGATGTGAGTATGAGTGCCAATAACTGCGGATATTTTTCCGTCTAAATAATAGCCAAGCGCAACTTTTTCAGAAGTTGCTTCCGCATGGACATCAACAATAATAATATCGGTTTTTTCCTTTATTTTTGGGATTAATCTGTCAACTGTCTGAAAAGGGCAATCAAGGGGAGACATAAAAACCCTTCCAACCAGACATAAAAACCCGACTTTAACTCCATCCTTTGTTTCTACGATGGTATATTCTTGTCCGGGGACATTTCTTTCTGTTGGGAAATTGGCTGGCCTTACCATTTTATCGAGGCTCTTAATGTCTTTTATAATATCTTTTTTGTCCCAAACATGATTTCCCATACTTATGATATCGACCCCTATTTCTATAAACCAGTTATAAATCTTTTTGGTAATGCCATAACCATGGGCGGAGTTTTCACCCTGCGCAATTATTATGTCAGGACTTAATTCTTGCTTTAACTCCGGCAGGATAATTTGGGTGACTTTTCTTCCCAAAGCCCCCACTATATCTCCTACAAATAAAACTTTTAAATCACTCATTTTGCTATGTCAGTTTTCCTTGTTTCTCGTATGACGGTTACTTTGATTTCTCCTGGATATTCTAATTCGCCTTCTATTTTACGAGCCACATCGTGAGCCAGCTTGTCGGCCATTAGATCATCAATTTTGTCCGGTTGGACAATTATGCGGATTTCACGTCCGGCTTGGATTGCATAGCATTTTTCAACCCCTTCAAACGAGTTTGCAACCCCCTCAAGCTTTTCGAGCCTTTTAACATATGCTTCTAAACTGTCTCTACGTGCGCCGGGCCTTGAGCTTGAAACTTTATCTGCAACCATAACTAGGACTGCTTCAATAGTTCTTGGCGGAACATCTTCGTGATGTGCTTCTATGGAATGAATGACCTCGGGACTCTCTCCGGCTTTTTGCGCAAATAAGACACCAAGTTTTACGTGCGTTCCTTCAATTTCCTGGTCTATGGCTTTTCCTATATCATGCAAAAGAGCGCCTCGCTTTGCAAGCTTAACATTTACTCCAAGTTCAGATGCCAGCATCCCTGCTAAATGAGCCATTTCAACAGAATGCTGTAAAACATTTTGACCATAACTTGTTCTGAATTTCAGCCTTCCCAAAAGTTGTATAAGTACCGCCGGAAGCCCATGCACATCTGTATCAATTGCCGCTTTTTCTCCGGCTTCCCACATGGCTACCTTTAATTCTTCTTTTGCTTTATTGTACATTTCCTCGACTCTGGCAGGGTGGATGCGTCCGTCGACTATAAGCTTGGCCAGCGTCCTTTTTGCCGTCTCTCTTCTCAATGGATCGAAGCTTGATAAAATTACGGCTTCAGGCGTATCGTCAACCACAAGATCAACGCCTGTTAAAGTTTCAAAGGCTCTGATATTTCTTCCTTCACGGCCTATGATTCTTCCTTTCATATCATCAGAAGGAAGCTCTACAATTGAAGTTGTTGTTTCAACCACGTGATCTACGGAACACCTTTGGATGGCAGTTGCCAAAATTTCGCGCGCTTTCTTATCGGCGTCCTGTTTTATTCTTTCTTCGTTTTGTTTAATTCTTATAGCTGCTTCGCGCTCTAAATCTTTTTCAAGATTTTGCAGCAGGAGTTTTTTTGCCTCTTCTTTTGGGAGAGAAGAAACTTTTTCCAGTTCTTTTATGTGTGCTTCAAGAGTGTGCTTTAATTCTTCCTTTACCTTTTCTACTTTTTCCAGCTGGGCTTTTAATTCCTGCTCAGACGTTTCTATTGCTTTTTCTTTTTTATCTAAATGTTCTTCTCTTTGCAGCAGTCTGCGTTCAATATTTCCCTGCTCGGTCTTTCTTTCCCTCGATTCTTTTTCAATCTCCTGGCGAAGCCGAACAGCTTCTTCTTTAGCTTCAAGAAGGGCTTCTTTTCGTTTTGTTTCTGCTTCACGTTTTGCGTCTTCTAATATCCTTTTTGCCGTTTCTTCTGCCACGAGCACCTTCTGGTCGCTGTATTTTTGGCGCATTATTAAGTAAGCTATCGTCGCGGCCAAAATAGCAGCAACAGCAATGATCAAATAAATTAAAAATTGTAGGTTCATGATTATTTTACTCCTTCTATAAGTTTAAGCGCTTGCCTGCTTTACTGGTTTTTTAAGCTCTTTGGGCGAACTTGTCGCGACCGGTTTTTTTGTGTCGCTTGCCTTTTTTATGTCATTGATTTTTTTGCGAATTTGAGTTTCCAGTTTATTTGTTAGGGCGGAATGCTCTTTTAAATACTTTAAGCTTGCGTCATAACCTTGCCCCAACCGTTCTGTTTCATATGTATACCATGCTCCATGTTTTTCAACCATTTCATAAAGTAGTCCCATATCAATTATCTCTGCTTCATGAGAAATCCCTTCTCCATGGATCAAGACAAAAGAGGTTGCGGCAAATGGGGGAGCAACCTTATTTTTAACAACCTTTACTTTTACTCTTGTCCCTATAATCTTTTCGCCTTCTTTTATCTTTTCTTGAGCCCGGACATCAAGCCTTACGGAAGAATAAAATTTCAAGGCGCGCCCTCCAGGAGTCACTTCCGGATTTCCAAACATAATGCCGACTTTTTCTCTTAACTGATTAATAAAGATTAAAACAGCCTTGGATTTTGCGACAACAGCTGTTAATTTTCTTAAGGCTTGGGACATTAATCTTGCCTGTAGCCCAATGTGGGAGTCTCCCATTTCCCCTTCAATTTCGGCACGTGGAACCAATGCTGCCACAGAATCGATAACAATAATGTCTAACGCATTGGAGCGAACCAGCGTTTCGCAGATTTCCAGCGCTTGTTCGCCGTAATCGGGCTGGGAAATTAAAAGATTTTCAGTATCAACGCCGATTTTTTTTGCATAAATCGGATCCATTGAATGTTCAGCATCTATAAAGGCGGCAGTTCCACCCAATCTTTGGGCTGCGGCAATTGCCTGAAGAGAAACAGTTGTTTTTCCTCCGGATTCAGGGCCAAAAATTTCAATAATCCTTCCTCTTGGAAATCCTCCGACCCCAAGCGCGGCATCAATTCCTATACTGCCTGTCGGGATAACTTCAATATTCAATTTGCTTGTTTCTCCCATTTTCATTATGGAGCCTTTTCCAAAACTTTTTTCTATCTGAGAAATTGCCATACTTAGTGCTTTTGACTTTTCATCTGACATATTTATCTCCTCCTTTAATTATTCATCATCCGTTGTTCCTCCGCCAAGATAACACCACATAAGCCCCAACGCGGCCTGGGTAGTTTTCTCCCTTATCTCATTTCTTGTCCCCTGCAGGTTTAATTCTTTGCATTCACTTGTTGAACTCCCTACAAGTGAAACATAAACCAATCCGACAGGAGCCGGCGGACATGGATCCGGACCCGCACAGCCTGTAACAGCAAGTCCGATATCCGTTTTAAATTTTCTTCTTATCCCCTCAGCCATAAGGAGCGCCGTTTTTTTGCTGACAGCCCCTTCTTTGGCAATTACTGCGGGCGGAATTTGAAGTTCTTGAATTTTTATTCTATTGTGGTAACTTATGACTCCACCTATAAAATAATCCGAACTTCCGGGGATGCTTGTTAATCTTGAGGATACAAGCCCTCCGGTCATAGATTCCGCGACAGCAATTGTGACATGGTTCTTTTTTAAAAGTTCCGCAATTTCGATGTCACTTATTTTGCCTATCGAACTCAATATTTTACTGTAAAAATCTTCAAGCTTAACCTCAAAAGGCTTAACTTCTTTTTCCAATATATTCAACTCCTGAATATATAGATAAAATTGCCGCCAGCCATAAAGCAATCACTCCCAAAGGGAAACTTATTATTAGCATTAAAACAGCAATAATTTGTACTACTGTTTTAATCTTTCCCGCAGGACTTGCCGCAATTATTATACCAGAGGCTCCAACGTGAGCCCTCCAGCCGGTTATAAAAATCTCTCTTGAAGAAATTATAATAACCGGCAATGATTGTGCCATCCCTTTTTCCACAAGTACAATTAATGTCGCTATAACAAGGATTTTATCTGCCATAGGATCCATTAATTTGCCAAAATCTGTTATTTGATTCATTTTTCTGGCAAGATAACCATCAAAAAAATCTGTTATAGATAATATCAAAAAAATTATTGCCGCCAAAACAAACTTATCAAAAAACAAACAGATTATTACTAAGGGGAGGAACACGACTCTAAAAAAAGTCAGAAGATTTGAAAAGTTCAGGTAAGACAGGCAACGAGATCGTAGGCAGAAGCTTTTATTATTTTTCCCCTAACAAACTCGCCCAACTTTAAGTTGGCATTATATATTTTTACAGAACCATCAATTTCCGGCGCATCCATATAGGAGCGTCCAATGCAGAAGTTTTTACATTTTTTTTCTATTAGAACATCAAAAATTTTACCGATCAATTGATTGTTCAACTCCTTGGATATTTGATTCTGTAAAGTCATTAATTCATGAAACCGTTCTTTTCTGACTTTTCCGGGAACCTGCCCCCTTAATTTTGCTGCAGGCGTCCCTTCTTCTCTGCTATACTCAAAAACACCGATTCTTTCAAATTTTGTTTTGCGAATAAACTCAACTAATTTTTTAAATTCGCTTTTTGTTTCACCTGGAAACCCGACAATGAAACTTGTTCTTATTATAATATCAGGGATCGCGTCTCTAAGTTTTTTTATTAACCTTTTCATATAAAGAGAAGAGACTCCTCTCTTCATCTTTTTTAAAATTTTATCACAAATATGTTGCATAGGCAAGTCAATATACTTGCAGATTTTTGGTTCTTTTGCAATAGTTTTTATTAGTTGCACAGATATATGTGCGGGATGTGTATACATTATTCTTATCCATCTAATGCCTTGTATTTTTGCCGTTCTTTCAAGTATTTTGATGAATTCTTTGTGTGCTGTTGTATCTTGCGCTACAAATATAATCTCTTTAACTCCTTTTTTTGCCAAGGTTTCTACCTCTTTTAAAATGTCTTTGGTCTCTTTGAGTATGAGATTTCCTCTAATTGCGGGAATTAAGCAATATGAGCAATTATTGTTACATCCTTCTGATATTTTGACATAAGCTGTCCATGGGTTTGTTGCTTTAACGTGAGGGGTATGGGGATTGAAAATGTCTACCGAATCAATAATGCCATCGATTTTATGGGAAAGAGCTAAATTGTTTTTTAGTTTTGGCAAACAACCAGCTATATAGACTTTGGCTCCCTTTTTTTTTGCTTTTATTGCTTTATTAATGGTTAAAATAGATTCTTCACGGGCAAATTTTAAAAAAGAGCAGGTATTTATTACGATAACATCCGCCTCTTTTTGCTTTGGTGTCAAGGTATATCCCAAAGAAACAAGATTTCCCATAATAACTTCCGAATCACATAGATTTTTTGGGCATCCTAAAGATATTACATGCGCTTTCATTTTATTATTATTTCAAGATAACTAGGGTCTATCTATAATTTACAAATTGTAATTCGATTGGGAAGTTTACCTGCTTGAGTTTTTGCATTACAGCTTGCAGATCGTCGATTTTTTTTGCCGATACCCTAAGCTGGTCGCCTTGAATTTGGGACTGAACCTTTAATTTCATTTCTTTTATAGTTTTATTTATCTCTTTGGCCTGTTCCTGTTCAATGCCTTGTTTTATCTTTATTTCCTGGCGTATTGTTCCTCCAAGTGCCTGCTCGATTTTTCCATAATCAAGAAATTTCAAAGAAATTCCACGCTTAACCAGCTTTCCCTGCAAGATGTCTATTACACTTTTTAATTTATAATCGTCGTCGGAAATTATCGTTATAATCGCTTCAGCTCGTTGAAGGTCGCTCTTAGATCCCTTAAAATCAAAACGATTTAAAATCTCCTTCATCGACATTTGGATAGCATTGTCAACCTCTGTCAGATTGGCTTGAGATGTGATATCAAAGGAATGATCCTGTGCCATTTTGCTCCCTCCTTTTTTTATACATTATAGCATGTTAAAATGGCCGCATGGAGTGTGGAACGCAAAAAATGATAGTTAAAATCGAAAGGACCAGCAAATGAAAAAAAACATAGCAATACTTGGATCAACCGGCAGCATTGGGAAACAGGCTTTGGAGGTTATTTCAGCATTTCCAAGTTCCTTTAATGTTGTTTCAATCGCAGCAAAAAATGAAGTAGAAGACATTATTTCTCAAATAAAAATATTTAAGCCTCTTCTTGTGTCTGTCGCGTCGGAAGAAGTTAAAGAAAAAATTGCCGCTGCTATTTCAAGGCAAATTACAAAAATAGTTGTAGGAGAAGAGGGTCTGATGGAAGCGGCTACGCATAAAGGCGTAAATCTTGTTGTTGCCGCTATTCCGGGCGCGTTTTCCTTAAAAGCAGTAATGGAAGCTGTGAAGGCTAAAAAAGATATTGCCCTTGCGACGAAAGAGGTCTTAGTCGCGGCCGGGGATATTTTTATGGAAGAAGCAAAAAAGGCCGGCATTAAAATTTTTCCAATTGATTCGGAACATTCGGCGATTGCCCAATGCCTGCTTGGTGAGAAGGTTGAAAATATAAAGAAAATAATTATTACTGCTTCAGGAGGGCCTTTTTTAAATGCAACGCCTGAAAAGCTTGCGAAAGTTACCGCAAAAGATGCATTAGGCCATCCGACTTGGAAAATGGGGCCTAAAATTACTATTGATTCCGCCTCGCTTATGAATAAAGGATTTGAAGTAATTGAAGCTCATTATCTTTTTGGCCTTGATTACTCAAAAATTGAAGTTGTAATACATCCTCAAAGCATTGTCCATTCAATGGTTGAATTTATTGATGGGTCTATCAAGGCGCAGCTTGGTGCCCCTGACATGAGGATTCCGATTCAATTGGCTCTTTTTGGGATGGAACGGAAAACAAACAGGTGGAACACACTTGATATCATCAAAACAAAATCTTTAACTTTTGAAATCCCTGACATGGAGAAATTTCCTTGTTTAAAATATGCTTATGACGCGGGGCGAAAAGGGGGCACGATGCCTGCCGTTGTTAACGCAGTTAACGAAGTTTCTGTCAATTTGTTTTTAAAAGGTCAATGCTCTTTTCTTGATATTCCCGCAAGAATTAAAAAAACAATGGAGGAACATTTGCTAATTGAAAAGCCGTCTATTGAGCAGGTTATTAATGCCGACAAATGGGGAAGGGCAATAAATTTATAATTCTTTAGTTCCAAACTTTGTTGTTGCCACAGCTCCCAGCCCAATTAATACAGCTGTAAATTTTACTATTATTCCTATAACAGGTATTAACGCCGTTAAAGCAAAAATTAAAAAGCCAAAGGCAGCTTCCAAAAGCATTGGCTTATTTTTTAGCCTTAGCGCTTGGAATATTTTTTTACCTACAAGCTGTGAAATTACAATAAAGCCAAAAATTGACGCAGCCGCAAGAATTAACATATAAAGAGGGAGCAAAACTATTCCTACAAGGCTTACTATTAGAAAAAGCGCGATAGGAATAACTGTAAACAGAATTGCCAACCCCCAAAAAAAGGCTTTCCATGGAGACTTTTCGGCATAATATGACGCGCGTCCGACCTGTTTTTGAAAAAGGGCAATAACAAGAAAGACAAGGGCTAACATTGCAATAAACATGGTGAGCTGGAAAAGAGCGCTAATCCACAGCAGATTTTTATATGTCAAAAATGATGGCAAACCGGCAAAAGGGCCTAAATTAACTTCTGATATTTGTCCCATAATTTCAGCTCCTTTTTCTTTTTTTATTGTTCCGCCTACAGAGACAACGTCTCCCATAACCTTTGAGTTTTTATCCAAAAAAATATTTCCCCCAAAAGAAACGACATCTTCCTGCACAATTCCGGATACATTGACATTGCCATTTAAAGCAAAAGCACTTTTGACGGTGGTTCCGTGAGGGACAATTATATCTGAGCTTATTTTGACTAAATTATTTTTTGTTTCCGGCTTAAGGCCTGAAAGAAGAGCAAAAACAGGGGAAGCAAAAAAAATAAAAACAAGAAAAAGAACCAACAATCTTTTCACGGGAATCACGCCCCTTTTTATTGTTTCGGCTAAAGTATAGCAGTTTATTTTATATCGTCAATGGGATATAATTTTATTAAGTAACTAGTGTGAGTGTGAGTAGTTTGTAGTTAGCGAATTAATAGAGCGCTTAGCTAGAGAAGAAAAGATTATGAAAAAGGAGCTAACAATATGATAAAAAAGTTTTTGTATTTAATAATATTTGTGTTTCTACTGTTCACTGTAAACTGTTTACTGTTAACTTTCTCCTACGCCTCAGAAATATCTGATCCGTCGCAGATAGGAATAGGCGCTAGGGCGTTGGGGATGGGGAAAGCGCATGTGGCCATTGCAGATGACGCAAGTTCAATCTTTATAAACCCGGCAGGCTTATCGTTGTCAAATAATATGAAAATAATAAGCATGAGCGGGAATTTAATATCAGAAGTTCCATATACAATGATTGGAGGAAGTTTTGCTTTATGGGGAGGGAGTGTTGGAATAGGCTACATCGGCTCAGGGCTTAGCGGAATACAGGAAACAACGTTAGTTAGCGGAACGCCTGAAATGACAGGGAATAGCGGAAACTTTTCAAATAGTGAAATCACTGTGAGTTATAGCAGGGAGCTTAATTTATCTTATGTAAGCAACGCGGGGGCGACAATAAAATTGTTAAGCCAGGGATTTACAGGAACAGCAAGCTTTGACGCGGGGAAAGGATCGGGAATAGATATAGATTTGGGAACAATAACAAAAATAAGCGATGATATGAATATTGGAGTTTCTTTGAAAAATATAATACCTGGAAATAACATGGGAAAAGATGAAATTCCAATGACAACAACTGTTGGGATATCAAGGTTGTTCAAGCAGTTTAATTTACTAACAGCAATTGATGCTGAACTATCAAGAGGCTTGCTGTTTCATGCTGGGGCAGAATGGAGCCCTATAAGATTTCTAAAAGTTAGGGCAGGATTGGACCAAATGGCATCGGCAGGATCGAGTGCAACTAATTTGTCGGCGGGATTGGGAATAGTGGTTAGAGGCTTTACATTTGATTATGCGTATCATGGGTATAGCGATCTATCTGAATTTACAACCCATTATTTTTCAATAGGGTATGAGTTTTTAAATGCCAAAGATCGAGTGAACGAAAAAGTTGAAGAGAAAATAGAAAAAAAGATTGAGGAGAAAAAAAGCGTAGAGACTAAAATCGGTAAGCCTGTGGACGTGAAGAATGTTAAGGGGAAAACGAAGAAAAAATAATAATGAAAAAGAAAATAGCAAAACAAAATTATAAAAGCCTTATATCAAAATGGCAGGCACTGCCTGCCATTTTGGCATGGACGCATATTGATAAAACTGGAAATTAAATGACAAAAAGAAAAGACAATTTAATATTTAGCAATGATTACATAAAGTTTTTGAATGAAATAAAAGATAAAATTACTTCCGCGCGAAATAAAGCTGCCTATTATTTAAATAAAGAACTTATAAAAGTGTATTTTGAGATTGGGAAAACAATTGTAGACAAGCAAAAACAATATAGGTGGGGGAAAAGTGTCGTAGAAAAATTAGCAAAAGATTTGCAAAGAGAGTTTAACGCTAAGCGAGGGTATTCCGCGCAAAACTTATGGTATATGCGGCAATTTTATTTAGAATATTGTGGCAATCTAAAACTCCAACAGCTTGTTGGAGAAATTCCTTGGAGCCACAACATTTTAATTTTTTCTAAAATTAAAGACAAAGAAATAAGAGAATATTATTTGAAAGCAGCTATAAAATACGGATGGACTAGAAATGTTTTGTTGAACCAAATAAAAGCCAATGCCTATAATTTATATTTAAAAAACCCTAAACAGCACAATTTCCACAGAGCCCTTCCCGTGCATGTTGCTGAACAAGCAAATGAGGCTGTAAAAGATATTTATAGTTTAGATTTTTTAGGCATTACAAAGCCTGTACTTGAGAGGGAACTTGAGCAAAGATTAATTGAAAGGATAAAATATTTTATCCTGGAATTGGGAGTTGGTTTTGCTTTTGTTGGTAATCAGCATAAATTAGTGTTGGGCAAAAATGAATATTTTATAGATTTATTATTTTTTAATAGAAGATTAAAATGCTTAGTTGCGATTGAACTAAAAACTGGAAAATTTGAGCCTGAATATTCTGGGAAGATGGATTTTTATTTAAACCTTTTAAATGATCAAGCCAAATTTGAAGGAGAAAATCCGCCTATCGGCATAGTTTTGTGTGCAGAAAAAGATAAAGTTGTCGTAGAGTATGCCTTGCGCGGTGTAAAAAATCCGATCGGCATATCTCAATATCATCTTACGGCAAAACTTCCAAAAAACTTAAAAGGAATTCTTCCTTCTGGGCAACAATTGGAAGCTCAAATAAAGGAAGAGTTTTAATAGTAAAAGGAGGACAAATAAATCATGAAATCAAAAATCATCTTTTTCGTCTTTTGTCTCTTGATGTTTTTCCAGTCGTTTAGTTTTGCTGTGACGCTGACTGTAACAAACTGTGCCGATAGCGGAGCTGGGTCATTGCGACAGGCGTTGACTGATGTTACGACGGGGGATGCCATAGAGTTTAATATAACAGTAGCGAATGCGGGATATTCGACAGGAGAATATGGAGCAGGGGTTGTGACAAATGAAGCGGGAAGCAATAAGTGGTTTAGAATAATAGTTAATTCAGCATTGCCTACGATAAGTAAAAATAATGTATACATAAAGGGATTCAGCCAAATTGCAAATACGAATGAAGCAATTAATGTATTGGGGCCGGAGGTGGAGATAAAGTGGCGGGATCCATCCTACTATCCCAACAATTATTTGGGTGCTATAACTATATATGGTAATAATTGTACTGTGGAAGGATTGATTATCAACAATGGGTTTTATTCTGGAATAAATATAACTTTAGGCGGAAGCAATGAAGTATTGGGGAATTATATTGGGGTAGATGCTACAGGAACAACAGCAGTAGGAAATGAGCGTGGCATACGGCTTGACTATTCCTCAAGCAATAAGATAGGGGATGGGACAGCTGGAGGAAGAAATGTAATAAGTGGGAATGGGAGTGGAATAAATATAACTTTAGGCGGAAGCAATGAGGTACTAGGTAATTATATAGGACTTGATGCTACAGGCACAACAGCAGTAGCAAATAGTTATGCTGGCATATATCTTGACTCTTCCTCAAACAACAAGATAGGAGATGGAACAGCTGGAGGAAGAAACATAATAAGCGGGAATAGCACTTCTGGCATATATGTATCTTCAGGCGGAAGCAATGAGGTGCTGGGCAATTACATAGGACTTGACGCTACAGGGACAACAGCAGTCGCAAATAGTTATTATGGGATATCTCTTTATTCTTCTTCAAACAACATAATAGGGGCTTCAAATGTAATCGCATATAATGGAAGCTTAGGTTTCCCTGATGGTATTTATATTGAAGCATCAGATTCCATCCAAAATAAAATTACCCAAAACTCGATGTATTCAAATTATGGGAAAGGGATAACCTTGGCAGAAAGCTCTAATCAGGAGATTGTAACGCCGGAGATAATATCTGTCACATATAGCCAAACAAATGAAGTTCTTAATATAACAGGAACGGCGACATCAGATGCGATTGTTGAAATATTTAAAGCGTCTGGAAATCAAGGGAGATATTATCTTGGAAGCGTTGAATCTAATGCGTTGGGAAGTTTTGAAACGACATTGGATATCTCGTCAAGCGGAATAACATTTATAACAGGGGAAACAGTAACTACAACGCAAACGGATGTGAGCAATAATACAAGTGAATTTAGCAATACAAAAGAAGTGATAATAACATCAATTACAAGCTACCGGCCTACCCTAATGATTGGAACTATTGAATCGGGTGTAGATTATGGCAGCAGCAATAAAACAAGTTCAGTCGCTTCAAACGAAACAGCGACGTATTATATAAAAGTAAGCAATGATGGCAATGCGAGCGATACGATAATAGTAACAGGAGAAGGGAATAGCGGAAGTTTCAATGTTAAATATTACTATCCTAAGACTTCAAATACAGAAATAACCTCACAAGTAACAGGAGAAGGTTATAATTTAGATTTAGCAGCAAGCACTAACGATGAACTGAAAATGACAGTCTCATGTAGCAGCACAAGCTTATCAACAAAAGAAATAACAGTAACCGCAACATCGTCAAAAGACGCGACAAAAGGGGATAGCATAAAAGCAACTACGACATTTATACCATTAACATCAGAGCCAACCTCGGAACCAGAGCCAGAGCCAGAACCAACTCCAACAACAGAAACAACCTCCCACGCGACGCAGGAATTTAGCGATAGTGGGTTGGGGGTAACCGTCACAGTTCCTGCTAATGCCGTGACCTCGAGTATTGAAGTAGCTATCACAGAAACAACATCATCCGCTAATCCTCCAACAGGATTTAAAATCGGAGGAAAGATCATAAGCCTCACCAGCACGCCGACATCAGAATTTTTAACTCCTGTAACAGTGACAATTCCGATGGATACAGGGTTATTCGGACCGAGGGTGTATTATTGGGTATCGGACGGATGGAGCACAAACGGGATAACAATAGTCTCCTATACAACAAACAGCATAACATTTACAACAACCCATTTTACGCCTTTCGCGGCAATGGGAATAACGGCAGATAACAGTTTTAGATTTGGTCCAAACCCATATAATCCGAATAATGGCAGCGCCAGAATCTGGTATTGGCTGAGCAGTTCCGCGGATACAACGATATATATAATGAACATGAATGGAGTTTTGGTTTGGAAGAGTACGTATCTATCAGGAACAAACGGAGGACAAGCAGGCGAGAATAATGTAGAATTTAACGGCAAGAATTCATGGGGCGACGTGTTAGGTAATGGCGCGTATTTGTTTAAGGTTGTCCAAGGAGGCAGGGTTGTCGGGGGTGGGAAGATTGCGGTGATAAGGTAGGGGCGTATCGCGATACGCCCGTACAGGGGAGCGTATCGCGATACGCCCGTACAGGGGATCGTATCGCGATACGCCCGTACAGGGAGAATAGAAAAAGGATAAAACAAAATGAAGCCAGTTTATTTATGCATAATGGATGGAGTAGGGATTGGAGCAAAAAATGAGACAAACGCGGTTTATCAGGCAATAAAAGACGGCAAAGCCCCGTTTTTTAAAGATCTTTTTGATAAGCCTTACGCGTTGCTTGAATGTTCCGGCAAAGCGGTTGGATTGCCTGTGAATACAATGGGAAATTCCGAAGTAAACCATTTAAACATGGGAGCAGGACGAGTCGTTTATCAATCCATTGAAAGAATAAATGTCGCGATTGAAGATAAATCTTTTTTTAAAAATGAAGCTTTGATGCAAGCCGTTTCAAATTGCAAAAAAAACAATTCGACGCTTCACCTTATGGGGGTTATTCAAGGACATGGAGGAACCGTGCATGGAAGCATTTCACACGTTTTCGCGCTGCTTGAATTGGTAAAACAACAAAAACTGGAAAAGGTTTTTATTCATATTTTTGGAGATGGACGGGATACCAACCCCAATGCTTTGGGAGAAATATACATAAAAATGCTCCAAGATAAAATTTTGGAACTCGAATTAAGAAAAATCGCAATGGTCAAAACTATTATGGGACGCGAGATAGCAATGGATAGAGATACTGCCTGGGATAAAACCCTTATTGCCCTAAAAGCAATTGCACTTGGCGAATGTGAAAACAAAGCCCAAAGTTCTGAAGATGCCATAAAACAATCATATGATAGAGAAATTACAGATGAATTTATCCGTCCGGTAAAAATTGGCGAATATGAGGGAATTGAGCCTGCGGATTCCATCATATTTTGGAATTACAGGCAGGACAGGGCAATTCAAACAACTGTTGCTTTTATCGAAAAGGATAAAAAGTTTTTCAATTATAAAAAAGGAACAAATCCTATAGATGAAAATATTTATAAGGAGATAGAAGAGATACAAGCGAAACTAAAAAATACAGTTTTTGTCGCGATGACAGAATATTATGAGGGAATAAACGCTTTAACTGCCTATCCCGAAAAGGAGATCCCTGATACTGTGGGAGAAGTTGTTTCAAAGGCAGGTCTCTTGCAATTGAGAATTGCAGGAACAGAAAAATTTGCCCATGTTACGGGATGGTTTTCCGGTCGCCGAAGCGAACCATTCCTAGGCGAAGATAGAATCCTTGTGCAGGATCCGACATTAAAAGCCCGTACAGAACAGGGGAAACGCTATGATCTTGTTCCAGAAATGACCGCTTATCATGAAACCGAAGAAGTTTTGTCAGCTATGGATAAAAAAGATTATGCTTTGATAGTTCATAATTTTCAGAACGGGGATATGGTTGGTCATACAGGCAATTTATTGGCGGCTGAAAAAGCTATGTCCGTTGTTTCAGAATGTTTGTCAAAGATAGTTCCAAAATGGCTTGCAAAGGGTGGGGTTGTGGTGTTAACTGCCGACCATGGCAACGCGGATGAAATGGCATTGGAAAAGAACCATCATAAAGTAGTAAGTACTCAGCATTCGTTAAACCCTGTCCCATTATGGATTTTGGGTATTGATAAAACTCCAGAAAATGGGATTATTCCAGACATTGGCGTAACTATTTTAAAGCTAATGGAGCTTGCCCCTTCAAAAGAGATGACAGCCAAAGCTTTATTTTAAGCCGACTAAAAATTCTTTGACGTTAATGTTGCGGCAAGAGAGACAGAAAAAGTTCCTGTTTTTGTGCCAATAGGATCAGGAAAAACGTAAGAACCTGTTCCTGCTCCTGTGAAAGACCATTTGACAATTCCAGCTCCGTCTCCCAGCCAGACAATATAAGTAAAATCAGTAAAAGTAATGGAGTTATATGTATCTGCAAAGGCATTATTTGTTAATTGAATTTTATAGCAATTAAAAGTTCCTGCGTCGGTAGTTACTGTTTCCTGGCCGATAACAGTCCCTTCATAAGATCCTGTTATTGTCCATGATTTATTAAGCGACAATGGGAAGTCATACATTAATAGTCCTGTTGTTGATGGCGCACTTGATGTCCCGTAGGTCCAGACACCATCGTCATTGGCAAGAACCAAAGAATCAGTCGTTGAAACGGCTGTAGCTATTGTAGTTTCTTGTTTTAAGATTTGAACAACACCAACAGTTTCTATTGAAGTTGTCCCATTGAACGTAGTTTTTATTGTTGATACTTGCGGATCTGCATTAACAGTCAAACTTTCAGCTGTACCAATTAAGGTTGCTATTTGACTGTAATTCCAACTGTTGCCATTACTATGTGGATAGTAATTGGAAGTTGAGCCTCCTCCATTGCTGCTGGAACATCCTGCCATAAGAGCCGCGATAAAAATACCGAAAATTAAAAGTATTGAAGTAGTTTTCATTTTACATTAACTCCTTTTTATTTAAGACTTACAGTGTCATTATGGGCTAAAATTATTAACCGGTCAATAGGCGTTTGTATGCTTTTCTTAGATGAAATTCGCCTTTGAGGGAGTTCATGGGTTTCCTCCGCCAAAACCTGCGAAACTACAAAGACTTGTTGCCTAAGGGATTTCCTTTGAAGTTCGAAGAATCTTAAAACTTAAAGATTTCTTTTACCTTTTTCTTTGCTTCTTCTTCGAGTTGGGTTTTTGCTTTTTGTGTTTCTTCTTTTACTTTTGATTCTATTTCTACTTTTTTGGCTTCAATTTCTACTTTCAGTTTTCCTATCTCCGCCTTAATTACCTTGTCCAAAATTGGAACAGGAAGAGGCATTAACAAAGACCCTTGCAATTCAAATACAAGTTCCACAAACCCGTTGCCATCTTTGAATATGGCGAGTTCCTGCGGAAGCCCTTTTGTCGCGTCAGGGCTAAAAGTTAAATAGAGTCTGTTGCCCGACGCGTATTTCATGTTATTAAAATCCAATCCGCCGTTAAATCCGACTCTTAAGTCAGTCTCCTGCAGCGAAAGTTTTGTAACATTTAAAACCTTATTGCCAAGAACCGCCTCAATTCTTAAACCTCCGACAATAAGATCGTTTTTCAGCATGTTAATATTATATTTTTTCCCTATGCTTTCAAGCGACTTGATCTTTTTTATTCGCCCTTTTGACAGGAGAATAATTCCACGGCTGCTTAAGTTATTGAAAGCTTCGGGCATTTCAACGCCTTGCCCTTTTAGCGTAGACAAAGAAACATCAAGAGTTCCTTCGACATTGTTTCTTAAATCAAGCAGATTTGGGAAAAAAGAATCTATAGCATCATTTAAAAACGGTTCCGCGGAGAAATTTTTTAAAGACAGATTTTGTATGCTGTAGGCTAATTGTGGCAAATTAAGCTTCAATTTTTCAACAGTTAAAGTTCCTTTATATGCCGATAAATCTTTAATTTTCAAGTAAATTGTTTTGTTTGATAAGCTTGAATCAAAAACCAAAGAATCTATAGCTATAGTTTTAAAGGTAATATTGCGGAAATTAATATTTGCCAAAAGACTTAGATTGGAGGGTATGCTTGCAAAAGACTTTTTTAATGAAGCCGTAAGCGCTCCATGAGGAATTTTCTCTTTTTGGGTGGTTGCGCCTCCGGCTATAAAAATGGCAAGCAAATTGTCTATGGTGAATTTTTGGGAACTTAAAGAAACAGACACATTTGGGGCTTTTTTAAGCCCCTTAATATTTGCGGAAGCAAAAAGCGTTTCCCCTCCAACTGAAAGCTTAACATCTTCAACCTTTGCGCTATCCATTGTTTTTATGTCGAAACCGATCTTGCCGGACAAGGCAATTGGGATATCTTTATCAAGATAAGAGCCTATTGCTGATAATTCTATGGCAATAGGCTTTAGCGCGACAAGAGTTATATTTGAAATTTTCAGGTTTAAATCTTTAAGGCCGCTTTTACCGGTATAATGATCATAATAGATAATTTTTCCTTTTGATATTTTAAAGCTGTTAATCAGAAGGCTTATTGAAAAATCTTTATCGGCAGATTTGACGGCTTTTGAAGGCTGTTTTTTTGCAGAGGCGCCAAACATATCGCTAAAATTAAAAACTCCGTTTTTATTTTTTTCTATCAAAATTTCCGGTTTTATCAGGGTAATCTCAGGAATCAACACCTTTTTTTGGAAAAGAGGCCAAAAAGCATATTTGAGCTCTATTGAATCTGCCAAAATCATGGGCTCTTTTGAAAAGTTTTTTCCATTGCTTATTGATATTCCATTTAATTTTATTCCGGAAAAAAGATTAAACGATGCCCCTTTTATCTTGACAGAACGATGAAGCTCTTCGGATAGTTTTTTTGACGCGAAATCTTTAATTAAATTTATGGGAAGAAACATGTAAAGAGTTATAGATGCCAAAATTAATGCCGCCATAAAAATTGCAACAACAAATAAAAGGCGCTTAACAACTTTTTTCATAAAAGAACCACTCCTTTTAGGCATAAATATGGCAATGCCGCGGGTAGGCTATTTTTTAAATACGAAATTATTTTCTGCCTCTTTTAATTTTGGATGATTTTTATCTTTATCGGACAAAAACGGCATGCCGCCGATTTTATCAAGCGGCCAGGGAATCTCAATATCAGGATCATTCCAAGCAATAGCCCTTTCGCTTGGCGCGTCGTGCATTCCCGTGCACTTATATAATAATTCAACTCCGTCTGTTAATGCCAAGAAGCCATGAGCAAACCCGGGAGGGAAATATAGCATTTTATGGTTTTCTGAAGATAGGATTTCTCCATGCCATTTTCCAAAAGTAGGGGAGCCTTTTCTAATATCTACTCCTACATCAAAAACCTCGCCTTTTACTGCCTTAACAAGTTTACCCATTGAATGCGGATTGATTTGATAATGCAATCCGCGCAAGACCCCTTTTTTTGATCTGCTATGATTGTCCTGGACAAAAAGATCCCTAAAATTTCCATCTGATGCAAAAGCGTCTTTATTGTAATATTCCATAAAAAATCCTCGGTCATCTTTGTAAATATTGGGCTCAATTATTAAAATCCCATCAATAGAAGTTATTGTAAATTTAAATTTCATTGGTAGGCAAATTGTAACATAATTTGACGACTTAGTCAGCGGGAATGCCATGATGATAAAACAAAAACTCCCATTTCTTAACAAGGCAGCCCCTATATAAGAAAATGGGAGTTTTAGAAACTAGTTAAGCATTTCAAAAAGATTTGACCCCATATTAAATTTCACAACATTGCGTGCCGCGATTTTAATTTCTTTTCCAGTCTTTGGGTTGCGGCCTTTGCGAGCTTTTCTTTTTTTCTTTTTCCATGTTCCAAAGCCAATCAGTCTTACCTCTTGACCTTTTTTAAGGGCACCGGAAATAGCATCAAAGGTATGATTGACTATTGTTAAACATTTGCTTTTTGGAAGGCTTGTTTTTGAAGACAAATAGCTACTAAGATCTTGTTTGTTCATTTGTTCACCTCCTTTTTTACTTTTGTGTAAGTTTATCAGGTAACACGTTGAAAAGTCAAGCAGTTTATAGGCGTTCCGCAAGCGTCCTCACCGGATCGAACGATTGGCGGTGGATTTCGCAGGGACCGTTTTTAAAAATTTCTTCTATATGTTTTTTTGTCCCGTATCCTTTGTGCGACTTAAATCCGTATTGAGGGAAAACTTCGTCGTATTTTTTCATGATTTTATCTCTTGAAACTTTTGCGATAATTGATGCGGCGGCAATTGAATCAGAAATTGAGTCTCCCTTCACAAGGCATTTCTGGGCTATGTCGGATATTATTTTAAATTTCCCGTCTATTAAAATAAAGTGCGGCTGTGGAGCAAGTTGTTCAATTGCCAGTCTCATGGCATAGAGAGAGGCATTTAGTATATTTATCCTGTCAATTGTTTTTGGACCTACTATTCCTACGCCAATGGAAATGGCTTTCTTTTGAATTAAAGGGAAAAGGGCTTCTCTTTGTTTTGCTGAAAGCTTTTTGGAATCATCCAGTCCTTTTATCCTGTGCCGAAGGGGCAAAATAACTGCGGCGGCAATTACGGGTCCTGCCAACGGGCCGCGGCCTGCTTCATCTACTCCCGCGACTAATTGATATCCTTTTTTTCTGAAGTAGTTTTCCCATTTTGTATCGGGCATTAAGAGAGTATAACATGCGAGAATTCTAAAAGTGAACCAGTAGTAATTATTTAATTGGCTTTAAATAAAACTTAATTGCCAGACGGGCCATATTTTAAAAAGTGCAGGGCCTATTATCTCTTGCTTGGGCAGAAACCCCCAATAGCGGGAATCTGCAGAATTTGGCCTGTTGTCGCCCATTACAAAATAGGACTCTTGAGGAATAACTACAGAGTCGAAATTCGCAGGGAAGGCATTTATGTTTGAATAATTATTGTATCCTAAGTGAGTTTCATTAAGTTTTTTCCCATTGATATAGACTATTCCTTTTTTAACTTCAAGTGTTTCTCCCGGGAGGCCTATGATCCGCTTAATTAAGTCTTTGCGATTCCCGTCATAATCATAAGTTTTAAAAACTACCACGTCAAAACGTTTAGGCTCTTTGTGAAAATCAATAAAATATTGCTTGTCTGATGTTAATATGGGATGTCTATAAAGAGGGTTCGGTATTATATAGAAAAAAATCTTTTCTTTATAAGATTCAAAAAAAGGATTTTGGATTCCATAAGCGATCTTGTTTACGATTAAACGATCATTGATGTTTAAAGTGGGTTCCATTGATCCGCTCGGGATCCAAAAGACCTGAAGGAAAAAAGATCTGATAAATATAGCAAGAACAAAAGCGACGATAAGCGTCTCTGCCCACTCACGAAACCATTTATTTAATTTTTCTTTATCCACGGCTTAAACTTTTTTGATCTCTTCTTTAACTTTTGTCGCGGCAGATCCAATCTTATTTCTTAAATAATAGAGCTTTGCTCGGCGCGCGCGGCCCTTTTTCATGATTTGGATTTGATCTATTTTTGGAGAATGAAGAGGAAAGATCCTTTCGACTCCAATCCCCTGAACAAGCTTACGTACGGTAAAGGTTGCCCTATTGCTTCCGCCTTTGCGTTTTATTACAATCCCTTCAAACGCCTGCAACCGTTCTTTGTTTCCTTCAACTATTTTTGATAATACCTTTACTGTATCACCAACATTAAAAAGAGCAACCTTTTCGTTTATTTGTTTTTTTTCTATTTCTTCAATAATACTCATTAAACCAACCTCCAATTTAAAATGCAAATATTCCAAACTTTAAGAGCCAACCAACCTATCCAACGTTATAGCAACAGCCGCCCTTACTGACAAATGATTATAATCTTTACTGCCGCATATCGGCCTTAAAATGACATCAGCTTTATCAAGTACGTCTTTTGTCATTCCCCATCCGGTTCCAAACAAAATCAAAAAAGGCCTTTTAGCCTTTTTTATCTTATTCTTCAATAATTTATAAGAAACAGCCCCGACTTTTTTAGCTGAAGTTGCGACCACAATCGGATTTTTCAACTCTTTTAATACTTCTTCCAGGGTGTTTTTAAGCTTTACATGCTTAAAAGCTTCGGCCCTAGTCCAATTATGGGTAAAACTTTTTTCCCCTTGCCAACAGTTAATTATGCGTTCCGCAAATGCTATTTGCGCCGGCAAAGGATTTACAACGTAGTACTTTTTGATGCCAAAAGTCAGCGCTGTACGGGCTATATCATGAAGGTCAAAACCTGTTATACAGGTTGATATAACCTCTCTGTTCTTATTATACATCGGATGGTGTAATAAGGCAATATAGATTTTTGCGGTCATAAAGCTCTTTCTTCCTTAATAATTTCTTCCAAAAGAGCCTTATCTTCTTTTTTTAGATCGGAGTTCCCCAACAGATCAGGCCTTTTGAAAAAGGTCTCCTTTAAAGCCTCTTTTCTTCTCCAACGGGAAATATTTTTATGATGGCCTGAAAGCAGGATTCCCGGTACCGCCATTTTATTGAAAATCTCAGGCTTTGTATAGCTTGGATAATCCAGCAACCCGTCATAAAAAGATTCATTTGTGACTGAAGCTTCTTCTTTTACTACGCCTCGAATTAAGCGGGATACGCAGTCTGTTAAAACCATTGCCGGAAGTTCTCCTCCTGTTAGGACGTAGTCTCCCACGCTTATTTCATCTGTTACAAGATTTTTTAAAATTCTTTGATCTACATCTTCATAATGGCCGCACAATATCAGCAAATGGGCTTCCTTTGAAAGCTCTTTTGCTTTTTCCTGTGTAAGCTTTTTTCCGGAAGGGGACATAAAAATAATTCTTGTTTTTTTATTTTTTGATAATGATTTTATGGCGGCAAAAAGAGGCTCTGGCTTTAAAACCATGCCGGGGCCTCCTCCATAAGCTTTGTCATCGGCTGTTTTATGTTTGTCGGAGGTAAAATCTCTGAGATTGATAATATTAATTGAAATAATCCCTTTTTGTTGTGCTTTTTTAAGCAGACTTTCAGAAAAAGGCCCTTCAAACATTTCAGGAAATAGGGTTAAAATATCAATTTTCATGAGTAATTTTAGATTGCCATAATTTGAACCAAAAAGCGACGATTCGAATCGTCGCTTTTTGGTTTGAGCTGCCTTTGAATAATTGATTAATCGTCAATTCCGCGTATTTCTTCTATTATTCCGTCTTTTACAATAATTTCAGCGCCGCCAACCTTTTTATACAAATTGTCTCCTAATCCAACAACGACAGGGCCTTCAAGCGGACCTTGGACAAATTCAGAATTAATTGTCAGTTTTTTAGCTTCTTCTATTTTCATTAAAAGATCGGTTTTTGCGGCTGCGATCCTTGCTTTTTCCGATTGAAACTGATTTTTAAAAGCAACAGCTTGCTGTGTTGCTCCTTTTTGCTTAAGAGCATCCATATGCGCTTTGCTCTGCTCTGTCATTTGCTCTTCTTGTCTCTCTATGTTTTTTACCGCACGATCCAACTCTTTTATAAGATTATCTTTAAAGGCCTCTGTAACTATTGCTTTTACCATTACTACACGTTTTAATTCTACCTTTTTTTCCTGCTCTGCCATTTATACTGCCTCCTTGGCCATAAATTCGACATTTACCCTTTTTTGTTCTTTCCCGCCTGCTGCTTTTGCTATTGTGCGTATCGCGTTAGCTATTTTCCCTTCTTTGCCTATTACTTTCCCCATATCTGTTTCTGCGACTCTTACTTCGATGATCGAAACAGTTTCTCCCTGCGTTTCTGTTACTGAAATCTTGTCCGGATTTTCAACCAATGCTTTAACAATAAACTCAATTAAATCCTTCATGCTTCTTTGCCTCCTTAAGCCTTTTCTTCAGGCTTTGTTGATGGAGTTCCTTCTTTTGCTTCTTCTTGAGTTTGTGTTTCTTTAGCAGGTTTTTGTGTTATTTTTTCTTCAGTTTTTGTTTTGGGTTGAGCCGCCGCGGCTGCCGCTTCTTCTTTTTTTTCTTTTTTTGATTTACGTTTAGGAAGAATTGTTAAATCAATTGCAGGAAGAAGCCCAAGCTTACTAAGAAGCACCCCTACCTTCTCTGTGGGCTGTGCTCCTTTTTTTAACCATGCTTCTGTTTTTTCTTTGTTGAGATTTATAAAAGCAGGTTCTTTCCGGGGATTATATTCTCCAAGGACATCTACTACTGCTCCGCCTAATTTTGCCCTTGCCTCTTGTATTACAAACCGATACGCTGGTTGGCCTCTTTTCCCTTTTCTTTGAAGCTTAATCTTTGCTGCCATCTATTTTTACTACACCATGCCTTCTATTTAAGTTTATGGGGCAACAAGCGCCCCACCATAAAAATTATAACATATTTTTGGGGTATTGGAAAGAAGAAAAATTGCTTCGGATTTCTTCCATAGAATCTCCGCCAAACTTTTCAAGAAAGGCATTGGCCAACACAAAGGAGGCCATTGCTTCGCCTACAACTGCAGCCGCTGTAACCGCGCATATGTCGGCGCGTTCAACGTAGGCTTTTGCGGGTTTTTTTGTCGCTATATCTACGGAATTAAGAGGAGTCAACAGCGTCGATATCGGCTTCATTGCAGCCTTCAAAATCAGAGGTTCTCCGTTTGTCATTCCGCCTTCCAGACCTCCGGCATTATTGCTTCCCCTTGTAAATTTGTTATTATTATAAAAAATTTCGTCATGGACTTTTGAGCCTTTAAGTCTTGTAGATTCAAATCCAAGTCCGATTTCAACCCCTTTAATTGCTTGTATACTCATTAGTGCTTGGGCAAGTAACCCGTCCAATCGTTTATCCCATTGCATGCAGGAGCCAAGCCCAATTGGAAGATTTTCACATTTAACTTCAAACACGCCTCCCAAAGAGTCTCCTTCTTTTTTTGCTTTTTCTATCGCTTGTTCAATGTCTTTTTGCGACGAGACCCCGCCTATGTGGATAACAGAGCTTGATATTTTTATTTTAAATTCTGCCAGGAATTTTTTACATATGGCTCCGACTGCAACCCTTGCGGCAGTCTCTCTTGCTGATGATCTTTCAAGAATTGGCCTCAAGTTTTTTTGATTGTATTTTATGGCTCCGGCAAGATCTGCATGGCCGGGGCGTAATTGTGTAAAAGGTTTTTCCCATGCCTCTTTGGCTTTGTTTGGAATTAAAAGAGCAATAGGAGATCCGAGCGTTTCTCCTTTTGCAACACCTGACAGGATTTGAGCCTTGTCCTTTTCAATCTTCATTCTTTCCCCGCGACCTGCTCCTTCCTGCCGTCTTTCAAGCTCTTTTGAGATAGCATCTTCTGAAAGGTTTAAGTGGGCGACCATGCCGTCAAGGATTGCGACCAACGCCTCTCCATGTGATTCTCCCGCAGTTAGAAATCTTAGCATTTGTTACAGCTTATAAGCCTTGTAAGAAAGATTTGTGCCATCAGGGCCATTTGACCATGTTCCTGTTAAAGTTCCCGCATCAAAAAAAGAAGCGGTTACCGATGACCAATTACGCTGTCCTTTATTTGCGATATAATCCATAACGCCATTGACGTAGGTATATGTTCCGGAAACAGTTTCTCCTACTCCTGTGCTCGAAGAAAGGGTTACTGTGCCTGATGTAGCATTAATCGGGAAAAATTCAACTATCGAATTATACACCTCAACACCCTCCTGAAATTGATACCAACGGCCTTGTAAGTTGTAGTCGGATGAAGCGTTGCGTGTCGCGTGGGCGCTGGTGGAAGTATTCCCGCTGCCGTCTGTGGCAGATCCATCCAGTGTATCATTATTGGTAAAAGTGCCGCTAAATGTTGTTGTTCCGTTGCTGATATAAAAAGTGACCGTAGTTCCATTATAAGCGTAAGTGCCTGCCGCTTCGTTTGTTCCTATGGCAATTGTTCCTTCATCTGTTGATGCAGTTGTTGCTGTCGATGTTGAGGTGCATTCAAGCAAATATAAACTTTGGGAGGTGCTTTCCCATGTAACTACAAGAGCCCATTTTCCGGCAACAACACTACTGGCATTCCCTCCGTTGGTCGTTCCTGTTGTTGAGCTTGAGCAACCAAAAATTCCAACTATGGCAAGAATAGATAAACTGGCAATAAGGGCTAAAATTATAAAAATATTTTTATTCATAAAAAATCCTCCTGAACAAATTGCGTTTGCTTTTTTAATTATAACAAAACGCATAAATTAATCAATAGGACTTGGGGACAATCAGGAATTTTTTCCGATTATTATTTCTTCGATTATTTCTTTGGCTTTTTCGGACTCGTTACAAACTAATCTTGCAGCGGCCGCTTCAGGGAGGAAACTACCTCCTCTTTTTATTACATCCAAGAAATGCAAAGCTTCTTTTGTTCCAATTTCTTTGAGAGCCCATGCGGCAGCTATTAATAATTGTTCATCAGACGGTTCATATATTAAAACATTGGATAATATGCCGACCGATTTTGAACTTTTGCCGATATAGCCTAAAGCAACAATTGCAGCCAGCTGTTCATTTTTTTTTGGGGCTTTTTTTGATAATATATTTTGAAGTGATTCCTCATGTAAAGGGAAAGAAGTTATAGATAAAGCACTCTGCATTCTTCTTGCAGGAAGCGCAGATCCATTACCTTCTTTGGCTATTCTTGCTAATAGAGGGAAAGAAATTGTCTGAGAATAGGGAGCAGGAGAACACAGTCGGGCTATATTCAACATGAAAATCAGCTCCTTTTAATTTGATACAGGCTTATCGGAGCAAACTCTTGCGAAATTTCAATTGAATTTGGCATTACAATAACAAATTGGATTTATTTGTCAAGCGGGTTTATTTCCTACAAATCGCCTCATCAATTGATAATAGAAAAGAGCCGACAAAACAAGTGAATCAAAAAGTACATATTCGTTTGCTCTATGTTCATTGGAACCTGTTGGTCCAAAGACCATCGATTGTACCTGATGTCCTGCATCTGTTAAAAGTTTGCGTGCTATTTGTATATCCCCATTTCCAAAAGGAGAAAAGATTTTATGTTCTTCTTTTGTAAGCTCGGCAAGTATTTCACTTGCTGTTTTTAGTAAGCGTGAAGCTTCAGGAGTATGGAATGCGTGGAAACAAATATCAAATTGGCCGTGACCCCAATTTTGCCAGCCTGGAAATTTTCTTTGCATGTACGTATTTGTCCTGTCGACCGCTTCGTCTAAATATCTTTTTGCCTTTTCTTCGTCAACAAAAGACCTGAAGAAAGTTCTTAAAAAGGCCTCACCTTCCTTTCCGTTAAAAAAACTACTTAACGTTGTCCCTCTACTGTTCCAGGCGGGCTCTTGCCAGTTTGTGTTTGCTGTGAGTTCGTACATAAATCTCATAGCGGCCAATAACATTATATTTGTATCACTTTTCTTTCTTGTAAGGCCAAGCTGTATAACCGAGGGGATGGCATTTTCTGCACAGGGAGTTGCGTTTAGCCAGATAGGGTAGTATCCTATATTTGTATAATTATTGAAAAAATTTTCTACCGCCAAAAATAAAGAGTGATTTTCCAACCCTTCTTTTATATTAAACTGTCCTGCATGTCCCCCATTGCTTGTAAATCTAAAAATCTGGGTCTCCCTTTCAAGCCCTGCTAACGGATTAAAATTTGCAAGCGGAAGGCTATATACTCCTGCCATTCTTCTTGCGTTTGCTATTTGTGACTGTGTCGCTTCCGTCTCGACAAGATAAATTTTGCTATCAGGCGCAAATCTTCCGCTATTTATTAGGTGCGTTAAATGGTCTTGTATGCCAAACGGAGACATAACTTCTTCAAGCGAATTTATGATTATATCTATTGCTATATTGGAAGGGAATTTACCTATAATTTCTTTGTACATTTTTAAAGCGACCAAATGGGCGGCAATTCCTCCTTTCATATCCGAAGCGCCTCTCCCGTAGAGACGAGTTCCTTCTTGTTCCAATTTAAAAGGATTTGTTTTCCATCTATCTCCATTCGTTGCTTTAACTACATCATAGTGCTCTACAAAAATAATTCGCTTTTTATTTCTACCATTGGGATCTGTTGTAGCATATAGATGAGGAAATTCTGCGGAAGGATCGATCTCTGTTTTTTTACAAGAAGTATGCCATCTACCCATATATTCCTCATCATGAGCCATGCTTGTTGGTGTGGTAAAGCGGGAAACATGGAAACCAAGCGGACTTAATTGAGATTCTAAAAAATCGGCACATGCTTCTCTTTCGTCGTTGTAGATTTTACAAAATCTAGGGGACATTGTTGTCATTGAATTTACTGTGCGATATTGGACTAACTCTCGGAGGTGTAACAATAAAAGATTGCGATATTTAGGGTTTAAGCGATTAGTTGCACATGAGTTTGGCATAGTGATCTTCTTCTTTGAGAGTGTGTCGTTATGTTTTGAGAGGAAATTTCACTCTTTCTCATGTTATAATTAAGAAACTTTAAGGAGTTGATTTTAATGCGAAGCAAGAATATTAAAAAAATGGGACCGTCGAGGGCTCTTCTCCATGCGACAGGAGTTTCCCCTCAAGAGATGAATAAGCCTTTCATAGGGATCGCATCTTCATTTACCGATTTAGTTCCGGGGCATGTTGACATGAGAAGTTTAGAGAGGGCAATTGAAAAAGGGGTTCATGCCGGCGGCGGAGTTTCTTTTACATTCGGCCTTCCTGCTATTTGCGATGGAATAGCTATGGGACACAAAGGGATGCACTATTCCCTCCCTTCCCGCGAACTTATTGCCGATACTGTTGAGAGTGTTACAGAGGCTCATCAATTGGACGGGCTTATTCTCTTAACTGCTTGCGACAAAATAACACCCGGGATGCTTATGGCGGCGGCTCGCTTAAATGTTCCTACAATTGTTGTTACCGCAGGGCCTATGATGACAGGTTGTTACAAAGGAAGTAGACTAGACCTTGTCCACGATACATTTGAAGCGGAAGCGGCATACAAACAGAAAAAGATTTCAAAAATAGATTATGACAATCTGATTTTAACTTCGTGTCCAGGAGCCGGCTCTTGCTCTGGTCTTTTTACAGCAAACACAATGGCCTGCGCGACAGAGGCGATGGGAATGTCACTCCCATTTTGCGGAACAGCGCTTGCCGTCTCTTCAAAAAAGAAGATGATAGCTTATGAAAGCGGCAAAAGAATTGTCGAGCTTGTAAAAGAAGACTTAACCCCGAAAAAAATTATGAACCTTAATGCATTTGTAAATGCGATCAGAATCGATATGGCTCTCGGCGGATCGACAAACGCAGTTTTGCATTTAACGGCAATTGCCCATGAGGCAGGAATTGAACTTCCAATCGAATTATTTGACAAAATAAGCAAAGAGACTCCTCACATAACAAGCATCCGCCCGGGTGGAGATAATTTTATGGAAGATTTTGAAAACGCGGGAGGAATCCCTGCCGCTTTTTCCGTTTTAAACAAAATGCTCAAAAACAATCCGACAGTTTCAGGGCTTACAATAAAACAGATTGCAAAAGAAGGGATAAACTATAACCCTCAAATTATCCGTTCGCTTGATAATCCGTATCACGCGCAAGGAAGCCTTGCGGTTTTAAAAGGAAATCTTGCTCCCGAAGGGGCGGTTGTAAAGCAGACTGCAGTCTCTCCAAAAATGATGCAATTTAAAGGGACGGCCAAAGTCTTTGACTCTGAAGACGCGGCGCAGAAAGCGATTTTATCAGGCAAGATAAAAGAGGGGGACGTTGTTGTAATACGTTATGAAGGGCCCAAGGGAGGGCCAGGAATGAGGGAAATGCTTTATCCTACGTCCGCGATCGCGGGGATGGGGCTTTCAGAATCTGTTGCATTAATTACAGACGGGAGATTTTCCGGAGGTACTCGTGGTCCATGTATTGGACATGTATCTCCTGAAGCGGCATCTTATGGTCCTATTGCGGCTGTAAAAGATGGAGATATTATAGAAATAGATATTCCAAACAGAAAACTTGAAGTCAATATTTCCAACGATGAAATGAAAAAACGCCTTTCAAAGGTTAAACCTCATGAACCCAAGATTAAAACCGGCTGGCTTTCAAGATATGCGAGATTTGTAACATCGGCATCAACTGGGGCAGTGTTAAAAGCGTAAGTTTGCTGAACGAAAGAGACCATATTTAACACACTCTAAAAGTCCGATATTTCCTAACGTTTCAACCTCTTTCACATTTTTAATATGAAATTTCACATGGTTCCTCGCGATAGGTGTTCAGATTAAAATTATAGGAGATAAAAAAATGAGTGTTCGTATAACTAATGCTACAAGAGCTACAATTGCTCAAAGATACACAGGCCCAGCGTCAAAAAAAAATTTTAGAGGAAATGAAACATACTCGGATGCAGGAGGAGTAAGGAGGGGTACTTTAAGCGAATATAATTTGCTTGTTAGGCGAACCGACAGCCCGGAACTTTATAAGTTTGCTTTTTTTAGGAAGAAGGAAGCTCTGTGTTTGGAGAAAGAACGCAATAAATTAGAAGAGTTTGAAGCAAAGAGAAAAGACCTGGAGAATATACTTTTAGGAAAAGCAGGAGATAATGAGCGGATAGGGGATACGTTTATAAGAATGGCAGGAGAATGTTTTGGAAATGAAATTGCCGAGATAGTTGCCAAGCGGATTAATCAAATTGTTGACAATAATTTAATTGTAGGGATTGATGCCGAGATTAGAAGCGGGGTATGTTTAATGGCTAGAGACGCATATGATAAAATGATCGCAGAAAATTCTTATGCATTGGCTTTTGCCAAATGGTTTTCTGCCCAAGAACTTTTTTTGGCAAAAGCGCTTGATCAAGAACAGCTTGAATTTATTGATAATTTTGGTTTTTTGAAAATGGAAGTAGGGGCAATTAAACCTGAACACAGACCTTTGGTTTATAGTGAGGCAGTTGATTTGGCAGATACACCAACCGATCCCGGCGTTGGGAAAAAACAAGCCCCTCCCTCAACTGAAACCCCCGGCAGAAGAAAAGGTGCCGCCAAGCCGTTATTTCATTCGAAGCATCCTGAAGAGCCAAAGACCAGTGGAGAAAGAACAAGAATAGTAAACGCCGGTGATATTTCAGGGGATAGAGAGGATAAAACCAGAATGCTTTCTTCTGGAGCAGAAAGACAGCTATCACCTTTTGTAGAACAGCCTAAGAGGACTACAGCTCAATCATCAATCCCCTTTGCCGCTTCTGCAAGGTTGATAAAAAATAGCGGAATTAAAGGATGGGTTCGAAGTTTTTTAAAGAGATAATTTAATTAGGTTGTTTTATAAAATCAATAATTTTTTCTGCGATCTTCGAAAGGACTGGCGGATTGCCAAGTTTTTGCAGGAGTTTTTTGTTGTCCAGCCTTTTGTGGGATCTTAAAATTTCTATTGCTTTATCTGCTATAATTTCCGGCTTTGCTTTGCTTTGAACATATTCAGGGACAAGCTCGTAATTGAGCAAAATATTTGGCATGCTAAAAAACTTTATTTTTTTATCTATCCTTAAAATATACTTTCCTATCCAATAGGTTAACGGATTTACCATATATGCCATA
>Ga0208373_1000839_pt1 | contig 46969 bp, 42 predicted proteins | sample RifOxyC2_FD_184036 | JGI IMG/M metagenome (GOLD analysis project Ga0208373, IMG submission 184036) | Soil microbial communities from Rifle, Colorado - Rifle Oxygen_injection C2 (SPAdes) | ecosystem: Environmental > Terrestrial > Deep subsurface > Rock core/Sediment | place: Rifle, Colorado...
TGGTGCCTATCAGCTGGCTGGCCTGGTTGAAGAGCCCGAGCGCGATTTCCTTGTTCTCGTTGCCCAGATTGGTCGCGCTGTAGTTGCTGTCCATATCCAGATACTTGTTGCCCAGCGTGTCATAGAGCCATGGGCCCTGGGCCCGGACAAAGACCAAATCCTTTTCCAGCCGCGAAACAGGTATCTTGAATTTCTCGTGCATGGCCACTGCCTCGGTTGTGGAAACATCAGAATCATTCAGAAGCGATACGGTCTTCTTAATCTGGGCCGGTGATAATTCTTTCAATAAAGCATTAACCAATTTGGTGACTCCAACCGGAGACAGATGCACCAGCCCGTTTCCATTACTATCCTTGGATACGGCTTTCAAATAGCGGTCAGATATCATCCAGGCCTTGGCCGGGCAGGTAATATCCAAGACCTCTTTTATCCGTGCCACAGTCGCATCCATCCGTTCCGGATGCGCAGTCCGGTCATTAACCAACGCGTTATACAAAGCTGTTTTCATTCTTATCCTCTCTCTAACATTCTCTTCGCTGTTTTTATCTGCTGTTTCACCATCGGCGTAGCGGTTCCGCCCAGGGTGCTTTTTGATTCAATCGATTTCCTGATATCAAATATTTTATAGACGTCCTTATCAAACACCGGCGAAAAGCGCCGAAAATCATTTATCTTCAGCGACTCGACCGGCTGCTGCTGATCTATTGCGTAACGTACCAGTTTGCTGACAATATGGTGGCTCGGCCTGAATGGCACGCCCTTTTTGACCAGATAGTCGGCAATATCAGTGGCTAAAATCCGGCTGTTTATTGCCTGACTCATCCGGTCCGGGAATATCTTCATGGTCTTGATTGCCAGCGCCAGAATCTTCAGGCAGGCCCGGGCCGTGTCCACGCTGTCGAACATCGGCGCCTTGTCTTCCTGCATATCCTTGTTATATCCGCCGGGCAGGCCTTTCATCACGGTAAGGATATTGAACAGATTGCCATAGACCCGTCCGGTCTTGCCCCTAATGAGTTCCAGCGCATCCGGATTATGCTTCTGGGGCATCAGTGAACTGGAGGTGGCCAGACCTTCGGCCATCCGGACAAACCCGAATTCGCCGGTGGACCAGATAACCAAATCCTCGCAGACCCGGCTCAGGTGCATCATCAGAATGGCGCAGCCGGACAGGCACTCGATAATAAAATCCCGGTCGCTGATGGCGTCCAGGGCGTTATCAGAAACACCGCCAAAACCCAATTGCTTAGCTAGCTTGCGCCGGTCAATCTTATAAGCATTACCGGCCAAGGCGCCAGAGCCGTAAGGAGAAGCATCTATCCGATCGAGGCAATCACCCAAACGTTCCTTGTCCCGTTGCAGAGCAAAGAACCAACTCATTAAATAGTAACTGAACAATATCGGCTGGGCCTGCTGGAGATGGGTATAGCCGGGCATCATCACCTTGATATGTGTTTGGGCCTGGCTGACAATCTCCTGCTGCAGATTATGAATCCCGGCCTGAATCCCGGCCACGGCCTTTTTGAGATACAGCCGCTCGTCCGCTACCACCTGCTCGTTCCGGCTCCGGCCGGTATGAATCTTTCCGGCCAGCTTACCGGCCAGCTTGGTCAATTCCATTTCCACAGCCGTATGAATATCCTCGGCCTTAGCGCCGTTGCGAACAGCAAATTGCTTCTTTCCCGCTAAAGCGGGACGGGAAATGAAGGGTATTATTTGACCCCGCATCTTTAACAGATTCTTCTTGATAATCATAGCATCCCTGCCTGACAACACCTTGGCCTGCTTGAGCGCCTGGGCATAGGCAATACTGCCGACGATATCCTCTTCAGCCAGCCGCTTATCCACTGAAAACGACTGTTGGAAACCATCTACCAGGCCGCTGGTCAGCCCCTTTTTACTTTTGTACCAAAGTGTTTTAGTCATATTCCTCTATTTTTCCCTCCCTTGATGGGAGGGGTTAGGGGAGGGTGAGATTAAAAATAATCCCCCTCACCCTTCCCTCTCCCACAAGGGGAGAGGGTTTCAACAGAACTAATCTGTGGCTACACCCCCAGCGGGCAATTCAATTCCGAATCCACCACCGCCCGGTTTGACGGATGCAGTGTCTTCCGGATGACCTTGCCGTAGGTCTGCAGGTCCAGGCCCCAGAGATGGATAAAACCTTCAGCCGCCTTGTGGTTAAAGGTATCCCCGGCCTCGTAGGTGGCCAGTTTCACGTTATACAAAGAGAACGGCGACTGCCGTCCGACCGCCGTGCAGGTGCCTTTGTATAGTTTCATCCGGACCTTGCCGGTCACGGTCTGCTGGGTGGTTTCCACAAAGGCGTCCAGCGCCTCCCTGAGCGGCGAAAACCACAGCCCGTAATAAACCAGCTCCGAATATTTCTGCTCTATCAGCTTCTTGAAATGCGCCATGTCCCGGGTCAGGGTCATTGACTCCATGGCCTGATGCGCCATGTGCAGGACCGTCCCGGCCGGGCATTCATAGACCTCCCGTGATTTTATGCCCACCAGCCGGTTCTCAATATGGTCCATCCGTCCGACGCTGTTGGCTCCGGCAATGATGTTAAGCGAATTAATCAGGGCCAGCGGTTCTGTCTTCTGGCCATCCATCCCGACCGGAACGCCCTTTTCAAAATCTATAGTCAGATAGGTCGGCATATCCGGCGCGGCCGAGGGCGAGGACGTCATATCAAAGGCATCCTCCGGCGGCTCGAACCAGGCGTCTTCCAGCACGCCGCATTCAATGCTCCGGCCCCAGAGATTCTCGTCAATGCTGTAAATCTTGGTCTTGATAATCCCGTCCAGCGGAATCCCATGTGCCCGGGCATAGGCAATGGCCGACGGCCGGGTAAAATCCCATTCCCGGGCCGGCGCGATAATCTTCAGTTTCGGATTGAGCACCTTGACCGCCACATCGAACCTGACCTGGTCATTGCCCTTACCGGTGCAACCGTGCGCTACGGCTGTGGCGTTTTCCTGGGCCGCTACCTTGACCAGCAGTTGGGCAATCAGCGGCCGGCCCAGCGCCGTGGCTAATAGATAACTACCCTCATAAGCCGCATTGGCCTTGATAGCCGGCAGAATGTATTTGGCGACAAACTCCTCTTTGGCATCAATCAGGATGGACTTGACCGCCCCGATTGTCAGCGCCTTTTTCCGGACCGACTCCAGGTCGCCGCCCTGTCCGACATCCACGATTACGGTTATCACCTCGGCATCATATTTCTCCTGGAGCCACTTGATGGCCACCGAGGTATCCAACCCGCCTGAATAAGCCATAACTATCCGTTCCCTCGCCCCGTTAGAGATACTCATATAAAACTCCTTTTTTATAATCTACAAAACTTAATTAACCCGGTTTATGTTAAAACCTCGATAGGACGTGCCCCGATAAACATCGGGGCACTATCTCTAACCGGGGTTACTCATATCTTTAATCTTCCTTTTAGAGACAGTTAGGAGCGAAGCGACTTACTGTCTCTTATCCCGACAGTATTTGTCGGGGTTAGTGTCTTTAATATCTTGTTAACAGATTTATTACTATCCACCACGATTAAAAAGGTATCGTCGCCGGCAATCGTGCCGAGCACCTCTCTGAAGTTCAGACCGTCCACCAACCGGGCCGCGCCTGATGCCTCGCCCGGCAGGGTCGTGACCACAATCAGGTTGCCGGCGTGTTTAATGGTCGCCACATAACCGTTGAATCGGCGGATGAGTTCAGCCGGCGCCACAGGGACATTGACCGCCGAGGGCAGCTGGTAATACCGCCCGGTTAAACCCGGAACCTGAATAACCCCCATATCCTGAATATCCCGGGAGAGCGTGGCCTGGGTCACCCGGATACCGGCATGCTTGAGATGCTTTAACAAGCCATCCTGGGTAAATACTTGGTGCTTCTTGATTATCTTGGCTATCTCTGTTTGCCTGTTCAATTTCTCTTTCATATTTACACCCCTTAACTCTTGCCACTAAGGCACCAAGACACTAAGTGACTCTTGTCACCCTGAGCGTAGCGAAGGGTCTCGTTAATAATTAGATTCTTCGCCTCGGCTCAGAATGACGTCTTCGTGGCTAAATCTTCCCTTCCTTCATTGCATAACTATTCAGTAATACTGCATATATATACAAGAATGTGATGGAATGTCAAGTATTTTATAAATATTTATGCAAAATATTATTTATCAGATATAGCAGCGTTACTCCCCTCTATCAAGAGGGGTAAGGGGTGTGTCTTTTCCCGCTTCTCTATTGACAAGCAGGGCTGGATTTGGTAAGAATGCGGTATGAACCGAACCATTCTTATCATCTTTGGCATTGTCTGTGCATTAATTACCGCCGCCGGGATAATGTGGTATAATTATAATATTCCCATCAATATTACACGACGGTACCTTTTTCACAAAGACATTATGGTTAGAATGCATGCCATTGAAAGTCTTATCGAGCTCAAAGACAAAGCGTCAACCCCAGCAATTGTACGTGTTATAGTGAAGGATTCTTATTGGCTTGTCATGTACGACAATGCAATTCCGCTATTATGCCAACTTGACCCCAAGCAAACCGTTGTAGCACTAACTAAACTCCTTGATTGTAAAGACAAAGAAATCAGTAATAAGGCTGGTTGTTTCTTATGTAATATTGGCGCCAAGGAAGCTATTCCGCAAATCAAGAAATTACTCCAGGCAGGCGAACATCGTGAGGATGCCGTTCGGGAACTGGGCCGGCTCGGTGCCAAAGAAATGGTTCCGGATTTTATTACCCTGTTAAATGACGAAGACCGTTATGTGCGTGGCTCAGCGGCATATGCTTTGGCAAAACTGGATGCTAAGGAAGCCGTCCCTCAAATCAAAAAACTATTGGAAGACGGCGACATATGGATTCGCAGTTATGCCTTAGCCGCACTTACAAAACTTAATCCTACCGAAACTATTCCCCAAATTATTGACCTGATGAGGAATGATATATCGAAAATAGATACAGGCGGGTATTTTTATTTACTGATGGATTTTGACGCCAAAGAAATAATCCCGGAGATTACAAAGTTATTACATGATAATAACGACGATGTTCGTGTGAAATCTGTTTGGGCATTGCGGCACCTCGGTAGCAAGGAATCAATACCTGAAATAAGAAAGCTCCTCAATGATGAAAATGAACGTGTGCGTGAAGTCGCCGAAGAAGCATTAAAGAAACTCGGCGTGCCGGATAAAGAAATAGAAGACGCAAAGAAGCACTAAGCGCAGCGTGAACTCTATTGAGACCGCATTAGCTAAACGAAGCACCCACTGGAGCACACTGCGTTCATCTGCGTCCCAGATTCACCCCAAAACCTCTTATTTTAACCCTATTTTGACCTAAAAAAAGCCATTTTTGACGATTTTTGGCTTAGGGGGGTATACCCCCCGGGGGGTATATCCCTACTACCCATCTGGTATATCCCCCCTCCCCACTCGGTATACCCCTACTCCCAATCTGGTATACCCCTACTTGGCACTCGGTATATCTCTGCTCCCAATCTGGTATATCCCTACTTGGCAATTGGTATACCACTCCTCGGCACTCGGTATATCACTCCTCGGCACTCGGTATATCCCTGCTCACAATCTGGTATATCCCTACTTGGCAATTGGTATACCACTCCTCGGCATCCGGTATATCACTCCTCGGCACTCGGTATATCCCTGCTCTCAATCTGGTATACCCCTCATTGGCATCTGGTATATCCCTACTGTGCACCTGGTATGTCCCTACTTGGCACTCGGTATATCACTACTAGGCAAGTAGTAAAAAAGAGTATAGGGATGATTAATTAGTTATGATGTTCCTGAACCCCCGAATTCGGCCCGTTTACGGCTCCGTAATAGTCACAATCTTCCCCGGCTCGACAGAATGCGTGGTGGTCCGGCCACACGGCCAGCGCACGGTTAATTCCAATTTCTTAATAAACATACCCAATCCGAAATGCTGAATCAGCGAATTCTGATTGCCCGCGCCCTTGCCGCCTTCAACTTCTCTTAGGTATTGAACCTCGTGGGGATATCGCCTCTCTTCAGTCGGAAGATAAAACTCTTGCTTCAGTATCAGCCGAGCGCCGATGGCGGACTTGTTGCAATCCGAGCCGATGAGTTTGACCTCAAGCCAGCGATTAGGGAGCGATTTGCTATTCGCCTCTACATACCCTAAATTCGCCTCATTTCTGAACAGATGCACCTTGCCCTGCTCGCAGACCATCAGGTCCAGGTCACCATCATTGTCATAATCAGCCCAGGTGCAGCCCCAGGTGTCGGTGGCCCGGGTGCCGGTCAGCCAGGTGACGTCGGTGAATTTGCCCTTGGGCAACCCGTCCGAATGGCTTGGCCGGGCAAGCTGTCGATAAAGGAATGACGGGACATTGGGATAGCAGGAGGCGATATACAGGTCCAGCAGTCCGTCGTTGTCAAAATCACCCCAGGCCGCATCAGAGTGGGTCTCTTCATACCTGATGCCCGATTCACGCCGGCATTCGGTGAAGTGATAATCCGGCGCGCCTGCCTGTGCCGTATTCGTCACGGCAGACAGGCCGTTATTGTGGAGCAGGTAACTCATATTGGAAAATGTGATGTAACGGGGATGGGCCAGATTGGCCTGGAACAGGTCCAGGTTGCCGTCGTTGTCGTAATCAGCCCACTCGGCGCCGATAGTATGCCCATAGGCGTTGTTGACCGGCTTGCCTTCCACGCCGACCTCGCGGGCCACGTTGGTGAATGTTCCATTACCATTATTCTTCCAGAGGAAGTCCGGATTGAGCCGGTAATTGGAGACGAAGATATCCAGCCAGCCGTCGTTATTGTAATCGCCCCAGTTTACGCCCCGGCCGCACATGTTCTTGGCCGGCACCACACCGGCTGAAGCGGTGACGTCCTCAAATCTCTGGCCCTTGATATTCTTCCAGAGAAAATCCGGATTGCCCACGGCAAAGGGACGTTCGTAGTTAGCCGCATACAAATCCACGAATCCGTCACGGTCATAATCGCCCCAGCCAACGGCTAAGGTCGGATAACCATCGCTCAGCTTGGGATTTACCTCAGCCGTGACATTGGTGAAGGTACCGTCACAGTTACTTTTGAACAGCGCATCAGCATCGCCAAAGGCCCAGAAATCCAGCCAGCCGTCGTTATTGTAATCAGCCCAGATGCCGCCCCCATAACCGCCTGCTAACTTAGCTTTAGCCGTGACGTCCTCAAATGTGCCGTCGCCCTTGTTACGCCAGAGCATACTGCCGTTGAACAGGATGTCCTGCCAGCCGTCCTTGTCATAATCGCCCCAGGCCATCTTACTGCCGGCTACCTTGGCCAGCCCGGTCTCGGTCGTGACCTCGGTGAAGAACGGCAGACCGGCTTTAGTGGCCATATCCCGCGGGAGTTGCTGGAACTTATCGGCCAACGCCTCGGGAGTACCGTGTCCAGCCCCCACTGGGGGCTGCACAGCCCCTGCGAGCAGGGGCTGGGTGCGAATATCCGGGAATTTCTTCTTGAGCAGTTCGTTAATGGCTGTAGGCGCGTCCGGCACGTCATTGCGCGAGATGAGCGAATGGCACAAGGCGTCCAATGCCTGGTCCGGCTTACTTTGAGCTTCATAGACCTTGCCCAGATGATACCAGATGCGGCTGTGGAAGTTTTCGTATTGCATGGCCTGATTGATATATTTCTCGGCCTGAGCCAGGTCGCCCTTCTTAAAATAGACCCAGCCCAGCGTGTCCAGGGTCTGGAACGGCCTGATTTCGTCCGTGAACTGCCATTCATAATACCAGACCGGTTTCTTATCGCTCTTGCCCCATTCGGCCAGGGTCGGCGCGTCCTTCATTATATATTTCACGGCGTCGTTGGCCCATTTGACGGCCTGGTCGATGTCGATATTCAGTTCGGCATAGACCAGCGCTGAGGTGCCCAATGCCAGGGGCGATTCGGGTTTGGACGCGGTCCAGGCGCCGGCAAATTGCCTGACCTTTTCCGGCTCAGGCGGTTTGGCTTCCTTCCAGTAATAGCCCAGCAGGAACCGGTAAACGATGTCGGTCATCTTGTGCCTGGGGAAATCGCGGACAAATGCCTCGCCTAATGGCGCGCGCTTGGGCCGGTTCTCGCCCTGGGTGGCGGCCAGCATCTGCTCGAATGCGGTCTGGCCCACATCGTCCATCTTATCGCTGTCCGGGAACTTGCTCAGGAATAGTTGCTTGATTTCCTCACATTTGGCTTTCTCATCTATCTTGTCATAAATCTCAAATGCCAGGGCATAGAGTTTGTCAGTGGGTTTCTCAGAGATAAGGAGTTTATCCAGCCGGGCCTTTATGCTCGCCTTGGTCTCGGTCTTGGCTGGCTCTTCTTTAGCGACCTCCAGTTCCATATCCCAGAGTTCGTAATAGGCGTCATAAAATGTCGGGTCAATAGCCAACGCGGCATTGAATTCCTCTGTGGCATTGGCATTATCATTCAGGGCGCGGTAGATACCGCCCAGTTCATAATGCGCCTTGACGCATTTCGGGTCGGACTTGAGCAGTTTAATGAATTCGGCCTTGGCCTCATCCAGTTTGCCCGCGCCGGAGATTTCACCGATGGCCTTAATCCGCGCCTCGGACGATGCGGCGCAACCAGCAACCATCCCGCCGGTAATTATCAGGATTGCCAGTATAATTGCTGAGTATTTCATAGATGATGTTCCTTTCTTAAATTGAATCCAGGATTTACAGATTCTCCCTATTTCTTATTCCCGTCATCAGTTGCTACGCCTAATTCCTTCAGCGCCGCCCGGGCGCGGGTTATCATTTGGTCGTCACGGTAGTGCGTAATGACATAACGGATATCATCGATATTCTCTTTAGGGATTGACTGTTTCTGGCCCAATTCCACCAGCGAGATGGCCGCAAAGCCGCGGACATATTCTTCTTCATCATTGAGTAACTTGATAAGTTTTGGGATGGATTCTGTGGCGCCAAGCTTGCCCATTGCCCCGGCCGCTGCTTCACGCACATTGTATATATAATCGTTCAGCAGTTTCATAATTTTAGGAACTGCCTCCTTGGCGTTAAGGTCAGCCAGGGCGTTAATAGCCGCCCATTGGATGTGCGCCTCGTCATCAATCATCTCCATCAGCGCCGGGATTGACTCCTGGGCGTCCAGTTTAGCCAACAGCAGCGCCGCTGAATCACGGCTGTTGTTGCTTTTATCGTCTATATAGTTAATCAAAGCCGGAATGGCCTCTTTTGCTTGCAACTGGCCCAGGGCATAAACAGCCGAACTACGCACCCTGTTATCAGGGTCAGCCAGCGCATCTGCTATTTTAGGTATTGCCTCTTTGGCATCAAGGCGGGCCAGCGTTCCCACAGCAGAGTTTCTTATTGACGCATCTTTATCATCAAGGAGTGCAATTATCTTGGGCGCGGCCTCCGTGGCGCCGAGGTTGCCGATGGCTTCAATGGCTAACTCGCGCAGGGCGCTATTTGCATCACGCATATAAACGCCCGGACTTTGGGAGGTGGTTTTGCCTTCCAATTCTAACATCTTCATTAGTTCAGGCAGTATCTCCTTGGCACCGAGTTGGCTGAGGGAACGAATAGCTGCCTCGCGTATAAATAAACTGTCATCATTTATCAGCCCCATCAATTCCGGGATGGACTCCTTGGCGCCCAGTTCGGCCATTGCATCAATAGCGGCATTGCGAATAATTCCATTGTCATCATTAAGCAGTTTCATTATTTCAGGGATTGCCTCAGTTGCCTTGAGGCGAGCCAGAAGTTGGATTATTGAGGTTTGAACCTGTGCCTTCGCCATGAAAGAGATTGTTGAGTTAGAAACCTGTTCTTTATCAGAGGGGTTATTTAGCGCCTGAATCAATTCGGGTATTATTTCCCTGGCGTCAAGGTCAATCAGTGCCTGGGAAGGCCAGGATAAACATTCATGTGCTTTCAGATTAAGTAATTCCCGCTTTATCTCGCTGATAGTTTCTCTGTCCAAGAATTCCTTCAAAACCAGCCAGGCATGTATACCGGCATCTCCATCAGACAGCATCTTTATTAGTTCCGGGATGGCCTCGCGGGCCTTCATCCGGACCAGATGCTTGACCGAATACTGCCAGACCTGCCAATCCTTGTTGGCCAGGCCCTGGAGTAACTTCTTTGTCAGGGCTTCCCGTGCCGGGTCAGGCGGTGCTGGTGTGATTGCCTGTAGTCCGGTATTAGTCCCGACGCTGCTGCCACTGGCGATATCTGTCTTGGTAATTGGCAAGGAAACTTGAGAAGGAGGTGTATATTCTACTTTACTAGGCAATGTTGTTGCGGTCGGGCTAACCAGAGCGGGCTGAGATGGCGGGGTTGCTAAATCCCTTTCTTTAAGCGGCACCAGGCACAGAGCAAGAATAACGATTAACAATATTAATATGAGAATTAATACTATTTTTCGCATATTATCCCTTCTTTATGCAATCCCGGTGACACCTTACAATTGGCTAACCGCTTTTTTGACCAGCTCCTCGCCCTGTTGGACCAGTTGCTCTGCCCGCTCTTGAGTCGGAGCATCGGCATAGACCCGGATGAGCGGCTCGGTGCCTGATTTGCGGATTAACAGCCAGGACCTGTCGTCATAGATTCGCTTCAGGCCGTCAATCGCCACATCACGGACTGATTTTTCCTTTAACTCCTTGGCCCAGAGTTCCTGAATCTTCTGGAATAGCTTATTGCTGTCAACAACTTTCTTGGAACCCTCAATCATCGCATCATAGTGTATGGTATGCTTGACCTGATAGAACCGGCTGAATTCAGATGCCAGTTCAGCCAGCGGTTTGTTGAGCCGGGCCATTATCTCCAATAACTTGAGCGAGGACAGGAGCGCATCAGGCCACAATGCCTGATTGGAGAAATAATACTTGCCTGATTCCTCATACGAGAAACAGGCATTGGACTGCTTGATGGCCTTGATGGTCTCGGGCTGGCCGATGCGGCAGTATTCCAGTTTGCCGGAGCATTTGGAGATAACCTCTTCAATCAGTCCGGATGAATTGACCGGCACCACGCAGACCTTGTCTGACGAGACCACCTCACGGGCGAATATCCCGCCTACTAAATCCTCGGACAAAACCTGGCCGGCCGCATCTATAAACAGGACCCGGTCCGCATCTATATCCGTGGCAATGCCGATGTCGCATTTATATTCCAGGACCTTGGCCACGGTCTCGACCAAGTTCTTGGCGCGCGGCTCGGACGGGCGATTGGGCACAGGTGCGAGTTTATCATTTATCAGGAATACCTCACAGCCCAGTTCCTTTAGGATATCCGGGAATACCAGTGTGGCCGGGCCGTTGACCGGGTCTAACAGCACCCGGTACTTCTTTGATTTTATCAGGTTGACATCCACGCAGCCGAGCAGAAACTTCCTATAACACTCAGACGGATTGACTGCCGGAGTGTTAATCCCGATACCTTCGGGCCTGACGGCCTGGCGGGACTGGCTGTAATTATCAAAGCGCTTTTCCAGTTCGCGCGAGGTCTCGATATCCAGATAAGAGCCGTCCGAGGTCAGAATAATAAAACCGACCATATCATGCGGCATATGCGAGCCGGTAATCAGCACCCCGCCGTCTAATTTATTGCAGGTGATATAAGATGCCAGGCCGCCGGTGGTGATGCATCCGCAATTGACGGTCTGGACCCCGGCTGAATTCAGCCCGCTGATGGCGCTCAGGGCCAGCATCTCGGCTCCGTAACGGGAATCATAGCCGATGGCCACCTTGGTCTGGCCGACGCTCCGCTTTTCGGCCAAATAAACGCCGTAGATTTCGGACATCTTCAGGACCAATAGCGGCGTGATTTCAGTATTGGTCATGCCCCGGATACCAGCCGTGCCGAACCGCGCCCTACTTGACCCGGAGGACACCGGCTTGCTGCTATCAATATTTCGCTTATAAACCGGCATCTTGAATAATTTATCCGGCTTATCCGGGTCCTGGTAACGCTGGCCCTTGTGGATAATCTGGAATAATCCCTGGGAATAGAACTTGCGGGCGGACGGCTTAGACTGCTGTTCCTCTTTTATACGGTCCTTGGTCATAACCCGGAACCCGCCGCCGCCCTGTGAGCAGTTATTAATCCGGCCCATGGCTTTGTAGAAGAAACGCTGGACCACAAAGTAGGCAACCCAGAGAGCCACAATAAGCCCGACACCAATACCCAGGGTCTCGCTGGTATTTATCTTGACGCTGGACAGGAACATAAACGCCCCGACCACCAGGATAAGCGGAATCATCAGATAGAAAATAATTTTCATAGTTCTTAATTCCCTTAGAAAATCTGCCACGAAGTCACAAAGACACTAAGAATTACGTATTTAGTTGTTCTTCCTTGTGCCTTGGTGTCTTTGTGGCAATAATAAAAGTTACTGCGCCTATTATCACATAAATAACCCATAGTGTAAACCAATTGGCGTAACTATAGAAGTAATACGGCCCGATATCGCAGAGCGAATACATGACCCGGGACCGCAATAAATCATGCCTAAAGAAATTACTTGCAATCGTCAGCATCGGGTTAATAGTAACGCCTATTTTTATTATCCACTGGCGCAGGGCCGGATTATCCTGCCAGGCGCTGATAAATGGATTGATATAAAATACCGTGGCGTTTGTCAAAAGTATTAGCACCGATACGATGATATAGGCGATGTTCTTATTTAATCCCAATTTAATAACTAAGTATGCAGTACCGGCAATCATCATTAGCCAGCCCCATAAAAAGACGGCCAGGCATAGGAGATTGGCAAAACCCAAGGGCAGAGAACTTTGAACAAGTCCGAGGATTAGCATTATTATAATCAGGGGTAGTGTGACATAGTAGAGGATTAGCTTACCCAGTCCCTTAAAACCTTGCCGGGTAAAATCAGATGTGGCCACCAGGAATGCAACTGTTAATCCCATCAATGCCGGGCTAAGATATACAAAAATAGGAACGAAATATTCCATAAACTTCGCAACCACAGATTTCGCTGATTACACGGATCACCTCCTGGAAAATCTGTGCTTATCTGTGTAATCTGTGGTTTCTTTTATACTTTTTAGCCGGTCATTTCGTCTATAATTATCTTGCTTTTTATCAGCACTTGTGTATAATGTAATCATGATTTTAGCCATTGACATCGGCAATACCAACACCCATCTGGCCTTCTTTACCGGCCCGGACCGGATTATCGCATCCGAGAGCATCCCCAACACCTCGCTCAATAAAACATTCTTAAGCAAGGTTCTGGATATCAACGGCGGCAATAAGATTATCTCAAAGGTAAAGACCATCCTGATGGCTTCGACCAATCCCGAGGTTGAACCGATTATCACCGAATGGGCTAAAAAGGTCTTCAAGATCAAGCCGCTCAGGGCCGGCAAACCATCCCGGATAATTGACACGGCCCGTTCCAGCGGCGACTTTGATATCCCGATAACCAACCGGACCGATGCCCCGGCCAAGGTGGGCAAGGACCGGCTGCTCAATGCCCTGGCGGCCAGGCAAATAGTCAAAGGAAAGCATCCGATTCTGGTAATCAGTTGCGGTACGGCCATTACCTTTGATATCGTCTCTCATAAGGGTGAATTCCTGGGTGGCGCTATAGCGCCGGGCATAAGTATGATGGCCAAGGCGCTCTACCAGAACTGCGCCCTGCTTCCCTGGGTAAAACTGCCCTCCAAAAAACCAGTGGCGCTGGGACGAAACACCCAGGACGCGATTATATCCGGGGTTTATTTCGGCGGCGCCGGGCTGGTCCGGAATATCATCCATGAACTCATTAAAGGATTGCCCGCCCGGACGACACGGTCGGACGGGAAGATAAAACCATCCGGCCTGCGCATCATCCTGACCGGCGGCGATGCGGAGCTGGTCAATTCAGCGCTACCGTTGAAAGGTAAAATTATTCCCGATTTAACCCTGCGCGGACTGGTCTGGGCATATTTATCAAAGAGTAAAACATAAGTTTACCTCTGGGGTATAATAAATAGTCCGGTGAAATAAATAATATCCTATGTCAAGACCTTCAAAACCAATTCTGGCGGCTTTAATAGCCCTGCTAATAATCCTGGTGGCCGGGCAATTATGGGCAACGCAGAGAGTAATCCTCCATCTAAAAGACGGAACCAAAATAGAAGGCGAGTTGATGGGCTATGACAATAATATCTTTATAATAAAGGTCGGCAATGACATCAAGGCCTTCCCGGACTCAAGCGTAAGTAAGGTTGAGCTTATGCCGTCAAAGGAACCGCCGCCGACACCTCCGCCCGCACCGGATAAACCTTCAGAACCGATATCACCGACCAGGTCAGGCGAAACCCGGCCGGTCCAGATTGCCGTTGACAAACTAACCCAGCGGCTAATGACCTATCCCTATAAGGAATTATTTGTCACCTGGATTATTGACGATTCGCCCAGTTTAAGGGATGACCTGGGGTTTATAGAAAAGAAGATAGACGACATATTCACCAATCTCAAGATTAAGAAGGATGTTCTAATGGCCGTGGTGGGCTTCGGCGCAAAACCGACACTGCACCAGACATTAACCAAAGAACCGCAGCTTATCAGGCAGGCCATCAGGAACGTCGGCACCGAAGGCACCGGCCAGGAAAACGTAATGCAGGCGCTGGGTTTTTGCCTGCAAAATATCCAGTTCGGCGGCTGGAAAGGCATCTTTGTCATCGTGACCGACGAACAAGGCGATGACAACCCCAAGTTAGAAGCCACCCTGCAGCAATTGCGGCTCAACAAAATCTCTGTTTTCGTTATCGGCCGCGAAACCGCCTTTAGCTGGCCCTACGAATTTGAAAAGGACGAACAGACCAAAGAACTGGTGGCGATTAACTCCGGGCTGGAATCACCCGATACCGAAATACTCCAGAAAAACCCCATTTGCTGCAACCCCAAATTATCCTGGTGGGGATGCCGGAAAATAATTGAATCATACTTTCAATACGCTAAGTACTTCCGTGAAACCAATCCGTTTGATTGCGAATTGGGATTCAGCGAGGAGATTAAGAGCGGATTCGGTTCTTACGCCCTGGCCCGATTAGCCAAGGCCACGGACGGCGAGAGTTATTTTCTGGCCAACCCCGCCTATGAAGAAAATAACCTAAAGGGTTATGAACCGGATTTAGGCACCCAGGACGAATACGAGAAACTGAACAAGGAAAACAATCTCAGGCGGGTTATTACCAATATCGTAAAAGAGTGCGATAAATTCCCGAATCTTCCCAGCCGCTTCTTTAGCCGGGGCGATGTAAAGACCTATATCAAAGACGCCAATAAATTGCTGGAGACATGCAGTAAGTTTATCAAGGAACTTGATGAGGCATTAAAGAAGGAGCCGATACCGGCGGCTACAGGAACAAAGGGCGTAATAAACAAGCGCTGGCGGGCCAATGGCGAATTGGCCCTGGGGCAACTCTATGCCCTGCGCCATTATCTGATGCAATATATCCTGACGCTTGAGGAATGGCAAAAACCAAATACACTGCCTGAGTCCAAACCCAATGGCGTGAAACTGGCTCCGGTATCCCAAATAAAAACAGGGATTAATAATGATGCTAAAGATTACCTGCTGTCCGCCAAGGAGATGTTAGACCTGGTGATAAAAAACCATCCCAATACCCCCTGGAGCGCCACCGCCTCAAAACTAAAGGATAACCTGGGCGGTTTTGCATTAGAGCCATTAGAACCGGTATCAAGTAGCGGTGGCCCGGCCACGCCCGGCCCGGTAAGATAGGAGGTTTGGTCCGGGCGTATCGTCATTCGTAGTAGACCGTTTCTTCTATTTTCTCCCCACCGGGTATGCTTCCCAGCTCCATAGGGTGCCACTTGATTACCCTTCGGATATCACCTGATTACCTCTGGAATGCCAGCCGAATATCCTTCAGATGCCAGCCGAATGGTCTTCTGATACGGTCCGATTACCATTCAGAGACCATCTGATTGCCCTTGAAATGCCAGCCGAATATCCCTCAGATGCCAGCCGATTACTCCTCAGATGCCAGCCGATTTCCTTTCGGATACCACCTGAATGCCCTTCGGATGCCGGTTGATTACCCTTGGAGTACCATCCGAAGCCCTTTGTAATGCCAGCCGAACCAGTTTCGTATACCACCCCCCATTCTATAAACCCTCCCCCCTCCCCCTACCCCCCACCACCTGGAAAGTGTTCATATTGTAACCATAATATTATCAATATGTTAAAAGTCAGGGTTTCCCTAAAACTACACCTCAAACCTAAACTTTTCAGTATAAAACCCTTGCTTTCAGGGCGGGGAAATGGCATTAAGTTTAGGATTGATTTAATATGAGAAAACCTTCGTTTATGAATGTCAGCCCTGAGGAATTGGAAAGGGTAAACCAGTTTCTGAAGACCTCATTATATTATGATAAGGAAAATAAGAAACTTAAAGGCCATCGCCGGCGCCATCGGGCTCAGATAATATATTTTTCGTTATTGGGCAAGACCGTTTCCTGGATTGCCCATGAATTCAATGTCAGCCAACAAACGGTCTGGAAATGGCGTAGAATTTATCATGAAAAAGGCATTGAAGGATTAAAAGGAAAGCATAATTAAACAACTTATGAGCATTCAACGAGCGACTTATTTCGCCATCACCACGCCCCAGGGCACGGGCGGCATCGGGATTATAGAACTATGCGGCAATGACGCCTTGGAAATAATCGGGAAGATATTTAGACGTGCTAAGAATAAAACTAATGAGATTGCCACCCCTGAACCAGAAGCGGTTCAGGGTCGCAATGACAGGTGCAATAAAATCCGACCGGATAAGATTTATTTGGGAAACATTTATTCCACCCCCTCACCCTACCCTCTTCCACAAGGGGAGAGGGTTAATAACGAAATCATCGACGAGGTCATTATCCGTTTCACGCCGGCCAGGAACAGTTTGACCGGATTAAACACCGTGGAAATCAATGCGCACGGCGGGATAATGCCCTGTAGATTAATCGGCCGCCTGCTTAAAAGATTCGGCGTTAAGGAACTATCCCAGCCAGAGGTTATAAATCTGGCCCGTAAACAAGGGAAGCTGGATAAAATTCAGGCCGAGGCGCTGGAATATCTGCTCCAGGCCCAGACGCCTATGGCAGCAGCAGTCCTGTTAGACCAATACAACGGCGCCTTGTCAAAGGCATTACGGTCAAGGAATAATATTCCCCGATTAAAAGAAACAGCCCAATATGGCCTGGCCCTGACCCAGCCCAAACGGATTCTTATCCTGGGCCGACCCAATGTGGGCAAATCAACTTTATTCAATGCCCTGCTCGGACAGGACCGGGCCATTACCCATCATCTGCCCGGCACGACCAGGGATACAATAGAAGATACTTTTGCCATTGGCGAATTTCCGTTTATGCTGGTAGATACGGCCGGATTACGGAAATCCACTAATGATACCATAGAGAAAATCGGCATGGCCTATGCCCGGAAGGAAATTCCCAAGGCCGATGTGATTGTGCTGGTGATAGAAAAAAATAAGATTGCCTTCTTGAAAACCATGGTTAATCAGTTAAGGAGAAAAACCCAAGCACCGGTGATTATAGTGGCAAATAAGGCAGATACACTAAAAATTCAGGATGCCAGATGCCTGATACAGGATAATATCATTCCGGTTTCGGCGCTGCGGAGAACAGGAATTGAATTATTAAGAAAAGAGATTCTCAAGGCATGTAAATTGGATAAATTTAAGTACCAGCCAGGCCAGGCAATTATTTTCAGTGAAAATATCCTTAGCCATAAAGGCACCAAGACACGAAGATAAATTCTTCTTAGTGCCTTTGCGTCTTAGCGGCTATAACTTTTATTGACTTATCAGAAATAACAAGCTATATATAAGGCCTAGAAAGGAACTTTTACTATGTTAAATAACCATCTTATTGCCGGAGCGATTATTACCTGCGGATTATTAACCATCTCTGGAGTATTTTCCGTCAGCGAGGAAAAAGCCGCGCCTCCAACTCCACCCTTAAAAATCACCGTCGTCCCGGCACAGTCCGAGGTGACAATCGGCGACTGGATGGTGATTACGCTGACCCTGACCAACATGACCGCGGGAAAGATGGATATCATCAAGCCGATGCTGGATATTGATTCAGTCTCATTCTATATAAAAAACACCCCTTTGTCAGGGAATGCCGGAAAGAGTTTTGGTTATTCCGTGATTACGCCCTCGGTCTATGAGCATAATCGCGGACAGATGGCCAAGATTTCACTTGAACCCGGCGCGGAATTCAAGCAAACCTTCAAGATACCAGCCGCCACACTGGGCTTGTGGGAAATCACCTTATACTATCAGGGATTCAGCAAACTGCTTTCCGCTGAACCGCTCAAGATTAATGTCCTCCCACCGAAATCAGACCCGCCTGCCGGCGAGGCAGGCAAGCCGGAAAAACTAAAAGACGGCGAACTTATCGCAAACATAGACACATCCAAGGGCGCGATGAAATGCCGATTCTTCTTTAACGATGCGCCTAATACGGCCATGAATTTCATTCGGCTGGCTAAGGAAGGTTTTTATGATAAACTGACATTTCACCGGATTGTCAAGGGCTTTATGATCCAGGGCGGTTGCCCTCTGGGCAATGGAGGCGGTAACCCGGGTTATTCCATCAAAGGCGAATTCAATGCCCATAAGCATCTCAAAGGCACTCTATCTATGGCCCGAAGTTCGCATAACGACAGCGCCGGCAGCCAGTTTTTTATCTGCCACGGCGCTGTTCCGAGGTTAGATAATCAATATACCGCCTTTGGCGAACTTATCGAGGGCACGGATGTTTTGGATGCCTTGGCCAGCGTCAAAACCTTCCCTAATCCCAATAACCCGGAAGAAATATCCAAACCAGTAGAGAATGTGTTTATTAAATTCGTATCGCTGGAGTTCAAGGAAACCGAAACCAAGAAATAATAATACCAATATCGTGCCCAGTAAACTAAAAAACAGCCTCAGATTTCTCAAGGCGCAATTCCTAGCCGGTGTCATTATCATCTGCGGACTATTTATATTAGCCAGTATGCTCTCCGTTGAAAAGAGCCAGGCCGCGCCTTCGGGGCCGCCGTTAAAATTAACCGCCACACCGGCCCAGACCGAGGTACTTATCGGCGACTGGATTGTGATTACGCTGACCCTGACTAATATGACTGCGGCTAATATGGACATCATAAAACCTATACTGGATTTTGACTCGGTCTCATTCCAGATAAAAACCACCCCTTTGTCAAATACCAGCAAGAGTTTTGTTTATTCGGTAATTACGCCTTCGGTTTATGACCATAATCGAGCTAAGATGGCCCGGATTTCATTGGCAGCCGGCGCCGAATCTAAAACCACTTTCAATATACCGGCGGTGGTCCTGGGCTTATGGGAAATCAAGGCGGCTTACAAGGGAGCCCAAAACCAGGTCTCTTCCGAAGCCCTGAATATCAAGGTAATTCCGCCCAAGTCCGATAAGGCAAAAGACGGCGAACTGATTGCTAAGATTGAAACCTCAAAGGGCACAATGAAGTGCCGGTTCTTCTTTAACGATGCGCCTAATACGGTAATGAATTTCGCCCGCCTGTCAAAAGAAGGCTATTATAATAAGAATATTTTCCATAGAATTATGAAAGGATTTATGGTCCAGAGCGGATGCCCCAAAGGCGATGGCCGGGGCTGGCCGGGCTACTCCATAAAAGCGGAATTCAATAACCACAAGCATCTCAAAGGCACGCTGTCTATGGCCCACGGCGAGCCAAAAGACAGCGCCGGAAGCCAGTTTTTTATCTGCTTAGACCCCCAAACAACCCTGGATAATAAGTATGCCGCCTTCGGGGAACTCATCTCAGGCATGGATGTGCTTACGGCAATCGGTAATATCCGGACCGTGGCTAACCCCAACATGAACGGCGAGTTATCCAAACCAACAGAAAAAGTAACCATCAGAACAATATCGTTTGAATTTAAGGAGATACCGACTAAGAAATAATAACACGAATACAACGAATAATAACGAATGACACGAATAAATCAAATCCCCCTCAATCCCCCTTTAATAAAGGGGGAAGAAAATAGGGATTTAATTCGTGATTAAAGGAAAAAAACACATATGAACAAACTAAAAATCTGGCTCAAAGCCATCCGGGCGCCGTTCCTGACGGCCACGATTATCCCAATTGTCCTGGGCGCGGTCATCGGCTGGGCTGAGATAAATACTTTTCACTGGTGGTATTTTGCGCTAGCCCTAATTGGCGGTATTTTTGTCCATATCGGTGTGAACCTATCCAACGATTATTTTGACCACCTCAGCCGCGATGACTGGAATAACCAGACGCCCACTCCGTTCTCAGGCGGCAGCCGGGTCATCCAACAAGGCGTCATCAAACCCTATCAAATACTATTGGCAGCGCTAACCAGTTTTACGCTCGGCTCTCTGATTGGATTATATCTCAATTACGTCCTGCCGGGCAATGTAATTCTATATATCGGCATTGCCGGCGTGTTCCTGGGATTCTTCTATACCGGCTTCCCCCTGCAGATTGGCTATAGAGGATTAGGACTGGGCGAACTGGCTACGGGCCTGGGCTTTGGTCCGCTGATGGTGGTGGGCAGTTACTATGTCCAGACCGGACACCTAGCAATAATCCCGTTCCTGGCCTCGGTGCCGGTGGCGCTTCTGATTGCTCTGGTGCTGTACATAAACGAATTCCCGGACTACGAAGCTGACAAATCGGTCAACAAAAAGACCCTGCCGGTCGTGCTGGGCCGGGAACGGGCCGCATATCTGTTTTACGGCCTGCTTCTAAGCACATATCTTTATACCGTCATACTGGTGATTTTAGGATTAATGCCAATCTTCGGATTGATTACCCTATTAACCTTTCCGTTGGCCATAAAGATTATCAGGGTAACTATGGCGCACAAGGATAAGCCATTAGAACTCATCCCGGCCAATGCCTCAACGATTATGGTACATCTTAGCTTTGGGGCATGCCTGATTATTGCCTACGTAATAGACGGCTGGCTATAATAAATAAAGAAAACCCCGCCCCGACGTAACGTCGGGGCGGGGTCGAGGCGTTTGGCGTCCTTGACGCCACCATTAATAAAGAAATCCTGTTTTCAACTCTCGGTATCAACAGAACTCTTCATTTATATCAATCGAATTACCACTTTACGGTCATTAACAAAGAAACCGAGTCATTATCAAGCTTCGGATTAGATACGGTGTCTGCTTCTGCATTAGTTGTATAATCCAGTTTCAGAATCGCACTGTCCGAAAGGCGATGGCCGCCGCCGACTGACATACGTGTGGTCTTACCGACATCACCGGTGGTGACGCCTTTGACATCCACATCAGTGTAACTATAGCGGAATGCCACATACCACTGCTTATCAACATTGTAGATAGCATCAAGCATGACATTACCACGAGTGGTGTTACTGGCAGTGGTCAGACCTGTGGCACCTAAAGTTAAAGTGCCGTAAGCCAGTCTGAATACGCCCTTGGCATCGCTGAATAACGGTGCCTTTGCCGGGTCAAACTTCTGGGCGCCTTCCAGCATGTCATAACGGACATCCAGTTCATAGCCCTTCATATACCACGGCTGGGTCGTAACAAAAGGACAAACTGTGCTGCCAAGTGCAGCAGTGTTTGCCGCAGGCATATTACCGGAACCATACTGGGAAAGCGAGAAGTACAACGGCATGCTCTTCATGGTGGCCATTACCTTCATAGTGTATGCCTTAGTGTTGTTGCCATCGGCTGCGCCGGTATTACCGTTCCCAAAGCCCACGGCATAACCCAGAACTACCGGCAGTTCAATCGGGAGTGCCTTCTGCCTAAATTCAACACCCATATCATAACCATTGATGAGTCCTATTGAATTCTGTACCAAGGCTCCTTCCACCGGGTTGTCGTTAAAGGTCTCTTCGCCGAAATTAATCTTCATCTTACCGACATAGATATCCGGGTTAACCATATCGTTCTTGGCCATCTTCTTAATGACGTTAGCCACTTTGACGTAGGCATAATCAGCGCCGCCAGCCACAGCGTTACTAAAAGTCAATCTCAGCACTGCAGAGGTGTCTTCATCAAATGCAACATTAAATCTGGCCTTAGCATCCGGAACGCCGAAAGTGCCCGGGTTTTCTTTTGCGACTGTAGCTGGATTATCTTTACCGTTGTCCATATAGCCAGCGGCCAGGCGGCTGCCTTTAAAATCGACCTTGACATCCTCGGCTAATACCGGCAGTGTTAAAAATCCGATAGCCACGATGATACATAACAATGTTTTCATTAAGCAAATCTCCTTTTATAAACTGTTAGTACACCCAGATGTTATATCGGGGGAGGCATTACAGTTTCTTATCCCGATAAATATCGGGAAATACATTGATTCAGGATTTAATCCCGACATCGTCGGGGGCCTCTGTCGCCTCGTGACAGGGGGGATTTGTCCTGTTATACCCTCTATACTTACCCTTCCTTTGAGTATAAGCCGAGCCCCTATACCCGATTCATCACCTCCTTCCTGATGAGAAAGAGAGTATTTAATCTGAATAACCCCTAACCTACTTTATTCATAAAGTAATAAGGTAAGATTGCCACGCCACTTCGGGACTACTGCCTCAAAGAAGTCCCGCCAGGAATGAAACAATCTCTAACATAATGTCATTGTTTTAAGCGCATTATGAATAATCCGCTCTAATTCTGGAACTGTGCGACCATATGTTGCTCATCCCAATCAACCATTACGGCATTCCTGGAAATATATTTTTGCCATTCCTCATAAGAAACAAAGGGATGGGTTTTTTCTATCTCGCACAGCGTGGTGCGTAAAACTCCAGGCACCTTACTAATTACCTCGTCCACATATTTCTGTATCCTGGTGCCATCCGGCGCCTGCAGAGAAATCTGGATACAGTCACCAAAGAGATGACAGGTATAAGCCAGATATCCTATTGAAACATCATCCGAAGGCGTCAGATTAACCAACGCACCGTAGATTTCACTTAACTTCGGCGAGAATGCCTTTATCGTTACCGTATAACGCTTCATAGTACCTGCATCTTTAGGCAGTGGGTGAAATACAGGCTTAAGCATATTAATCAACCAGATGCCGGTCACACCCTCAAGTTTAGCCAGATGCCCGGCGATAAAATCACCGAGGATATTAGCGTCTGAAACATGGACAAACAAACTGACCTCATTATAATTACGTCGCTTGGAAAGATAGAGTATCTTACCCTTTGTGCCAAGCACTTCCTGCAACCTGTCCTTATTGAGTAAAACATCGTTCCAGAGCAATTCCGGTTTTTCCTGTGCCTGAATTCGGACAATGACTATCATAATCAACCCCCTATTCTTGACATTACGGTAAGTTCCTCGTTATGATGAACGCCCGGTTTAAGCATTGCCGCACTGATAAAAGCATCTGCTAATTGCGAATGACTACTTATAATTGGTTTTAAATCAATGGTGTCTGTAGAAAGCAGGCAAGGTTTTAGTTGTCCATCTGCGGTCAGACGCAAACGGTTACAGGTAGCGCAGAATGGCTGACTGACCGCGGTAATGAATCCAATAACCCCTTTTGCGCCCGATAATTGATAATACCGGGCCGGGCCCTGGCCGAGTTGCCGGCTGACCGGATCAAGCCGCCCGAGAGTGCCTATTTGGCTAATCAATTTCCGCACCGATATCGTCCAGTCAGACGGATTTCCCTGCCAGTTTCCACAAGGCATATATTCAATAAACCGTAAGGCAATCGGTTGGTTTATGGTCAAACTAACTAAATCCAGTATCTCATCATCGTTATAACCGTTCATGACCACGGTATTAATTTTGATATTCTTATAACCGCAGTCCAGGAGGGCGTCAATACCAGCCCGAACATCTTTTAGCCCGTCAACTCCACCGCTCAATTTGGCAAACGTATCGGCTTTAAGAGAATTAAGACTGACATTAATACTGTTTATACCCGAAGCAATTAGCTGGCTGGCGTATTTTCGAAGGAGTAATCCGTTGGTAGTAAGCGAGACCCACTGGACACCCGGTGTCTGGACAAGTGTTTTCAGGAAATCAACCACCCCGCTGCGGACCAACGGTTCACCGCCGGTAATCTTGAATCTGGTTATGCCTAACCCGATGGCTGTTTTAACTACCTGCATTATCTCTTCATAGGAAAGAATCTCCTCCCGGGGCAAAAGCGGAACACCTTCCGGCGGCATGCAATAGAGACACCTAAAATTACAGCGGTCGGTGATGGAAATCCGCAGGTAATTAGCCATCCGGCCATAACTATCTCTTATCATACCCATAAAATTACCCGTTCATTTATTTAGTACTATTTTTATTATCTTTAGGGGCTTCATCCTTCATTCCCTTTTTGAATTCATTGACGCTGGAGCCCAAACTCCGAGCCAGGGCCGGGATTTTACTGGCCCCGAAAAGCAATACCAGGATTACACCGATAACCACCAATTCCATTGTACCCATTCCAAACATGCTAATCCTCCAATTCTAATATGTTAAGCCTTTTTAATGACTGTTATTTTCTGATAATTTGATAAACCAAAATGAACTCCCATTAAAATATAACGCAAACATATTCCAATTATAAAGGCAACCGAAAGATTACCTGTCAGCGCGCCTAATAAACCAATGGCAAAAGCCAGGGAAAACTCAGTTCTACTCCTGAGGCTTTTAATCAGTAAACAATGATGAATACCGACAAAACAAAGGGTTAACCCCAGAATCGGCAGAGGAATAAATGAAAAAACTGCAATGACTTTTGTTCCAAGAACTAATGCTAAAGCAATCAGAATTACACCAAAGATAACCGTGGCCAGGCCTGTCCGGGCTCCAAATTTATAGTGTGCCGTGAGACCGCCGGAGCCGTGACAAACCGGCAAACCACCGGTTAATCCGGCCCAGAGATTACCTAATGCCAACGAAATTGACAAACTGCGGATTTTTACTCTCCTGGCCTTTTCTCCATAATAATAGCGCGCCGCATCCTCAGTGGCTACCAAAGCATTTCCAAAGGTTAACGGTATTTGCGGAATAACCAACAAGAAGAAAGCCGCGGCCAGATTTTCCCAGGAAGGCAATGCCAGAAGGAAATCAGAAGTAGGAAGTCGAGAGTTAAAACCTATTAAAGAAGAACTGAAAAATAAGAAAATGATACCTTCTTTAATAAGAATTAAACCGACACCAAGTTGAATTCCCCGAATGATGGGCTTGGTAAAAATGCGGTTTAAGAATGAGCCCAGGTTAAAAAAGGCGACTAAAATAAGGATTAAAGACATACATAGGGCGGCGGCGGCAATTATTCCAGCCGAGGCATGGCTGATAATCGCAATTGCTGCCATTGCTTTTAGCGGTTGGACCGGCAGGGGTATTTTGTAATACAGGCCCGTAAAAATATAAAGCATCCCGACCCCGAGCACTGCGGTAAAGGGATTTATTCCGTTAATAACCACCAGCGCGATAAGGAGCGGCAATAAAGTTCCGACGTCTCCAAAAGCGCCGATAAATTCGCTGGTGGCAGACCGAATAAAATTAGTTTTCATAACTCACCTAACTATTAGATATTCTCCCTAAAAAAACATCCTGATTCATCTGAGTAAAGAGGTCAGGCAGGCATACTCAAATGAAAGGAGGGAATCATCAAAAAATCATATCCTGCCTGACCGAACAAATTATTAGCTTATACTTTTACCAGCCGCACCGGCGAATCATAGAAGCAAACACTGCCGCCGACCAAATCCTGCAATGATACATTCTTCAAGTGAGGGTCAATCATCATTGCGGCGTTGGCGTGAACGCCTTTTCCGCGATGAGGCTCACCCTTGATAACCTGTCCGTCAATCTCGGTATCATAAGCGTTATAACCCCAGTTGCCGTGTCCTAATGAGAACGCAACCACACCCGGACGTATGCCTTCTATAACTTTAACCTTACCTGTCATCGGTATCTTACGAAAGTTGGGTAAATCCCAGACGCCTTCCGGATTGGAATCGCTGACCACTTTGACCGCAGCGCCATCTTTAATGCCCAGCCGATTGGCATCTACGGTATTAAGCAGGAAATGGTTTTCCGGATGCAGTTCCAACAACCAGACGTTAGTGGCTGTCCGGCTCTTGGTATGGAATATTTCCCGATAGGTAATCAGGTGCAAATCGCCTTCTTTATGTTTAACCAGATTACCAACAGAGTCAACTATCGGTAAATACGTAGCGCCGCCATAGAATGATTTGCCGGTCATCGAGTTCTTTATCTTGGCAATTTTCTCGGAGTACATATTGACCAGTTTGCCGTATTTATTCTTCAGCTGTTTTCCATCGTAGGCATCTTTATAATCCTGGAATCGACCGCCCCGATTAAGGACATAAACAACCTTTTTCCAGTTCGGACCGGCTATCTGCTGCCATCTGTTCAGGTCAAAAACAGTCTTGGGCAGGTGTTGCCTGGCCTTGAGGAAGATAGCCACTTCTTCGTCATTGGCATCAGGAACCGCGCCGCTGCCGTCCGGCTTCTCGCCGAAAGCCAGGTCAGCAACCATCCGGATATAGAAGTCATCCGGTTTGGTCAGCGCTACGCCCTTGTCCAGTCCGTCCGGGCCGAATCCGGGCAGCCCCATTTTCTCTGACACAGCCAGCATAAACGACTCCAAGCAAATTGGCATCTCCTCACCAAAGACCTTGACGGTTTCAGTCTGGGGCGGAATGGCCGGCTGGCGCACCGGCTGGGTCTTCCAGATAATAGACGGATGCGAACCGCCAAACTCCCATCGTTCCAAATAAGTAATATCAGGGATAATATAGTCCGCAAACATTGAACTGGTGCCAACGACAATATCAGAAGCGATATATAACGGTAGTTTGTTGACATTAGCCAATGCCTGCAGGTTAACCTGGCCGGCCGGTAACGCATAAACCGGTGTGCCCATATAGAGCAACAACGCCTTGACCGGATACGGATAGGCGTCAGCCACCGAGGGCAGAAGTTCCTGGTAAACATCGGTTGCGTGGGTATGCCAGGGGCGCTTGGCCGGATAGCCGGCGAACACCGTGGTATCCTCATATTTGGCGTGCCTCAAGATATTAATACCAAAAGGTTTAAGTTTCTTGGGGTGGAGGCCGGACTTAAAGTCAAACGGTCCTTTGGCTTTCTCTCCGATAACGTCATAAGTTGATGTCTGAGCAAATCCGCCTTGCCAATCATAATTACCGATTAAAAGATTAAGCGAATTCCAAGCCAGGACATTATAGAAACCATTACTATGCTGGGAAACACCACGATGAATATCCGCACAGGCCTGCTTGCCATAGGAGGTGAATTCTTTTGCCAGCTCCTCAATATCAGTCGCGCTGACATCGCATATTTTGGCCCATTCTTCAATGGTATATTTCTGCGCTTCTTCAAGCAGGAGTTGCAGTGATGATTTAGCCGCGATGTTTTTGGGCGGTTCTGTTGAGCCGGCTGGCGCTAGCGGTTGAACCTCGGTCGTTACCAATAAATCGCCTTGTGCCACATTCTTTTCATCCGCGGGGTCAAACGGCACCGGCTTGCCATCACGCCAGACCAGGAACGGGTCAAATTCATAATTAACCTGTTCTTCAGTGCCGTCCTTTTTCTTAATGGAGGCGGTTCTGGGTTCTTTGGGCAATCCGATATCAGATGCCCGTAGAAACTCAGCCGGTTTACCTTCTTTTAACTTAACCAGCCAGGATGCGTTGCACCAGGTTGGCTCTTTGTCCTCATTAGAAGCGGCTTTATTTGCATTCTCCAAATACTTTTTATCGTAACGGTTATTTTCCAGAATCCAACGAATCATCGCCAAGGCAAATGCGCCTTCAGAACCCGGCTTAGCCGGAAGCCATTTATAGGCGCCGGCTGCTGTTTTGGAGAACCGCGGGTCAATTACCGCATACTTCAGACGTCCGTTTGACAATCCTTCGGTAATCTTAGGCACCCGGAATGGAGGACCGTAATTGGCTTCAAAAGGCGAGGCGCCGACAAAGATGACAAACTTGGCATTCTGCAGGTCGCACTGCCAATAGAATTTCTTTTCACCGCCCCAATCGGCCTTTTTCTTGGCTTCGTCAAAGGCATACTGGTAGGACATCGCCTTGCCGGTAAAATAGAGCGACCCCTGGCAAACCGTGGTATGACCGTGATAATTAGCGGAACCGAAAGCTCCCTGCATAAAACGATTAAAGAACTCACCCCGACCGCCTTTCAAACGGCCGTGAATCCAGAGGAACTGGTTGTTCTTCGGCCCTAAATCCGGGTGTTCCGGGTCAATCAAGGTATGAAGATGGTCTTTGAACTTATCCTTGAATTCAGCTACCTTTTGTTTCTTCTCATCGGGTGTCTTGGCATGCCAGATTTCATCCTTGATAAACTTGTCCATATCACCCATGACCTTGGCGTCTTTGAGCGCCCAGAGGTCTTTTAATCCTTCCACGGTGCGACTCTCCTCGCCCGACACGGTGGCAAATAGTTTACCGCCGCTGACAATCTCTTCCACGGCCTTATGGAAATCCATGGTGACCCATTTGTTAGAACCACGCGGACCAGCGCGCTTAAGAACTTTCTTAATACGGTGCTTGTCATAAACCGTCATTATGCCGGCTTCGCCTTTAGGGCACATTGCTCCTTCTTGTGGTAAGGCATCCCTGAGTGATGTTTTATAATCCAGATGTGGCGACTTAGTCCAGGGTGCATAAGGGTTGCCCACTATTTTTACAACCGCACCGTCCCGAATCTGCACTTTGCTGGGGCAACCTGTGTTACAGCCAAGGCAAACCGTATGTATAACATCCTCCGGTTTAATATACTCGGAAAGATTTTCCTGCTGGGAAGCGGTATTAGTTTCGGAAAGCGCCGGCAGTAAAGCGCCGCCGACTGCTACCGCCGAACCAACCCCAATGCCAGTCTTGATAAAATCACGCCGATTGCTTAAATTTTTCCCTTTTGGTTCTTGCATATTTTTATATTCTCCTTTTATTATTAATGGTTACATTAACGGAACATACTGCCCGGCAATAACCGTGAGATACCGCATAGCCCAGACTCCGACCAGAACTAAAATTGAAACTATCGTTAATACTGAAAAACTTCTATTTAGTTTCGGAATTAATAAAACGATAAAAGGTATCACCATCCCCAACAGAACCTGGACATAAAGGAATATGGAACTAAATTCACCTTCCAACAACAACTGCCCGGCAATCAGGTTTTCCGGCGTGGTATAGAATAGGAGCAACGTGTCGGACAGAGCCACAAAAAGGTCTATGATAATAAAAATAGCCAGAAATTTAGAAATCTCATAGATAACATTGTTTTCTATCTTAGGAAAGAGCTTGTTAATAAGTCGATTATTACCGAAAACCTTTTCTTTTATTATAGCGGACAGAATCAACAGAGCGGTACCGGAAACCATTGCCGATGCTAAAAAGTAAATCGGCATCAGCGGGGTGTTCCAAAATGCCACCCCTTTAGAAAGAGCCATTAAAAATCCGGCATAGACATGCACGCCGATTGAGAATGGTATTCCAATAGCACCAAAAAGTTTGGCCCAGGATGCCTTGTCTTTATAAATAGAATATATATAGATTAAGCAAATGGGCGGATAAATGGTCAGGAAAATAGTTCCCCATGTAATCGGCGAAGCAAGATTGAACATATAAAAAAGGTGGTGAAATCGCGTCGGCTGGAGTAAATCAATTACAAGAAAGATGGGTCCAATAGCGACTGCAATTGGGGCTAACACAGCGCTGAATCTGCCGATAGCCTTAAAACGTTCCATTCCAAAAACATAAGCCAGCGTAGAAAGTATAAAAAACGCCGCACTGACACCTGTAATATAAAAATATATGGCAATATTCTTCTCCAGGTAAATCTCATGCGGAGCGTTATAAAATACCCTTGTTAACTCTTCCATAACTATGGCTCTCTCTTTCTTATAATGTTCCGGATTTATTAATATTATCCTTTATTTTGTAATTATATGTCTTGTCAGCGTTAGATTTACCGCGCAGAACATTGTAGTTAGCTTCTGCCTGCTTGCCGCTTAGCCCCATGTCTCTTGCTACATTCCTCCGATAATACTTCATGTATTTGGGGTCGGTCTTATTAGCCTCAACAGCCAGATAATCAAGATTGAGATAAAAAACCCTGGGTTTGGTATTCTGCTCCGGCTTGAGAACAGAAATAGGCTGGGTGTTAATAATTTTATAGACCTCTTCTTTGGGGTCAAGGATATTACCGAACATCCGCGCCTTGCCGACGCAGGAGTCAACACAAGCCGGTTTTAATCCGCGATCCACCCGATGGACACAGAATGTGCATTTGTCAGCCACATTTAAATACGGATGCGGGAACCTCATATTGTATGGACAAGAGACCATGCAGTATTTACAACCGATACAACGGTCGCGGTCCACCAGAACGATGCCATCCGGGCGCTGATAGGTCGCATTGACAGGGCAATTACGATTGCAGATAGGAGTTTCGCAATGATTGCAAATCATTGGTAAAAAGATACGCTTAATAGCAGGATATGTCCCGGCCTCAACATCCTTCACCCAAGTTCTGTTAAACCCCAACGGAATATTATTTTCCTGCTTACAAGCAACGGTGCAGGCATGGCAGCCAATGCATTTCTTTAGGTCAATCACCATTCCGTATCTGACCTTCTTTGAGTTAGCGGCTTTAGCGGTGAGCCCCAGTAACTTGGCCGGATTGGTCAGGGTAACAAACCCTAATCCTAAAGCAGTTAGACCGGCCACCTTCAAAAACTCCTTACGGCTTAACCCTTTACCTTTTAATTCGTCCATTTTTATATACCACCCTTTCTATGCGATAAACTTCTCACTTGTCATTATTATCACTGTGAATACAGTTACCAATCTATATAAAAAAACACCTTACATCGGTTGATGAGATAGCCTACTCACCCCAAACAAAGCCGATTGCGTCAGGTAATAAGACAATCTGGTTAACTCATTAGTTACATCAATATTTAATACATTAACATTGTCAAGGGGTAAATATTCTGGTCGGAGCAAAGTTCAATATTGCCTTAATGCCTGCTTCCACTAACATATTAGCCACTTCCTGAGCTGAATTAGCCGGCGCTGTAATAATAGCCATTTTGACCGGGGTATTCTGAAGTTCCTCTTTCATGCTCGTAATATCTTTTATCTTCAACCCGGCACAGGACAACCCTATCTTCTTAGGGTCGCTGTCAAATAATTGTGTAACCTTAAAACCCTGGCTCTTTAGTCCCTGATAAGAAAGTAGTGCCCGGCCCACATTCCCAACCCCGATTAACACCACATCCCAATCATGGTCAATCCCTAAAATACTCCTCAGCCGCTGACTTAATTCCTCTACTTTATAACCCTTGCCCGGGGTTCCGAACTCTCCAAAATAGGTCAGGTCTTTTCTAATCTGCGCCGCCATACAACCCGTGAGTTTGGCTAATTCTTCAGAAGAGATATAGGAGGTCTCACGCGATTCTAACAAGGCCCGATAATAGGTAAAAAGACGGGCTATCGTAGGACTCGGAACCTTCTTCTGTGGGTTTAATACTGTCTCTATCATATCCTATTTATATGCAAATATTATGCCAGATTACCAGAATAAACTAAATATTTCACAGTGATTGTCGTAACTTATTGAGAGATAATGCGTAGAAAGTAATAAAAATTACTAATGATAGTGATTTTCTTATCTAATAACACCTGATTTCATGACCTTTTTCCGTCAATATGTGTCTATCTGACGGAATTTAGTCTATAACTTTGTGCGTAATAGTGATAGCAGTGTTCTGCTCAAGCCAAGCACTGTTGTGCTCAAGCCGAGCACTGTTGTGCTCAAGCCAAGCACTGTTGTGCGCAAGCCAAGCACTGTTGTGCTCAAGCCGAGCAGGGTTGTGCTCAAGCCGGGCACTGTTGTGCTCAGGCCGAGCACTTTTGTGCTCAAGCCGAGCAGGGTTGTGCTCAAGCCGGGCAAAATATAGCAACTTATTGCAAAAGGTACAGGTTAACAGTGGGGTGTAGCCCCCTGAGTGGAGATGACCCCTATCAAGGGTAAAGATGATGCCACCCCATTTTTATCCAACTATACTAATCCGGTTTGAGTCGTTCCAGCTTTTCTCTTAGGGTTGTTCTTGGAATGCCTAATATTTCTGCGGCCTTGGTCTGGTTACCCCCGGCCTTCTGGAGCGCCCATTCTATCACTTCGCGTTCTACCTTGTCGACCACAGAAGAGAGTTTTACCGTCCCCTGGGATTTCAGGTCAAGGAGCCTCGGGATAATCACTGATTCCGGCAGGTCGCCGACCTTGAGTTGTCCGGTCTTATTTACCGTCAGGATGTGTTTAATTACATTTTCCAATTCCCGGATATTGCCGGGCCAGTCATAGTCCATCAGATACCTTAACACCTCATCCGAAATCTGCATATCGTTTGTATTATCTCTTGTTTCCTGTCTAATCTCGTTGCGATATTTATTAACGAAGTGTTTCACCAGAAGCGGAATATCCTCTTTTCTTTCCCTTAAAGGCGGGATATTAACGGTAACCACAGCCAAGCGGTAATAAAGGTCATCCCGGAATTTCCCCTGTTTGACCAGTTCATGAAGTGGATATTTTGAGGCGGCAATAAGGCGGACGTCTGACTGGATAGCCGTCTCGCCGCCCACCCGCTCAAATGCCTTCTGCTCAATCACCCGCAGTAGTTTGACCTGCAATTCATAGGGGATATCATCAACCTCATCCAAGAAAAGTGTGCCGGCATTGGCTAATTCAAACCGGCCTTTTTTCATCTTGATGGCACCGGTAAATGAGCCGGCCTCGTGACCGAATAATTCGCTTTCCAGAACCTCTTTATTGAGCATGGCGCAACTTACCTTGATTAACGGCTTATCTTTTCGCGGGCTATTGTAGTGAATCGCCGAGGCAATCACTTCCTTGCCTGAACCGGTCTCGCCCTGAAGTAATATGGTAGTATTAGTCGGAGCCACCACCTGAATCTTATCAAATATCTCCTGCATCACCTTACTTTGCCCGACTAAATCGGCGAATTGGTGCCTGCCCTGCAATGCCTCTTTAAGCATAATATTTTCCTGGACTTTATTGCGATATTCCAGGGCGTGTTCCAGTTTTACGGCCAGTTCATCAATCGTGAATGGTTTGGTAATATAGTCATAAGCGCCGTGGCGCATTGATTTGACCGCCCCCTCAATCGTCCCGTAAGCCGTCATCATTATCACGGTCAGCGAAGGAAATCTCGACTTAATCTGTTCCAAAAAGGCATAGCCGTCCAGCCCGGGCATCCTGATGTCGCAGAGGATTATATCGTATCCGTCCGGGTCTTTTCCCAGTTCTTTCAGGGCGCAGGTTACTTCAGGACAAGTCGAGACCTGATAACCCTCTGAGATAAGTTGCGCCTGGATAGAAACCCGCTCTATCTCTTCGTCGTCTATAACCAATATACGCTTTTTCATATTTCTCGCGTTGCTACATTATATTTTCCCGAGCGGTAATTCTATTATAAAACAAGAACCCTTCCCGATAGCCGACTCCACCCGGATAGAACCCTGATGCTGTTCAATAATACTCTTGCTGATAAACAAGCCCAACCCTGTTCCCTTACCCATTTCCTTGGTAGTAAAGAATGGCTCAAATATCCGTTTATTGATTTCTTCGGTAATCCCCGGACCATTATCATCAAAATATACTTCCGCGATATTATCAGCCGGCCGCCATAATGTCCGAATGGTTATTTTACCCTTTTTCGGGAGAATATCAAGCGCATTTGACAGTAAATTAGAGATTACCTGGGAAATCCCATTCCGGTCTGCTGATAATAACGGAAGCGCCTTATCCGGTTGCATTACAACCTCTATTTCATTTTCCCTAATTCGTGATTCCATTAACCTGAATATGTCCTGGATAATGCTATTAATATCCACCGATTCAAAATGCGGTTGGTATCTGGCATACGCCAACAACTGACGGATGGTATTTTCAATCCGCTTTAACCCGTCGCTGATTAGGACAAAAAGCGTCTCATTTGTCTTATTGTCACCTGCGCCCTGGGTCTTACGAATGACCTCAATACTCCGCTGGATGCCGTCCAGGGGATTGTTAATTTCGTGCGCCAGCCCGGCGCACATTTGCCCGACTACGGCCATTTGTTGGGCGCGTTTGAGGTTGTTTTCTGACTCATTCAGACGACTGATATATTTTTTAAGGTCTTCGGACATCTTATTGAATGTCCCGGCTAATTCGCTAATCTCGTCGTGCCCGGACGGTATATCAACCTTTACGTTAAAATCACCCTGGCCGACCTTACTTACCGCTCTGGTAAGATTACCAAGTGACTTAGTAATGACACCGGAAAGAATATACATTCCTATAATGCCAATAGCCAGGCATAACAGCGCCACGACAGATATATCCTTTAAGATGCTTCCGATTCGCATCCGGCGGTATGAATCGCTCAATCCCAGGGAAATAAACCCGACCTTTCCCTGGTCAATCGGCATTATAATATGGTGGATAAAATCATTTTCGGTCTTGAGATAAAAATACTTAAATTCTGATATATCATGAGAAGCAGTTAAGTTAAGTAAATCATCCGGAATATTCTGCTTAAAGGTATGAACTACCGACATAGAATAACGGTCTGTTATATAAATATAACTAATTTCGTTGTCCGACAACCTAAGCGTATCAATAAGTTCCTGTAGGCGAAAGGTATTGTCCGTAAGAATCAGATGCCGTGATGACTCAATCATGGCCTGGGTAATCCCCTTGCCCTTTCCGATTAAAGCGTCTTTGGAATTCCCATTAACCTGGCTATAAACCAGCCAGATAGTAACTATCCCGAGAAGCAATGTCAGGCCAATAAAGGAGTAGATAATCTTGCTTTTAATGCTGCCAAATAATCTCATTTTAATGCTTTATCCATCTGGCGAACGGAATCATATAAGCTGTCATTAACGACAATAAATTTATCTATCATCAGTTTATCCAGAATCTGTTTGCCGACGGTATTTTCATGCATATTGAGAAATATTTTTTGCAATCTACCTTTTAACTCAGGGTCCAGCGCCGGGTGCACCACTACCGGCGGGATTCCATAGGGCAGCGAAATGCTTATGACTTTTGTTTTAGCCGTAAGTTCCGGCTCTGCTCTCTTAAAGTAATCATAAACCAAACTATCTACCGCCGCACCATAGACCTTACCCTGTGCAACTGCCTTAATGGATACATCGTGGCTATAGGTAAACTTAATCTCTTTAAAGAACGTTTCAGGGGTCTCTCCTAACTGGGTCTTCAGGCTATAAGAAGGGCTTATATATCCGGAATTGGAAAGCGGGTCTGTAAAAGCAAATGATTTCCCCTTCAGGTCACTCAGGCCTTGAGCGTCGGCAGAAGACGAAACAATAATATAGGAATGGTAAGTCGTCTTGCCCATTACCTCAGGCGCGACTAAAAGTTCCATCCCGCCCTCAGATGCCCCATCCACATAAGCGCCCGAGCACACAAAGGCAATATCAACCTTGCCCAATTTCATCAGGTCGTTTATCTCACGATAATTCTCTCGTTGGACTAATCGGACCGGATAATTAATTTGCTTTGAGAAATAATCAATAAACTCCTCATAGTACTTAAATGTTTTATCAGGCGAGATAACACCGGCAATAGCCAGCCGGATATAGCCGTTGGCCGGCAATTGCTTGACTACAGCATCGTCATTGTGCTGCGCCATAGATACCTCTATCGGCGCATCCGACTCTCCGCACCCGAATCCGCCCGATAGAAAAAAGACAGAAAATAATACTAAACAATACCTTAACATAAATCAGTTAGATTATTAAATTATCTTAATTGTTTATTGGGTCAAGTAAAATAATGGTATTACACGAAAGATTAGCAACTCGACAGACGGTTTGCGATTTTAATTAAGAGAGCCCGCTCCCCCGCCCTTACGGGCGGGGGAAACGGGGTCGAGGCGGTTGGTGACGCAATTGCGCCACCATTAATAAAGAAATCCTGGTATCAACTCTCGGTATCAACAGGAAACCTTATTTTACATTTAGTTGTGCCCGCCGGGACCGCTTATGGTTGAAAACTGGGACACCATATGCCTGTCATCCCAAGCCACCAAAACAACATTCCTGGAAATATACTTCTGCCATTCCTCATAAGAAACAAAAGGATGGGTTCTTTCTATCTCGCAAAGCGTGGTGCGTAACACACCCGGCATCTTGCTGATTATCGTATCCACATATTTCTGTATCCGGACACCATCCGTCGCCTGCAAGGAAACCTGGATGCAATCGCCAAAGAGGTGGCAGGTATAAGCCAGATACCCGATTGACACCTCATCCGAAGACGGCAGGTTAGCCAGTGTTTTATAGATTTCACTCAACTTCGGTGAGTATGCCTTTACGGTGACCGTGTACCGTTTCATTTGGCCGGCACCTTCGGGTAACGGGTAAAACACCGGCTTAAGCATATTTATCAACCACATGCCGGTGACGCCTTCCAGCTTTGCCAGATGCCCGGCCATAAAATCTCCGAGGATATTAGTATCGGCCACATGGACAAATAAACTCGCCTCGTGGTAATTCCGGCGCTTGGAAAGAAAAAGCAATCTCCCCTTTGCGCCGAGCACCTCCTGCAAATTGCTTTTATTACGTAAAATCTCATTCCAAAGCAATTCCGGTTTTTCTTGGGCCTGAATTCTAATTATGCAAATCATTATTTGGATGCTCCTTTTTTATCTTCTGCATTTTTGTTACTGTAAGAATTCCACCACTCTAGGGAACGTTTCTGGGCGGTTTCCAGGTCGGTAATCTCAATAGAATCGCCGTTCAACTGGTGCAGGTAAGTCGGGTATTTATCATCCTTTTGAGCGCGACACTTAAAACAGCCATATTGGCTGATAATGCCGTTCAGAACCGCATAGAAGTTTTCATCAGCGCTGGTCTTTACCGGAACAGCCATCTTAACCTGCTTTGCGGATTCTTTCAAGCCGTCATTGCTCCAAGTCATCTTCACCTTGGCTGATTCGGTGAGTTTATTCAATACGCTTTCCAGATCGCCGTTTAACTCCACCCCAGCCGGTAATTTGGTCTCCAGCAGTTTATTAGCCGTATCCGGATGGCTGTAAGCATCCAGAACAAAAATAATCATCTCTTTCTGGCAGTTATCCGTTTCCTTCTTGGATAATTCATTAACTAACTGCTGTAACAAGGTATCTTTCCCGGACTTATCCATCTTACCTAATTCAGCCAATGCCTTGGTCCTGGCTGATAAATCAGAATCCTTCAGACGTTCAATTAACGGCTTATTAAGAAAAACCTCCTCATACATGGTAATGACCTTTTTGACCTCAAATGCGGCGCATTTTGCGGAAATGGTTGCTCCGCTGATAGAATTGATGTCTTTGTTTACTTCAACTGGATCTTTGCTGGTTTTACCGAAGAATTGTCTAAGGAAACTCTTCAGGGCAATAGGCCGGCCTCTTTTTTCCGTATAGGCCATAACGGCCATATTGGTCACCTTACCAGTGGCTGGATCCAACGCCATTACAAAATCTACCGGACCCCATTTGCCAGGCTGGCTGTCAAATATCGCCACGCCTACTTTTTTATTATCCTTGATGCCAAAGTAAAAGTTATATTCCCTGTTTTCCGCCATTTCTTTCGCTTTTGAACCCTCCTGATGCATGACCATCCCGCCGATGCGCGCCTTGATGCGTCCGACTTCGGCATCGGTCAATATCTTGGTGACTTTTTCCACCTTATCCACACCCGGCAGCATATCCTTAAGCGCTTGATCCTCTGTAAGCAGCCGTTCTGCCTGTAATATTGCCAGCGAAGAAATGCCAATCAATAGCATCACCGCGGCAACGCTCCATATTATCCGCCTCGTCCTCATACAATTATCCTCTCTATGGCGCCACAGGCACCATAATTCCGATGGGCTTTTACAATTTAAATTCTCAATGTCGCCGCTTTTCCCATCGGCTCTATTTCTTCATCAGTTTATCAGGCAACCTTTGAGAATATTTAATCTCTCCTTTGGCATCAACTACTATTATTTCTATTTCTGTCTTTTGCTCAGCTAATTTCAACGCCTTTTCCGGGCCCATTATAAATAACGCTGTCGACCAGGCGTCAGCCAGGGTCGGGTCAGCGGTAATCACGCTGACGCTCATTATCTCCCGGGCCGGATACCCGGTCTTCGGGTCAAGGATATGATGATACCTGACGCCATCCTTCTCAAAAAACCTTTCGTAATCTCCGGAAGTGGAAATATCCGTTTCATCAGTTGCGGCTAAGCCGGCGATATAACCATTGCCGCGCGGATTACGGATGCCCACCGTCCAAGGCTTGCCATCGACGTATCCAAAAGCGTGAACCTGTCCTCCGGCCTCAATCAAAGCCGAATTGATTCCCTGATCCTTAAGGGCCTTGACGGCCTCGGATAAACCGTAACCCTTGGCGATTCCACCCAAATCAATATGCAACTCCGGCAAATCCTTAGTCACCTTGCCGTCTTTTATTATCAGATGCTGCCAACCAATCTGCTTAAGTGTTTTCTGAATCTCTTCTTTTTCCGGCAGATGCGGATTGTCCGAAAAGAATCCCCAAAGCTTGACCAACGGTTCAACGGTGATATCAAAGGCACCATCTGATTCGCGGCTTACCTCCTGGGCAATATTAATTACGTTGACAATTTCCTTATCGGTTATAGGTATGCCTTCATTATTAAAATGATAAAGCGGGCTATCCGTATTAAGAATATTAAACTTGCGGTCTATCTGCTCCATCCGTTCAAATGCCCGGTTAATGGCCTTGTCAACGGCTTCTCGGGTCCAGATTTCACCATAAACCGGAACCTTCATGGTGCAATAGGTGTCCATCAAAAAACGGGTGCGTTTAATCACCTCAGGTTCTTTATGGCTGGGATTATTAAGCCCCCAGATTACCCCGCCAATCACCGATATAAATATAATAGCTAACATTATCTTTTTCATAACATCCTCAACCTGATGGGCGTCCCCCGGCATAACGCCGGGGGAAACACCCATCTTCGACATAATTAGAAAGTCACCCTGACACCTATTACCATTCGATTGACGTCAATTGCATTCTGTGCCGCTGCATCATCTTTCCAATCTTCCATATTAAGCTGGAAGATCACAGTGGCCGCCGGAGCAATTTCATATTGCGCGCCCAGTGTCGTGGTCTTATAAATTTCACTAACTGCTGCGTTTTTCTCAGTATGATACTCGCTGTAGTTAAGCATGCCTGTCCACTTGTCCGGGACAATTTTATACTTAAACTTAGCATAATATCCCCATGAACCCTGATCGGCTTCAGAAGGCGTTCCATAATTAAACTTGTTCTCCCAATTAGCGCCCATCCATTCAGCCCTGACAGTGAATTTCTGGTAGTCGTAACTTCCACCTAAAGCATACCGATAATACTTGGCATTCTTCAGGCTGGCTGCAACCGCCGGAGGATTGATGGTCGTGGTAGTTCCATAGCTGGCCGCGTAATCCTGATCACCCCAGGCGCCAAAACCATATGAAGCTGAACCCTTAAGCCCGGACAGCTTGCCGCTGAATTCCGGTGCCACGTGAAACATGATGGTCTTATTGGAATTATTATCCGTGTATGCGGTCCCGCCGCTGCCGTTTAACAAATAGAGATAAGCCGGCATTGACACGCCGCCAAACTCAAAGTTACGGTATGCCTCAACACCGCTGTCATGCCATCCGCCCAGATACAAAACGGCTTTCGGAGCGTTCATTTCTTCGTGCCACCAGGTTTCCTTACCGTACTCCTCGGTAAACATGCAACTCATATAACCGGCCCTTAATTCAAGCTTGTACTCAGGCAGGTTATATTTTACAAACTCCTGATTGAGTTTAAGATTCGTAACGCCGCCGGAATTGGGGTTAGTTGTGGTGGAAGAAGTGCTCTTCCTCTGTTGTCCAAGTTTCTTGCCCAATGACGGTGTCGCTCCGGCGCTGCCCAGAGAGTAATCAGGGGCGATTTCAACAGACAGATTTTCTGAAATATTTTTGGAAATAAACAGAATAAACGTATGTCCGCCAAATCCGAAACCCCATTTGTCAGTGTTGTCATAGTCGACACCGCTGCAAGTGCTGGTTCCCCCGGTCGAATCAAAAAGATACATTTTAAGATGTCCGCCAATTTTGACATCCTGGTCATCACCGGAACTCTTCTTGTCATTAGCGTTACCCAAAAGAGTCATGCTGGCCAGCAAAGCCACTACTGTTAGGACTAATAAGCCCTTTTTAAGCATCTGTTATTCCCTCCTTTTAGTGACTGGTAGACCTGTCGCTACAGCCACTTATCCCGACAGTTTTTGTCGGGATTTATTGTGAGACATTCCTGCCCTCGCTTGAGCGCAGAAACCTGGCGCCTCGTGCCAGGATGAAGGTAGCGTCCCCGTACTCCCTCATTCTTAACAACATCCTGCGTTATGAGCCGAGACCTCATAACAACAATTGGACACCTCACTTTCTTTACTAAATCAAATTTTTACAACTGATTATTTTTTAACCCAACATCCTGAATACATAAATTCCCAGAATAAACGCCCCCCACCAGGACACAAAAGAGATTCCGCCGCTGATAAAACCGAGAATCATGGCCTTGCGGTATTCTTTTGTATGAAGGAAATCCGCCAGCTTAACGGAATTTTCAAATGCCGGGGTAACCACCAGATTAAGGAACAAGCCATTTAATGTTGCCGCGCCAGCCAGGGCTAACTTAAGATAGAACGCCCAAGTGGAAAGGTTACCGCCGTATATATCACTGGAAGTTATCCAGAGCCCAATCCCGGAAGCGACCAGCAAAAACAGCCCGACCCATATCATGAATGAAATGATCTTGAACACGCCGACGGCCTTTGGTAACATGTCAGGCTTAAAATGCATCCCGTAAGCGCTGATCATATCCGTCGCGGTCACGCCGCCCAAACCAAAAACCAGACCGATAAGATGCAAAGCCGAAAAAACTACGTAAAGAGACAAAGCTTCCATATTCTCTCCTCTAAATTCTCTGCGTTCTTTCCCGGGGAAGAACTTATTTCTAAAGTTATGACTATTTTCATATCCGCCCCATACATGAAATTTATTTTATACCTGTTTTTCCGCTTGAACCAAAACGGTTTTGGTCAAGTCAGTATTATTTTGCTGTTCACCTCCTTGCTGATAAAGAAAAGTTATGATATTTGAAAGAGCCGCGATAAGATTTACCGTCCGTCTTACCAAGCCGGCCCGCTTATTATTAAACTCATAAATGGTTTTCTCATTACGAATAGCCCATCTGGTTCTTTCCCAAACCAGGGGCAATGACTGCCAGGAAATACTTATAATTGAACTGAACCGATTGACAGGCAGACCAAAAAACCTGAAAGGAGAAAGAACCCGGCGGATACCTTCGGCCATATTTACCGGGCTGGTAAATTCGCTTAACAGGAATGTCACCCAAAGCATGCATATAATACGCAGGGCGAAGATGCTTCCGGTCATAAAACCCTGTTCGGTTATCTTCAGCGGTCCAAGATTGAAAATAACATTGACGTTGCTCCCAAAACTGAACAGAATGGGGAAGGAGAACGAGATTAATATGAATGACCAGAGTTTCCGGAATCTCTTAAGGGTTAACACATAACTGCTGAAAGACATCCTGGTTATCACCATAACACCGACTAATAACAGCATAATTACGGAGTAAACCCATAAGTGCTTCAGGAATAAAATCGAAACCATCAGGACGATGGTGCCTAAGATTTTCCATTCCGGCGCCAGGCGATGAAAGAATGTGTCGCCCGTATTTGCTGACTGGATTCTCAATGGCGAGTCGCATGGAACCGCCTGATTGCCAGCCGTTTCTCTGTCCGCACTGTACGAGGTTAATCTTTTAATGACTCCAATCGTAACCAACCCGGTCAGCCAGCCCATTATCACGCTGCTCAACATCAACCAGGGCAGAAAATAGAAAATGCTCGGATGTTTTATAAGCAGATAATAAGCCATGATGATTTGGGTAATGTTATGGATAATTGAGCCGAGCACGCTGATACCAACCAGGCCGAATCCGTATTTGGGCAGTCGATAAGAAACCCACCAAAAAGCCCACATGACAATAGTGCTGGTTATGGCGCCGGAAAAACTAAGAATAAAAGTTGGCGTCAGAAAAGTACCCATCACCAGGGAACTGATCACAGTTCTCAGAACTGATATTTCCAGCGCGCTCTTGAACCCTAACTGGACCAATGCCAGAAGGGTAATCATATTGGCCAGCCCCAGCCGGACACCAGGCACCGGATGGGGAATAAGCGATTCGGAAATCTGCAGGACACAGCCGATGGCCACTAAGGAAGCAATCCGAACAATATTAAATTGTTCACTGTTATCGTCAATCCTGTTCATGCCTACCGCTGATTTTTCTGTCTTAATAACTAATGGCGTCATACTCTTTATTTTCTCCGCTGATTTCCATCAGGACTTTATTAGGCAAACAAATGATTGTTTCTCCGGGCTGTTTAATCCAACCCGCATGGACGCAGACTTTAGCCGGACAGGACGATGCTAAAATATGGACGCCGCTCCCCGGCTTGATTTCAATGGATATATTACCGCTATCTACAGGCAGGTTTATGATTTTATTATCAAATAGAGAGACCTCTTTAATAACCAAGCCGTTTTTATAAATGACCAGATTGCCAGAATTGCTTGAATCGGTAGTGCTGAAGATAGAAAGCGACCAGAATGAGCCGACCAGAACAATCAGGCTTAAAAGCACATCCTGAAACCTAACCCGACAATGTATTTCACTTGTTTTATTCATACCACCGCCTCAGCCCGTACTTTATATCACAGTGAAAAACCACACAGTAAGAGATACTAACATTACCACGATATACCACTTATCCTCTGTTAGCAATACTATCTATCTCTTCTCCGTGAGCTAATATAACATATATATGTAATATGTCAAGCAAAAAATAATATTTAGTGAAAAATTTCTCTGTAATAACATTCACAACGCCAATAATCGCCCTCATCCTTATTTCCGGAGTAATTGATATCTAATATAATGAAGAACCCGGCCTCAACTAAACCATCCGTAAAAACAAATAAAGGAATGCCGCGTCACGCGTGAACCGAGAAAGATACAGATTGCCTCCAGATTTCGATACTGTCATTGCCAGCAAGGTATTAATTGCCAGGAACGACTTACCGCCCTTACCGACCCCGATAGCTACCGCACATTACGATAAGATAAATAGATCGGCTATCGCGACAGCGCAGAATAACCGGAGACCGGAGACATCAATCCACTCCCGATATGCATACAGTTAGCTCAGCGCTATATCCACAGATTAAGGGAACACATAGACTATCCAGAATCAATATTTGATACATGTATTAATAACCCAAATAAAATGATTAACGACACCGATTTAATAAACAGCATCTATAGACAAAAAACTAGCCGTCATCCCGTGGCATAAAATCCCATTCCGGCATAAAATCGCTATTTATCATCCATCCTAAAATAATTTTAATATTTATATTATTTTCTCCCCGGTCATATTTTGACATACGCTCACCACATACCATATCTTGTGCTTCTAAATGCATAAAGGCCTAAACAATGTATAGTTCACCAAGTTCCCAATCCCGTACAAAATGCAAAAAATATTAATAAATAAAGATTATTCCTTGACAGTCCGATAATATAGTGTAATAAGGTAGCAAATAATCCCATAAAGTGGGAGAGAATCCCATATGAGATTATAACTAACTTAGGATCCAGCGAGAGAGGGCTATTGGGGATAGTAGTCATATGTTCGTTGGCCAATTTAATTATACATTGGATAACAAGAAGCGGCTGGTGATTCCGGCCAAATTCCGCTTCTCGTTATCAGACAAGCCCACATTAGAGGATTACCACCTCTTTGCCACCATGAAAAAGGTGGAATACCAAAACCTAACCTCCCTGTTCCTGGAAATCTATCCGCCCGAGGTCTGGGAAAAGCATCTTGAATGGCTCAAGGAACTGGCCAAGAAAAGCCAGGAAGCCGCCTGGTACCTGCGCAAAATCGCCTCGGACACGGAGTTATGCAAGGTTGACCCGCAATGGCGCATCCTGGTGCCCACCCGTCTGATTAGCGCGGCTGAACTGAAGCGGGACATCATGATTATCGGCGGCGGCGACCATATTGAAATCTGGGACATGGCTAAATGGAATACGGTTTCGCCCTGGCTCAACAACCAGATTCCCCAACTGGAAAAATATATTTATAAACCCTAAATGATAATGTTGTCCCGATATAACATCGGGACATAAGAGACGGTAACAGCCGATGTAACATCGGTGTAACCGCCTCTAAAGAAAGTGCCATCATGAATAACGTAGCGGCTTACGACCGGGTTAAGAGCTTCCTGGAAACCAGCCAGGACCTGACTGTTACCCCGCCCCGGGAAATAAAAGAGGACCTCAATTTTCTGGTCAGTAAATTAGAGCGCCTACGCGCCAAATTCCCGAAACTAAAGGATGTGGACCTGAGTGACCATATTCGCTTATTACTCTAACTAGAAAGGAGTCAATCATGGATAACGGGAAATCCTTTGAACGGGTTCAGAAATTCATTGACGAGTTCAAAGACATGCCTGTGGCATTGGTTGAATCGCGAGTTAAAGAGATAGAGAAAGATATTTACACCCTATTTAATCAACTGGAGAAATTACACGCAGCCCACCCGGAAATGAAAGAGATTGACTTAAGCGAGGATATCTATTCCCTGGTCCGGATGTTGCATCACGAAAAAGTCAAGAAGCAATATCCGCTCTTAGCCCGGGCCGCTGCCCTATTTTAAATAAACGTGTTCACCCCGTTAGAGATAGTGGCACGTACGGGACACGTAAAGGAGGCAACAAATTTCTCTGGTTGATAAAGAATCGGAAACTGTAGGTAAAATGTCTGACAAAATAATAGACAGCTCTAACCGGGCGCATCAACCAGTTTTACCCAAGGAGGTTATTGAATATCTTGCGCCCCAACCGGGCCAGATAGTTATTGATGGCACCATCGGATTAGGGGGCCATTCGGAATTATTTCTGCCAAAGATCCAGCCGCGCGGCAGATTAATCGGCATTGACCTTGATTGCCAGTCCCTGGCCCAGGCGCAAAAGAGATTATTAACCTGCCTGCCGGCAGGCACGGCCAACGAGCCCATTGGCTCGCTGGATTTGTTCTGTGACAACTTTGCTAATATCGGCGATATTATTGGAAAATTAGGATTAAAGGGCGTGGACATTATCCTGCTCGACCTGGGGATTTCCTCATATCAACTCGATACACCGGCCCGGGGATTCAGTTTTATGAACGATGCCCCGCTTGATATGCGGATGTCTCCGAATAATCCGTTCAGCGCCTCAATCGTAGTCAACGACTACCCTGAGGATGAACTTATCCGGATATTCAGGTCATACGGCGAGGAACGGTTTGCCAAGCGGATTGCCCAGCGAATCGTCAGCTCCAGGGCCAAAGAGCAGATTCAGACCACCGGACAATTGGTGGCCATCATAAAGAAAGCCGCGCCTTCGGGCTGGCAGAGAATCCATCCGGCCACCAGGGTCTTCCAGGCGCTCAGAATAGAGGTGAATAAGGAACTGGCCAATCTGGAAGGATTCCTGGCCGGATTCACCCAATGGCTTAATCCAAACGGCCGGGCCGGAATAATCTCATTCCACTCTTTGGAAGACCGGCTGGTCAAGAGGTCGTTCTTAAAATATAAAGAATCAGGGATGCTGGAAATAGCCACCAAAAAACCGGTTATCCCGACGGCCGAAGAGGCCGAACAAAACCCGCGCTCCAGAAGCGCTAAATTTAGGGTGGCGATTAAGAAATAATAGCCACGAAGACACTAAGGAAACAACCCCCCGCCCCCCTTTTCTAAGGGGGAGTAGGGTGAATTATTCCCCCTTAATAAAGGGTGATTCAGGGGGTTGTCTTAGTGGCAAAAGAAAGGTCTTTACTATGCATATAAACAGATTATTTATTATCATCGGGCTGATCACCTTCCTGGGCTTAATCACCGCCTGGCAACAGATCCAAACCATCCGTTACGGCTATCAAATCTCATCCGTAACCAAAGCCAAGGAAGCGGCCATCAATGACCAGAAGACCCTGACCCTTAAATTAACCTCCATCAAGTCGCCCCAACACCTGCTGGCTTCAGAGGCGTCATCAAAAAATAAGATGGTTTCGCCTGAACTATTAAATCAGAATCAGATAAACAATAACCAGAACGGCGGCGGTGTGGCCTTAAAACCGCGGTAATTATTAATTTCGTCATTAGGCATTAGTCATTAGGGTTTATAATTATGCTCCCTCATCTTAAACGGGCCAATATCTTCTTCACCGGACTGGTCATTATCTTTGCCATCCTGGTCGGCCGGCTGGCCTATATCCAGATTTACCAGCACAGTAAATACCGGGCCGTCCAGGTATCACAGGCCTATATCAAAATGGACACCACCCCGGAAAACGGGATGATTCTGGACCGGAACGGCGAAATCCTGGCCCTGTCCCGGCTGGTGGACTCGGTCTACCTGGTGCCCAAGGAACTGGACAACCACCCCACTGAAATACAGCAGGTTGCCTCGCTCCTGGGCCTGAACCCGTCAGAACTATCTGCCAAAGTATCCAAGGCAGTCGCGGACAACAAACTCTTCCTCTGGGTCAAACGCAAGATAGACGACGAGGTCTCAAAGAAGGTCCTGGCCCTCAATATCAAAGGCATCGGCACCAAAAAGGAATACAAACGGTTCTATCCCAAAGGCACCCTGGCCAGCCAT
>Ga0208373_1000841_pt1 | contig 46841 bp, 37 predicted proteins | sample RifOxyC2_FD_184036 | JGI IMG/M metagenome (GOLD analysis project Ga0208373, IMG submission 184036) | Soil microbial communities from Rifle, Colorado - Rifle Oxygen_injection C2 (SPAdes) | ecosystem: Environmental > Terrestrial > Deep subsurface > Rock core/Sediment | place: Rifle, Colorado...
GACGAAAGAGGCAAGCTCAAACCCCACAGAAACGGAAGCGCTGAATCCGTCGAAGTACGACCCGAACGCCTTCCCGAGCGAATTCTCCTCGGAGATGTCGGCGTCCTGCACGCCGACCCCGCTTCCGGAAACCTTTTTCGCCTGCAACTGGATTTTCCCGACTGACTGGACGATGTCGAAATAGAGGCTGCCGTCGCCAAACCCGAACAGACCGGTGGCGTCCACAAAGGCGCCGGAGACGGAACCGAAGGTGATGATGTCGAAGGTCTGCCCCTCGGTAGGAACGAAACCGCCCAACAGGATGATCTTGAGGGTCCCGTCCAAGTTTGCCTGGCCGGTCACATTGATCTGGTCGTATCCGTTGAGGGCTCCCGGATCTCCGGCGCCGGCAATTTCAATCTCGGTAGCGCTGCCGGAAATGAGGGTTAAATTTCCCGTAATGTTGTCAACGCCCGGAGAATTACCAGGGCTTATCAAACCGTAGTTGACAACCTCGCCGTCAACCTGACCGCTCCCCTTCAGCGTCTGGTCGGCGCCGATGACCAGCGCGCCGTCAACTGCCAAGGGCTCATCGGGCGTCAGCGTGATCGTCCGCGAAAGGCCGCCTGTCTGAATCGACTTTGGATCATCGGCCGGGGCACCGGTCGACGCATATATAATAAGGATAGGGGATGGAGAATTTTGGGCAGAAACAAAACCCGCGGTCGGCAATGATTCCGAACCGGCGTCGGAACAAACCCCGACGCTATCCGCAGAACCCTTTCGAGGCTCCACGGCGCCTGCTTCATAAATTGTGTAATTATCGCTTCTTACACTACTTTCGAACGGTTGAAAAATTAAACCTTCCTCACCGTTTTCCGCTATATCCGCTGAAAAATAAACCAACTCGGGGGGATCTGTCGCATCGGAAAAATGATCATACACCTGGCTGGAAAGCCGGGTATCGAGAAGCCCGGTTGGCCGCAGAAGCTGCCCGAAGGTCTCTTCTTCAGTCAGGGGGCTCGGGTTTGTAAAAGTTTCTTGTGTTTCCTGGACGCTGGTCAGATTCGCCAACCCGTCCAACCGCTGTTCCATGACTGTCTGTTCCGACGCGGAGATTGACGGGTCAGACGGCAGGAACTCCACCGCCGAATTAACTTCCCCGGCAGCCTTTGTTTCGGAAAGAAAGATCGACTCGATGGGCGTCGGCTGCGCATCTTCCGTTAAAAGTTCTTCCTCGAGCGCCTCATCAAGCATGCCAGCGAAGATATCAGTCTGAGTTGGGGATGGTTCGTATTGGAGGGTTTGTCGGTAAGCGGAGTTCTGAGAGCCAGCAGCGAGCGGAGCGGAAACCTCTTCCATGGCGGGGGCAGCCTCAACCTCGCCGAAAGGATTCAGCTTATCCGGAGTGCTTACGTACGCCATTGCGGCGACGGATTCACCGGACAAGAGTATCCTCGGTTCGAGGGTTTCCATCTCAAATTGGTTTGGAGGCTGCGACTTCTTCACCAGTAAACCACGCTCATAAGATGCCTAAGATATTGAACTTTTGACGACGGAAAATTATCCCTGCTGTTTTTACCCCACTATGCCAGAAAGGAACCGCGGTAGAAACCTATTGATAACCAAGAAATAACATGCGGCACGAATTCATTAAACTTCGGGCCTTGAATAACAAGACGCCTTTTCCTTGTCAAGAAAAAATTGCCGAAGATGTGAGCAATTTCACACCCGAAACACGGCCTGCAGGGCATGTCTCCGTAATCTCATGACAAAAATTCTACACCTCGGCACTGGGACCGCTGAAAGAAAGGGCCTCCTCCAGCCATGTGTCCATTTTCAGCACGTCCCGACGTTGGCGATAGGCGAGCCGCTGGGCAGTTCGCTGGGCCTGAAAAAGCGCCGTTTTCGCCAACAGATTTGCTCCGGGAGTCCCTCCCCGGAGTGCGGTTATCAGCCGGTTTCTCAGCAGCGCCGGAACAAACCGCCGGATCAGTTCGTCCTCTACGCTCATGAACGCCTGAGCGGAGCCGGGATCTCCCTGCCTTGCACACCGTCCGAAAAGCTGCCGGTCAATACGTCCCGATTCGTGGCGCTCCGTGGCAATCACATGCAGACCGCCCAGTTCCGCAACGCCGGAACCCAGTTTGATATCCGTGCCCCGACCCGCCATGTTCGTGGAGATCGTGATCCTGTTTTTCTCCCCCGCCGCGGCGACGATCTGTGCCTCCTCCTTGTGCCGGACAGCGTTAAGCAGGTTAAACTCAAGGCCTTTCTCTGCAAGCATCGCGGCGAGCCTTTCACTAACGGTGACGCTCCTGGTACCCACCAGCACCGGACGGCCCGTCAACCGCCATTTCTCGATATCCCGCACAACAGCATCAAATTTTTCCGTCTCGGACGAAAAAACCCGGTCAGGCATGTTTAGTCGAATGCAGGGCCGGTTGGTGGGAATGGCCATAACGGGCAGGCGATAGATATGCCAGAATTCGCCAGTCGCTTCCCGCGCCGTGCCGGTCATCCCGCTCAGCTTTCTGAAAAAACGGAAGAATCTCTGAAAACTTAGTCTGGCCAGGGTCTCGCTCGGATCGTTAACCGTAAGACCTTCCTTGGCCTCAATCGCCTGATGCAACCCATGCCTCCAGGTCCGGTTCGGCATGAGCCGCCCGGTAAATTCGTCGACAATCGCCACCTTGCCATCCTGAATGACATATTGCTGATCCAGTTTGTAAAATTCCCTTGCCGTCAGCGCCTGCTTGACAAGTTCCTCCCGGCGGGCGGGCCCGCGCCACATTCCCTGCAAAAGCCGGGCCTGCTCGTCCACCTTGCGGGTTCCCTCCTTGGTCAGGTTGATATCCTTGTATTTCTGATCAACAAGGTAATCATTACCGGACAGCAGCGAACCGACAATACGATTGGTAACCTCGCAGGCCTCCACCAGCGAGGAGTTTTTCTGGGCACGGGAGATGATCAAGGGTGTAACCGCCTCGTCGATCAGGACACTGTCGGCCTCATCCACAATGGCCGTGTCCAGACCCCGTAAAACGGTCCCGTCAAGGCTTTTCGACTGAGGATTGAGAAGCTGGCGGAGCTGACGGCGCGAGGAATCATGAAGGGCGCCGATAATCAGTCTGTCCCTGAGAAAATCCGCTACCAGTTCTTTCAGCGTTGTGTAAACAACCCCTTTGTCGTAGTTCAGGCGGCGCTCCCGCGGTTCCATCTGCCCGGTCACACACCCCACCGATACCCCGCAAAAAGAGTAGAACGGGTTCATTTCGACGGCATCGCGGTTGGCAAGATAATCATTGACCGTCACAAAATGGAACGGTCGTCCGGTCCATGCCGCCAGAACCGAAGGCAGGCAGGCGGTTAGGCTTTTTCCTTCACCCGTCGCCATCTCGGCAAGATTTCCGTGGTAAAGGGCCAAAGCGCCCATGATTTGAACCGGATAAGGCAAAAGTCCCGTGGTTCGGTGTGACACTTCCACCATGCTCGCCAGGGCTTCCGGCAGAAGGCTCTCATGATCCTTCGCCTGGCGCCGGAACTGAGTCTGGATTTCCAAAAGACGTTCACGTAATCTGTGATCAGAAACATGCACAAGCCCGCGGGCCATTTCACTTATTTTCTGCGCTTCCTGCTTCATTGACCGGGCTACGGAAGGTCGGCGCCGGCGCCATCCGGCAATCCCGTGCACAAGGGCGTCCATGCCCTGATAGAGTTTTTCAGGGATCACGATACGGGTACGGTGGTGATCCTGCGCCGGAATTATCATTAAATTTGATACCTCTTTTGCAGAAGTTGCCTGAACTTGTGGGCCCACTGGAAAAGGAGCGGTTTCGGATTAAGGGTGAGACGGAGCTTCCCTGACATGCCATGAAGCAAAAGCACTTCCGGCACCGGTTTTATATCCGCGTTAATCTGGAAAAAAGGCTCCGCCGCCTGAACGCCTTTTTCATCCTTCACGGAAATCGGCACCTCGCCACCTCCGCGCCACCCCAGGGCCGCTGACGGCAGTTTTTCCTGCCGATACGGAATTATCTGGAATTTCGAAACGGTGAGATTTTCTCCACCCTGCCCATGGAGGCGAACCTCAGCCTTGTTTATTTTGCCCGTGAAAAGTTCGGTCGCCTCATCTTGAGAAACGATGGCGGAAAAACGGAAAGAGTTCTCATTTACAATCTGCCCAATCACCGAACCCCTGTTTAGCCACGCTCCAATCAAATCCTTCATTGCCGGCGCCACCCAGATGCCAGCTTGCCTGGCCCGGACTGTGAGAGAAGCCCGTTGTGTTTCCAGATCTCCAAGCTTCGACTCAACCGCCTCCAGGCGCTTGCGGATCGGCTCCAGATCCGCCATCTCCATGCGCAGCGCCCGGAGCTGCATCGCCAGCGCTTCCTTCCGCTGCGCGGAGGTGGCCTCGATTTCCAATTCGAGTTCCCGATCAGCGAGTTCTACAAGCGGAGTTCCCTTGCTGACTTCCCTTCCCGACGGGGCCAGCACCCTCTTCACGTAACCAGGCGCGTCGTTTACAACCTGTACGTACTGCATCGTCTCCATGACACCCGGTGCGCGAAATCTGTCAGGAACAGGGAAAAAGGCCAGAAATACCGCCAGCAGGGCCAAAAAACCGACACAGACGGCAACCGCCCTCATCCTCGTTTTGGCGAGACGGGGATTGGAAGCAAGGTAAACAAGCAGTTTGAAAAGAGGAACTACACCCCACGTGACTACCCCAATCAGAGCCATGACCATACCGGCCAGAAGAAACTTGTCAGCCACGAAAAAGATGATCCCGGTGAAGACAACTACCCGGTAAATACCGCTCAAAATTCCGAAGACACTTAGATATATCGCCTCGTTGTAACTCTGGGCAGGACTGTATGATTCCTTGTATCCAAATGCGTGGCGCTCCACCAGGTGCCGCAGGTGTTTCATTGCCCTGGAGCTGAGATTGGGGATATCAAGCAAATCGGAAAGGATGTAATAACCGTCAAAACGCAGCAGCGGGTTGCCGTTGAACAGGACCGTCGAAACCGAGGCGATGAACATGATGTTATAGGCAAGACTGCCCAGTGTCCCCTGCCCGGCATACGCCCACACAAAAGTGGCCAGCGCTGCGACAAAAATCTCCATGATCATGCCGGCAGCGCCGACAAAGGCACGCTGCCAGCGACTCCGAAAAGACCAGCTCGAAGTGGCATCCATGTAGGGTAGCGGGGTAAAAACCAGAAGCATAACGCCCATGGTATGCACCTCGCCTCCGTAGCGCCGACACACCAGGGCATGTCCAAATTCGTGGATGGTTTTAACACCCACCAACCCGATATAAAGCAGGAATAGATTGTCAGGGGCAAGTACCCCCTGAGCCTGATCCCAAACCATGTCAAAACGGTCCAGCACCACCTTTAGCGCCCCGCCTACCACCGCCAGCCATAACACCGCCCCGAGCGGAGAGATCAGGTATTTAAAGACCGGCATCATTCTTTTCAGAAGGTAATCAGGATCGAAGAGGGGGAGACGCATAAACAGGATGCTGAGCATCTTTGACTGCAATTCCCGCTGCTGCCTTTTCCGGTACCGCTCAAAAAGTTTGGCGCTGTCCGCGGGTTTTTCAAAATGGAGCAGATTGGCGAAATAAAGCTGCGTCAGCAGTTGGATGACATCCTCCTGCCCGGGAGCATCGTCGGGGTTTCTGTTCAGACACTCTTCCCAGACCTCCGCCACCGTGCGGTCAGGACGAAGGCGGATAACAAAATCGTGGGCCTCCGGCCGCAGTCGGAAATACTGATTATTGAAGGGATCCCGAAACATGTACCACATCTCCCCACGGAAACGCCGCTTGCTTACCGTAACCGAGGGGTGCAAACTCACTTTGAGATCAGCAACACGATACCAGGATTCGCTGAATGTTTTTCCCGCCTTCTGCATGTCACCACCAGAAAAAGATACGCAGAAAATCTACCGTGCGATGTGCGAATATCCACAGGATATTCCGCTTTCCCACATCGATTTTCGCCACGCCGCTCATGCCTGGTCGCCACCAGGGAACGGCTGTCTCCGGCAGCAGTGCGCGTACAAGGTAAACATTTTTACCCTCTTCGGTAACCGCCACGGGATCTATGCGCTCCACCCTGACCGGGAATTTCAGATCCGGCCTGCCGACAAACGCGATTTCCCCGGAACCTTTCACAGTGACATCGTGGACATCCCGCTCGTCAACCTTCAGTTCCGCGTACATTTTTTCGATCCTGGCCACCTTGAAGAGGACATCCCCCTTCTTGACAGGCGCCCCGAGCAGCTCCTTCAAGTCGCCTTCCACCACGATTCCGGCGAAGGGCGCCGTCACCTCGGCATGCCGCAAATGATAATGAACCAGTTTGAGTCGTGCCTCGGCCTGTTCTTCCAGGGCCTGCGCAACCCTCATATCTGCCAGTGCTTTTTGTGCGGAAGCCTTTGCCGCCTCTCTTTCATAGCGGTTCTGGTTCGCAAGGGCGTTTGATTCCTCGAGGAGGAGTTCCCGGGTATCCAGGGACAGAAGCAGGCTGTTGTGCTTGACATGATCGCCGATTCTCACGTGTACCTTATGAATATATCCGTCAAAGGGAGCCGGAAGATACGCGACATCATCAGTTTTCAGAATAAAGGGCGCCTCGATGCGGTAGTTCAACCGTCCGAAAATAAGAACGGCCAAAGCGATACTGACGAGAAGTCCCACCAGTTTCGGAAAGGTATGCTCGGCACCGAACAGCTTTGCCAGTGACTCCCGGGCGTACGTAACCATTCGCGCCCCGAACCACCGGTCATGCCGTTTCAGATCTCCGAGCCGGCGAGCCGATTGATCGCACAAAACTCTGAGCCCTCGAACTTCTTCCTCGGAAAATGGCTCTGTTGAACGCTCGCAGGTCAGCACCCCCACCGGTTTGTCATCAAGTCTGATGGTCAGTGAAACGATGCATTGCGCGCCCTGTTCCCGGGAATATTTTTCATGATCCCTGACTACGGCCAAACTTCCCTCCGGTCGCGGCCACAGGACCTCTTCATCCTGGTCGAATGCCTCTTCCATTGCCGTTTCCAGGGACTGAACAACAACCATCTTCTTGTCGAATCGCTCCATGTGGCTGATGGCCTGTACACGGATATAGGCGCCCTGCAGCCATCCGAGACTGACGCGATCGCAACGGTAACGGGAGGCAATTTCGTTGCAGAAGGCCATGGCCGCAGCTACATACCTTTTCTCGGCATTCAGCAGCACCATCAGATCCAGCGCTTCGGCGAATTTCACCACGTCGTTTTTGGCCCTATTTACGGCATGACCAAGCTGGTAAACCGAAGGGGTGTCGGCCATTAACTCCAGTCGGGCGCCAGCCTCTTTCGGCGTTATCCCTACATCCCTGGGGATAAGGTAAACAGCAACGCTTGCCCGGTTGTCGTCGGTCACAAGGCGGATTCCGACGAACGCCCCGTCGGGGGTCCCGCTTTCCTCCGCGGCAACCCCATTGCTGCCGGCGTCATCGGCAATCTTGTCTATCCTTATATTAATGTTTGGTCCCTTAAGAGCAGACAACCCGCCGGCGGGCCAGACAGCCACCTTTCGCCAGGAATCGCCGCTGTCTGAACGAAGCAGCAGCAAACCCTGTCTTGCGCCCACAAGCTCCGATGATTCCTGAAGAAAAACCGGCCAGAACTCGGCAGGGGATCCGTTGAACCGTCGAACCCGCGAAATACGTTCCGCGATGGAACCTCTATCTTCCTGATCCTTCCCGTTTTCCATAAATTAAACCTATCATGAATTATGATGACCGGTTAGAGTCGTTGACGACAAATAAATGTATTATGTCCCCATTTATTCTATCGCCCTTTTATCAGCAGGAAACCTGCCACCCCCGGACGCACTGATCCGTCCTGATTGTCGAATTCCGCTTTTACCTCCAGGAGTCCGCTCGCCGGATCAACCACGGGAGAGACAAAAACGAGGGCGCCCTTTACCATAATGGTTTTCTTGCCGGTGTTAATTCTCAGGTCAACGGTCTGGCCCTTTTTGAGACTCCTGCCGATCCATTCCTCTAAATTACATATAAAGAGGCCGCGACTGGTATCAACTATATGTGCAAGCGGCTGATTTTCCTGAAAACCCTCGCCTTCATCAAGAAAGATTTTGATAACTGTTCCCCGGATAGGCGACACCAGACTTCTTTTGTACAGAGTCTCGCGCGCCATCTCATACTCGATGCGTTCCCGTTCCTCCTGGGTATCGAGCCTTCTGTGTTCCGCGACGGCAAGCTCATAATCGAGCTGCAGCTTTTCCAGTTCCTCCTTGCTGACCGAAGCGGTGCTCCTGAACAGCTCGCGATTGGATTCGAGCAGCCACTTCAGGCTGGTCACCCGCGCCGCCGCGGCCTCCACCTCAGCCTTGCTTTCCCATATCAGCCTGCGTCTCTGGACTTCAAGTTCATCGAGCTTCTTGTCCATTTCAAGAATAACCGCTCCCTTGGGCACGGTTACCCCCTCCTTGATGAAAATGGTTGCAATAGTTCCCCCGGTTGTCGCACTCAATGTCACATCATTGATGGGCTCCGTTATTCCCGATACGGATAACGTCTCTCCGGCATGGACCGCTACAGTGCCCACTGGAGACAAAAACAGACCAGCCGCAATATTGAACAGGAAAAAAACCTGTGCAATCGACCGAAATGTTCCTTTGGTGACTGCCTGACGCATCATCAGATAATTGATCATTTTACACCTGCCTCCATTACCTCAACACCCTGATTGACCAGCAGCGAACCTTCTGCCAGATCGAACTGATACAGCGCTTTCATGTATCTCACCTGGCTTTCCACTTCACCCTCTTTTACAGTGTTGAGCTTCTCTTCCCTTTCCAGGAGAACCCGGCTGTTGCTCTTGCCCGCTGTGAACCTCTGAAACTCCGTTTTCAGCAGTCGCCTGTTTAGTTCCACGGCGCCGACCTGCTGCAGAACCTGTTCCCGGGCGCTTTCCATGTTTCTTAGGGTAGTATCCACAGAGTTAGCAAGGGCCACCTCCACCGCCTTCAGTTCCAGCAGGGCCTGCCGCTTTCGTTGTTTTGTCGCTTCGAACTCACTGGCTGCTTTTTTGTTCCCACCCAGCGGGATGCGCAATTCCAGCCCCACTGACCAGGTCGGGTGATCCCGCTCCAGCGCATCGTTCATGGGATTTCCATATTTATCGGCAAGCCCGTTCAGGTTGTAGCTGCCCTTCAAATCTATCTGCGGCCACAACTGGTTTTCGGCAAAGGCCAGGCGGATATCCTCCCGCTCTATCTTTTTCCGGCTTGATATATACTCTCCGCGGAGCGTAAAGGCCTTGGCCAGGCTGTCGGTAAAATTATTTTTCATATCTACGACATACGGCTGATCAGCAGGCTCAATCTCGACGTTTGTCAACGCGGCGGAGGAGGAAAGATACGTGCGCACGTTGTTCATGGCTGCCACGATCGCCTGCTTGGCCTCGCTGACAAGGGACTTGCGCATGGCAAGCGCCGCCTGGGCTTCCAACACCTCGGTTTCAGCCATCTTTCCTGCTTGCACCCGGGCAAGATTATCACGGAGGATTTCTTCGGCGCTGTGCTCGGATTCCCGCCGCATCCGATACTTCTGGCGCGCCAGATAAAGGTCCCAATAGGCGGCAATGGCTTCCGACATAACGCGCATCGTCTGCACCCGGTAGTTCTGAAACGCGATGTCCCGGTCCGCCTCGGCCATGCGGATTCCCGCCATGGTCGGCTTGATGCCCGCATCCTTAAACAGCGGCTGGGAAAAACTGACCCCCACGACAGTCTGTTTTTCCTTATCAACTCCGTATTTTTCGTCAACACTGTTCGAAAAATCCCGCAGAGAATAGCCTAACCGCAACCGTCCCCCCGTCGGCAAAAGCTCTTCAATGGCCAGTTGCTGGCTGTAACTCTCTTCCCAAAACTCCGGCGCAAAACCCTGGTTTATCATTTCCTGCACCGTATTTTTCCGTTTATCGTCCTGAAGCTGATAGGAACCCACCAGAGCCGGTTCGAAAATGGCTTTGGCCCCTTTCACCGCTTCACGGCTTACAGCCCATTCGGCGTTCTGATAGGCGATTTGTTCGTTTTTATCACGGACGCTCCTAACGAAATCCCGAAGGCTCATTACCAACGGTTTTGAATCGGGGTGGTCGTTTCCAACAGCAGCTCCTTTTTCTGCATCAACACCCGCAATTGACAAATTAACACCAGCCCTGGTCATTCCTGCGCACATCAACAGCAAGAGACAAATGATTACCCTGAGCGCGGCCTTCATTACCTTCTCCCTGCCCTTTCCGGCCTGCAAAGATTGCAGCATTACCTGTTTGCTCATAAGTTGCTCCATGATATTCAAAAGAAAAATCAATCAAATAGAAAACTCCCCGGATAGCAGGGACCGGGGATCTTTTTTGACAAACACACTCCCCCGGGAACGGCACTTCTAAAGGTAAATCCCGTGAATGTCAATACCAAAAGGCACATTAAGATCACCTTCAGAATGATTTCCCTGCTGCATGCCTTGACTATTTGCCGATGATTACGTTATGCTTCACAATATATTTAGGAAGGAAGCGCCATGGAAGTATTTATGCTGATGGCGGTAGCCATTACGGTATCGGCCACCCTGATGATCGGCAAGAAACGGGAGCCCTTGCATATCTCCTTTGCCGCCCTTTGTCTGACAGTCGCCTTTCACGAAGGGGGTGTTTTCTCCTGGCCGCTTTTTCATTCCCGTATTTCACTGATTGTGGAACTCCTTGGTCTATTGACGATCCCTCCGCTCGCAATAAGCTTCAGCCGTGATTTCTGCAAGGGACAGACACTATTGAGAAGGAGGGATATACGCACGACGGCGCTCTTGAGCACTGTCTTTGCCGTTTTCATTTTTATACCTGTCATTGAATGGGATTATATAAGAATGTCCGCATACATCTACGCGGATGTCTCTTTACTCGCCTGTTATCTGTCTCTTATCCACTATGCAAGAAATAAGGCGTCCGGAAACGAGAAAAAACGTCTCTTCTACCTGATTATCGCCGGCACCGCAGCAATCGTCACCGCCAGCATTCCTCCCCTTTTTTGCCTCATTGTCTCCGGCATGCTCTATTTTATCCTTATGATGATCATCCACCCGCACCTTACTGAACTGCACGATTTAATGACGCGCGCGCTGGTTATAGTGATCGTGACCCTTTTCACGACCCTCTTTTTCTACCTCGTAATCGGCTTCTTTGGAAAAGGACCCAATCTCTCCTTCACGCTTGTGTTTATGGTCTCTTTCCTTATAGTCATAGCGATCGGACCGTTTCAGGTCATACTGAAGCGGATGCTGACAAGTTTCTATCCTGATATCAAGGATGTTTTTACTTCGCCGTTCGATCTCGATGAAAAGCTCGAACGGGAGAAGGCCCTTCTTCTGGAGCAGATGGCGCCAGTTTTCGCCCACGAAATCCGCAACCCTCTCGGTTCCATAAAAGGAGCAGCCCAGTATCTCCTTACCGAGATTGAGCAGGTGGACCAGCGCCGGCTTCTGGAAGTAATCACCGAGGAGGCAAACCGTTTGAACCGGGTCGTTTCCCAATTTCTGGATTACGCCCGCCCCTATCAACTGGACATGCAACCCGGGTCAATCAACACCGTCATCGAAAAGACGATGACCCTGCTGGAGGCCGACCAAATCTCCGAACGCATCCATATTCAGATGGAGCTGCATCCTCATCTGCCGCTTGTTCCAATGGATCATGAGCAGATCCAGCAGGTTATCATGAATATCGCCCTGAACGCGATAGAGGCGATGCCGGAGAGCGGCACGCTTACCGTGCGGACAACGCTGATAAAGGGGGGGACGGGCGATGCGGTCGGCGTTTCAGTACGCGATACCGGTCAGGGGATGCCGCGAGACGTCATCCGGCAGATATTCACACCTTTCTTCACTACCAAAGAAAGGGGGACAGGTTTGGGGCTGGCCGTCTGCCGGCGCATCATATTGAATCACGGCGGGAAAATCCGTGTAAAATCAATAATGGGACGGGGAACAATCTTCTATATTCGTCTCGAAACCGCTCATTAACCGTGGACTGACCGTGAAAATAAAGGATGGGATAAACCGATATTGCACACATGCAGTCAGCGAAGGAGGAAAACTAATAAACCGTGATTAAGCCAGCAAAAATTCTCGTCGTGGATGACGAACTTAACATGCGACTTGTCCTCGCGGCAATGCTGAAGAAGGAGGGCTATGAGGTGTTCACTGCCGCCAACGGACAGGAGGCCCTCAATGTTTTAAAGAAGGAGCATGTTTCCGTTGTCGCAACCGATTTGAAGATGCCCGGTCTCGACGGCCTGGGACTCCTGCAGAAGATCATGCAGTATGACCATGCCATGCCGGTAATCATCCTTACCGCCTATGGCACCGTAGCCAGCGCCGTGGATGCCCTGAAAAAGGGCGCCTTTGACTATATTACAAAGCCGTTTGAACAGGATGAACTCAAAACGGTCATTTTGAAGGCGGTCAAAACGAGGCAGCTTGACGACGCCTGCCTGCCGTCACCGGCAGGAGACTTAGACCCATATCGTATCGTCGGCGCAAGCAGCCGCATGTCTGAAATACTCAGAATCGTCCAAAAGGTTTCCCCGACGGAAACCACCGTGCTGATAACCGGGGAAACCGGAACCGGCAAAGAGCTTATCGCCAGAGCAATTCACGCCAGCAGCTCCCGCCGGAAACAACCGTTTATAAAAATAAACTGTGCCGCAATCGCCCAAAACCTGGTCGAAAGCGAACTCTTCGGTTATGAGAAAGGGGCGTTCACCGGCGCCGTTACCACCAAGCCGGGCAGATTTGAACTGGCCCACAAGGGCACCCTTTTTCTGGATGAGGTTGGGGAAATACCGCGAGAGGTGCAGGCAAAGCTGTTGCAGGCCATCCAGGATCAGAGCTTCGAGCGGGTAGGCGGCCTGAAAACGATCTCCGTCGATGTGCGCTTGATAACGGCCACCAACAAAAATCTCCCCGAAGAGATAAAGGAAGGACGTTTCCGGGAGGATTTGTACTACCGCCTCAATGTGTTCCCCATTCATCTCCCTCCGCTCCGGGAACGAACGGACGATATCCTGCCTCTGGCAAAACACTTCCTCGAAAAATCGAACCTGAAGCTGGGGAAAAAGGTTCTGAAACTCACCCCTGAGGTTCGCGATTGCTTACTGGCGTATAGTTGGCCGGGAAACATCCGGGAAATGGAACACCTCATAGAACGGCTGGTATTGATGGCTGACGGGTCTGTTATCACAACTGACATAATCCCGCCGGACATCCTGAAAATCGATCCCGTACGGGGCTTGGAACCTTCCTCAACAGAAGAAGTCCCCCCTCGTGATGCCCTGAAGAGTCACATGGAGGAGATGGAAAAACAAATCGTTACCCGCTGCCTTGAGGAATGCGATGGGAATGTAACACGGGCGGCTCAAAAACTTGGTTTGAGCCGCAAGGGGTTGCAGCTCAAAATGATCAAGCACAACCTGAGAAGGGGCGGGATGGAATTGTGATGATTTGGATCAGCCCCAAAAAATAATGGCATTTTTTATTAAAAAGGTGATATCGTCCCCATCGGCTGTTTTAACTTGATTTTCCACGGAGGATGTATAGATGAACACCATTTTCAACAAAAAGACTTCATTTTTAATCGCAGTCCTGCTCATGCTGCTGCTTGGCCCCTATGGCGACCGTCAGGGTTCGGCGATCGACCAAAGCACTTATAAAAGCCTCAAGACCTTCAACGAAGTTTTGGAGATGGTCGAGAAGAACTATGTGGAACCGGTATCCGCCGATAAACTGCTCCAGGGGGCCATCAACGGGATGATCAAATCCCTCGATCCGCACAGCAGTTTTATGACAGAAGAAATGTTCAAGGAACTCGAAGTTGAGACGCGCGGCAGTTTCGGAGGAGTAGGCATTGAAATCACGCTGGTCAAGGACGTCTTAACGGTCGTTTCGCCGATAGAAGATACCCCGGCTTACAAAGCCGGCGTTAAGGCGGGTGATCAGATCATCAAAATCAACGGGGATTCGACGAAAGACATCACCATAATGGAGGCCGTCAAGAAGCTCCGGGGCACCAAGGGAACAAAGGTAACAATCACCATTATGCGCGAGGGGCTGACAAAGCCGAGCGATATCGAATTAACCAGAAACATCATTGTGGTTAAAAGCATAAAATCAAAAATTTATAATAAAAATATCGGCTACATAAGAATTGCTTCCTTTCAGGAACATACCGGCGACGACCTGCTTAAAACAATAAAGGAGCTAAAGGCGAAGACCAACCCTCTCTCCGGAATCGTCATTGATATGAGAAATAATCCGGGGGGGCTGCTCAACCAATCCATTGAGGTCTCGGACGCCTTTTTGAAAAAAGGAATCATCGTTTCGACCAGGGGCCGCTCAAAAAACATGGAGAGCAAGGCGATGGCCAAAGACAACGGGGATGAGCCGACCTGCCCAATCGTCATTATAGTGAACGAGGGAACGGCGAGCGCCTCGGAAATAGTCTCCGGCGCCCTGCAGGATAACAAACGGGCGGTTGTCCTGGGGACACAAACCTTCGGCAAGGGTTCCGTGCAGACGGTAATCCCCCTTGAAGGCGGATCCGCCCTGAAGCTGACAACGGCGAAATACTACACCCCCAGTGGCCGCTCAATCCAGGCGGAGGGGATTACCCCGGACATCGTGGTTAAGCAGACTGCAAAAACGGAAGAAAAAAACGGAGAAAAAGAACCAGCGGAAAATCACTCGTTCCGGGAAAAGGATTTAAAGGGGCACATAAAATCGCCAAATGAAAAAACCACCAAAAACGAGGAGGAGAAAAAGGGAGAGGACAATCTTGACAACGACAACCAGCTTAAAAGCGCTATCGATATCCTGAAGGGCTTGATCATTTTGACCGATAAAAAATAACGTGAAACGTTTCCCGTTTTTGGCCGTAATTATTGCGGCAGCGCTTATTGCCGCGGCCTTTCTTTTCCTTGAAAGGGTCATCATCCCGGAGAAGCCTGCCCCTCGGGATGACGGCAGGAGGGATTACACCGCCCCCAAAGAACATGCACCCCCGTTACCGACTGAAAAAAGGCAGTACAAGCAGGTTGCGATAATAATCGACGATATCGGTTTTGATCTCAAGGCATTAAGAAGGCTCGCCGAGATTCCGGCGCCGATAGCCTTTGCCGTCCTTCCCTCCACTCCCCATGCCTCAGAAGCGGCGGAATTTTTGCGTAAGGGAAAAAGGGAGATGCTCCTCCATCTGCCAATGGAACCTCTTTCCTATCCGAAACAATCTCCCGGGGCAGGCGCGCTCATGGCAGATATGGATGAAGCGCAAATCCTCCGTCAGCTTGGCGATGATTTAGCCGCCGTTCCCCATGCATCAGGGGTTAACAACCACATGGGTTCACGGTTTATGGAGGATCCCTCCCGGCTGAAAATGGTAATGGGGGAACTGAAAAAACGGGGTCTGTATTTCGTGGATAGCAGGACATCTCCCAATTCCCGGGGAAGGGAGGCGGCCTCTCAAATCGGCATCCCCTTCGCCGCCAGGGACATTTTTATTGACAATGAAAATGGCTACGAGGCCGCAATTCAAAGCCTGCGCAATGTAGTCACAAGGCAAAATAAAAACAATGGGAAGCCCCTGCTTTTGATCGGACACCCCCATGCCGATACGATCAGGGCGATCGAGGCTGTCCTGCCCCTGTGGGAAAAAGAGGGAATCGAAATTGTTGAGGTAAGTACTTGTCTGATAAATGCAAAATAAAACATGAAGGTGTTTTTGTTATGATAAGAATGTGGCACGCAACTTTATTAATGCTTTTGTTTATTCCCGGATGCGCCTTTTCCCCCGTACCGGCAAAAGGTGCATCAGCCCCGTCTGCCCCGGCAGTTTCAGCAGCGGGGGCAGGTTTTCACTATAGCCTCAGTGTACTCTACGCCCTAAGCGACAAGCCGGAGGAGGCCATCCGGGAGATTGAAGAGACGCTTCGTCTCGATCCCTCCGCCATTTGGCTGACAAAAGACCTCGCTTCCCTGTATATGGCAAAGGGGGATGCAGACAAGGCGATCGCGTTATGTCTGAAGGCGCTTGAAAACCATCCCGATGATGTCGATACCCGCATGCTGCTCGGCGGATTCTATACGAGCGGCGGAAAATATGAAGCAGCCGCGGGTGAATACAAAAGGGTGGTAGCGCTCAACCCCCAAAACACCCGTGCGCTTTTCTATCTTGGAACAAACCTGGCAGAAATCAAAAAATTTGCAGAGGCGGAAGCATCCTTCAGGGAACTTCTCAAGATGGAACCAGAAAACTTCATGGGTAATTTTTATCTGGCCAAGATCCTGGCGGAAATGAAACGTTATGAAGAGGCAGAAAGCGAATTCAAAAAAATCCTTGCCCTGCATCCGAACGCCGAATCGCTTATGATCGATTTGGCAATGCTTTACGAGCGGCAGGGAAAGCTCCCGCAGGCTACCGAGCTGTACAAAAAAATCGTTGCTGTTTCCCCCCATAATGTAAAGGTTCTTATCAAGTTAGGGCATACTTACCTTCGGCAGCAACTCTATGACGATGCCCAAAATGCCTTCACGGCCATCCTGAAGTTTGAGCCAGCCAACAGGGAGGCACGGACGGCCCTGGGCCTTCTTGCTCTTGAACAAGGGAGCCCTGAAAAGGCTATAGCAAAATTCCTTCCGCTGCTGCAGGAATCGCCGCCGGACAGCAGTCTTATCTACCTGCTTGGCGCCGCCTACGGAGAGGCCGGAGATTATGGAAAAGCAATCGAAACTCTGCAAAAAATTCCACCCTCTTCGGGACAATTTGCCGACACCCAAATTCGTATCGGCGCCATGCTGAAAAAACAGGGCAAAACAGAAGCGGCCATAGCCTCGCTGCAAAATGCAATCAGCCGCAAGAAAGATGCCCCCGATTTATACGCCTTTCTCGCCTCGCTGTACGGTGATGATCAAAAATATGCCGCGGCGGAGGCCGTTATCCGGGAGGGGTTGCAATCCAATCCTGACAGCATGGACCTCTACTTCAACCTGGGGGTTCTTTTCGAAAAGACAAACCGCTTCGCAGAAAGCGTAACGGCGATGAAAAAAGTGCTTGAGATTGACCCCGATCACCCGGAAGCGCTCAACTTCATCGGCTATATGTATGCGGACAGGGGATTAAATCTGGACGAGGCGGAACGTCTCATCCGCAAGGCCATCCTTTTAAAGCCGGGAAACGGCTATATGCTTGACTCGCTGGGATGGGTCCTTTTTCGAAAGAACAGGCTTGACGAGTCGATTCGCTATCTCAAGGAGGCCTCCGGGCTGCTGCCGGAAGATCCCACGATTCTTGAACACCTTGGGGACGTATATTTACAGAGCGGGGCGACCCGGGAAGCCGTGGAAACATTCAGAAAGGCCCTTCAGTTAAATCCCGGCAACGAAAAGCTGGAAAAGAAAGCGGCTGATCTGACGAATAAATAAACGCACCGTTGGTTTTTCCCAACATTTTTCATAAATGATGATGGCAGAACAAAAACATAAAAAAAAATCGCGGCTAAAACGGACCCTGATTCTGCTTATTATCACTGCGGTTGCCGTTTCCGGCTGCGCCAGCCGACAAATAGCGAATTATCCGGCGGTCTATGACTCTCCGGAGGCCGCTTTAAAAGCGGTAGCGACCGATATTGGCTCCGGCGCGATAACGGCAACGGCAAAAATAGAAATAATCGCCGAGGGGAAGCGCTACCCTCTGAAGGCCGCCCTGATGATTAAAAGGCCCGATTCTCTTCGCCTCGAATCCATACCGATGATAGGGCCGCCGGATTTCTTCATCTCTCTGGCTGCGGGCGAGATGAGAATATTTATGCCGTCCAGGGGTTCTTTCTACAAAGGCGCTGCTACACCCCATAATATATCGAAATTTCTTCATATTTACGTAAGTGCGACTGAACTTGTCTCGCTCCTGCTGGGCCTTCCTCCGGATAACGAAACAGGGGAACGGAAACTATCGGGCAGACAGGATGAAAACCTCTACCGGGTCGATCAACAAACGAAAGATTACGGCAAACTGTCCCTATGGATTGATCCGTCAACAAACAGAATAGTACGCAGGGCTTTGGCAAAAAATGGAGTCAAAATCTACGAGGCTGTTTTTGAAAAACACCTATGGGCGGGAGGATATTATTTGCCGCAACACGTTGCCATCACCGGGGAAACAACGTCGGCACTGAAAATAACATACACCGAAACGCAGAGTATCGACGCTGCTGACACATCATTCACACTGCCTGTTCCCGCGGGAATGACGCCGACCTTTCTCGATTAGCCGCTACGGACGCGACGGAGCGCGTCCCTCCATTTTGAGAGCTTTGAAAATCTCCCCACTCTTGTCATTCCCGCGTAGGCGGGCGTTTCACTTTATTTCGAGAAGTTTGGCCCTGGCTATTCTTGCCTGACTGGTATTGGGGAAATCCTTGGTAACCTGCTGCAAAAGAAGCCTGGCGCTATCCTTGTCTCCCAGCTTCAGGAACGAAAGCCCCTGCTTAAGAAGGGCATAGGATGTCTTGTTGCCTCCAGGAAAATTTTTTATTACCTTATCATACTCGACTATCGCCTTTTCATATTTTTTCTCGAAATAATAGCACTCTCCAATCCAGAATTGGACGTTGTCCGAGAATTCCGAGACTGGATACTGTTTAAGAAAGCTTCCAAAGGCCTCCCGGGCCTTTTCGTACTTTCCCTCTTTGAAAAGAGCGAATGCCTCCGCATACAGGGATGCCTTGTCAGTCCTAACAGGTTCAAGGGCTCCATTTTTTGAAACCGACTGTGCGGGTTGCGAGGGCTTGTCGGCATCAACACTGGAATTATGACTTTCTTCTTTTTTATCGATCCCCAGATAGTTTTCAATAAAGTTCATCTTGAATGTCAATGTATCCATTTTTTCACGAAGGGCTTTGTCTGCTTCCTGGCTTTTTACGGTTTTTGCGACCAGGGAGGAATTTTCCTTGCGGATATCCTCTTTTAAACTGTCAATCAGTCCTCGCAGTTGCTGAAGCCTTCCCCTGATGTCGGTTATTTCCGCGCGCAGCTCAGCTTGAGCAGCCCGTATGGGGGGGAAATCAGCATTTGTTTTCGTGATCTTTTCCTGAAGGCTCTGGATCTCCTCTTTAAGAGGCGCAAATTGGCGTTCCACGGAAACAATCTTTTCGTTCTCCGCTTGTATCTGATAATTAAACTCGCCGCGAAGCCGATTGAGATCATCGGTAGTGGCGCATCCAGCCACAAACAGGGCAAATAACAAAAAAAAGACCGGCTGATTTGCTCTCAAGAACTCTAACCTCCTTTTACCAGGATTGGGATAACAAGTACCACCGTCCCCATCGCCCTCCCCCGTTGAGGGGGAGGAATCACGATAGATAACCGATCAATGGCAAATGCTGGTTTCACCAAAGGCAAATCCTGCAATCCCAGCTCAAAAACAAGATCACAGGATTTGTCCGCGCGAGAAGCTGATCCAGGCTTCATGACGCAGTCGAAAAATTCGAACTCCGTTCGAATGTAAATTTACGGATTAACTATAAAATGCGCCCTTCTGTTTTTGGCCCACGCCTCTTCATTATTTCCCTTGTCCAGAGGATTTTCCTTCCCGTAGCTTATCGTCTTGATCCGGTCTTTGGCAATACCGAGGTCAACGAGGAACTTCGCGGCTTCATTGGCACGCTTTTCGCCCAAAACAAGGTTGTACTCGACGGTCCCCCGTTCATCACAATGGCCCTCGACAACAAGCTTGTAGCTGCTGTATTTCAGGTATGCCGGCGCAGCCTTCTTTAAAATTTCCTGGGCTTCCGGTCTAAGGTTATACTTGTCGTAATCGTAGTGAATATCGGCAATCTGCAGTTCGTTAAGGATTGCGGCCGCTTTTGCTTCAGCATCCCTTTTTGCTTTTTCAGCCGCCTCCCTTGCCGCCTTTTCCGCTGCTTCCCGCTCCCGCAATGCCTGCTCACGCAGGGCACGCTCTCTGGCGGCTGCGTCATCGGAAGTCGTCACAGGCGCCACTGTCGTCGCGGCCTGGGGAGCAGCTGTCTGCCCTTGAGAAACAACCGCACCATCCCTGATCGCCGCCTTCTTGGCGCAACCTGTTGTCAATGAAAGGGAAGAAACCAAAAGGACAAGCAACATTAACCCGAACCAAGCAAAATCCTTCTTCATCATAAATCTCCTTTCTGATGTCTAAGTTTATTTAGTGTAAGGTTTTGTTTTCGGACTGCTCATTACTTATAGATACATGGAATTAAAAAAGCAAGATGAAAAATTGGTTTATTTCAGGTGCGGCGACCAGGCGGCGCTTTGACAGCCATCCTTGTCCTCATGGAGTATTCTCACGTTTTTGCCGTCAGCATTCATTATTTCTATCCGGCTGCGGCCGTAACCACTGATGCTGTAGGCCAGATATCTGCCGTCAGGCGACCAGGCGGGGCTTTCATGATTCCACGGATCAAAAGTCAACTGCTGGGGGGCGCCGCCTGCGGTATCTATCACGAAAATCTGAAAACGTCCGCTTACGGAACCTTCGTACGCAATCTTGTTGCCTCGGGGCGACCAGGCAGGAGTGGTGTTGTAGTTGCCATTATGGGTCAGCAATTTCACGTTGCCCCCATCGGCATCCATAATATAGACTTGAGGAGAACCGTTGCGGTTGGAAACGAAAGCGATACTTTTTTCATCCGGCGAGCGCACGGGAGAGACGTCTATGGAAAAATCACGCGTAAGCCGCTGTAACAGGGCGTTTTTAACATTAATATCGTATATGTCCGGATTGCCTTCCCGACTGAGGGTGACCAGCAGCCTCTCCCCGTCTTTTGACCATGATCCGGGAATATTCACCCCCTTGTAAGAGGCGAGCTTTTTCGTTGACCCGCTTTCCAAATCCCGTACATAAATATCCGGATTGCCGTCCTTGTAAGAGGTGAACGCCAAAAACCGTCCGTCCGCCGACCAGCGGGGCGCAAGTGTCAGAACATTGTAACTTGTAATCCGGCGCAGGTCCGAACCGTCAAAGTTTATCGTATAGATCTCTTTTGCCGTACCATTTTTTTTGACAAAGGCTATGCGCGTGTTAAAATTGCCGATCTCCCCCGTCAGGACGGACAGCAGCTCGTCAACAAATCGCATCACCATCCTTTTTTTATCCTCCGGCTTGCCAAGATAGCGTTTCCCTAAAACAAGCTCACCCTTCACCACATCGAACAGGCGAAACTCCGCCGTCAACCCCCGGCTGTCCACCTGAAATCCTCCCTTCACAAGGTATTCGGCGCCAATCGTCGTCCAGTCGTCAAAGTGGATGCCCTCAGCGGTAATCCCTGCTTTTTGCTGATCTTCCAGAAAAGCTTTTTTGTCCAGGACCTGGAAATATCCGGTAATTTCCAGGCATCGGGACAGTTCGTCCGCAAACCAGACATCAAGATTGTCCGCCTTGGCAGGGAAACCAAGTGATTTAAAGTCGGAGACCGCAATCGGAAATTTGTGGAAAGAAGGTGAATCTATATCGATATAAACCTTCCCCCAAACTTCATCAGAAGCAGCGACAAAGAGAATAAACAGAATCAAAACGATATGTAATATTTTGCGCATTTTAAATTCCCTGTAAAAAATATTTTATTTAATTAATTCTGCAGAGTGAAACCGGATGCCAATAATTAAGCTGCTCCCGTTGATCCAGGCCGGCAAAGGCGGCAACGGGCTTGCCTTTTGAATTGCCTTCATGCCCGATTCGTCGAAATACCGGTTGCCGGATGATTTTTCAAACCTGACCTCCGTAACTGCGCCCGTACGGAGGATCGTTATGGAAATGACTGACTCCAATGCATCCTTGGGCATCATTCCCCCCGGCAGAGCCCACTGCCCCTTAATCCGGCTCCATATTTGCCGGTAATAAACATTGACCCGTGCATCTCCACCGGTATCGCCGCCTGAAGAGGCCGTAACACCGCCTCCCTCTCCAGACACGGCGCCCGTCTGTCCTGACGAACCGGTTCCGCTCTTCGCTTCACTTGCAGCCCGATTCGGGGAACTGGTCTGTTCGAGCTGCCTTTGCGTCCCCCCGCCGGCAGCGGCTTTTTTCTTGATGTTCGCTATCGCCTTTTCCAGGGCATGGTCATCCCGGCCGCGGTCCTCTATTCTCCCTATCGGAACAGCCGGTGCGGTTGCCTGGTTCCTTTTGACTGTTGTCTCGACCCTTCTTTCTGCCTTAAACTCTTTTTCAGCAGCAGGGACATTGCCGGGAGAGGAGGCATTCCCGCTTGATATGGACCCGCCGGGGGAATCGACCAGAGAAACATTATAAACGGGACCGAAGGTAATCTTCGCCGAAGGAAATGATGGGGACAAGGAAAGGAGGGCGAGAAGCGCCGCGTGAAGAAGCAAAGACAAGAACAGCGTGCCTTTTAAACCGCTTCCTGCATACCCGCTGTCGAATCCCCTGACCATCAGCGCCGCTCCTCGGGCGGCTCGGTTATCATGCCGAGTTTGTCAACGCCGGCCTTCCTCACCGCGGCCATTACCTCAACCACAAACCCGTACGGGACATCCCGGTCCGCCCGGAGGTAAACTTCCCGATCTATCCGCTGGGTAAAGATGCTTTCCAGTTTTACGCCCAGCTCGGAAAGTTTGAGATGTCTTCTGTTGATGAATATCTCTTTGGCCCCGTTTATGGTTAAGACAATCTTTTCCTCTGCAACATCGACACTTTTGGCCTTCACCCGCGGCAAATTTACATCGATCCCCGTCTGGAGCATCGGCGCCGTAACCATGAAGATTACCAAAAGCACGAGCATTACGTCCACCAGGGGGGTAACGTTTATTTCGGCCATCGGGCGATCGTAACCGTTATTTCTGCGTTTCAGATATCTCATGGCGCCTCACTTCTTTACATAGAAACGTTCAATAATATTAAGCAGCTCCGATGAAAAGCTGTCCATGTCCGCGGTCATGCCCTTCACCTTGTTAAGGTAGTAGTTATAGAAAATAACCGCGGGAATGGCCGCCGCCAGACCGGCCGCGGTTGCAATCAGCGCCTCCGATATCCCCGGCGCGACAACCGCGAGCGTCGCCGAGCCCCGCGCGCCGATGCTCTTGAAGGTATCCATGATGCCCCAGACCGTCCCGAACAGCCCGACAAAAGGGCTGGCGCTCCCCGTCGTCGCCAGAAATCCGAGCGCCGTTTCCAGCTTTGTCGTCTCCATGCCGCAGGCCCTGTTCAAAGACCGCTCGACATTGTCGATTGCCCCGATTTCCAAATTCGCCGCCAATGTATCCGCGGTTTCCCTGCCGACAGTGCTTCCGCGAGACGCCCTGGCAATCTTGACAAGTTCATTGTAACCGCTGTTGAATACACCGGCAAGGGTCGAATTTCGCAGTTTTTTTGCTTCGGGATAAATTTCCGACAGTTTTGTCCCCTTCATATAGATGTTCAAAAATAATTCGTTCTCCTTTTTTATTTTCCTTATAGTGAAGTATTTCATCAGAATAATGGCCCAGGAAATAACGGAAAACACAAAAAGCAGAAGCAGTACCAGTTGAACTATAAACCCGGCGTTAAGAACCATGTCAAAAAGACTGCCATGAAAATCACCGCCAAGATTCACCGTTGCTAATGATGTTTCTTTCACTGAAAATCTCCTTTATGTAAAAATCAGGCTGAAGCCTGACAGCCTGTCCTTCTAAAGCGATTCAGGGGTAAAGGCGACCACATCGTCTATGTGTCCCCTGCCGGCAAAAAGCATGGCGAGCCTATCCACTCCCAGGGCAATCCCCGCGGATGGGGGCATTTGCGGGAGGGACTCCAGGAAAAGCTCCGGCAGCGGATACACGCAAGAGCCTTTTTGTCCGCGTTCCCGGGAGGCTTCCTCGAACCGACGCCTCTGTTCCCCGGCATCGGTTAGCTCAGAAAAGGCATTGGCAATTTCCATCCCGTCAATATACAATTCAAAGCGCTCGGCAATACCCGGCTCCCCTTCTTTAAGGCGTGCCAAGGCGCTTAGTTCCCGCGGATAATCACAAAGAAAGACGGGCGCGTCAACCCCCAGGCGCGGCTCTACAGCAGCCGTCAATACCTCTTCGAAACAATCCTTTGCCAGCGCCTCGGAAACCGTCATCCCTGCATAACGCACAAATGCATCCCCTACCGTGATTCTCTCCCAGGGTCGATCCACAATCACCAGCTTACCCTGCCGAGAGGCAAACCCGGAGACGCCGAATTCGGACGCGATACTCGCAATCAACTCCTCGCAGTCACGCATGAGCGTCAGGTAATCGGCGTTCGTTCTGTACCACTCGAGAATTGTAAATTCCGGAAGATGACGTTCTCCGCGTTCCTTTTCCCGGAAACATTTGCAAATCTGATAGATTCTTTCATAACCTGCCGCCAGAAGTCTCTTCATGCACAATTCCGGAGAGGTCTGGAGAAACCAGCCGCCGGCGGCAACGGCGTCTATATGCGCCTCCGGGGCCGGCGCCGGGATAAGGATCGGCGTCTCAACTTCAAGAAAGTCCCTCTCCTGAAAAAACCGGCGGACAGCCTTAATCATTCTGGCGCGCAACCGCAGTTCGTCAAGTCTGGCAGCCAGTTTCCAGGAATGATCGATTGTCATCCCTTGACCCGGGTAATATACTCGCCGGTGCGGGTATCGATTCGGATCTTTTCGCCTTCTTCGATAAAGGGAGGAACCTGAAGCTGATATCCGGTCTGAACGGTAACCGGTTTGGTATTGCCCGACACGGAATCACCCCTGGCCCAGGGTTCGGCGCTGGTAACGATAACGTCTATGAAATTGGGAACGCTGATCCCCAATGGCTTATTCTCAAACAGCAGGATCTCGACCTCAATGTTATCGAGGAGAAAATTCTTTGCCTCGCCCACCTGATCCTCGGTGAGGAAAACCTGCTCGTAGCTCTCGTTATCCATAAAACAGTACTTGTCGCCCTCGTGATAGAGGTACTGCATCTTATTTTCCTGCAGATCAGCCGTCTCAAACATATCGACTGACCGAAAAGTGCGCTCAAACTGGTTTCCATTGACCATGTTTTTTAATTTACACCGGTAGAGCGCCTGCCCCTTGCCTGGTTTTACAAAATTGAATTCCGTCACGATATACGGGTCATTTTCTATCTTGATCCTCAATCCTTTTCTTAAATCACTGGCTGCGAACATGAATTTTCATTCTCCTTTATACGGAAATAGAATTTGTACAAACAATATCAGTTGTTTACATTCAATTGTTATTGTTGCGTAGGGGCAGGCCCCTGTGCCTGCCCTGTAATCATCAACGGTAATTTGGGCAACCACGGGGGGTTGCCCCTACGGGTTAACCGCCGGTAGATATTTTCATCCTTCGTTGTGACCTACGGGCAGTGGTGTTAGTACATTCCTTTTTTTTTGTCAAAACAATGTTTTGTTTCCTAACCCTTTTCGGGAAGAAGGGAAAAGGGCTGAAGCGGTATTTTTCCTCTTCCGCCCGGGCTGTCGATCACAAAACGAGGCAGGCAGAGTCCGGATATGTTGCGCCAGAGTTTCTCCATAAGCTCCATGCCGACCCAAATGTCCGTCCGGAAATGATCGGTCCCGCGGACGGGATCGCCCTGAAACAGATAGTAGGGGCGAACCGCTATCCGTTCGAGGGAGTACAGCAGGTCTTTCATCGTCTCGTAGTCGTCGTTTACCCCTTTCAGCAGAACCGACTGATTGCTGACGGGAATCCCCGCTTCGAGCAGCAGTTGACAGGCCTGGGCCGATTCCGGCGTGATCTCGCGGCTGTGATTGAACTGCGTATTGAGCCAAAGCGGCCTGTGCTTCCGCAGCATTGCGCATAATTTCCCGGTAATCCGCATCGGCAAGGTGACCGGCGCCCTGCTCCCGATGCGGAGCACCTCCACATTGGGCAACGATTTCAACGAGCCCAGAAACCAGTCAAGAGTCTCCTCGGGAATCATCAGGGGATCACCGCCGGAGATAATTACCTCCCGCAGCTCCGGGGTGCGTCTGACATAATCGATCATCGCCTGGAGCCGATCCTTCGCGGAAGGGGCCACTTTTTTCCAGAGCCGTTTGCGATTGCAATGTCGGCAGTAAACAGCGCAGGTATTGGTGACTATCGCCAGACACCGGTCGGGATAGCGGTGAATCAAACCCGGAACGGGCATGTCTCTTTCCTCGCTCAGGGGATCCTCCACCCCTCCCAGTGAAAAATTTATTTCCCGGGGATCGGGGAAGCACTGCCTTCGCAAGGGGTCATCTTCATCAGCGGGATTAAAAAGGGAAAGGTAATAGGGGGTGATCGCGACCGGGTAGGCCTGCAGCACCCTCCGCCACGAAGAAAGCGCCGTCACCGGCACTCTCAATAGACCGGCAAGACCGCTTAACGAACGCACCCGGTTGCGGAATTGCCACCGCCAGTCGTTCCATTCGTGAGCGGGAACGGATTTTTTATCGATTGCGCCGGCAATCCCAACCCTGTTTGCCACTAAACACCCTCTTCCCGAACCCCGCCATCCTCAGTCGCTTTGGCGCCTTTGTAGATATACCGCTCAAGCAGGCGGTGATAGGGCGTCCAAGCGGACTCCTGATCGCCGGGCTGGCGGATATACTCCTGAAAGGCGTTCACCTTGGCATCCATGTCATCCATAAAATGAACGATGAGGGCCTCCAGCGTTTTCGGGCGCTTGGGCGAACCAAATCCAAGTTCGCCGTGATGACTGAGGATAATATGGCGCAGCTCCATCGCCGTCTGCTTCGGAAAGTCCGGGATCGCGGCGATCCGCTCGTCGATCATCTCCAACCCCATGACGATATGACCGATCAGCCGGCCGGGATCGCTGTACTCAACGACACGCTCGTAGGATAGTTCATATATCTTACCGATATCATGCAGTATTCCACCAGTGATCAGCAGGTCTTCGTTGAGATTTTCGTAATGCTCCGCCGCCTTTTTCAAGAGACCAACCACCGAAAGCGTATGTTCAATCAGGCCGCCGATGTAGATATGATGAAAGCCCTTAGCCGCCGGCGCCCTCTGAAAAAGCGCCGCTATCTTCTCGTCGTGGAAAAAAGAGCGCAGCAGCGCCGTTAGACAGGGGGTCTTCACCTGCTCGCAGTACCCCAACAGTTCCGTAAACATCTCCGCGCGATCCCGTTTGGCGGCCGGCAGGAAAAGGGCGATATCCACTTCGCTGTCGCTTACCTTCTGCAATCCGCTTACGGATACCTGCACCGCGTTCTTGAAACTGAGCGCCCGCCCCTGAACGCGCAGAACATCGCCCTTCTTGAAAACCTTGTCCCAGGCAAGCGCATTGTCCCAGATTTTTGCGTCCACTTCGCCGGTCCGATCCTGAAGACGCAAATTCAGATAGGGAGAGCCCTTCTGGGAATACGCGAGCGTTTTTTCCGCCGCGATAAAAAGATCGTCAATCCGGTCGCCGGTATTGATATCCTTTACATATATTGCCTTTGCCGCCAAATTTACACCTATCCCTTCCTTTATGACTTCTTTATATTTCCGTTCTTTCTCTTAAAATTCGCTTGTCTCCGGCGCGCATGGTCAGTTTGGTTGAATCGAAATACTCCATAAGCGGGATAATGAATTTGCGCGAAAGGCCGGTCAGCTCACGAACGCTCGCCGGGGTGGCCTCACCGTCTTTAATGAGCATCTTTTTATAATCCTCGCGGAGTTTTGCCAATACGTCCCGATGAAAATTGAGATCTTCGCTGATTCGGGCGATTTCCCCCTCCCGGAGCATGAGCAGCTCCAAGCTTGCCACCTCTTTTTTACGGTCGGGAAACAGCGCCGCTATCTCCCGCGCTGTCGGCGGAGTCAGGCCGCCCTCCCGGTAGGCCCTGGAGAGGCTCTCCCGGAGCGACCCCATATCCACATCGAGCCGCACCTCGTGATCCTTCAGGCGGATCATTTCCCTTTCGACAACAATTTTCCCTTTTTTCTCAAGATCATGCAGGGCGATCAAAAAAATCTTCGGCCCGGCAGTAACGCCGATGCCCTGGGTTGTTCTCAGCTCCTCGCGGGCGAGGGCTTCCCGGAGGGGATACTGCTTATGGTATTCAGCGATTTTATTGACTATCCACTCCTTGAGATTATCGTAAACAACGGAAGATAAAACACGCATCTCCTCACGATCGACCAAAACAGCCTTCCTGTCTGAAAACATCCCTTCCAGAATTTTGGCGAGCCGTTTGGCGGCGATGCCGGTACGCACCAAGAGCGTTCCAATGGCAATTCCTTCGATCCCCGCCCTTCTGGTGATAACTTCTATCTTCCTGATCACATCGTCATCGGCAAGTGTCTCGAAATCACTGATTATTTCCGGATCTGATTTTTTGTGCTTGGCAGGGAGCGGATCGACGATCACACCGCCGCCGATAGTCGTTACCGGAGAATAGCTGCGCACGACAAATCTGTCTCCCGCAACGGCTGCCAGCGGTTTCTCCAGGACGAACTGCGCGTATCCGTCCTCTCCCGGTTCCAGTCCGTCACGATCGTAAAGAACAAACCTCGCCATGATCTCGCTTGTTCCCACGTGCACGCGAACAACCGTCCGATTCATTATTTTTTTGCCGGCGCTCTGCAAATGGCTGTAAACACAATCGATCCTCTGCGAGGGCTGCAGCGCCCCGGGGGTGGCAAGAATGCATCCCCGCTCGATATCCTCCCTGTCGGCGCCCTGCAGGTTAACGGCCGTTCTCTGCCCAACCTCGGCCGTTTTTACCGCCTCGTTATGGACCTGAATGCCGCGCACCTTCGCACGAAAATCGACCGGGAAAAATTCCACATCGTCGCCGACGGTCACACTGCCGGAGATAAGCGTCCCGGTGATGACGGTGCCAAACCCCTTCATCGTAAAAACCCTGTCCACAGGCAGGCGCAATATGCCGATATCCTGCGTCTCCTGGATTTCTTCGATACTCCTCTCGATCGCGTTAAGCAATTCCGGGATGCCTTCACCGGTAAAGGCGGAAACGGGAACGACCGGCATTCCTTCGAGAAACGTGCCCTTCAGGAAGGCGCGGATATCCTCCTGCACCAGTTCCAGCCAATCCCTGTCAACCATGTCGATCTTGGTGACAACAACAACCCCCTTGCGGATGCCGAGGAGCGAACATATCTGCATGTGCTCGCGGGTCTGCGGCATGACGCCTTCATCGGCGGCAATGACCATCGCCACCAGATCGATGCCGGCGGCGCCCGCAACCATGTTCTTCACGAATCGCTCATGACCGGGAACATCAACTATTCCGACTATTTGCCCGCCGGGAAGGCTCAGCGAAGCAAAACCCAGTTCAATGGTGATCCCGCGTTCCTTCTCTTCTTTCAGACGATCGGTGTCGACGCCGGTCAGCCTTTTGATCAGCGCCGTTTTGCCATGATCGACATGGCCGGCTGTTCCCATTACGATGTGTTTCATGCGTCGGAACCTAACAGACTATTCGGCTTTTCTCAAGAAAAAAGGAACGGCAGAAACTTAAAATATTTGTTTTTTATGCCGGAATGATGTATTTAACCCTGAATCCAATACAATTATGTCGTGATTATGGTTATGTAACATTACAAAAAGGCGCAAAAACAACTCAGGATATATGACATGTTCCGTAGAAATATCGAATCATTCCTGCTTGAATGGAAAGACAAAAAGGGCAGAAAGCCTCTTGTCATCAGAGGCGCCCGTCAGGTCGGCAAGACATCCGCTGTTCATCAGTTCGGTGGCACGGCGTTTGAGACTTATCTCTATATCAACCTGGAACTCGCCGAGCATGCCGCGCTGTTTGCCCGCATGCAGACCATCCGGGAGCTCCTGCAGCTCATTCAACTGAAATTCAATAAAAAGATCACGCCCGGCTCCACGCTTATTTTCATTGATGAGGTGCAAAGTTCGGACATCGCCATGAATCAGCTTCGCTACTTCCATGAGGAACTGCCTGACCTTCACGTAGTTGCGGCCGGCTCTTTGCTCGAAGTCAAAATGAAGTCGGAAGGCTTTTCCTTCCCGGTCGGCCGGGTGGAATATTGCTACCTTCATCCGGCAACATTCGATGAATTTCTTGCCGCTCAGGGTGAAACGGAAGCGCTGAATTACCTCTCCTCAGTCAAACAGGACACGACTATTCCGGAAGAGATACACGCGATGATGCTGAAGAAGTTTCATTCCTATCTGCTTGTCGGAGGCATGCCGGAGGCCGTGGCGCGGTATGCCGAAACCCAGTCATTTATCGATGTCGATCCCGTTTATGAGTCGATCCTCACGGGGCTGCGGGATGACGTATTCAAGTATGCAACCGCCGCGAAGACAAAATATCTCCAGCACATTATCGAGCATGCCTCAAAATATGTCGGCCTTCAGATTAAATATGAAAGATTCGGGGAATCGAATTTCCGCAGCCGGGAGATGAGCGAAGCCTTTGATGTGCTGGAAAAGGCCATGCTCGTCAGCCGCGTATTTGCATCAGCGTCAAAGCGGATGCCTCTGATGAGCAACCTCAAAAAATCCCCCAAACTTCTGCACCTCGATGCCGGTCTGGTCAATTACCAGATCGGCATGCGGTCCGAAATTGCCATGATGAATGATATCAATGCCGTATATCATGGACAGATTGGCGAACAGATCGTCGGGCAGACATTTCTCGCAATGAACACCACCCAAAATCCGAACATGCATTACTGGTATCGTGAACAAAAAGGCGCGATTTCCGAAGTGGATTACCTGATGGTCATCAACCAAAGGCTTGTCCCTGTAGAGGTAAAATCCGGCAAAACAGGAGCTTTGCGATCACTGCATATTTTCATGGATGAAAGCGAAACCAATTTTGCATTGAGGATATACTCCGGAAGCATGAAAACTGAAAGGATTGCAACCCCCAACCAGAAAAAGTTCACGCTCTTTTCGGTGCCCTTCTATATGCTTTTCAGAATCCGCGAGCTTTTGTAAACGCCGGCGCCCCGGGCCGCCGCAACCCGGAGTTTCATTCCGATAAAACAGGTTGGACTTGGCAGAAACGTACGATTCTAACCAGCCTTAATAAGACCGAGGCAATCAGGCGACACAACACTGATTTTCAGATGAATTACAGCAGCTTTGCTTAGTATAAAAATGGTATTATGCCCTCAGAATAACCGGAAACAGGAATAAAATATGCGATGGCTGCAGTTGCGGCGTTTTGCCGTAAAGCAGAAAAATGCAGCATCAGATATGTATTGACAAAAAAATATTTTAAGCTTAGCAATTACGCACGGTTCCAATAAGCATTAGTCAGCCGGAGAAAGGACATGTTAATCGATCTTTAATATATGGTACAGGGGAAGCAAACATGGAAAAGCAAATATTACGAAAAGTTAAAGAGGCGGTACGAGCAATTGAACCGGATGCGGAAATATACCTGTACGGTTCCCGGTCCCGACAGGATGCGAGGAGCGATTCGGACTGGGATTTCCTTGTCCTGGTTGATGGCCTGGTTGACACTTCCCGGACTGATCGCATCAGACACGCTATCTATGAAATCGAATGGGAAACCGGCGAGATTCTGAGTTCCCTTGTTCGAAACCGCGAGGATTGGCACAGTCCCAGATATCAATTCATTCCTCTGCGCCTCAATATCGAGCGCGAGGGATTGCTGATATGAGCGATTCTTCGCAAGAGCTTGTGCAATATCGCCTTGACAGGGCGGACGAGACATTGGAAGAGGCCCATCTTCTTGCTCGAAAATATCACCGTAATGCCGCGGTAAATCGTCTTTATTACGCATGTTTTTACGCAGTCTTGGCACTGCTCGCCAAAAACGGCCTATCATCTTCGAAACATTCGGGAATAAGAGCATTATTCAATGTTCATTTCGTCAAAACGGGTAAATTGCCGAAGGAGCTGGCCCGGACATATAATGACCTTTTTGAACGCCGCCAAGAGGGAGATTATGACGATTATGTTGTTTTCAATGCCGATGATGTTCACACATGGCTTGAGGCAGCGGAGTCATTTATCAAGGTCATAAAGGGACTGATACAGAAAGATGCATAGAAATTTAAACTGACCAATAAGGAAGAAACGCCTTGTCCGGAAAGCTCTCCTACGAACGTTACGCCTGGTTTCACGGCATGGTCGCCTCTGGCGCGTTTCCCAACTCGGCAGGGCTGGCCGCCCATTTCGGCATTTCCCGCAAACAGGCGCAGCGCGATATTGAATTCATGCGGGATCGCCTGAGCGCGCCGCTTCTGTACAACGCCGGCCGCCGGGGATACGGATACGAGGATGGCAGTTACCAACTGCCGCCCGTCTGGCTGAAAGAGGAAGAGCTTCAGGCGCTCAGCCTCGCCCTGCGGCTCTCCGCCGCTATCCCCGACCGCAACATCAAGAAGTCCCTGCACGAACTTATCGACCATTTTTTGTCTCTGCGCTCCGGCGCCGCGCCGGCCTTCGAGAAGCTGGAGGAAAAGGTCTCGGTGAAAAACGTGGCATTCTACCGTGTTCCGGAGGCGATCTTTCACGCCATCGCCGCCGCTCTGTTCGGAGAGGATGTTCTGAAAATCAGCTATCATTCCCCCTACAAAAACGAGACGACCGAAAGGATCATCCGGCCGCTGCACCTTTTGTGCTACATGGGAAACTGGCACCTGATCGCCTTTTGCAGTCTGCGAAAGCAGATACGGGATTTCGCCGTTTCCCGCATTCTTGCGGTTCACCCCTCTGCCGAGACGCTGTCGCTTCCCCCGGACCTGCCGCCGATAAAAGAGTACCTCCGCCGTAATTTCGGGGTGATGGCAGGAGGAAACCCGACATTCGTGGCGCTGCGTTTTTCCCCGGCGGTCTCGCCGCTTATCGCCGAACAGGAGTGGTTCGAGGCACAGGAGGTGTCCGTAGGCCAGGACGGCAGCCTGAACCTGCGTTTCCCCGTCTCCGGATTTGCCGAAGTCATACGGGAAATCCTGAAATACGGCGGCGATGTCGAGGTTGTCGAGCCCGTAGAACTGCGAGATGCGATCAAGGAAGAAATCCGCCGGATGGGAAAACTGTACCGGTAAAAAATAAATCGAAAAAAATAATTTGGTAGGACATCATTTGTCCTACCAGATATGTTATACGAGAAATCATAGGGGGAAATTATGGGGTCCTCTTCTCATCGCCAACGCGTATTTTTCGATCTGGAGGCTGCCGTTCAGTAATAATGACGTAGAAAACATCGATATCCAATTACCCGCAAGCATGCAGGAGGATGATGTAAAATGAGTAAATCGAAAAAACTCCCTGACAATGAAATAACAGTTTACCAGACACCCGGCGGCAATATCAATATCGAGGTACTCTATGCCAACGAGAACGTCTGGTTATCACAAAAGCGGATGGCGGAGCTCTTTGATTGCACCCCGGACAACATATCGCTTCACTTGAAAAACATATACAGGGAAGAAGAGCTGACTGAGGCGGCAACTGCCGAGGAATTCTCGGTAGTTCAAAAAGAGGGGGGCCGCGCAGTTACCCGGAGCATCACCTGCTATTCCCTTGAGGCCATTATCGCCGTTGGTTATCGCGTCAATTCCGAACGAGGCACCCAGTTCCGCCAGTGGGCCACAGCTATTCTCAAACAGTACATTCACAAAGGGTTCGCAATCGATAGCGACCGTTTTAAATATGGCTCCCGCTTCAGCGCGCGTTTTTTTGATGATTTGCTCGAAGAGATTCGTGACATTCGCTCCAGCGAACGGATGGCCTATCAGAAGATCACCGATATCTACGCAACATCAATTGATTATTCGCCCAAAGTGGAGGACACCAAAAAGTTTTTTGCTACCGTGCAGGACAAACTGCATTTTGCCATTACCGGCCATACCGCAGCGGAAATCGTTGTCCAAAGGGCCGACCGTGAAAAACCACACATGGGGTTAACTTCATGGCGTAAAGGCCCGGCCGGTAAAATATTGCCAGGCGATATCGTCACCGCCAAAAACTACCTGGGAAAAGAAGAACTGGATCATCTGAACCGCATAGTGACCATGTTCCTGGATTTTGCGGAACTTCAGGCGGTACGGAATAAACCCATGTTCATGAAGGACTGGACAGAAAAGCTCAATGCATTCCTGAAATTCTCCGAGTATGAGATCCTTCACGACGAGGGAAAAGTAAGCCATGACGTTGCCCAGAGTCTTGCCCTCTAGGAGTATTCTGTCTTCAGGCAAAAACAAGACCAGCTCTATGAGTCCGATTTTGACAAGATAATAAAAAAGCTGGAGAGGCCATAGAAAAAGAGGCGAGGCCAAAAAAGAAAATAAAAAAAATCTGGTCGGACATCATTTGTCCTACCAGAGATGTGATACGAGAAATCAGGGGAATAATTATGGAAACAAAACTTGCAGTTTTCGAAGGCAAGGCAGTAAGAAAAATCATCCATAATAATGAATGGTGGTTTTCGGTTGTTGATGTATGCGCCGAACTGACGGGGAGCGCCGATTCCGGCGCTTACTGGAGAAAATTGAAGCAAAGGCTCAAGGCAGAGGGCAGCGAATTTGTGACATTTTGTCACGGGTTGAAATTGATGGCGCCGGATGGAAAACAGCGGGAAACGGATTGCGCCAACACGGAAGGCCTGTTCCGCATCATTCAATCTATTCACTCTCCCAAAGCCGAACCCTTTAAACGCTGGATGGCAAAAGTCGGCTTTGAACGCATTCAGGAAATCGAAGACCCGGAACCGGCCACAAAACGGACAAAAGCGCTTTATCGGGCCAAGGGATATTCCGAAGACTGGATCGAAAAACGGGTGCGCGGAATTGCCATCCGGAGCGAACTGACCGATGAATGGAAAAAACGGCAAGTTGGGCAGGAGCGAGAACATGACATTCTAACTGCGGAAATTTCCAAGGCCACCTTCGGCGTTACACCGTCTGAGTATAAAGATTTGAAGGGGCTGAAACGCGAAAATCTGCGGGATCACATGAACGACCTGGAGCTGATATTTTCGATGCTTGGTGAGGCCGCGACAACGGAGATCACTAAAACACAAGACGCCCAGGGTTTTGCCGAAAACCGCACCGCCGCCAGAAAAGGCGGCAGGATTGCAGGAGACGCCCGCGAAGATCTTGAAAAAGAAACAAAAAAAATGGTGGTCTCAAAAGAAAACTACCTGGATGCGCCGGAAAAGATAAAACGTCTGGAGAAAAAATGACTGAACGTTTCTACGCACATAGTGCAAATACGGAAGGGATAAAGCACCCATTGGCAACTCACCTGTCAGAAGTTTCTAAAAAAGCCAAATATTTTTGTGGTGACGTACCTTGGATTGACGAGGCAGTACTTGCCGGACAGTTGCATGATATAGGGAAATATGCAGATCTTTTCCAAGCGCGCTTGCGTGGCGAGGTAAGCGGCTTAGATCACTGGTCATTAGGAGCATGGGTTGCACTTGAATACCATGCCGTTGGAGCAGCTTTGGCTATTCACGGACACCATGTAGGATTACAACAAGGGGGAAAAGACGCACTCAGGGCTATAAATCCGGAAACACTGGCCAAGTGCCACCCCCTCAAACTGAAACTCAGCGACACAGATGTCAATCGTCTTAAGGCCAGATTTTCAGAAGACCTTCTTGTGGTGAATAAACCTTTGAATCTGGTTATTAAGCCGCAGGAGGGTTTTCAGAATCCTATTGCCGCCATGCTGGATGTCAGGATGCTCTTCTCATGCCTGACGGATGCCGACTTTCTGGATACGGAGGCACACTTCGAAGGAGATACGCAGGGCAAGAGGTATCGCTCTCCAGGACCAGAACTGAAGGCAAAAGAGAGTATTGATGTTCTGGAACGGTTCATGGATGCCAAAGTCCGCTACGCCAGCGAAGCGGACAAGAACGTGCTGGATGCCAGAAACGCTCTTTGGGAGACGGCCAACTCCTCCGCATCTGCCGCGCCTGGACTCTTTACGTTGACCGCGCCAACCGGCAGCGGCAAGACTTTGGCCATGCTCAAATTCGCTTTGGAGCACGCGGTTCGCAACAATCAGAAGCGGATTATTCTTGTTGTTCCGTATTTGTCGATCATCGAACAGACAGCAACCATTTACCGGGCCGTGTTTCAATCGTTTCCGGAACACTACGTGCTTGAGCATCATAGCCTTGCCGGCCTGGGCAGTGAAGAGGCGAAAGATGACGCGGAGTTTACCGCCGAACGCGCTCGTCGGCTTCTCTCAGAGAATTGGGATGCTCCGATTATCGTCACCACCAACGTGCAACTACTCGAATCGCTTTTTTCCAATCGACCGTCAGCTTGCCGTAAACTCCATAATCTTATGGAATCGGTCATCATGTTTGATGAGGCGCAGACATTGCCACAATCACTGACCGTGCCGACTCTTGCAGCTTTGTCGCATCTGTCCAACGCATACCGGACCACAGTTCTTTTCGCGACGGCAACCCAACCGGCATTCGATGCCCTGGATAGTACGGTGAGTTCACACGTTCCTACAGGATGGCGGCCAACAGAAGTGGCGCCAGAGCATCCTCGCCTCTACGGCATACTTCGGCGGTATGATGTCCATTGGCCGAATCAAGGTGAAGTTACGGAATGGTCAGCAATGGCGGATGAACTTCGGCGTGAAAAACAAGTGCTTTGCGTTGTAAACCTCAAGAGCCATGCGGCGGCGATCCTCAAAGAGATGAAGGACGATGTGGCCATCCTTCATCTCTCCACCAACCTCTGTGCATACCATCGCCGGGCGGTTCTGGACGATGTGCGCACCAGATTGAAGCACGGAAAGCCTTGTCGCTTGATTTCCACCCAATGCGTCGAGGCCGGTGTTGATGTTGATTTTCCCGTTGTCTATCGTGCCCTTGCGCCGCTGGATGCCATTGCCCAGGCCGCCGGGCGCTGTAACCGGGAGGGGCGCCTCAAGGATGAAGAAGGCAAGCGAATACTAGGGGCGGTGCGGGTATTCGAGCCAGCCGTCACAGGCACCTACCGGAAGCGCTATCCGACACGGGCCTATTTCCAAGCAACAGAGGTTACCCGAACGATGCTGATCCTGGCTGGCGAGGCGGGCCTTGATCTTAACGATCCAGCGGTGTTCCGCGACTACTATCACCGGCTGTATGACCTGAGTAAGCCAGAAGCCCAAAGCAAAGAACTTACGGATGCAGTGACTGCTGTTGATTTCGTTCGCGTTGCAGAGGAATACCGGTTGATTGATCAGTCAGCCATCCAGGTGCTGGTTCCCTACGAACAGAATATTGATCAGTTCATTGACTTGGATCGTCTTCAGGACGAGGAAGGGATAAACGCCCAATGGATACGGCGAGCCCAGGGGCTGGCAGTCAGCGTCTTCCGGCCAAAACAAGACCACCCTGCATGGGAGGTGCTGATTCCGGCAAAACTACGTTATGGCAAGGGGACCTCAGACGAATGGTATATTCTGGAAGATCGCGACCGTGTTTTTTATGATGAGGTTTCGGGCCTACGCTTACCGCAATCGCAACAGATTCTAATTGCTTGAAGAAAGGAGGAAAAATGTGACTAAGAGAACCCATACCCTGGAAGTTTGGGGCGACCTGGCCTGCTTCACCCGCCCGGAAATGAAGGTGGAGCGGTTCAGCTACCCGGTCATCACGCCGTCCGCCGCACGGGGAATCTTCGATGCCATTTACTGGGAAGGAATACGCGACGATCATGGCATGCGTCCGTATTTCCACTGGCAGATAGAGCGAATCGAAGTCCTTGAGATGCCCCGTTACATCGCTCTACGGCGAAATGAGGTCAAGGACAAAGTTCCATCAGACAGGACCATCAAGGCTTGGATGGAGGGGCGCGAACAGCCGGAGCCACTATGGGCGGACGGCGGCAAGGATGAGTTGGGTACCGATCAGAAGGGACGCACCCAACGGCAAACCATGGCGCTGAAAAATGTCCGCTACCGTCTGACCGCTCGCATCATCCCCAAACCAAAATTTTCCACACCGGAGCAGACCAACAAGTTCGACAGCATATTCGAGCGGCGGGCGAAGCAAGGAAAATGTTTTCAGCAACCCTTTTTGGGTTGCAGCGAATTCCCGGCCTTCTTCGAATACGTTCAGCCCGGTGAGTCCTCGTCGCAGCAGGCGATTCTTCTTGATCAGCACATTGGATGGATGCTCTACGATGTCTTTGATTTGCGTTACGACGTTGTTCTGAACGATGAGCCATTCATTTCCCTTTTCGACGCCACGGTGAAGGGGGGCATTCTAGATGTTCCGTCCTTTGAGAGCGAAAAAGTGCGGAAACCGGAAAGGGGGAGAATCTGATGCTTCAAGAACTTATTCGGTACGCTCAGACGAACCCCGACCTCGACCCAGAACCTGGCTTCACTACTCGGACGGTAAGATGGCTGGCGGAACTTTCCCTGGACGGCCAGCTTGTCAATGTATTGCCTTTGGGCGATGATAAGGGTGAACAAACATCAAAATGCCCTGCCATGCACAATATGAATGCCGGCGGCCGCGCCCATTTCCTCGTGGAAACCTTGCAGACGATAACCCTTCTGTGCAAACCCAACGAAGATCCGAAAAAGCTTGCAGGATCTCGAGAGAAGCAGACCTACTTCAAGGAAATGGTTCGGCAGGCATCGGTGGCCGTTATGGCGCTTCAGCCCCTTGCACGATTTCTCGATGATGCTGAACAGGTGGAAGCGTTACATTCACGTCTGTCAGTGGAAAAGGCCAAACCGACCGATTGGCTTCGCTGGCGTATTACCGCTACGGATCCTTTACAGCAAACGGAGCTACTGGACTGGTGGCGCAGATGGCGTGAGTCAGACCTAGTAAAAGAGAAGCCCGAAGAAAAACCGAATAGTGGCAAAATGGCAAAGAAAGACTTACATGATGCGGTTTCTGCCAGAATGGTTTGCTTCCTGACCGGTGAGGCGCTGGACCCGCTTTCCACACACCCGAAAATTACCGGACTTTCCGGCGTCGGTGGTCTGGGAACGGGAGATGTCATGGTTGGCTTCGACAAGGCGGCATTTTGCTCATTCGGGCTGGAGCAGTCGAGCAATGCCGCCATGGGGGAGAAGCCGGCCAGCATGTATATTGATGCACTCAATTATCTTATCAAAGACAAGGCCCACGCCAGAAAAATGGCTAACGCCCTTGTCGTTCACTGGTTCAAGGAGGCAGTTAAGCCGGAAGACGATCCGTTGGCTTTTCTATTTGAGCCTCCTGAACAGATTGAGGCGGCGGCTCAGAACACGGCTAAAAAAATCCTCGACTCCCTGCGTTCCGGAAAGCGACCGATCCCGGCCAATAACCATTACTTTGCCATGACCATATCGGGCGCAGCCGGACGGATTATGGTGCGTGACTGGATGGAGGGGAGTTTTGAGGAACTGGTTGCCAAAATCGAACAATGGTTTTCCGACTTGGAGATTGTTGGACAGAAGGATGGGATGCTCTCCCGTGATCCGAAATTCAATGACGTATCTATCTCTATGGTTCGTTATGACAACAAAAAATCATATTCCGAAAACTTGAAGCAAGTGCCGGCGCCAACGGCAACGACCCTTTGGCGTGTCGCCCTGGCCGGGTTGCCGATTCCTCAGCCGTTCATCGCCAAGGCACTGGCCCGTTTCCGCACTGACCTTATTGATGACAAACCGTTCAACCATGCCCGTATGGGTTTAATCAAAGCATACTTCATTCGCAAAGGAGGAAATCACGGTATGAGTGCCTATCTGAACAAAGAACACCCTGAACCCGCGTACCACTGTGGGCGTCTTCTGGCAATGCTGGCGAGCCTGCAACGGGCGGCGCTGGGGGATGTCGGCGCCGGTGTCGTGCAACGCTACTATGTCGCTGCCAGCCAGACCCCGGGCCTTACCCTCGGGAGACTCTTCGGCAACGCCAAGAACCACCTGAACAAACTGGATGGAGGCCTTGCCTTCTGGTATGAGGACCAGATTGCCGAAATTATGAGCCGCATTCAGGATCGTATCCCGACAACCCTCAACCTCGAACGGCAAAGCCTTTTCGCCCTTGGCTATTACCAACAGATTGCTGCCAATCGGGCGGGGAAGAATAACAATACTAACGAATCCAGCAAAGGAGACCAACAATGAACATTCAGAACCGCTACGAATTTCTTTATCTGTTCGACTGTGAAAACGGCAACCCCAACGGCGACCCCGACGCTGGTAACAGCCCGCGAATCGACCCGGAGGACATGCACGGCCTTGTCTCTGACGTAGCACTCAAGCGGCGGGTTAGGAACTTCATTCAGGAAAAATTCGGCGCCGATATTAAAGATGCAAAATCCAATGCCATTTATGTGCAACACGCTACTAATCTGAACAAATACATCACTAAAGCGCATGAAGAGTCGGGTGGCAAACCTGAGGGTGGTGGAAACCGGACTCAAGTGACGAACGCGCGTGAGTGGATGTGTAAAACATTTTTTGATGTCCGGGCTTTTGGTGCGGTGATGAGCACTGGTGCCAATGCAGGCCAAGTCCGCGGCCCTGTGCAGTTTTCCTTTGCACGCTCAGTTGATCCCATCTTGCCACTGGAGGCATCCATTACACGCATGGCGGTGGCAGAAAAAGTACCCGGCGCAAAAACGATGGCAGATTACGAGAAGTGGGAAAACGAACAAGAGGAAGATAAACTCCGCACGATGGGCCGCAAGGCACTGATACCTTATGGTCTCTATGTGGCCAAAGGCTTCATCAGCGCCAACCTTGCAAAAGGAACCGGTTTTTCCGATGACGATCTCAAAAATCTCTGGGAAGCACTTTACAACATGTACGATCACGATCGTTCCGCCAGCAAGGGAATGATGTCCTGCCGAGGTCTCTATGTGTTCAAACACGTTGGGACCGACACCGATCCTGAGCAGAAAGTAAGACAGGCTATGCTCGGGTGCGCGCCCGCTCATACACTTCTGGACCTCGGAAAAGTAATAGAAATCTGCAAAGCTGAGGAAGCAATGAACATGGACAAAGAGACAACCCCACGCAGGTTTGCTCATTATAAAGTAACGGTAAGCAAAGACAAAATCCCTGCCGGTGTTGAACTGTGGATGTGGGATGACGGCAAAGGTGCTTTAACCAAAGTGCAAACGAATGTCTGAAAATGGTTTTTGGGGGGATTCAGAGCGGGAATTGGTTCCTATTTCCGCTCTGAATCAATATGCTTATTGTCCTCGGCGATGCGCCCTGATCCACATTGAGCAGATATGGGCTGAAAACCGTTTTACCGCCGAGGGGCGTATTATGCACGAACATGTGCATGAGGAAAACCATGCCGTCAGGGCCGATATCCGGATTGACTACGGCGTGTCGATTCGTTCACTCCGCACGGGGTTGATCGGAAAGGCCGATGTGGTAGAGTTTCACCGTCAGCAGGACGGCTCGTGGCTTCCCTTTCCCGTTGAATACAAAAGGGGAAAGCCAAAGGCGGACAATAGCGACAAGATTCAACTCTGCGCACAGGCAATCTGCCTGGAGGAGATGCTTTCCACTGCTGTTCCCGCCGGAGCTCTTTTCTATGGTCAGACACGGCGCCGTCTTGACGTTTTATTTGACGGAACTCTGCGCCGGGAAACGGGGGAGATTGCCCGCCATGTGCATGAATTGATTGATTCTGGCATTACGCCCCCGCCTATTTATTCGAAGCGGTGCGAAAACTGCTCGCTGATATCGGAGTGTCTGCCGAAAGCCATGCAGAAACGGCGCTCTGTCCAAAAATATCTTGAGCTTGCGCGGGGAGAGTAATGAAAAATATTCCACCAACAGGGCAAAATGAACGCGTACCCAAGATTACAAGATTAATGCATTTGCTATATACATAAAATTAAAGGAGTAACACCATTGCCATGATGACTTTAAAAATGTTCGCATCGAAGCTCGATACAATCCCTGTAACAACATCTTGGTATCTGGCCGATATAAGCGAAGCGAAGGGCAGGCAGGAGCTTTATAAAAAGCAATCGCCGCAGAGGCTGAAATCTCTCAAAGAAAATTCCCTTATTGAGAGTGCGGTTTCATCCAATCGCATTGAAGGCGTTGAGGTTGATGCAAAGCGCATCGGCACAATTCTTTTCGGGAAATCTCATCTTCTAGACCGATCAGAGGAAGAGGTGCGCGGCTATCGTGAGGCGCTCAAACTTATACACGATTCAGCGTTAACCTTGCCTCTCACGGAAGATACCTGCAAAAAACTTCACCGTCTAATGCGGGGAGATATATGGGATGCAGGCAAATACAAGGAAAAAGACGGCGACATTATAGAAGTACGCCATGACGGCACATCCAGCATCAGGTTTCGGACAGTCCCGGCTGCTGAAACTGCCCTCTGCATGAACGAATTGATTGACTCATGGCAGGAATGCCTGCGTGATGCCAAGATCCCTTATCTTGTGGCGATGGCGGCATTCAATCTTGATTTCCTGTGCATACACCCCTTTCGCGACGGAAATGGCCGGGTTTCAAGGCTGCTGATGCTTCTAATGTGCTATCAGCTCGGATTTGAAGTTGGTCGATTTATCAGCCTTGAGCGCCTCATCGAACAAAATAAGGAACGATATTATGAAACATTAAAGCTCAGCTCTGGTGGCTGGCATGAAGGCCAACATAACCCCTGGCATTATATTAATTTTGTCTGTTTCATAATCAAAAATGCTTACGAGGAGTTTGAAGGCAGATTGAGCGGGGCGCCGCAACCAAAGGGTGAGAAAACAGCAATAATCCATGAAGCGGTGAAGAGATTTAATGGCAATTTCAGCGTTGCCGATCTGCGTAAAGAATGCCCTGACGTCGGGATCGATATGATACGCAGGGTGCTTAAAGACCTGCAAATTCAAGGCGCGGTTGAATGTCTGGGACGTGGCAGAAACGCAAAATGGAACAAGCGCGAAAATTAGGTAATAGCGCCAGATATGGGTAACAAATTAGGTATTGTGCACGATATGGGGAGCGATGAAAAAATACCTCAATACCCTGTTTGTCACAACTCAGGGCGCGTATCTTGCCAAAGAGGGCGAGACGATTGTCGTCAAGCTTGAGAAGGAAATCCGCCTTCGACTGCCCGTCCATACGATCGGCGGGATTGTCTGCTTTGGAAATGTCTCGTGCAGCCCTTTTTTAATGGGGTTTTGCGCGGAAAACGACGTCGGCATCAGCTTTCTGACGGAACGTGGCCGCTTTCTTGCGCGCGTGCAGGGGCCGGTTTCCGGAAATGTTCTCCTCCGACGGGAGCAATACCGCAAGGCCGATGACATGCAGGCCTCCGCCGATATCGCCCGCGCGGTTTTGATTGGCAAAATTGGCAACAGCCGGACCGTCCTCCAGCGGGCGCTCCGCGACCATGCGGACAAGATAGATGCGGAAAAAGTGGGTTTTGCCGTAAAGCGTTTAAACAATTATCTCGAACAGTTGAGTAAAAATCGGCCGCTCGATGAAGTCCGGGGATGCGAGGGAGACGCGGCGCATATCTATTTCAGCGTTTTTGACAACCTGATAGTAGTGCAGAAGGAAGATTTTTCATTTCAGGAACGCAACCGCCGACCGCCGCTGGATAACGTCAACGCACTACTTTCGTTCATCTATACGCTTCTTGTCCATGATGTCCGCTCGGCTCTGGAGGGCGTCGGGCTCGACCCAGCAGTGGGATTTCTCCACCGGGATCGTCCGGGAAGACCGGGATTGGCGCTTGATATGATGGAGGAATTCCGGTCGTTTCTGGCAGATCGGCTGACTCTTTCGCTGATCAACCTCCGGCAGGTACAGGGGAAAGGGTTTAACAAGAGTGATGCAGGGGCGGTGCTGATGACGGATGATACCCGCAAGACAGTGCTTGTGGCCTATCAGGAGCGAAAGCAGGAGGAAATCGTCCATCCGTTTCTGGAAGAAAAGGTGACGATAGGAATCCTTTTTCATATTCAGGCGCTGTTAATGGCAAGGTATCTGCGAGGCGATCTCGATGGTTATCCGCCATTTATCTGGAAATAAGGAGCTGTAATGCTTGTTCTTGTCAGTTATGATGTCGCGACGGTTGAACCGGCCGGGCAGAAACGTCTGCACCGGGTGGCGAAGACCTGCCAGAACTACGGCCAGCGGGTGCAGTACTCGGTTTTTGAGTGCATCGTAGATCCCGCTCAATGGACAGTGCTGCGAAACAAGCTGATCAAGGAAATAAACCCGGCACAGGACAGCCTGCGTTTCTACTTTCTCGGATCGAACTGGAAACACCGGGTCGAGCATATTGGCGCAAAGAAATCGTTGGATCAGGAGGGTCCGTTGATAGTCTAAATATTGTCCGCGAACCTGATGCGATCATTAATTTCCCGGGCGGTTCGCGCTGGCAGTAACTATTTGATTTTTGAAACTTCTATAAAAACGTAAGTCGAAGCCTGAAATAAAATGCGTTCAAAGGCGAAGGTTCGCGGAGTCTTGGAAATACCGCACCATATTTTAACGTGTTATGAGTAGTAAGTCGCCCCCCGCGCGGGGGCGTGGATTGAAACGCGGCCCAAGCAACACAAACTTGACGGTCTGGCCGTCGCCCCCCGCGCGGGGGCGTGGATTGAAACCAATATCCACGCTTGGGGTGAATCAGCGCCGGCGTCGCCCCCCGCGCGGGGGCGTGGATTGAAACACACCCTCCCCCTCCCTCTTCCGGTGGGCACGGGGTCGCCCCCCGCGCGGGGGCGTGGATTGAAACTCTGTAAATCATGCAAACATTGAAACGCCCAACGGTCGCCCCCCGCGCGGGGGCGTGGATTGAAACACCAGATATCTGTCCCCCTTCTCAATCGCGATGCCGTCGCCCCCCGCGCGGGGGCGTGGATTGAAACCTTTTAACGACGCCAAAAACCAACCAGCAAAGCCGTCGCCCCCCGCGCGGGGGCGTGGATTGAAACGATGGAAAGACAACCACATCTTGACACCCTTCTGTCGCCCCCCGCGCGGGGGCGTGGATTGAAACTTGTTGCAGGTGCGTCAATATTGATTCCTGCGTTGTCGCCCCCCGCGCGGGGGCGTGGATTGAAACACGACCAACTCGGCGGCAATGATCAGCACGCTCACGTCGCCCCCCGCGCGGGGGCGTGGATTGAAACTTATCGGAGCGACGACGAATAAAAAAGGGTCTGTGGTCGCCCCCCGCGCGGGGGCGTGGATTGAAACGACATGGGCGGGATGATTTTACAGGATTATGCTTGTCGCCCCCCGCGCGGGGGCGTGGATTGAAACCTGAGAAAAATTCCTTTTATTCGGTGGTGATCGTGCGTCGCCCCCCGCGCGGGGGCGTGGATTGAAACTCATTTCCCGCCGCTGAAACAGCAATCATCACCTGGTCGCCCCCCGCGCGGGGGCGTGGATTGAAACACGTTTGTCCGGCATGCCGACTCGGTTTTGAGCTGTCGCCCCCCGCGCGGGGGCGTGGATTGAAACGCTATGGGCGCCGCAAGGGCAATCAGCGCGGAGGCGTCGCCCCCCGCGCGGGGGCGTGGATTGAAACTGTGCATGAAAACCATTGTCGCGAACAGCTACAAGTCGCCCCCCGCGCGGGGGCGTGGATTGAAACGGTAACAGCTCCCCCTGTAATATTGCTGCCATCCGTCGCCCCCCGCGCGGGGGCGTGGATTGAAACCAAACTATTCCATCAGCATCACAACATGGGATAAGTCGCCCCCCGCGCGGGGGCGTGGATTGAAACATATAAGGTCATTTGGGGGCTGCGCATCCTACACGGTCGCCCCCCGCGCGGGGGCGTGGATTGAAACAAAGAAATCAAGCACAGTCATAGCTTCTTTGACGTCGCCCCCCGCGCGGGGGCGTGGATTGAAACGGCGATATCTTGAGTAATAGAACTATCCAGTACCCCGTCGCCCCCCGCGCGGGGGCGTGGATTGAAACCAAAGTTCCTTTGCGGCTTTCACGTTGCCGGAACTGTCGCCCCCCGCGCGGGGGCGTGGATTGAAACCGGCTATTCCTTGCCGGGCATGGCCCATTTTGGGTCGCCCCCCGCGCGGGGGCGTGGATTGAAACCCCCCAATGGGCAAGGGTAAGCGGAACACCACTGGTCGCCCCCCGCGCGGGGGCGTGGATTGAAACGATGCGCGCCCATGGCTCCTGGGCAAAGCGTGTAAGTCGCCCCCCGCGCGGGGGCGTGGATTGAAACATTATAGCAGGTACGGCCGGCCGCATCGACATAGGTCGCCCCCCGCGCGGGGGCGTGGATTGAAACGTGATATTCGCTTTATCCTTGACAACCCTTTGAGTCGCCCCCCGCGCGGGGGCGTGGATTGAAACTCTCCAACGCATGGCGCCACTATTGCGCAAGGTGTCGCCCCCCGCGCGGGGGCGTGGATTGAAACCACCTGGATGGCCGGGAAATTGCTTCCTCCGTTGTCGCCCCCCGCGCGGGGGCGTGGATTGAAACGGCATGACCCATCAAGGCGAACCTGTTTCACGTGGTCGCCCCCCGCGCGGGGGCGTGGATTGAAACCTGAGGAAGATTCCTTTTATTCGGTGGTAGTCGTGGTCGCCCCCCGCGCGGGGGCGTGGATTGAAACAAACAAACTGCACCGCCTGGATCACGGGCAGGCCGTCGCCCCCCGCGCGGGGGCGTGGATTGAAACCTTGTTCAGGAATTTTCAGCGCAACTCAAAGAGGTCGCCCCCCGCGCGGGGGCGTGGATTGAAACTTGGATCGCTGTTTAAGGCTGCTGGTGACTTTGGTCGCCCCCCGCGCGGGGGCGTGGATTGAAACAATTCCTGCCCTCCTTCGCAAGGA
>Ga0208373_1000843_pt1 | contig 46812 bp, 41 predicted proteins | sample RifOxyC2_FD_184036 | JGI IMG/M metagenome (GOLD analysis project Ga0208373, IMG submission 184036) | Soil microbial communities from Rifle, Colorado - Rifle Oxygen_injection C2 (SPAdes) | ecosystem: Environmental > Terrestrial > Deep subsurface > Rock core/Sediment | place: Rifle, Colorado...
TGAAGAAGCTATACAACAGGATAAAAAATTTTTTGTTGGATTTTATTTGTTTTATGTTCCTCTTCAAAAAGAAAAATTTTATTTTGCATTGTTGTTGAATAAAAAATGACTTTATAAGGAACGACTAAATATTAAATTGCATCAATTATATATCAAATGACACATGAAACCAAAAAAGGTCTCAGAAAAAATCAAAATAATTTTAAAAAAATGTCATGCCTCTAATTGCAATAACACAAAAAAATGGAAAATGTCACAGTGTTAATGAAAAATATTTTTTCTAATTAAAGAGTAATTAGTCCTATTTCAGTTATGAAATTTTATATAATAGGGTTTCGATTCTAATTGTAAATTTTAAACTAAAAATTAAATAATTCAAAATTTATTCTTATTTTGTATAAAACTAAAATTAATGAATTATGAAGTTTTGATTACAAATTGTGATGGTTAAGAGGACTGAAGCAAATAGTGTTTTACCGGTTAATTTTGAATATCTATTTCTTATATTAGGACTGGCATTCGGAATACTATTTGTGTTTATTAATCCTCCCTACCAGACGAATGACGAAGACAGACACTTCTATGCGGCTTACTCTATTTCTGTTGGGCAGTTGAACCCGATAAATAAAAACAATATGAGCGGCACAGCTTTACCGAAGAACCTCGTAGCCATTACCCAAAGCTTTCAGGGTTTACCTTTCTTCCAGGGAGCGAAAATCAGCACGGATAAAGTCAAACAAGCATTAAAACTGCCGCTATATGAAAAGGACACTATATTTTATCCAAATCCACAGCTTGTTGGAAATCCATTACCTTATGTACCACAAGTCGCAGGAATGGTAGTTGGTAAGATTTTTAATTCTAATCCTATTTGGCTGATGAGATTCGGAAGACTCGGCGGATTATTGGCATTTTTGCTTATTATATTCTTTGCGATTAGAATAACACCTATATTCAAATCTGTCTTTTTCCTTTATGGTTTGACGCCAATGACACTTTACCAGGGAGCATCAATAACTTATGATTCACTCAGCATAGCTACTTCATTTCTGCTCATAGCACTTGCTCTTTACTATGCTTTGGAGAAAAAAGAAATAACGATTAAAGATTTGATAGTTTTCGGAGTTATAGCTCTAATACACCGCTTCTCAAAGGATGGGTATATTCTTCTACCATTCCTGATATTCCTTGTGCCGCCTGCAAAATTCGGGGGCATAAAAAAGCTGGCTTATGTTTATCCATCAATAGCTGTATTTTTTATTTTTCTTTATTTCCTTCCCGGATGGACATGGGGAACTTATATTTCCGGTCTTAATCTGCAAGCTCCCCCGGGTGGAATTAAAGATTTCGTATATGGCAGTGCTACAGATTTCGGAAGGCTTCTCGACAGTCCTTTCCATCATCTGAAAAATATAGTTAACAGCTTCCTTTTCCAAAGAAAAGATTGGGTGGGAGGTGTTATTGGAAGATTCGGATATTCCTACACACTGCTTCCAACGTTTTTCCTTATTATTCATGGCTTGGTGCTGTTAACTGTGGCTTTCTTAGACAGTAGAAAAGATATTGTATTGAGCCTTACACAGAAAGTTATTATATTCTGCGCAGGTTTCGGAACTCTTGTTTTGATTATCGTTGGATTTTACCTGAGCAGTCCGATTGGTGCCGCAAACATATTCGGCCTGCAGGGGAGGTATTTTGTTCCTGCAATTCCACTTGTTCTGCTTGTGCTTTACAATAGCGTTTTTGAATTGAAATTCTGGACAAGATGGAAAAGCCTGATTCTATCGCTCTATGTCATTGCATCGCTGACCTACACAGTGATATTCATGGACGGGTATTTTTACGTGCCATAGTAATTTTTTCACAGATTTCTATGAAATGGAATTATAAAAATTGGAAATAATCCAGGGGAAAAAACCGGACAACGGCATTATTGCTATCATCATCAGTCTTATTGCATTAGCTGTATTTCTGTTTGACACGAAAATTGTCAGCAATCCACTTATACTGATTTTACTCTCTGTTATTATATTACTGCCGTTCCGAAAAGAATCCCAGTTCATACGCAGGTTGATTCTGATAATATCTTTAATATTTATCGGGTGGGTGATTGCCGACCTTGGATTTGCCATACTTCCTTTTGCAATCTCATTTTTAATCGCATATCTTTTAAATCCGTTTATTAAAAAATTAAAAGAGAGGAAGATTCCTCGCTGGCTATCAGCCTTAGTTATTGATTTACTATTTATCGGGATAATCACAGCAGTAGCAGTATATATATTCCCTATTATATTCTCTCAGCTTGATGATGCTTTAAAAAAGATTTCTACGCTTGTAACCAGCGTATCCAAAGACCTGGATGAAAGAAGCATTTACAAGTTCTTCTCTAAGTTTGGTTTCGATAAAAAGACATTCAGAGGAATTTTCCAGGCAGAATTTATTCCGAGGCTCGAGGGAATTTTATCAGGCATCCTTCATGCCTTTCTTGAATTTCTGACTAATCTTTCTGTTGTCGCAACTAAGCTTGTTAATGTGGTTCTTGTTCCGGTACTATTATTCTATTTTCTTAAAGATTTTCAGAAAATCCGTGATTTAGTCAGGAAAATCCTCGAGCAAAGAAACCAAAAATTACTGAATGATTTAGGCCGGATCGACATCATGCTCAGGAAATATATAGGATGGCAAATCACTGCGGCTATAATAGTCGGAACAGTATGTTCGGTAGCTTTTTCTATTTTCAATGTACCATATTCGATTGTGCTTGGAATGATGTGCGGTGTATTAAATCCAATTCCATATATCGGCTTGTTTGCAAGTATGATTATCAGCATTTTAACGATACTAATTGTTGACCCTCCGAATGTGTTTCAACTTATTTTGGTGGTTCTGATAGTAATTAATTCGATGCACTTCATTAATGCATATTTGCTCGAGCCTAACATAGCAGGTAAACAGGTCGGATTACACCCTGTGATTCTGATAGCATCATTATTTGTATTTGGTGGGTTATTCGGCTTCTTCGGATTAATTATTGCAGTACCTTTGACAGCAACGCTAATGATGTTTTACCGCGACTGGCTTGTGAAATATACGAATCCTGATAATTCCGAAAAGAATGGAAATTATATCAATCAGGAATAAAAAAAAGTATTATAAATATGGACAAAGAGTCGGCTTTAGAATTAGCATCTAAATACATATCATATTTAAAAGAGAACAATTATGATATTGTAAAAGCTATTCTATTTGGTTCTTTTGCTAAAGGTGATTTTGATAATGACAGTGATATTGATATAGCAGTCATTTTTAAAAACCTTGATGATAAATTTAAAACCCAGGTAAAATTATTTATGCTCACACCTAAGTTCGATACAAGAATTGAACCTCATCCCATTGATATAAATGATTTCAATCATAACAATCAATTTGCACATGAAATTATAAAGTACGGTATAGAAATTACTTAAAATTCAATTTTGAAAAATTAGCATATATTTAATAAACGTTAAATTTCTATTTCTTTATCTTCATTCCTTCATCCAGCAATTCATTTACTGTGCAGAGAGAATCGGATTCTGCATAGAACCTTATTAAGGGCTCTGTGCCTGATGACCTGATGAGTAACCACCCGTTATCAGTAAAGAATTTGTATCCGTCTTTGGTTTCAATTCTGAGGACATCGAACCTTCCGAGTTTCTTTGGCATTTTCTCACAGCCGCCGATTATAGCATCCTTTTGCTGTTGTGTTACCCTGACGTCACGCCGCAGATAGCGGTGAATGCCAAATTCTTCGTCAAGTTCGTCGCATAGCTGTTTAAGTGATTTCTTCTCAGCCGCCATCACCTCGAGAAGAAGCATACCGTTGAAAATACCATCGCGTTCGGGTATGTGAAGTATGGTACCCAAACCTCCTGATTCCTCACCGCCAATAAGGATTTTCTCTTCGGTCATAAGTTTTGCAATATGCTTGAACCCGACAGGTGTCTCGTGCAATTTAATTGATTTCTTCTCGCAGTATTTGTTAACCATTGAAGTAAGCGAAACAGTTTTTGCAACCGAACCTCTCTTTTTCTTCTTTTCATACAGATATTTCAGAAGTATCATAAATACGTGGTGCGAATCAACAAAATTGCCTTCGTGGTCAACGGTACCCAAGCGGTCAGCATCGCCGTCGGTTGCTAATCCGATGTCGTACCCGCCGGTTTTGACAGCATCCATCAACTCGTAAAGATTCTCTGGCATTGGCTCGGGATGATGTATATTCCCGAACGAAGGGTTGTAATAATCATGAAGCTCCCTGACATTAGGAATAAGCATCTTCATTGTATTTATTCCGGCACCATGCATAGGGTCATAGATGATTTTATACTTTGCATCCAAAATAGACTGCATATCAATTTTCTTTTTGATGTACCTGACATAAGATTCTTTAGCATCGAAATACCGAATCTTTCTTGTCTTAATATAAAGGTCCATCGGTTTCATATTCAGTTTCGGTACCTTCCCGTTGATTTTCTTTACTTCGGCTTCGAGTTTAGCAACGGTTTCGGGTGTTGCTGGACCTCCGAAGTTTGCCTTGATTTTATAACCGTTATATTGAGGTGGATTGTGGCTTGCAGTAATTATAATACCAAGGTCGGCATCTTTCTGCTTTGTATGGAAAGATACTTGGGGAGTAGAAGAAAATGTATCGGTCAACTGCACGGTTATGTCATGGTAAGCAAGAATCTGAGCAGTTTCTTCAGCAAACTCTTTTGATAAAAACCTTGTATCATATCCTATAACCACGGATTGCTTCTTACTGCCAATCTTTTTTAGCAGTCTTGCTGTTGCAACAGCAACAATTTCAAGATTTGCAAATGTAAAATCGCGGGCTATCAAACCCCGCCATCCGTCAGTACCAAATGAAATCATGATATGAAAGCTTTATTGTGAATAATATTTTGTTACATCTCAATTTCAATTATTTTTTTTCAAAATTTAAAATTCAAAATTTAAAGGGTGCTATTCATAGTAAAATGAAAATTCCGCTTTACCCGAATATATAGCTTCCTGGCCGAGTAATTCTTCTATCCTTAAAAGTTGATTATACTTAGCAACCCTGTCTGTTCTGCTCGGAGCACCGGTTTTAATTTGTCCTGAATTAGTTGCTACTGCAATATCGGCAATCGTTGTATCTTCTGTTTCACCTGAGCGGTGCGATATAATAGTACTATAAGCATTCCTTTGAGCAAGCTGAATAGATTCGAGCGTTTCGGTCAGAGTACCGATTTGATTTACTTTAATTAGCACTGCATTGCCAACTCCTTCTCTGATTCCTCTTGCTATATATTCAGGATTAGTTACGAATATATCATCACCTATCAACTGTACTTTTTGTCCGAGTGCTTTTGTTAACTTCACCCAGCCGTCCCAGTCGTTCTCTCCGAGTCCATCTTCTATGGTAGCGATTGGATATTTTTTGCAAAGCTCGACATACCAGCTAATCATTTCATCAGATGTTAAAAGTTTTCCTGTGGATTTGAACATCTTGTATTTTCCGTCCTCAACCATTTCACTTGCTGCAGTGTCAATTGCCAGTAGAATGTCATCTTTTGGTTTATAGCCAGCCGCATTCACAGCTTCGAGAATCACATCAAATGCTTCCTCGTTGGATTTTAGCGATGGGGCAAAACCACCTTCATCGCCGACAGAGGTAGAATAGCCCTTCGATTTTAGGACTTTCTTCAGGTTATGAAAAACTTCGGCACCCATTCTTAATGCTTCCTTAAAAGTTGGTGCTCCAACTGGAATAACCATGAATTCCTGGATGTCCACAGTGTTATCGGCATGTTTCCCTCCATTGAGAATGTTCATCATAGGTGAAGGCAAAACACGGGCATTCACTCCTCCAATGTACTTATAAAGAGGCAGATAATAAGATTCTGCCGAGGCTTTTGCACAGGCAAGGGAAACGCCGAGAATAGCATTAGCTCCCAGGTTTGATTTATTCTTTGTACCGTCAAGTTCGCAAAGTATCCTGTCAATCTGAACCTGCTCAGATGCATCCAAGCCTTCCAGTGAATCTGCGATAATATTATTAACGTTATCAACTGCTTTAGAAACACCATTTCCCAGAAATCTTGACTTATCACCATCCCTCAATTCACAGGCTTCATGCTCCCCTGTGCTTGCTCCCGAAGGAACAGCCGCTACTCCGATTGAACCGTCTTCGAGTGCCACTTCCACCTCGACAGTCGGATTGCCCCGCGAATCAAGAATCTCCCTTGCATGAATATCAATAATTAATGTGCTCATTTTCTATCCTTATATTTAATAATAAATTATTCATTAGTAACTCATTTTAAGCAACATAATAAAATTTTCAATTTACAATTTTAAATTTTCATTGAATTTTAAATGAACAAATTCCAAAATATTTAATTAAATCATAATTTTATAATTCTTTAAATTAATTAATTAGTAGAATGTCGTAATATTCATTTCTATTTTACATTGAAAATTTAAATATTTATTGAAAATTGTAAAATTGAAAATTAAAAATTATTTCAAAGAGAAAAAACAATTTATACCTAATATGATTTAGAAATTCAAGTTATCAATCTTTTTAGCAAGCTCAAAATCATGCATCGTCAAACCACCCGTAGAATGAGTTGATAATGAAATTCTCACTTTATTCCAGCCATAGATAAGAATATCCGGATGATGGCCGCTTACTTCGGCAAGAACTGCTACGGCGTTTACAATTCCTATTGCCGCAGGAAAATTCGAAGCAACCATTTCACGCACAATAGTGTTTCCATCAAGAGTCCATAAAGGAATATCTTCCATGTTTTCCCTGATTTCTTCTTCTGATAATTGAATATATTTACCCATCACATTCACCTGAATTACAATTCAAAGAAAAAAATAGCTCAATCCCCATCTTGAAAAAGAAAAAGGAAAAAAATAATTATGTATAATGGCTCTTAAAACTTAACCCCAAAAATCTATAGCAGAGCTTTCAGATGCTCCTCGATTTGTGACTTAGGCATATTGCCTATAATTGTATCAACTACTTCACCTTTATTAAAAAAGAGCAATGTCGGAATCGAACGAATTCCGTACTTCATCGCAATCTGTTGATTGTTATCTACATCAACCTTGCACATTTTAGCCTTGCTATCATAGTTGTTAGATAATTCCTCGATAACAGGTGCAATCAGCCTGCAGGGCCCGCACCAGGTTGCCCAAAAATCAACCACCACAGGTACAGGTGAATTTAAAACCTCATTTTGAAAAGTGCTATCTGTTACGTGCACAGGATGTGCCATAATTCTCCTATTATTTTGTATTGATTTAATAATCTGCAAAAATATAAAACTTTATACTCTGAAAAAATTTTTTTTAAAAATTGCTTTTGTAATTAAATAAATTTACTTTTTAATCCCAAAGATTAGTATTTTTAAATATATGATTTTTCCAAAATGTTAGTCAAGGATATAAATACTTCGTTTTTTTATATATGAAGTCTGAATTATTCAGCAGGTTTCAGGTCTGTTTTTTCAATAAAATGCTAAGTGGTGTTTTATTGCTTTTTTTATTTGCTATACTTCATAACCCATATTATTTATTTTCCCAGGTTTCACAACCTAACGAGATTATTGCTTATAAAATAAACTCTCGTGTTATTCTTGATGGGGTACTTGACGAACCTTGCTGGAATTCAGCACAAAGAATCAGCAACTTCACACAACGGGAAATGCACAATGGAGAACCTGTTACCGAAAGAACAGAAGTTGCTATTGTTTACACACCTGAAACAATGTATATCGGCGTCTGGTGCTATGAATCCGATATTAAAGGGATTATAGCCAAAAATATGAAACGCGACTTCGAATATTGGAATGATGATAATTTCGAAGTCATTTTCGATACATATCTCGATAAGAAGAACGGTTACGTTTTTGTGATTAATCCCAATGGAGCAAGAAGTGATGTCATGACTACCGATGAAGGGCACGGTTTCAATATAGATTGGAACGGTGTCTGGGATGCGGCTGTTGTCATAAATGAAAAAGGCTGGTTTGCCGAAATTGAAATTCCATTTTCAACTCTTAAGTATCCCGATGTAAAATCTCACGTTTGGGGAGTGAATTTCGAAAGAAACATTCGCCGCAAAAAAGAACAGGTATTTTGGCAGGGCTGGTCGAGGGATTATGACTTCGAGTTAGTGTCTCATGCAGGTATTCTTAAGGGACTTGAAGATATAAGAGGTAAAGAAACAATTGAAATAAAACCTTTTGCAACAGGAGGATTTGAAAGAATTGATTCAAACAATAAACATGTTGCTAAAATCGGCGGGGATGTTAATTACTTAATTACTCCCACTATGAAACTTAATCTAACCCTCAATACAGACTTTGCACAGATTGAATCCGACAGGGCTCAAATCAACCTTACACGCTTTTCACTTTATTTTCCTGAAAAAAGGGAATTTTTCCTCGAAGGAAATGACAATTTCAAGATGGATTTTGGTGAAAGCATTAAATTATTCCATACAAGAACAATAGGTATATACAAAGGAAGTGAAATCCCCATTCTTGGTGGTGCAAGGTTAATGGGTAAGCTTGATAAAACCAATATTGGCTTCCTGTCGATGCAGACTCAGGAGAAAGACAGCATTCCTTCAACAAATTACACTGTTCTCAGAATGAAACATGATGTTTTTGAGAAATCATTTATCGGAATGATTCTTACTGCAAAGAACAGTGCCGGCCATTTCAATTATGTATATGGTGCCGACTTTGCTTATAATACATCCAGCCTTTTCGGTAACAGGAACTTTCTTTTTTATGGTGGTATTGCTCAATCACTGACAAAAAACATGGAATCAAAGGATAATTTATCTGTTGAATTATACACAGAACTGCCCAGCGATGAATTATTTATAAATATGGAATATAAAAACCTCCAGGAAAATTTCAATCCCGAAATGGGTTTTCTCAGGCGTGGAGATTATAAATATAAGTTATTCAATACACAGCTCATGTACCGCCCCAGGCCTGACTTTCTGCCTTTCATAAGACAACTCGACTTCAAGCCCTATGAAATTACCTGCTACTGGACCGAAGCTACAGATGAACTTGAAACGGCATACTTTGAATTTCGACCCCTAGGATTTGTAACAAAGAGTTATGAATATTTTACATTCAATATTGTTAGGGTATTTGAACGCTTAGATAAACCATTTACCATTTTTGAAAACATCGTAGTGCCTCAGGGAAAATATTGGTTTACAATTTATGAGTTATCACTACAAACCTACCAGGGAAGAAATATTTCAATGTTAAATCAATTATCGTGGGGGAGCCGATGGACAGGAACAAGCATTAGTTACTATGGACAATTGTTATTCAATCTGAATAAGCACATTAATGTTTCCGCGGATTATGAATACAACTACTTTGATTTGCCTCAGGGAAAATTCGTGACAAATAATATGGGAGGAAGAATTGAATACTCCTTCAATCCCAAGATTTATACCAGTCTTTTCGGACAGTGGAATAACGAAACGGATGACATAATATTAAATTTCAGATTTAGCTGGATTCCTGTCATAGGAAGCGATGTTTACTTTGTGATTAATCAGAGATACAGCACAGCAAATGATAAAATTGTTGCAACAACTACCACAATACTTGCTAAGGTAATATGGAGGTTTTCGCTGTAAATCAATTAAATGAAAATAAAATTGGACTGATTCGTTTAATTAGTTGAAATTGCAAATAATAATTTCAAGGTATAAAATGAAATTCAATATTGTTTTAGAAAAAGCAGAAGAAGGCGGATATAATGTTTCTGTACCTGCCCTCGATGGATGCTTTACTCAAGGTGATACAGAAGACGATGCAATCAATAATGCACGTGAAGCAATACTTTGTTATCTGGAAGAATTGGAGAAATTAAGTCAAATAAATTAATACTAATCTTTTCTATATGAAACAGCATCAAATTAAATTTCTTAACATTAGCATCTATGCACTTATTTTTTCCATTTTATTTATATTATTTCCATTTCAAGCTAATTCTCAATTATTAATGAATCGAATTTATTTCCCAAATGTAATTGATATAAATTATAAAGGTAACACAGATAAAAATTCGAAAATTTTACAAATAAGCACAGAGTCTTCTGTTTATGGAATACAAAATCTATCAAAGGAACTCATTGATACTGAATTCATTAAAGTTGATTTTTCATTATTTAAAATTGGTCTAGCGGTTAAGTATCTTTCTGAAGATAAAAGTAAAATTGACTGGAGATTTTGTTTATTAAATTATAATATGTTCGGGATAACAAATAATCCATTCATCGCAGATATTGGTTTTGTTTTATTAGATTATGATAGAACTGATTTTAACAAATTGAAATCTAGATGGATACAACTCAAAGGGGGATTGGGCTATAATTTTATTGATAAAAAAGGGGTTTTACTATCTCCAATATTAAAAATGCAAATTGGATTGAATTCATATTTAGCAGGTGATTCAAGTCAAATAAATTTAAATGAATTCACAAACAAAACTTTTTTTGGATTCAATTTATACCCACGTTCAGATATTATTCTAATAATTAATAATTTTTCAATTGATGTATTTGCTGAGTACAATATTACTTTTGATAAACCAAATTTGAAAATATTTGATTTTGGAACTTATATTGAATTTAATTTTTATAATACATCAAAAATAGTTTCTGGTATTATCTATAATCATTTTCTAATATTTTCAGCTTATCTTAATATCAAACATCAGAATATATCAGTTTCTAATGTTTCTCAAAATATTAATTTTGTTAATTTTGGATTAAAATATTATTTACAATTATGATAATCATTTTATTAGTTCTTATTGATAATTACACAATATTTCCCCTTTCCCTTCTTCAATACCAAAGTTAAAATTATTATTAAAATTATGAAATCACATGTTTATCATAGATATATTAAAAGAATCGGTCTCCCTGTTTCTGGAGATGGCTCCTTACTTAATGCTCGGATTGGTGTTTGTTGCCCTTCTGAATTTCTTTTTTACAAAGGAATTAATTGCACGGCACGTAGGTAAAGATAATTACTGGTCAATCATCAAAGCATCTTTATTAGGAGTGCCTCTGCCCCTCTGTTCATGCGGGGTAATTCCTTCGACTGTTTATATGGCAAAGAATGGTGCCTCGAAAGGAGCGACTATATCGTTTTTAATTTCAACTCCGCAAACAGGAATTGACAGCATAATCGCAACTTACGGAATGATGGGCTGGGTGTTTGCAATTTACCGGCCTATTATAGCACTAATAATGGGTATCCTCGGCGGCTCTGTCATAAAGCTGGTAAATTCAAAAGATAAAATTGACAATCTCAAGCCAATACCTGTAGATGAGCTTAAATTAAAAAAAGAAGAAAATTCGGCTGGAAATAAATTAACACAAAAAATCAAAAGCACACTGCGATATGCCTTTATCGAGTTTATGGATGATATTGCCACTCAATTCATTGTTGGAGTTATCATCGCAGGTTTGATTGCATACCTTATACCTGATAATTTCTTCTCATCTGCAGGAATTTCGGATGGCATCCTCGGTATGTTACTTATGATGACAATTGGAATACCAATGTATGTATGTGCCACAGCCTCAATCCCGATTGCAGTTACACTGATGATGAAGGGTCTATCGCCGGGTGTGGCATTTGTATTTCTTGTTACAGGACCAGCAACGAATGCAGCTTCGCTTGCAATCATCATAAATACACTAGGGAAAAAAGTAGCTGTTACTTATCTCGCAGTTATCGGAATATCATCTATAGCATTCGGGTACCTGCTGAATTTCTTTTTTGCTGTTTTAAAAATTGATTCGGCTGCCTACATTAATTCACTTCACATGAATCATGAACACGGCGATACTGGTGGCTACTGGCTTAAATTAACTACGGGAATAATTTTACTTATATTGTTATTAATTGCACTTTACAGAAAATATTTGATGAATAAATTCGGAAGAAAAACTATGTCTATACCTGAATCAACAAAAGTACAAATCGAAGGAATGACCTGCAACCATTGCGTAATGAATGTCAAAAAAGCAATAACCAGTGTAAATGGCGTTACTGAAGTGGATGTCAGCCTCAGCGACAATGCCGCATTCGTCAAAGGTGAATTTAAAATGAACGAATTGAAAACAGCAGTCGAAGAAGTTGGGTATAGAATTGCTTAAAATAATCTATTATCAATCATTTTTCTCTTTGGTTCTAAACTGTACATTTTAACTAATCCTTCAGGTATAATTAGATTTTTTAAATTCTGTGGCTCGGCTTTTAAAGCACCTGAACCATAACTTTTGCTTACATATTTTAAATTTTTTAATGTGTCAGGATGGTTTAGAACCTTCCAAAGGTTATTGATACGTTCAGGTTCTTTTGAATGTGTATAGACACAGTGTAAACAATGTAAATTTAAAACACCAGCTTCATTTTTAATAAAACGGGAATAACGTCTGCCAAGGTATGCAAATAACAATTCCGGGACTTTTCTCTTTTCGGTTTTGTACCAGGGTTTTCTTAATTTAAGTAAAGAACGATTATTAAGTTTTAATTTTTCACCTTTTTGAATATAGTCTAACAACGATTCCGGCAATTCCTTTTTAGGTTCATCAATATACAATAACAAAGTAGGACGCCCTTTTTTTTCCAATTCGGCTAATTCCTTTTGAGTTATAATATTATCCGGTACATCTCTGGTTCTTCCAATTGCTCGTTTGAAAAAGCTTTGTGGTAATTTTAAATCGTTAACTTGTTTTTGTGTTAAAAAGAAAAATTCATTTGCTCCGGTTGCAATGCCACGCATAATCGTAGCAAAATCAGAAAGTTTATATTTCGATATCAATTCTTGGTGAGGCGGACGTGATAATCCTGTTTTTAATGCTTCATCTAAATCTCTTTCTATTATCTCGACATTTTGGTATTTACAATTTTCGAAATCAGATTGTATAAGTTGCAACATACTATTACCAACCTCTTTAACATTAACCCAAAGGAGCTTACTTTGTGGTTTTTGATTCTTAATGAAAAAAATTAAAGCATTAGTATCCAATTCAGGGAAAGGAGCAGCATTTTCGGAGAATGTTATAACACTTTCTAAACAGAAATTCTTTGTAATCCAATTCCATAATTTATGAGAAAATATACCTTCAGTAGTATCTGCTGGCATTATAAAAGCCAACCTGCCATTTTCTTCTAGTAAATTTAGCGCTTGTAATAAAAAATATATATGAAATCCAGCTCTACCATCAATTGTAAAACCTGTAATTTTACGTGTTAAATTTTTTAGGAAATTTTTAGTGTTCTCATCAATCCTATGATGGCGTATGTATGGAGGATTTGCAACAATGGACTTAAATTTTCTATTTGGAGGATTTTTTATAAAATCTCTTTTTTCGATTGTCTCCTTATTGTTTTTATAAATACTATTCTGTAATACATTATCGTCGATATCAATTCCATAAAAATTAATGTCTTTATCTAAGGTCAATATTGCCTGCAAAAAGGCACCGGTTCCAGTAGCGGGGTCAAATATCAAATTAGAATTCTTGGAAACATACTGAACCATAGGTAATGTTATCCAATCTGGTGTCCAAAATTGTCCTGTATTACGAAGCGTCTCCCGCTCATGCCATTGTGTTGGTAATATTTGATGATTTACTCTCATATATCTAAAGATTTTAAAAGAATATATGCTTCCTCTGCGAGTTGTAAAGCTCCGCCTTCAAATTTCACATATGGTAAAATATGGCCATTTTTGTCTTGTATATAATCAGGAACTAATTTAGGTGTTTCAGTGGATATACCCAATGGATAAGCATAGTGATAATATATCTTATATATAATTTTTTTGGTCGTTGCTCCACCAGGAGCTTGGAAAGTTTGTTCGGGGGGCTTAATAAAATCTTCTTTTAATAACCTTTCAATTTCATTGAGTGAAATTCCGTAAGCCCGGTCAAAGAAAACATGCCATATATGAATATTTATTTTATTACTTTTTTGCCAACTTTTTAAAGGTATTCTATCTTCTTCTTTGATTATAACAGTTGGCAATACTGCATTCTTTGTTAATCCCAATTTCCCGTTAAGTCGTTTTTGCGGTTTTAAGGATTGACCGTAGGCGGGCATCTTATCAGCTACCCATAAAGAATTCTCACATTCAATAGCTATAATAGCTTTTTGGATGATTGGTTTTAATTTTTTTTCATTTATAAAAGGTAATTCTTCAATACCACCTAGATGTTTCACAAAGCCATCTACAAATGGTTTCTCTTTAATTGAAAATAACAGAAGGTCCGGTCGCTTAATTTTACCTAAACCAGCTTTCTCTAATCTTTCAAAATATAATTCAAATAAGCGAACATCATCTGTTGGTGCTGTACCACTTGGACCATAAGGAATAGCGAAAAAATCATCAGTTCGATTTATAGCATCGATTAACCTTTTTTCAGACCATACACCCTGAGACCACCGCATGAGAAAATCGCTTCCACGAAGCCTTCTGGGATTCAGAAGAAACTCAGACCATAGAACACTTGTTGTTCCTCTTAATTCTAACTCAATATCCTGAGTTGTAACACTTAATTCAATCTCGAACGGATGCATATTAAAATAAAATTAATGACAAATATTACACAAACTTACAAAAAATTAATTTTTCAAATTTTTATAAATCTTTTTGCTTTTGAATTATTATGAATAATTTTGAATAATTATTATGTCAATATTATTCAAAATGAATTATGTCAAAAACGATTACTCTAAGACTCGAGGATGATGTATATTAGCTTCTGAAAAAAGCTTCTGAAGGAGAACATCGTACAATATCGAATTACATTGAATTTGCCGCACTCAATTATGTGTGGGATGATATTTTTGTTTTGGATGTGGAAATGGCAAGCCTGAAGAACCTCTTTCCGTCTTTACGAAAAGGATTGAAACAAGCTAAGGAAGGTAAATATACTATTGTTTGTGGTTAAATATGAGATACACAGTTATTATTGAAAAAGGAAAAACTTCTTATGGAGCCTATGTTCCCGACTTACCGGGTTGTGTTGCAGTAGCGGAAACAGAAGAAGATGTTACAACTCTCATAAAAGAAGCTATTGAATTTCATATTGAAATGATAAAAGAAGAAGGCAAACATATTCCAAAAAGAAAAACCAAGTTTTTAGAATTGGAAGTTGCATAAACTTTGAAAAAAAATTATCAAGTACAAAAAAGCCCAAAGGGCATTCGCTCTCCGGGCTCTTCTAATTCTATAATGTCATTTTTTATCTTGCTATATTCATTAAAGCGTGTTTCGGTGTTCCGTTTCCGCTTACTGTTATGATGTAAGCACCTGAGGGCAGGTTGGAAATATCAAGACTGATTCTTGAATTTCCGTCTGCAATACTGATTGAATTGCTCATAACCTGTCCTCCGAGAACATTCGTTATGCTGACTGTTGCATCACCTTGCATAGAGTTGAACCTAAGCTCCACTTTGTCGCTTGCAGGTTGTGGAAATACTCCAATGTCATCAGTATAAACCGTTACATCATCAACTCCTGTTGTTCCCTTTGGCTGAAGTGTGATGTTCTGGTTCTGACGTGAATTTTCCATAGCATCGAAGTTTAGCACTGTCTCATAAGAACCATAGCCAACCTTGCTGTAAACTATCTTATAAGCACCGACACCGATATTGTCTAACTTATAATATCCGTTCTGGTCGGTAATAGAATTATCGAGGCTTTTGCCACTGTTGTCAACAACCGTTACGTTAACGCCCGAAAGTGGCTTTGAACTTTGGATTTGACCGTTCTTTTTTGCTCCCGTTACTTCTTCATAGACGTATCCGTCGAGTTGGGCAATACCAAAGAATTTGGAATCCATGTTCGGCAGCATGATTACATGCTCATAATCAATCATACCGTCGGCAGGAACATTTATCTTAGTTGCCTTTTCCCATTCCCATGTTGCGAAGTCTCCGTCAACATAAAATCCGGGAGTAACCTCTCTATCAAATGGTATGGCATATAATACATAGCGTCCGGGTACAAGATTAGTAATCACGAACTTCCCGGTATTGCTTGAATCGGTAACGACAGACCTCGGCATAAAATTCGACTGGTCGAGATTGTCAAACGGATATGCAGTAACCATTGCCGTTACAGGGTCACCTGCCGAATCTCTTACAAATCCATAAAACCCATTATTGAATACGGGCCTCAATGGCAATGTAAAGTCAATTCCTGTCAGATTGTCTGTCAACTCGAGCTTTGTTGCATCTGTAATACTTCTCACGTTATTGTAAAATTCAGGAAGATACTCCTCGCTAAGAGCCACAGCCATTGCATAGTATTTCATATTGTCAGGCAGTTCAATCTTATATTTCCCTTCAGAATCAGTATAGGTTTCAAACAAATATCCATTCGGACACCAGAGAGAATCCCTGTATGATGCATCTTCGGGTATGAACTGAACGACTGCTTCGACAGGTGAGCCGTCATTCTCTGCTGTTACTGTACCTTCTACAGTATAATTCGTTGGCGGCTTATATCTTTCGACCTCAAAGTTGATTGTATATGTATTGTTACATTCAACCGTCAGGATTTTTGCTTCGTTGTAATCCTGTGTGTTTTCGTAATAAACAGGGTTGAAGTCATAGCCTTGTGCGACGACATAAAATTCGCCGCTAATTATGTTGATTGAATAGTTGCCGTCTTTATCTGTAAAGGCTTCGAAGAAGGAATTAAACTTACTGTTGCGTTCCCATGTTGAATCATATACCGCATAAGCAAATACAAAAGCATTATCAACCGGATTGCCGTCTTTATCCTTTACAGTGCCGTTAATATATGCACAAGGTTTTTCTAAGCTGTCAACAACGTATATCATCCACATCTGGTTTGCATTCACTGCTTCGTTATCTACAGCATAAGCAGTAATCGAAACAGTGAATTCGCCCTTTTCAGTTGGAGACCATTCGAGCAGGCCTGAAGTTGCATCAATTGTCATCCCTTCAGGACCTTCATCCAGCCTGTAACGGAGCTCTTTCCCTAACATTGAAATCGCTTCTGCCTTATATGTATATTTCTCATTTAAAAATCCCATATATTCGGGATAGGACATGAAATATACATAATCAAAGAGTGATTCATCAATTGTGAAGTCGGCAGTTATTGTCTGCTCACAATCAAGAGTAAGTAATGTTGCCTGGTTTAAGTCCTGGGTTCCGGGATACCATATATATGAGCCATTCATCGTCCCGACACCGAGATAGTAATCCCCCTTGGGCAGATTTAATTCATAATATCCGTTTTCATCTGTTACAGTGCTGGGATAATATCCGTAATTACTTGAATCCCTTGCAGCCATTACCGAGACATAAGCGCCTACATAAGGTTCCCCGTCTTTCAGGGTAATCGTGCCTTTAATATAGGCACAAGGCAATTCATCCTTAAACAAAATAATAACAACCAAGCCAAGGTGTGCTTCCTCTTCGGGGTGATTAAGCAGTGTAGCTTTTATGGCTACTCTGTAAAATCCTTTATGGTCTGTAATCAGGCGAAATTCGCCGGTCATTTCGTCAATTGTCATTCCCTCTTCGCCATACTCAAGCGAGTATCTGATTTCATCGTCGAGGTCTGTAACTGCTTCAGCCTTATAATACAGAGTATCCCCAACTACTCCGACGAGTTCAGCATACGGGTTCTTAAAGTAAATATGCCCGCTGTTCTGAGCTGATGCTAATAGTGGTAGAATAAACATGAACAGAATTATTCCGATTACTGCTCTTGTTTTAATCGTAATTTGTTTCATTTCTTCCTCCTTATAAAATCATTATTAAATTACACATAATATCAATAAATTGTATGAATATATTCACAAATCCGGATTCAATGTTATTTATTAAAATTTCACTTCTTTTCGATTTTAAAGTCCATCAATTCCCATCTTTCCTTGGAAAAATATCTACGATTATTTTCATCCCAAAATTCATTTACAACAGAAATAAATCCTATAAAAGGAACAAAGTAAAGCACTTCCCTCGTATAAGTCGGACTATCACCAAACCTTTGGTAGGTTACTGTAGTTACAATTTTATAAGCCATAAATCTTCCGGCTTTCACAAAAACACTGTCATAACTTTCAACCATCATTTCAATAGTTATTTGTTCAGAGTTATAAATTGAATCAATTATCATTTGGATAAAAATTTCCCCTACACTAAAAGGTATTATTAATATTGACTTAAACGAAATATTAGGATTGTTTAACCGCTCGATAGTATCTTTTTTCAATACTTCATACACAGAATCATTATCACCAAACTGATAATAATGGTAATTATAGGTAAGAAATTGACTGCTATCAGCCTTAATTTCATTAGTAACAAGCCTTACATCCACAGTATCAATTACATAAGGTATTGAATCTGATATCGAAATCTCATAACTCCAATACGACCCAACATTATTAGGATAATAACCCGAATCAAGTAAGTTTTTACTGTAATCCGTAGGGAGTGTTGGATAAATGCTTCCTTCCGTGCAGGATTGTATCAACAAAGAGACTATCACCAGCACAAGTATTTCCAATATTCTTATTATTAACTTTTTCATGGTTTTTCACTTCTTTTTTATCAGAAATTATATCCGAAACTATATACAAGAGCAATTTTCCCTGTTCCTTTTGTATCACTTCTTGTATTATAAAATAATAGGCCTGTTCCTTCAATACCCAAACCAAGTGTAAAACTGTTTTCAGGATTATAATATAATCCTGCAACTGGTTTAACCAAATATCCCAATTTTGAAAAGCCCACTGCACAATCAAAAATTAGCTGAAGGTTGCCGAGAATTTCAATTTTATCAGAAAGTCCTCTGTAAATAATACCACCCCAAGCCATATTTGGTTGATTAAGAAAATTAATACCGTTAGAATCTTCTACCACTTCATACATACGCAATATTTCATTACCGCCACTAAATCCTATATAGTTATTATCATTTAGCTTACGGAAAACATTCAGTGCGGCATTATTCAGAAAAACCTTTGACTCACTCATATTACTTTGATGCATATAAGCAAGATTATTTATTCCTTTCACTTCAACCAATACATTCAGTTTAGTTGGTATTGACAGGTCACCAAATCCTACACTCGGCGGTGTATTCAAATGTATGAAATCATTATTCCTGTAACTCAATTCAGGTTTATCATTCATTTGAACTAAGTCTGACGGCTGAATATCAGGTATGAAAATTACAGGGATATTCTCTGTTGTCTCTAATGTATTTTCTGTAACTGTTTCAACATTATTTTCAGGTGTTGTCTGTATATTCTCCGAAAACACAGGGACAGCCCTTCTCCTGATAACATTTGAAAGTTGATTTGATTTATCTACTCCATGAACGGATTCTGATTTCACAACAGGAATTGTATTTTCATTCTGTGTAACTGCCTGTCTTTGTGTACCTCCCTGATTTACTGCCGCACGCCCGTCTGAATGAAAATCAATGTCCAATAAATACATGCCCGTTGTCAGCAATGCCGCTGTTATCACTGAACCAATGGAAGCAGGGATAATGGATGATTTGATTTTCCCGATTATTCCGGAAAGGAAGGTGTTCCTTGTTGTTTCGGAAACTATTCCGGTTACGCCTGAACCTGCCGCACCTGATTCAAAGCCGGCTTTAACGAACAGGTTGTGTGTCAGTTCATTCGAAGGAACTAAATTCTTCGAATCGGCAGATAATGATTTGTTGAGTGTAACCGCATCCTGGAACTCAGACTGCAACTCAGGATTATCAGCAAGGTTTTTGAATAACAAATCCTGCTGTGTGCTGTCGGCTTCTCCGTCGAGGAAAAGGTATATCAGGTCTGAGAGCGAGTTATTTTGTATAATTTCCATTTATTCATCCTCCATTGCTTTCATAATTATTGTTATCCGCCAGGTAAGGCTGGACTATCTCTCTCAGCTTCTGCTTTGCCCTGACAATTCTGTTTCTTACAGTCGTCAATGGTACGCCCTGTATCTCGGCAATCTCATTGTACGAAAGCTCATCGTAAGTTTGCAAAACAAGGGCTTCCCTGTAATCATCTCCGAGAAGCTCGAGAGCCATTGATATAATATTCGTTACTTCTGTTCTTTCAAGCGTATTTTCTTCGACCTTTATTTCAAAATCCTCGAGCGACACGAACTCTTCCTGGTGCGATTTGTGCTTGAGGCAAAGGTTTCTTGCAATCTTTATAATATAGCCTGAAAGATTAACCATTTCTTTATCTCTAGAAGAACTTTGCAGGAGCCGCAGAAAAGTATCCTGGAACAAATCCTCAGCTATTTCTTTATTCCCGACCACCCTTCTGCAATAAGCGTACACTTTTGCCGAGTGCCGCTTATAAATTTCCCTGAACGCCAACTCCTTATCCTGATTGCTTCCGCCGAGGTATTGGTACAATTCAGAGTCAGGTGTATTTTGAAAGCTGTTAACCATAAAATCTATTCTTTTCAATCAAAATAACAAATTGCTCCTGCATCTAAAGATAATAAATACAATTTTTCCGATTTTGTTTCAAATTAAATAAAAAAAAATGGAAAAATAAAGTCTGAACCGCAGATTAATCTGATTAACCGGATTACACAGATTATTAATTCTTATTCCGCACAATGACGCAAATTGTCTGAACTTTTATTTGTGTGATTAATCTGATTATTATGATTGCCCCCTTTTTCAAAGGGGGTTCGGGGGTTTCCTTTCTCACACAAAGCCCCAAAGTCGCAGAGAATGACATGCTAAACCTGTCGAAGCATCTCGAAACACTATTGTGATTTTATAAATTTAATATTATCATTACCTATTCTCAGAAAGTAAACTCCGGGCATAAAATTGCTCACATCAATTTCTTCTTTGAATCCAGTCTCTAATACTTTTAAACCAACCAAATTGTATATTTCAATTTTGCTTGTAATTATTGAGTTTTGTGATTTAATAAATAATTTATCATTGATTGGATTTGGATATACTAGATTCGAACTTGATAACTCTCCGTTTTCATCATCAACAGAAGTTATTAAATCTATCAATTTTGCCCGATAAATACCTTGAGTACCAATTGCTACATATACATAGGGTGATTGATATGTAAAAGAAATAAAATCGGCATCTATTTTAAGCCAGGATGTAATATCTTTCCATTTTGCTCCGTCATTTGTTGATAAATATAATTTATCAACAGTGCCAATAATAACATTCTTATCAATTATAGCAATACTTTGTATTATTGAGTCTTTTATACCCTTATTGGTATGTTCCCAATTTTCACCTCCATCGGTTGATTTTTTTAAACCAAGTGCATTACCGGCAAAAATGGTGTTGTCATTAATAGCAAGAAGCCAAATCGGTTCATAATAAACCAACTCATGATTAATTGCTTCCCAATTATTTCCCTTATCAATTGACCTGTATAAGCCGCCTTCCTGAATACCACAGGAAAAATGGAATCCTACAAATACTGTATCTCCTTTAACAGCTAAAGACTTTATCTTTTTGTTATTCAATCCCTGATTTAATTCACTCCAGGTTTCTCCGTTATTAGTGCTGAGGTAAATTCCTTTCTCTTCCGCTCCAGCAAAGAAATAATTTCCCATAAATGCAATACTATTAATATTATTAATCTCATACCTCCAAATATTAACTAATTCCCAATTCTCCCCTTTATCAGTTGATATATAAATACCCTCATGCCAAGTACCTGCAAATATATTTCCATTATTTTCTACAAAACAAGAAATACCTCCCATTCCAAATTTCTCTTTTGTCTTAATCCAATTTTCACCATTATCTGAGCTAATAAAAGCTCCTGAAAACATACTTCCTGCAAAAATCAAACTATCTTGCGTGCCAAGACAAAGCATTATATCATCTCCAATACCATTATTAACAGGTTCCCACAATGAAAAAATAGAAGAAAATGGTAAGAAAATTATAATAATAACAAACAAGAAAATCTTTTTCATAACTAACTCCTTTCTTATCTCCCCTCCTTAATTAAGGAGAGTAATTAAGTGATGATTTTTAATCATAGTTTTATAAATTTAATATTATCATTTCCAATTCTCAGAAAATAGACACCGTTTATTAAACAGCTCACATCAATTTCCTCTTTGAATTCTGTTTCTAAAACCTTCGATCCAAGCAGATTATAAATATCAATTTTAATTTTGTTTCAAATTAAGTAAAAAAAAATGGAAAAATAAAGTCTGAACCGCAGATTAATCTGATTAACCGGATTACACAGATTTTGGGAAATGGGAATTAGGAGTTGGGAAATTATATAACAAATTTATCCCGATAAATCGGGATTAAATATCAGTAGAAAACGAATAACCGCCACCACACTTATCCCGTAGAGATAATATATTCAATTACGAATTTCAAATTACGAATGAAGACTGTCATGCTGAGCCTGTCGAAGGGGCATGTCATGCTGAGCCTGTCGAAGCATCCATAGCCCAAAACCCTCGTCAGTTTCTCCCTCTATAAAGAGCTTAACATTACCCCTGGACTTGTGGGTAATGATAAGCCTTAAAAATGTGAAGTTAATCAAAATCACAACAATCACATTAATCACACAAATCACAGTTCAGACAATTTGCGCCCTTTGTGTTAAAAAAATATTTATTCCCTATGGGAAAAGTGTGGTGAAAGTGATTTTTTTTCTACTGATATATAATCCCTACGGGATAGAATTGTTATATTAATTTAATTCTGCATTCTGCATTTTATATTTTCAATTAATATACAAACAAAATTCGTAATTCGTAATTCGTAATTCGTAATTCGTAATTCGTAATTCGTAATTGATTAGGTATTTCTACTTAATTTTTTATTTTTTATTCAAGTTTATTAAAGTTTTGAATTACACGTGTCGAAAATTGAGTTCAAAGGAAAAACAGTTTTTGGCAGGATGCCCGAAATCATTTAAACATTACATGGAGGTTTTTTATGCCAACTGCAATTTCGGGCGGTTCAAGGATTAGAACCAACACCCCGGCAGAAAATGCTTACAACGCATTACTTTCCAGCAACAACAACATAGCCCTGAGACAGCTTCGTTTATCGACAGGTAAGCGTATCAACACGGCTGCAGACGACATCGCAGGCTATATCACGGCAAGGTCTCTTACTGCCCGTAATGGCGCATTGAAAGCCGCTCTGAACACCGTAGGAGACGCTCAGAGCGTAACTTCAATTGCTTCGGATGCTTTAGACAATATCAATGGCCTTGTAACACAGATTAAAGATGCTGCCGCATCAGCTTCTTCAGGTGCTCTCGGCACGGATGAGAAAGTCGCTCTTGCCAAGAGTGCCTATCGTCTCGCACAGCAGGTGCAGACTGTAGTTGATGCTACAGTATTCGGCGGCAAAGAGCTAATCAAAGGTTCATTCTCAGGAAGCTGGACAATCGGTTATACAGCCGCAAATGCCCTGCTTACTCTGGGCATTGACCTTACTACAAACAACACCGACTTTAATGTTGCAAGTAACAACTTCAACGTTAATGCTACATCAACGACAAACTTTGCAGGTGTGTCCGGACTAGACCTTACAAGTTTGAACAATGTAAGTGATACTGATCTTGGTGTGTTTTCGTCAGATAACATTTCCACGACTCTTTCGAGCCTTGCAACAGCATTGAACAATGTCAGCAAGGTTGGTTCATATCTTGGCGGTATCACCGGCAGGTTGAATTCACAGGAAGAGCTGTTGAAATCGCAGATTACGAATTATAACGCTGCCGTATCGAGAATCGAAGATGCTGACGTTGCAATCGAACAGCTTGAGTTAATCAAAGCACAGTTCTTGCAGCAGGCTTCGTTGATTTCATTGGCACAGGCTAACCAAAATCCGCAGTCCTACCTGCAGTTATTTCGTTAGTAGTCTATTTTTCTATTGAAAACAGAAATCGGGCGGGTTAATACCCGCCTTTTCTGTTTAATTTTAGACATAATTTTGGCTTTATTTATTAAATGTTAAAGTTTTTTTAATTTATACCGAATATAATTAAACGGTAGAAGTGTGTGTTTAATAAACTTATTATATATTACAAAAGTGTAATTATGCTTTAAAACAATTAGTTATGATAAATGTAAAGAAGAATCTTGGTAAATGTATAGAAAAGGAAAATATATTTTTATATAAGGCATAGTTTTTGTAAAATTAATATTGCTTTATTCGAAAGCTCATTAAAAATTAATAACTACGGGGAAAATATATGGCAGTACCAATGCCCGCCACGGTAAAACAAATGGCAGCAAGCAAAGCCTACGGAATGAAATCCGATGGCAAAGTGCCATCCTATCTTGAACAGGAAGTTATGTCCTGGAGCAAGGAAAAAATAATTCTCAAGATGTATGATTTGTTTATTGTAAGCTGTAAAAGGGGAGATGTACCGAAAATGAGCCGGGTATTAGTCGAACTGATGGGCTCCCTGAATTTCGAATATGAGGAAACTGCTACGAGGCTTTACCGCCTCTATGAGTATTGCCAGAGATGTATTTTCCAGCGGCGGTTCGATGAGGCTCTTAATATTATTCAGGAACTCAGAAGTTCCTGGGCAAAAGCATTTAATTTAGAATAAAAAAAGAAAGTATTATATGTCCGATTTATTATCATTATTGCAAAGTTTAAGTTCAACATCCTCATCTCAGGATACAAGCAGTATGTCCCAGCTTGACCTGATGGTTGATGCTTACCGAAAGACCGAACAGCCGAGAATCGATGCTCTGAACTCTAAGAAGCAAACCCTTCAGAAACGTCAAACCTTCTTCAATACTCTTAACTCGAAACTGAATACATTAATCGGTAATATTGACACATTTACTGCAAGTAATGCCGCATCCAAATTTATTACTAGGTCAATTACATCATCAGATTCGACCGTGTTGACAGCGACTGCATCGGCTACTGCTAACATCGGTGTAAATTCTGTTAAAGTGGACAGGCTGGCAACGAGCGACCTACTCATTTCCGACAGAATGACACTTGCCGGAGCAACAACACTTACACCTAATACATATTCATTCACAATAAATGGCGTAACCGGGAATGTTACATTAACTGCCGACGATGATACAAATGAAGAAGTAATGCAAAAACTTGCTTCTGCAATAAACAATACTGAAGATATAGGAGTAACTGCTTCGTACATCAAAGTGGACTCAACTTATGGGAAATTTACACTAACCTCGACCGAAACCGGAGCGGCAAACGATATAGACTTTACTGATTCTGACGTACTGACAGCTTTTGGTATTACCAATGCGGCGTTAAATCCACACACTGCTACAAGGACTGTGGCAACTGAGACGACTGCAGGATTCCGTTCGGCAAATTACAATGATTTGGATTCTAAGGTCGAAATTAATGGTGTGAATATCTACAGGGCGAGCAATTCTATTGATGATGCATTAACGGGAATTACGATTAACCTGGTAAAGCCGCAGGATGCCGCAGACCAGGCTGTTACAATGACTACAAGTGTCGACGGTAATGCCGTAGAAAATCTGATTAAGCCTATATTGGATACTTATAATGATATTTTAAAATTTTTAAAACAGGATTCATCAATTCTGCGAAGCGATGCCTCAATAAGTAATCTGTATTCAAAAATCAGGCTCTTAGTATCGGATGAAGTAACTTCCGTTAATCCTGGGGACCCTAAATATATTACTGATATAGGTATTAAAATTGCATCTGACGGAACGCTTTCGATTGGGGACGAGGAAAGGCTTTTGGAATTGCTTGAGGATGACCCCCAAAAGGTTTCAAATCTGTTTACTTCCAGCGACAGTTTTGTTGCAAAGTTGAACAGCACTATATCAAACCTGACCGGCGATGATGGACTTATACCATCGAGGACAAAATCGCTTAGCCAGCAGATTGATTCTACAACGAAAAAGACTGAAGATGTTCAGAAGAATATAGATAAGAAGGCTGATATTTTAAGACAAGAGTATGAGAACATACTCTCTTTGTTTTATCAGGCTGAGTCACAGTATAATTTACTCAGCACATTTTGAGGAGGCTGAGATTAAAATAATTAATGAAAAAAGCAATATATCTTATGGAGGTTGATATGGTAAGCACCTTGCAGGGGGCGACCCAGGTTAAGTCTCCGGGCAATGATAAATTACCCGAAAACGTTCCTATAAAACAAGCAGTAAAGCCCGAACTTACTGCTCAAAGCGAGGATACTCAAAAAAGCATTAAGAAAAATGCCGATGCAAATAAGGTTGACTTTTCCAAGCTGAGAGAGAGGCTGCAGGAAATTCTTAACGAAGATAATCTTTATATTAAATTCGATAAGGATAAGGACACTGATAAGATGATTCTGAAAATCATCAATAACGAAACTAAGGAGGTTGTTCAGCAGATTCCTCCTGAACTCTCATTAAAGATTGCACGCTATATAGCAATCATGTTTGATAATGTCAATATAACAAACTTTCAGGCTTGATATGTTCAATATCGAAGAGATGCTGGATAAAATAGAAGGGAATACCGATAAAATTGCAGATATACTTGCCTGTGAGGGAAGGCTTGATATTGAGCAAATAAAAGAGTTATCAAATTTGTATGACAAAAGGCAGGAAATGCTCGATGGATTGAAAGAGTGGTATAAAACCGAAGAGGCAATTGAGTATTTTAAAAAGAAAGAAAATACATTCGAAAAAAGAATTACGGCAATTACCGATAAGGACAAAAAACAATTAGATAATATAGAGAAAAGAGCTAACGATTTGAAATCCAAGCTTAAGGAAATGAGAAAACAAAAGTCAGTGCTAATATATTCGAAGGAGATTTGAGATGAGTATTGAATCCGTAAAAATTGATTCTAATGTTAAACCTATTGACGATACAAGTACAAAATTACAAACGGCAAAAGCCGGCCAGCAAGCTGAGACACAGCCTGTGAAGCCAACAGATACATTGTCTATATCCGAAGAAGTTAAGAATATAAGTCCAATCATGGCAAATATAAATTCGGATGTTTATAATAAACCGGAAGTATTGCGTGATGTTGCATTAAAGTTAATGCAGGAGCTTTATCAGGAGGATACCGGGACAAGAGTCTGACCGCAGATTAAGCTGGAATTATGAATTCTGAATGATTAATTGGAAATAGGAAACAGAAATTAGAATATAACAAAATTATCGCATAGCGATTACATATAGGTAACATACGAATCCCTGCCGCCACAATTTTCCCGTACGGAATAAATTTTAGTTTCACCGAGTTATAATGAGTTTTGCACAGAATTTCACAGAAAAGGATGTCATTCCGCACTCGATGCGGAATCCAAGGCCATTACCAGCATAAATACAGTTTTACCACAAAGCACACGAATTATACTAAGTTGCTTAAATAATTCTGAATTCTAATGATGTCATTCTGAGCGCAGCGAAGAATCTATCTTAATAAAGTACAAATAATTAGATTCTTCACTTCGTTCAGAATGACAAAAAATAAAATCGGTATTTTTAAAACTATTCAGTATATATATCCAAGCACACAATGAAAAATTCAGAAATGTGATTATTCTGATTCATATGATTTTTATAATGCTCCCTGGTTGTCTTCATTCCTTTTATTTCAAATAAAAGCTAACTCATTAATCGAAAGAACACAAAAATTACATTTCAGGCATTAATAATCACAAAATAGATTGAATATTTGTTGCATAAAATAAATATTCAACACTTGTTTTTATTTAAAACATTTTTTTGTAAATTAATAGAGGCAATAATAGGATCTGCATTTGATATGAGGCGGTAGATGACGAGAACCTTGAACAAAGTTCTTTTGGTAGGGAATGTTGGTAAGGACCCTGAGCTAAAATATACTTCCGGCGGCATACCGGTCGTAACCTTCAGAATGGCAACCACAGATGTTTGGAGGGATAAGGACAACAATCTTCAGGAACACACAGACTGGCATACAGTAACCGCCTGGAGAGGTTTAGCTGAAGTAATTCAAAAGATTGTAAAAAAAGGCTCCAAAGTGTTTGTCGAAGGCAAGCTCCAAACGAGAACCTTTGATGACAAAACGGGCCAGAGAAAACAGGTCGTTGAGGTTCTTGCTGATAATATCCTTTTGCTTGAATATAAAAAATTCTCAAGGGACGAGCATGAATTTGGAGAGGACCTGCACCTGAATGGCCATAAAAAGTATGATTCTCCTTTCGAGGACCCGATTACCGATACGGAATCACTAAGTAAAATTGGTGATATATCATTTTAGGTATCTGGTGTTACTTATAATTCATTATTTCTATAAGTAATAATTTTCAATTTTTCAATTTTCAATCAATTTTAATTTTTAAGATTAGAATGAAATTAAATGTTTTGAGTGTTGAATGTAGGGGCTGAATATTTTCAGCCCGAAAATTATGGGGGAAAAATTGAATATTTTGAAAATTTTTTAATTGAAAATTCAATAAAAATTGAGAATTGAAAAATTGAAAATTATATTCCTTTGCAAAAGCTAATATGATGCGTATCATCATTTAGGTAATATATGTATTAAATAATATTTGAGCTAAATCGTTTCAAAGCCCGTGCTGAGCTTTATGTTTTTAATAACTAAGAAAATTAATGAAAGATACCCGTTCGATAGAAATCAAAGTTGGCCTTGTTTCAATACTCGCTGTAATACTTTTTATCATAGGAATAACACTCGGTAGAGGGCTCTACGTCTCGGTGAATCCGGTTACAGTGAAAATCAGGTTTCCCAATTCAGGCAATATTCAAATTTCTGCTCCAGTATTTGTAAATGGTGTTAAGCGTGGTGCCGTTGCGTCTGTAAGGAATGACAACGGTTCTGTATTAGTTACAGCCGACCTCGATAATGTCAGAGAATTTAGAAGAGACGTATCTGCACGTATATCTATTCTTGAAATTACCGGCGGAAAAAAAATTGAAATATTCCCGGGAAAATCGCCTGAAAAATATAAAATCGGAGATGAAATCCATGGAAAGACTGCGGCTGATTTTGCCGACCTTGTCTATATGCTCGGGGAAATCGGAAATGACGGAATGCTTCTCATTAAGCGACTTGACACATTGTCTGTCTCGATTAACAGGATTATATCGGATGAACAATTTATTAATAATCTGAAAAACACAGTTGATAACACTGCTCAAATATCAGCGAATGCCAACAGGCTTCTCAGCGAGAATATTAATAGCATCGAATTGACTATTAATAATCTAAAATCCATAACGACCGAACTGAATGAAAGCATTAAATATAATGAACCACGCTTTGACACTCTTATTACCAAATTTGATTTGACATTGAATGATACTCGCACACTGATTGCACAGACAAACAAAACAATAGCAGAAGCTGAGTTAATTGTGAAAGACCTGAAAAGCATGACTGACAGTGTAAATCATGGGAGTGGCTTTGTAAACAAGCTGATTTATGATAAAGAATTCAGCATGCGGATTGATTCTACGATAAGCAACCTGTCGAAATTTATTGAACATGTCCAGCAGTATGGCATCAATGCGAACATCCGTCTGGGAGGCAGGCCCTGAGCCACATTTACTTTATATAAACAATACCAAATTGTAATAATCGTTTCAATCATATCAGTACATTGAAAAAATGTAATTATGATTGAAAACAATTTTGATTAACTCCTATCTTCGGATAGGGGAAATTTGTATTTTTAAAATGACTTTAGTCACTTAACTAAATGAAGTGGATAAATCCCGAAAGTTTTGTGACGAATTCACCACTACTTAAAAGTAGTGGCTATTCAATTTAAAATTATTTTTATTAAAAAATATGTCCCAGGGTTTCACGGAAATCACAGAAGAAATTTATTCATATATAAATGATAAGTTCGCGAAAGAGGATTTATTTTTAAAAAAATTACAGTCAGAAGCTTTGTCTCTCGGATTTCCTGACATAAGTATATCAGCACAGCAGGTGTCTTTCCTTGGTTTTATACTTAAAACAATAAATGCAAAATATGTTTTGGAAATCGGTTCTCTTGCGGGTTATTCGGCTATTGCTATGGCACGTGAACTCCAGCTTGATGGTAAGTTGATTACAATAGAAATTGATGAGGAGAGAGCTGACTTTATTCGTAAGAAAGCAGTTGAAGCAGGTTTGGGAAATATAATAGAAGTTATAAATGCAGATGCAATAGAATTTCTCAGAGATTATAAACCTGAATTTAAGTTTGATTTGGTATTCGTAGATGCTGACAAGCAAGGGTATGTTGATTATCTAAATTATGCAATTACTTTGCTCAGAAAAGGGGGAATATTTGCCGCAGACAATGCTCTTGCATTCGGTGAAATTGCAAAATCGAAATTGGATGAGAGGGAGTCTGAGGTTCTTGCTGTAAGGGATTTCAATGATGCCCTTGCATCAAACCCTTATTTAAAAACATGCCTTGTTACAATTGGTGACGGGCTGGCTATGGCTGTTAAACTTTAAATGAGAATTATGAAACAGACAATTGATTTCAAATCTTTATTTCTATTTTCGATTGCTTTTATATTTACTGCAATCATAATAAACGGATGCAAATCTTACCAGCATAAAGAAGGATTTGAACTGCAGAGAGAACTGGCAGATGATGAAGATACTATTAAGCGGGATATTTATATCACTTCAACATTACCGATTGATTCTGCTGATGTAAACAAGCTATTGATGGATGTCTGGCGAATCGAGACTGAAAAGTATCCTGATGAAATAAAGCTCTACACACGTGTATTTGATTCTTCAGGGCATTTCATTACAAATATGGCAAAGCCTTATCTGAAAGATACGACAAAAAACTATTGGACTGGTGTTACGGAAACACTTGGAAAAAAACTTAAACGACCCCCTGTCCCGATAGACAGCTTCACAGTCCGTGAATATGGAGCAAATGATTCAATACCATATAACATTGTTCTGAGCGTGGATTACAGCGGCTCGATGTCCGGTGTGATGAGTGCTATATACGAAGGCACAGAAATTTTTGTTGATATGAAGATGAAGTATGATAATATCGGTATCACGAGTTTCAACCGTGAGCTTGATATTAAAGTGCCTGTGATGAACGACAAACATCAGATTTTGAATATTTACAGAAGCAATCGCGATAGAAATGTTGGTTTGTTTTCCGGTGTTAACGATGCGGTTTGGAATTGCATTGACCTACTGCAAAACACTTCACTCGAAGACCCGCGAGTGCTCGTGATATTCACTGACGGAGATGATAATTATTCAAAGCAGAAAATCGGTGATTTGATTGAAAAAGCCCGTAAGAATAAGATTCATATTTTCGCAGTTGCTTTTGGTTATTCACAGGACCATAACCTGAAATATATGGCACAGTACACGGGTGGAAAGTTTTATAAGGCATACACAAAGGAAGAGCTAATCTCGATTTTCAGGGACATATACATGAGCCTCAGATACTACTACCTCGTTACATACAAACCGCCGAAATATTGGGGCTATCATCATGTCGCCGTTGCTGTTAATGTGCCTGCAAGAGTGGATACACTGTTTGGTTTTGGGGAATACGACACATCCGATATGTTTAAATGGGCAGAAATTGATAGTGCATTTGAACGGCCTATTCTATTTGATTTTAATAAATCGGACATAAAGCCCGAATCACAACCGATAATCGAGGAAGTTGCAGACGCTATGCTCAGCCTTGAACGTATCAAAATAGAAATTCAGGGACATACCGATAACGTTGGCGGTATGGAATTTAACCAGGGGTTGTCTGAACGCAGGGCAAATGCCGTTATGGAAGCTCTTATAAAACTTGGAGTTGAGCCGGGAAGGATGAGAGCACGCGGCTTTGGATTAACTATGCCCAAAGTACCAAACACAACAGAAGAGAACAGGGCAATAAACAGAAGGACAGAATTTCATATCCTGGCAAAATAAATTTTAGTTGTTATTTCCTTTTGAAGAGCAATTTTTTTAAATTGTTAAAATTAAATCAACTTTGAATGAAAAATCGAATAATAAATTTAAATAATGTCAACATGAACGAGGTTGAATGATTCTTGTAATTGGATAATCAAACTTCGACTATGCTATAAATGACACATTATGTTAGAATTTTTGAATAGCCACTACTTTTAAGTAGTGGAGTTGGTTCATCATCACAAAACGGGATTTATCCCCTAATCAAAATAAGTGACTAAAGTCGTAGGTTCCGGGTGATAAAACCCCACTATCTAATGATAGTGGCTATTCAATTCTGAAATTGAGTAGAATGACAAAATTGTCAATTAAAAAAATGATAATAAATTTCATTAGAAATTTTCAATTGGAGTTGCAAAGTGAAAAATTTAAAATATACAACTTTTTTTATTTGCTTATTATTTATGCTATTACAGAATCATAAATCTTATTCAGGAGATACACAAAAAAATTACAAGTCAATCGTGCAGTCAATTATTGATAAAGCAATGAGCGATTCAATTGCGTTTAACAGGCTCGAATACATGTGCGATACTTATGGCCCCAGGCTAAGCGGTTCGGAAAACCTGAACAAAGCTTTAATGTGGATTCGTGATGAAATGCTCAAAGACAGTTTGGAAAATGTCAAAGCTGAGGAAGTTTATGTACCTCACTGGGTGCGTGGTAATGAGTGGTGCAAGCTCATGCAACCGCGTGAAGCAAATATGCCCATGCTGGGTTTGGGAGGAAGTATTGCTACTCCGAAAGAAGGAATCACTGCACCTGTTCTTGTTGTTCACTCTTACGAGGAACTTCGGCAAAAAGCAGGTGAAGCAAAAGGAAAAATTGTACTTTTTAATAAACCTTGGTTAGGATATGGCGATGCGGTGCAGTTCAGGACTCACGGTGCTGAGAAAGCCGCAGCAGTCGGAGCAGTAGCAAGTTTAATCCGTTCTGCAAGTCCGATTGGTATGCAGAACCCGCATACAGGTATGATGGTTTATGCCGATTCAATTCCAAAAATTCCTCATGCCGCGATTACACACGAGGATGCTTTACTACTCGAAAGATTGCAGGCACGTGGACAGAATCCTGTTGTGCATTTATATATGGAAGCACAGACTTTGCCTGATGCTTTATCGTATAATGTTATGGGTGAAATACGCGGTACCGAAAAGCCTGATGAAATCGTTGTCCTCGGAGGACACTCTGACTCCTGGGATGCAGGTACAGGAGCTCAGGACGATGGCGGCGGTTGTATAGCCACATGGCATGCAGTGAGACTTCTGAAAGAACTTGGAATAAAACCGAAACGCACAATCCGTGCTGTAATGTTCGTGAATGAAGAGAACGGTGTTAAGGGTGGCAAGGCTTATGCTGACAAACATAAAAACGAGAAACATCATTTGATGTTCGAATTTGATTCCGGTGTATTTGCTCCCGATGTTATTGGCTTTTCAGCTTCGGATTCATTGATGGAAATTGTAAAAGGATTTGAAAAGTATTTGCAGATGGTAGATTCTATAAAGGTAACCAAAGGCGGCTGGGGAGTGGACATTAGCCCTCTTGCCAGGCTTAATAGAATTCCAGTTATGAGCCTCGGAACAAATGACGAAGGAAAATATTTCTGGTATCACCACAGCCCTGCAGATACACCTGATAAAGTTGACCCGGTGATGCTGAACAAGTGCGTAGCCGCAATTGCAATAGCCGTGTATTTATATTCGGAAATGGAATAAAAAATCAATAACGAATTAAGAATGTTGGATATATTTCGATTAGGAAAAAGGAATTAGTATTTATCAAATTTATCCCGTAGGGATTATATATCGGTAACATAATAAATAACAACACCCTTCTTTTCCCGTAGGGAATAAATAATCATTTACGAATTTCAATTTACGAATAGAGATTAATAAAAATCCACCTTAATCCCACTTTTGCAAAGGGGGAAAGATATTTAATAATTTTTTTTCAAAACGCAAAAGTTTTAACTTGCGGTGATTTGTTATTTAATATAATTTGAAGTGAATGAAGGAAAACGTTTATAAATTGACATTCAAGGATGATATAATAGATGCAATCCTCTGCTTAGATGCTGTTCTGCCCGGCAATGAGGTTTTTTCATTATTTAAAGGTATCCCGATTATTGCCGCAGATGGTGCTTCAATAAAGCTGTACGAAAAATCTATAATACCGAATTATATAATTGGCGACCTTGATACATTTCTGTCAAATCCCTTATCGGATAAATTAAAGACTCTGTCTGAAGTCATTTATATACCTGAGCAGGAAACAAATGATTTCGAGAAATCCCTGAACTTTTGCATAAAAAAAGACTGGAAAAACATCTTGATTTTCGGTCTTCACGGAGGAGTTCTCGAACACACTCTGAACAATTGGAGCATAATAAAAAAATTCAGCAGAATAATGAATCTTTGTATTTATGATGAAGAACGTTATGGAATACCGGTGCATAACTCAATTAACTTTGATACAAAAAAGGATGAAATTATCTCAATTATCCCTCAATATATTGCAAAACTGACAACAAAAGGGTTACAATGGAAATTGGAAAATGAAACACTCGAATTCGGGATAAGAGAGGGTTTTAGAAACAGAGCTAAAGTAGATTATATCGAAATAATCCTGCATTCAGGTGAATATCTGTTATTCATGGATAACAGGCTGCCCAAAATGCCCGTTTTTGAAATGAAATAATAATACACTAATTTAAAATAAGGTTCGTTTAAATAAATCTATTAACAAATGTATTATTCCTCAATGTGAATTAGTATGCAAAAAGAAATCCACTCTCAGTGGAGCTCTCATCTTGAAAAGGATATTGAAATAGCTGTTTATGGGAGATATGGATATGCTATTCTGCTGTTTCCCGCATTCACAGATGAAGAGCTCGAATGTGAAAAATTCGGCTTATTGGAATCAATATCGCCTGGAATCAAAAAAGGAAAGTTCAAAGTTTTTGCCATACCCGGTGTGAATTTCGAAAGCTGGCTGAATGACAAAAAATCCCCACAGGACAAGTCCTATCGCCAATTCCAGTACAATAATTTCATAATCGAGGAAATGGTGCCTTTTATATTCGGTGAATGTGGTGGACCTGTACCAATCATCACCTGCGGTGCTTCGTTAGGAGCTTACCATGCCGCTAATACATACTTCCGAAGGCCCGATATATTTTACGGTATGATTGCAATGAGCGGCACTTACAATATTGACCACCTGGCACACGGTTACTTCGACGACAACTGCTATTTCAATTCACCTGTTCACTATCTGCCTAACCTGACAGACAGCTACTGGCTATCGTTCCTGGCAAACAAAAAGCATTGCTATATACTCTCTGGTTCAGGCGAAAATGAATTTCCCGAAAACTCCACACATATTTCAGGTATTCTGAAAAGTAAAGGAATACCTCATGAACTCGACATCTGGGGACCGGAATGGGACCACAACTGGGAAACATGGAAAGCCATGCTCCCGAAATATTTAGATGAGAAATTTTAAATTTTAGATAATTAATTATAAATAAATTCTGAAATTTATAATTAAGTCTAAGGTTCTATTGTATCCACTTCAACGGTCATATTATTATGACAAGGCCTGCCGGGCTTTGGTTCATCGAACAAGCCCATCATACCTTTATTATCCCAATTCTTTAGCCAATTGCTCACTGTATCCCTGTGAACGTCCAATACATCTGCTATTGCGGCAATTGGAAAACTCTTTGAACTTAGCAAAATTGCATTGGCTCGTATTCGTGCTTTAATCAATGGACAGTTTTTCAGAATACTCTTTAATTTTTCTTCTTCGCCATCATTAAATTCTTTTATGAAACGCATAATAGATTATTAATATGTTCCAGATGTAAAAAATTAGTACAGAGCAGAACCACATAGGATCCTGCTCTGTTCAATTATTGTGTTATTTATTTAGTATTATATTTCTGACAAATTTAATTTCACCATCTGCTAAGGCTCTTAGGAAATAAATTCCATTACTGAGATAATGATTATTTTCATCAGTTCCATCCCAAATCCTTTCATAAATCCCATCTGGTACAAATCCTGTCATTATCGTTTTAACTTTTTGCCCAAAATAATTGTAAATAGAAACATCAACAATGCCTGTCCCTGATTCGCTCAGGATGATTTTGACATTATTATCAAATGGATTAGGATATATATCTTTAATTTCTATTCCATTATTAGAATTGCTCTTGTCGGAAACGTCAGGGTGACCTTCATTTTGTGCCTGAGAATGTTTGACTAACACATTTACTATCGCTTGTGCTTTGTTACCTGCGGCATCTGTAGCTTCATAAGTGATTGTATAAGTCCTGCCATCTCCGGTTCCATATCTTTCGGCTCTCAAGTCAAAACTAAGGTCTGGTGTTCCAAATTCAGCATTCTGTATATCGCCGGCAACATCGTCAAATCCAAGCCCCATATCAGGTTCGGTACTTACTATTGATTTCAAAATAAACGAAACACCTGGTAAGTTATCAGTGGCATTTACACTCGCTTGTACAGTCCACAACTTGTGGTTGGGGGGCCAAAGTTCATAAAGATCTTTAGGAAATAATAACACTGCGATTTCCGGAGGTATATTATCTATCACTCCACCAGATGTTGTTTTTAAAATAGTTCCATTATAACCGACCACATAGCCAACATTTTCATTAAGCATTTGAAGTTTATTAAGTCCATTTGTAGTACCTGAAAGTTGCTTGCTCCAACTTACACCTCCATTTGTTGAAACTAAAATATTTCCGTACCAGCTTGACACCCAACCGAGATTGTTATTTACAAAATTTACACAACTGTAAGCATCTGCGTTATTATCATAAACAACAGTCCAAATGATTCCGGAATTTGTTGTATTAATTATTTTTCCACCACCACTACCCATATAGCCAACTATAAATAAATTATTTTCATCTATGATAGACAATTTCACCCAATGGGCATAACTATAACCGTGGTTATCTTGTGATACCCAATTCTTGCCACCATCGGTTGTCTTATGTATCCTTGAACCCTCTCCACATATCCAACCTACATTTTCATTTATGAATTGAATGTCATGAAACCAATAACCACCAGGGGAAGTTTGTGTCGTCCAGGTTTGTCCACCGTCAGTAGTCTTCCTTATAGTTCCGTAGTAACCTGTTACCCATCCAACCTGTGCATTGATAAAAAATAATCCCACAAGTGTATAGGGTGAAGTAGTATTTAAAACTGTCCAACTGTTTCCACCATCTGTAGTCTTGAGTAATATTGGGCTTGTTGGCGGGGGATCTCCACCTCCAAGGGCAAATCCTATATTTTCATCAACAAATTGGATATTATAAAGATGATTTCCACCATCTCTTTGTATGAACCAGCTATTACCTCCGTCTGTCGTTTTCTTAATCAATCCTCCTTCACCACATACCCATCCGACTTGTTCATTTAAAAAGTACAACCCTTTTAAATTCCTTGTAGTTCCTGAATTGAGATTTTGCCACCCGCTTTGTGCATAGCAACTTAAAATTTCAAGAAACATTGACATGACTATGATTGAAAGAACACATAAATTTTTTTTCATAAAACCTCCATTGAATTATTTGTTAATTGAAACATTAATTTTCAAGATTTTTCTTATTGTTTTTTTTATCCAAAAATAATTGTTAATTTTAGTCAATAAAAAGGATTTATAAAGGATTCAAGACATCCGTAAGTTCTGCAAAGGATTTATAATGGATATAACTTTCGACAGGTAAAATAATGGCACTCGAGCATACTTTTAAGACTTTTGAAGTTTATATTTCTAAGGATGATGCTGATAAGCTTCGTAAAGCAATTCTTGAAAAAGCCAAAGCCAATAACATTAAAACTGAACCTAACATACACTTCAATGCTCTCCTCGAAAATATACGTAAAGAATTGATTAATAAATCTAAGAAAGAAAATTATAAATTCTCTTTTATGGGTAAAGAAGCAAACTTCGAGACAAATGAACTGATGTTCTCTATAACCGTACTAAAAGAATTATTTAAAAAAACGGATTGCGAACAAATAAATATGCAATCGAAGAATCTCGACATTCTTTCTCTTTATGGGTATGGAGTACCGTGGGATGAAGCCAAAATTCAAAAGATAAATAATAACTTAGTATCAGAAATCAAAATTTCCAATACTAAGACAAATAAAATTTTAGGATTTAAACCAAAAAACAAAATTTTAAAACCATTAATGTTCTTTATTTTTTTCTTGTTATTATTTTCTGTTATTTATCTGATCTTCCAATATTATGAATTACAAAATCAAGTCTCAGAGCGTGAATTTAAATATCAAAAAGCAATAAAAGTTTATTCGGAACAATTTTTAAAATTATCTGATTTCAATCCTGATTACTATGACTCAATTCTTGTTCCTGTTTCAGAAAATATTATCACAAGAATAGAATTTGATGATGATAAGAGAGCTTATAAAGTATATAAATATCAATATGTAGCTATAAAAAGTAAAGAAGGTGCTTCAATAAAATCAAATCCAGGTATTAAATATTGTGAAAAATTCGGTGAATCCAAAGCTTTTGGATTTGGGCTTAGAGATTGTATTAGCGGTTGTTATAAGGAAATAGAATCAATATCTTATTATATGCAGCCCAACAGCACAATTCTCAGAATAATCCTCGATAAATCATATTTTATTTCATATATAACATTTAATTGGATTGAGATTGGACATAACTGGGGTTCAGCAGGCGGGGTATATATTAATGGTATAAAGATTGGTTCATACCCTTACCAATACATTGGTATTTATCCTCCAAGTAATATGTTAAAAGATGAAAAAGTAAGAAATTACAAGGCTAAAATTGATGAGGAAGCAAAATATATTGATATTTTAGTTTTTGACATATCAAATGAAAGCGAAATTTTTATAAATGACATTGTTGTTTATGGGAGATAGAATAATTTTGAGTTTTGAGTTTTGGGTGTTGAGTGGGGTTTATATTTTTATTGAAAAAATGAAAATTTAAAATCAAAGAAATCACAATAATCATAAAAATCATAGTTCAGACAATAGGAGAATAATTTTAGTCTCTTCCAAGCAACTTGACTGCTGGAATTTCGGTGATTAGTTGGTGATAATATAGGAAATGCAAAGTAAATTCAAGTGCTCTTTCAAAGTCATCATTCCATCTGTAAAAGAACTTTCCCTGCCTTGCTACAAAGTCCTTACCTTCAGGGAGTTCTTCTACGATTTCATTTTCGACAGAATCGGAAGAAAGTGAGTTTAAAATATTCAGAATATTTTCGGGTACTTCTTCAGCCCTGCACACCCAGAAAGCGAGTGGCAGAGCAAATTCATTCATGTCGTACCACTCATCGCTTATGTCCAGTGTGATTCTATCTTCACTTTCACCATTCCAGGTAATCACAACATCACAATTTTTGAGCATGTTGTCAATATCTTTATACTGAACATCAATAGAAGGAAAAATATTATATCTTTCACCCAAAAGCAGTTTCCCTATTGTTACCATGAAATCATTCGGAGAGTCTGAGGCAAAACTCTTTACGCTTTTAACTTCTCTTCCAAATATAATCGTACCTGCTTTTGTATATGCCTGTGATAAAAGTGCTGGGCCCGGAATGATTCTGTAATCGGCGTCAAACAAGCCTTTTGCATAACCCATCGGTGTAAGCAAAGCGGCATCAACTCTATTTTTCAAAAGATGTGAAGCACAATCATTTTCATTTAGCCTGAAAATGCTGATTTCGCCTTTGCGAATCATAGATTCACAATTAATTAGAATTTCATCATATATATAATTATTAGGTACTGCAAGCTTAATCATTTTATTTTCTCCTTAAAAAATAAAATCAATCATCATTAAAATCCAAAGGTAAAAATATTATTGTGAGCATTCCAGGAATTGTCATCAGCACACTAATTGAAAAAAACCAGAAATACCCCACTTGCTCTTGTATCGCTCCGCTAATGAAACCGGGGAGCATCATACCAAACGCCATAATACCTGTAGATATTGCATAATGGGATGTTTTGAATTTACCTTTTGAAATATAAAGCAGATAAACCATATAAGCTGTAAATCCCAATCCATAACCAAGCTGTTCTATGATAATACAAAGCTGAATTATGGGATGAAACCTGATGATTGAACCTGCCCCGAATAGCCATGAAAAATCAATTGACATAAGATATAATGGTTTTGCCGCTGCCATATATACAAACAAAACAGTTGGAATATTCATACTAAGTGCAAGAAACCATACAAGCTTTTTCAATCCATATTTTTTTACTAACCATCCTCCGGCAATACCACCTGTTAAAAGAGAGATAATTCCTACCGTCCCATAGTAAATCCCAACCTCGCTCAAACCAAGACCTAATCCACCCAATTCGGGTTTATCGAGAAAGAAGGGCTGAGCCATTTTCAATAGGAGTGCTTCCCCGAATCTGTATAATAAAATATAAGCGAGTATTACTCCGATTTTATTTTGTGTAAAATATTCCTTAAAGATTAATTTATAAGGAACCGAATCGGTTTTATCCTTTACGGGTAAATCTGTTTTGGGATATGGAAGAATGTATGTATGATATAAATATAGAAGCAGGAATACAACACCTGCGATAATAAATGCCGTTGTCCACCCTAACTTTATTTTTACATTATTTTCTCCAGCTAACCATCCGACTACTGCCAGCAAAACACCACCGGAAAAAATCATAGCCACCCTGTAAAAAGTGCTTCTGATTCCGGTAAAGAATGCCTGTTCTTTTTTATCGAGTGCATGAAGGTAAAATCCGTCTGTTGCTATGTCATGCGTTGCTGAAAGGAATGCTATGGCTGTAAAAATGATAAGAGATATAAAAATAAAACCTGACAGATTCAGAGTAAGGGCTAATATTCCAAAACATACAGCCAAAGCGAGCTGCATCCACAAAACCCATTTCCTTTTAGTAGCAATCGAATCAACAAAAGGTCCCCAGAAAAGCTTTATTGACCAGGGGAGATAAAGAAAACTTGTGAATCCTATGAATAAATTTGAAACCTCGAGGGATTTATACAAAGCTGTTGATAGCTGATTCACAATCACCCACGGGATGCCTTCTGCAAAATATTGAGTAGGCACAAATTGCCAGGGACTTCTTTTTTTTACTTTATCATTTACCATATATATTAATTGTTTATATATCGCAGAATTGATTTCTTCATTACTAATAATTTAAAATATTAAATTTTCAATTTTCAATAAATTCTTAATATTTAATTTTAAATAAATAAAGTTTTAATCTCAATAATATTTATAAATTTTATCATTGAAAATTCAATGAAAATTAGAAATTGAAAATTGTTAATTTATGTTTCATCATACAAAATTAGGGATAAATTAAATTCATATCTTAAAGAATATAAATAAAAAATCCACAGTACTTATGTACTATGGATTTTATTTACAACTTAAAATTTTATTCTCCTTGTTGAGGCAGGGGAACCGGTGGTGGTTTCAATGGACCTTGCTGTTGCGGTATTTCAGCCCCTTGTGTAACAGGTTTCTGCTGAACAACCTGCTCGGTATGAATAAAGAATTTATTCGAAGCAAGAACCAATATCAAAATAATTGCCGCAATAACTTTTGTGATTTTTGCAAGCAGGTCGTTTGCCCTCTGCATCCCGAATACTGCACCGAACTGGGCACTTAATCCACCGAAGGTTGCTGTCAGGTCACCTTTACCGGGTTGCAACAGCACTGCAACAATTATCAGTATTGCACCAATTATTACTATTATAGTTAATACAGAAAACATATTTTCACCTTTTTTATAATTTTATCTTACAAATTTAGCCAAAATCCAGCTATTTAACAAGAATAATTTCTAAAATTAATTCCCTTTACTGTCAGGAACAGCACTTGACATCTTATATTAATCTAACTCAGAACATTGCAATAAAACCGAATCTAATGTTCTGCATGTACTGAAGCTCCAGCTTCTGCTTTTCATTTCAAATAAATCACCCGCTTCGTCAATGCTTTATCCCTTGCAATGAAGCGGAGCAAATACATACCGCTTGGCTCTAATGACAAATCAAAAGAGAACTGCGACCAACCTTCGACATTCTGCAAATTTGAAATTATTCTACCGTCGAGACTGCAAAGCATAACTGACAGTACGTCAATTTCAGCTTTCTTTGTGATTAGAAGAGTACTACCCATTTGCTGTGTATAAAAATAATTGTCAGCTTCTTCGTAATTGGATGGCTCATTGCCGTTGTCTGTATAGTCTTCGAGAACAGCTTTTGAAATTTGGTTGTCGTAATAAAGTTTGTGTGTATATTTGTAAGTGCCGGGGTTATAAATTAGAATAATGAAATTTTTAGCTTCGATACTGCCATCGGAGAGATAGGCAGTTTGATTAATATTAATTTCCACAAATGATAGAACCTGAAGCGAATAAGCTAACGATTTCGAATTACACCCATTATAAAAAAGTATATCCCAAACGTTATTTTTATCAATGTCAACAAAAAAGATATGTGGTTCTGTAATGCAGGAATCACCTGCGTTTGTAAGAGGTATTGATATTGTTTCTTTTGGACTCAATAATGTATTACAAAAGCAAAATAAAATAAATATCAATATGAGCAGTTTCATAATTTCCTCAAATATTATTTAATCACAATAAATGATTTTGAAAAGGTAGATTGTCTATCACGCACCACAACAAAATATACACCATTGCTCAATGATGATAAATTCAATTCCAATTCTTTTTCTCCGTATTTCAGTTGCAAGGCTTTAGTCAAATCAGCCAATTCGACACCTATTGAATTGTATAATTTCATACTTGTAATATTCATTGGTTTATTGTATAATAGAATTTTGCAAGTGCTTGTTGCGGGATTTGGAATAATTTTAATCATATTATCTGGTTGCTTTGATTCTGATTCAACTATATCTGTAGATTGTTCCGTTAAGAAATATGAATTTGCCCATTCGCTTAATGTGTCATTCCTTTTTGACCTTACGCTTAAAATATAATCAGTAAGTGGCGACAATATATCTACATAATATGATGTATCTTTTAAATCAGTTTCATGAATTAATATTATTTTACTTATAATGTCTGTCTCATATAATATCATTTCGTAGCTGTCCACATTTTCATTCGATGACCATCTCATTGTCATCTTAGAAGGGTAATACAAATCAGAATAAGGTTCGGGATAAATTATGTCTGGTACTGACAATGCATTTTGAGATTCTAAAGTACATAAAATCTTTGTGTCTTGATTCCACTCACTCGATAATGAGTCATTGTATGCCCTGATTTTGAATTGATACGCCATGTTGTATTCCAATGTATCGAGTGTCAGGTTTGTATCTGTTACTATATAATTCTTTACATATTGAAATGTTGCTAAAATAGAGGTGGAATCCCGGTTTTTTTTGTATGTTAATAATTCATAATGTGTTGCACCTTCGATTTTATCCCATTCAAGTAAATTTCCGGCAATAGGAACCAGATTAGCAAATATTTTCCTTTTTATTGTCGGCGCTTTTAATATTTTATTATTAGTCCTTTTTATAATTTTATAAGCATCGTATATTGTATAAGCAGCATCCGGGGATGGATATATAACCCATTCAACTATAGAATGACTTTGTATATTTAAAGGCGGATTTTCCCTATACCAGGTTTCACCTCCGTCACTTGTTATTAATATCAATTTGTCGAATCCGACAACAATTCCATGCATTTCATCTGCAAAATCTAAATCAGTAAAAACCATCCAAGATTTACCAGGTTCAATGTAACGTTGAAAAGACCATGTCTGCCCCCCGTTTGTTGTCTTAAAAATAGTGTCTGTACGTCCAATTGCCCAACCAGTGTTTCTATCTATAAATTTTATTTTTTCTGAATAATAAGGAGCATCCGATATTGTCCAATTTAAGCCCCCATCCTCTGAAATATAGAGATTACTTTTATCAGCATTATAATCAAATATTTTCATGAAAAAAATGTTTTTTTCAAAACATTTTAGTTGACCTATTTTACCTTTTAATTCGTAAGGAATTGGAACGGCTCTCCATGTTTGCCAGCCGTCTTCTGTAATCAGAATCGAATCGTTTGTATTATAAGCATCCGGATTAAAATAATTCCCTAATACTGTCTTACGAGCAATACCGTAATTATCATCAAGCATCACTATGTCCGACAATCTTGAATTTGAATCGAGATTAATTTTAGACCATGTTTTTCCTGAATCAATGGATATTATTAATAATCCGTACTCTTTATGAAAATCTTGATGTTTACCCTTGTATATTACCTCCCTGTCTTCACCCGTAATAATTATTTTATCTTTGGAAGGATAAGCAAATGATTCCCATTTCTCAAGTTTTGTTGAATCTAAATAAATCATATTCCAACTCTTGCCGCCATCATTTGTTCTTTTAATTATATTGTAATTATGAACATTTTGTGCCATTGTAATAATATTATCATTATCAGCATAACAAATTCCAAAATTAAAATAATCACTGCTGCTATCAACAATAATCCACTGGTTTCGTAGTTGGGCGTTAGTTGTTTGTGTGCCTGAGAATAATGTAAATATAACCATTACAAACATGATGATTTTTGATGAGCATAACATAATAACCTCTTAAATTATTTTGAATTTTTAAAGTTTTAATGATAATTGCTTAATCCGCGAATTTATATCCGTCCCTTTTGAACAGGGACGGATATAATTATAAACGGTATAATAATTATTATTATTTTGATAATACATAATTCTATTTGAATAATTATTCATCATCCCCGCATAATATCACGTAACATCCATTCTCTGGGTCAGGCCTACATTCTAATTCAGGATTTTGCGATATCTTAATATAGTGTGGCACTTTGTCAATGATACAAATTTCCCAGGTTATCCTGCAACACCCATTATCAGAACATGCTTCCAGTTTATATTTTGTCGGATTATACGGTGGATTTGGATTTATTTCTGATACGCTCCACTTCCAGCATGATGCAACATAAAAATCATAGTAATATCCGCATGGATTTAATTGATTTGGTTTACAATACTGACCACATTCTGAACCATCATAAATATCCGCAAGGATAGCTTCCATGATACCGTCAAAAAAATCAATTTCCTCTCCAAAGAATTCGTCGTAACAATCTACCGGTATGTCTTCAATTACTGTTTGTAGTTGAATAGTACAGACAAATACATGTGTTTGTTTATCTTCACATAATCGATATGTATATCTAACAGTAAAACTACCACAATCTAAATCCACTGTTGTTGAACATTGTATTGCTTCACCGCAATCATATACTAAAGGAAAAATATGCATCGGTTCACACATTGTACCTTGTCCATAAGAATAGAACTGAACAGTAAATATTAAAGCGATTAGTAAAATTAACTTTTTAATAATAAACTCCAAAAATTGTTAATAAAGTTTTAAAAAAATTTCATAATTTAAAACTATCCGCAGGCAGTCGGTTAACAAACCTGTGGATGAACCAACTTTGTTTTGGCTCAAGAGCCGTCGGCTCTACTGGCGGCTCTAATTATATTAACTGTGGTTCGTTGCTCGTCAATACATGGCAGAACAAAATTCACGGACAGAGCAGTGTTCTGTCCCTACGAATAAACTTAATTGAAAAAATTTCCTTGATTTCGTTCTGATTTGCTCTCTTTTCATGCACCTCCCTCGATTTTGTGAATGAAATTACATTTTTCCTTTTTCTTTCCCATAAAGAAAGAATGATTCAGTACTGATTTAATGCAAAAATAATATTATGCAGTAACAGAAAAAATTTATTTTTCGTTTATTTTTCATATATATAAAAATTTATTTTGGGATTACCAAAATATATCCCCTTGTCCGTTCCGTAACGAGTATTTTCGGATTCGCTGCATCCTCTTCTAATTTATCCCTGAGCTTTTTTATATATCCTCTCACTTGGCTTTCTTCACAGGTGTAATCTTCACCCCAGATTTCTTTAATTATATTTTCAATGCCTAAAACCTTATTAGGATTTCTGACTAACAACTCTAATATTTTGTATTCGTAATCTGTCAAATGAATCCTGTTGTTTTCAACCATTACAATTTTACTTCCGGTATATATCCGGATATTGCCGATTGTAATAATTTCTTCCCTTTCGGCTTGTCTTTTTTTATTGATGAGGTGGTTCAGCTTTACTATCAACTGTTCATCATTTTTGTTCGGTTTTATGACATAATCCACTGCTCCTAATGACAACGCATCATCAATGTCCTGCTTTCCGTCCTTCACTGATAGTATTATCGTTGGAATATCTGTTTTTGCAGTAATTCCCTTCAGCACTTCCAAGCCATAGAGGTCGGGTAAGATTAAATCGAGGAGAATCGCATCGGGTTTTTCTTTTAATTTTTCTATTGCTTCTTTTCCAGTCTCGGCTTCAATCACATCGAAGCCGTTAAACTCAAGCATTAATTTCAGAGCATCCCTGTATGACTCTTCGTCATCAACGAGCAGAATTTTCGGCTTTGTTTCCATCCCGGTGAATGATGAATTAAATAGTCGTTCCTTAAAAAGTGGATAAGTTGTTGATAAATAGATTAGATAAAGAGAAAAATAAGTGTTAATTTTGCAAGCAAAAGCAGCATTATTCAAAAAATCTTGCAAAATAAAACATGATAGGAAA
>Ga0208373_1000844_pt1 | contig 46812 bp, 54 predicted proteins | sample RifOxyC2_FD_184036 | JGI IMG/M metagenome (GOLD analysis project Ga0208373, IMG submission 184036) | Soil microbial communities from Rifle, Colorado - Rifle Oxygen_injection C2 (SPAdes) | ecosystem: Environmental > Terrestrial > Deep subsurface > Rock core/Sediment | place: Rifle, Colorado...
TGTTGACGGGCCCGAAGTTTTGTCCGCGGCTGGCGTGCGCACGATTATTACTTCCAGCGGTTCGGTTGCCGATGCGCAGGTGGTAGAATTTTGCAAAGAGAAAGGCATCACGCTCGTGATGGTTCCGGACAAAAAAGCTCGTGGGTTTTTCGGGCATTAGACTGTTAGTATTTGGTATGCAAAGGCTTGTGATAATGCAACTTGCATTATCACCTAAAGTTTTTTTATTTGACATCTTTTCATTTTAGACTACAATATTATTACTAATAGTTGCTACAATAAACTACAAATAAAATACAGGTATACACATTGGACTAAATGATTAAATCAAATTTGTATATTTGTAAAAAATTTGTAATTTGTAGACTATGTTCAACGTTTCCACAAAATCAGATTACGGCTTCATCGTTATGCTGGAACTGGCAAAACAATACAAAAAAAGTTGCGTGCCGCTCGCCCAAATCGCCGCAAACAAAAAACTCTCGGTCGGCTACTTGGTACAGCTCATTCAGCCGTTAGTCAAAGACGGTTTGATTATCAGCAAAGAAGGCAAGGGCGGCGGCTACGCCTTGGCAAAATCACCTCAAGCAATTTCAGTTTTGACGATACTTGAGGCGCTGGAGGGTCCGGCGATGTTAGTAAAATGCTTGAAGCGCAATGAGCAGCAGTGCCCGGGTTTTGCGGAATGCGAAATGAGAAACGTATGGCAGGCATTGGCAGATGAGATGAGAAAGATTTTAAAGAAAAAAACACTGGCGGATTTAATGAAAAAAATATGAAAACTAAAAAAATTTATCTAGACTACGCCGCCACCACGCCGGCTGACCCTCAAGTCGTCAAGGCCATGTCGCCTTACTTTACCAATGTCTTTGGAAACACAGCGTCTCTGCACGGCTTTGGCGCGGAAGCGAAAGCGGCCGTTGACGCTAGTCGCAAAATTATTGCCGATGCATTGAAAGCAAGCGCGAGAGAAATTTATTTCACTTCGTCAGCGACCGAGAGCAACAACTGGGCGCTCAAGGGCATCGCTTGGGCCAATAAGGATAAAAAACACATTATCATTTCTTCAGTTGAACACGACTGCGTGCTGACCAGCGCCGCCTGGCTGGAACGGCAGGGCTGGCAGTTAACGCTTTTGCCGGTTGATAAAAACGGCATGGTTAATCCGGCAGATGTCGCAAAAGCGATTCGGCCGGATACGCTCCTCGTATCAGTCATGCATGCCAATAACGAAATCGGCACAATAAATCCCATCGGTGAAATCGGAAAAATTTGCCGCGAGCGGGACGTGTATTTTCATACTGATGCGGCCCAGACTTTTGGCAAGTTGCCCATTGATGTCAACCGGCTGGACATTGATTTATTGACGGCGAGCGCGCACAAACTGTACGGCTCCAAAGGCGCGGCCCTGCTCTACGTGCGTACGGGCGTGCGCATCCAGCCGCTGCTGCACGGTGGCGGGCACGAAGGCGGTCTGCGCTCTTCCACGCTGAACGTACCGGCGATTGTCGGTTTTGCCGAGGCAACGAAAATTTGTTTGTCGGCAATGAAAGAAGAAAACGTCCGGCTGGAAAAATTGCGCGACAAACTTATCGCGGGCGTGCTCAAGGCTATCCCGAATGCGCATCTTAACGGACATCCCAAAAAGCGTCTGCCTAATAACGCGCATTTTCGTTTTGACCACATTGAGGGCGAAGCGCTGATAATGATGCTGGATAATCTCGGCATTGCCGCCTCCACGGCCTCAGCTTGCTCTTCGCCCAAACTGCAGCCCTCGCACGTACTGCTCGCTTGCGGTTTGCGGCCGCAGGATGCGCATGGCTCCTTGCGTCTTTCGCTCGGCCGCTGGACCACGGAGGCAGAAATAGACAGAGTGTTGGAAGTGCTGCCGGGCATCGTGGAAAAATTAAGAAAAATTTCACCGTTCAAGTAATCCTATGTATTCTCCCAAAACAATTCAATATTTTAATAATCAAAAAAATTACGGCCGGATTAAAAATCCGGACGGCATCGGCAAGGTCGGCAACATCGTCTGCGGCGACGTGATGTGGCTTTATATTAAATTAGGAAAAAATAAAAAAGGCGAAGAAGTTATCAAAGATATTAAATACGAAACCTTCGGTTGTGTGGCTGCGATTGCCACGAGCGGCCAGGTGACGGAACTAGCCAAAGGCAAAACAATTGCCGAGGCACTCGCTATCAGCAAAGACGCTATTATTTCTGAATTGGGCGGTCTGCCGCCGATAAAGGTGCACTGCTCGGTGCTGGCGGTAGATGCACTCGCCGAAGCGATTTATGATTATTTTAGTAAAAACAAAAAGCCCATACCGGAGGATTTGCAAAGGCAGCACGAGGTGATTTCAGAATCCCGCGGCATTATTGAAGACAAGTACCATGACTGGATTGCGGCAGAGGAAAAAATGCACGAGGCTGGGAGAGAGCGGTAGAAGTTGCGGAAAAAATCCTCTCCCCGTTTTTTTTCAATTTAATTTTTATCATCATCGCATCTTTGGGCAGTATCTTCTTCACTCGGTCCGCCCACTCAATGACGGTTACGACGTGCGGATCAACAAAGTATTCTTCCACACCGAGCGCCTGCAGTTCGGCGGCGGAGTGAAGGCGGTAGGCGTCAATGTGAATTAGATTTTTGATTTTAGATTTATGATTTTTGATTGCGTATACTTTAATAATATTAAACGTTGGAGAGTTGACAGTTTGTTTAATGCCGAGCGTGTGCGCTAAAAACTGGACAAAAGTGGTTTTGCCCGCGCCTAAGTTGCCAATAAGACCAATAACATCGCCGCCCTGCAATTTTTTTGCCAGCTGCTCGGCTAGGCGTTGCGTGTCCTGAAGGGTTGTCATTTTGTACTCGCTTTTCATGGAGTTTTTATGCAGACTTGTTAAATTTTCTGTATTTGCGTATAATACCACTGCTGTTTAAATAATCAACTAATTTAAAATATATGTCAGAAAATAAAACCGGCGTTGATAAGATGAGTTTTGTCTTCGGCCTGGTGGCCGGCATTGCCGTTATCAGCGTTGTAATTTTATTAAATCAAAATTTCAAGTCAAGCGGCACAGTCGCCGGAGAGGTTGTCAAAAACGATGTTCCGGCAGCAGCCGCGCCGAACCAGCCAAGCAATCCCGCGCCAACGGCGAACGTCAAGCCGTTGTCCAAAGACGACTATGTGAAGGGCGATCCGAACGCCAAAGTAGTTTTAATTGAATACTCTGATTTTGAATGTCCGTACTGCCTGCGCCATCAGGAGACAATGCAGCAGATTGCAGCCGCTTACGGCAGTCAAATCGCTATCGCGTTCCGGCATTTTCCGCTAACCAGCATCCATCCGCAGGCGCAGAAGGCCGCTGAAGCGAGCGAGTGCGCGGCTGAGCAGGGGAAATTTTGGGAAATGCACGATAAAATTTTTGAAGCCAACGCCGCCGGTACTATGAGCGTTGCCAAGTGGAAAGAATTGGCCGGCAGCTTGGGTCTGAAAACAGAACAGTTCAATTCCTGTCTTGACTCCGGCAAGTACGCGGCTAAAATTAGTCAGGAAGCTGGCGAGGGCGCGGCTGCCGGCGTGCAGGGAACGCCCGCGACTTTTATCAATGGCCAGCTCGTGTCCGGCGCGGTGCCTTATGAGCAGTTCAAGCAAATGATTGACGGCAGTTTATAGGGAGAGGGGAAAAATAAAAAAGGCCTTGCAAAAGGACTTTTTTATTTGTGGCGAGGGCTAACTCCGTTCGTGCCGCGGATGCTCGTGGCCGAGAGTTTGGCGTTGTTTTATGTAAGCGAGGTGCTTGCGCTGTTCAGCCGCATACGATGCTTTGCGCAGACCGAGTTTTTCTATCATGGCGGCTGTGTGTGCTCCACCCAAAAAGTGCGGCAGGATGACGTAGGTGGCCCCGGCCGCGTACAAAGTTTCCGCGTGCGCGATACTGTGGGCGATGACGATGATGACGGCGGATTTGTTGATGGCACGAATTTGTTTGATGAGAAGCAAATTAGTTTTTCCCTCCGGAATGGTTGAAACCGCCATTTTTATTTTTTTTAAATTCAATTCCGCCAAAAACTCCACGTCGTCGGCATCGCCGTAGCAACAGGCAATGTTGCGCACGGTGAGGTTTTTGATAATAGCAGGGTCAAAGTCAACCACCAGAAATTTTTTTTTCAGTTTGGTAAAGGCGGCGATAAAATCATAGCCGATGCGATTGTGGCCGAATAGTATTATATCATAGTTGCCGTTCGTACGCGGTTCGCGGCGCGCGTTCGTTTTTTCAAACAGTGAGAGGGCGGGTGCGAAAAATACGTAGAGTTTGTCCGCATACGTGATGAGGTACGTTGAAGCGGCAATGGTGACGAGTCCGACAAAGGTGATGAGCGAGAGGATGCTTTCGGGCACATGGCCCACCTTCACAGCCAGCATGATTATGATAAGGGAGAACTCGCTGATTTGAGCGAGCGCCAGTCCGGTGAAAAATCCGGTCCGTTTGCCATAACCAATTACACCCATAAGCGCGAGTACAATGAGCGGATTGCCGACCAGCACAAACAGCGACAATATGGTGAGCGGCCAGGCGATAGCGGTAATATTTGTAAGCGTCATTTGTGAGCCGAGCAAAATAAAAAATAAAACAATAAAAAAGTCGCGCAGCGGCTTCATCTTGGAGGCGATTTCGATGCTGTAGGGGGAAAGCGAAAGCGTGACGCCGGCAACGAGCGCGCCGATTTCAACCGAAAAGCCGAAGACGTAGAAAAGCGTCGCGAGCCCAAACCCCCAGGCGATAGCAAAGAGGAACAGAAATTCCTGCGAGCGGGCAAAAAACGAGCTCAGCGCCGGCAGAATGTAGAGACTGACAAAAACAGCCAGCACGATGAGGGCAACGCCCTGCAGGAGCGTGGCGCTGACAAGTTGGGTGATGTTTGCGCCATTGGAAAATGAGGAGATAAAAATTAAAACGAATGTAGCGACAACGTCTTGTACCAGCAAAATGCCGAGGGCGATTTTGCCGTAGAGTCTTTGCATGTCGCCCCGGTCTGAGAGTATTTTGACAACTATTATGGTGCTGGAAAAAGTTAGGGCAATGGCGATGTAAATTGCCTGGACTGTGGGAAAGCCTAAACCGGCGGCGATGAGGAAGCCAAATAGCCAGGTAAAAACGATTTGACCCGTGCCGGCCAAAAAGGCAACGCCACCGACCTCGCGAATGAGTTTGGGGTTGAGCCCCAAGCCCACGATGAAGAGTAGGAGCGCGATGCCGATTTCGGCAAACGCATTGATGACGTCGGTTGAACGCAACACATCCAAGAGGCGCGGGCCGACGATAAGGCCGGTAATAATGTGACCGATGATGAGCGGTTGGCGCAAGAGGTATATGACGCCGGCAACTGCGGTAGCAATAACCAAGATGATGCTGATTTCGGTAAAAATATTCATGCGGGGGTTTCTCTGTTATCTTAATAACATTATTATACCATACCATATTTGAATTTGACATTTCAAAATAGCTATGATATACTTTTAGTGAAGCTGGTTGTATTTACAACGAGCTTTTTTTTACACCTACGAATTATTTTTAAATATTAACTTTATTATCTATGGCTACTAATGACATTGCCGCGGCCGCGCGCGCCATTTGCGAAGAAAAAGGCATTTCCCTGGAAGCGGTTATTGAAACCATTGAGTCTGCCTTGGCCGCCGCCTACCGCAAAGACTTCGGCGAAAAAAATCAAAACATAAAAGTTGACTTTGACCTGGATGCCGGCTCCTCGCGGGTTTTTGACGAAAAAATCGTGGTGGAAGACATGCCGGCAGAGGTTGAGGAAAGTGAAATTGAAACAGAGCTTGAAGTTGTGACAGAACTAAAGAAAGCGGAGACAGCGGCTGAAGTTGACAAAGCCGAGGAAGAGGTGCGGCGCTTCAACCCGCGCACGGAAATTCAGATTTCCGATGCGAAAATATTAAATAAAAAATACACAGTTGGCGACGTTATCAGAACCGGGTTGTCGGCGCCGGCCGAGTACGGCCGCATGGCCGCGCAGACCGCAAAACAAGTTATCATCCAGCGGTTGCGCGAAATTGAGCGCGCGAACGTGTACGAAGAGTATAAGGGCAAAGAGCACGAGGTCGTCGTCGGCGTGGTCCAGCGCCGCGAGGGCAAAATCGTGATTGTGGATTTGGGCAAAACCACCGGCGTTATCCCGCCGGACGGACAAATTGCCGGCGAACGCTATGAGTCCGGTCAACGGGTCAAAGTTTACGTTGAAACGGTGAATACGACCGCGCGGGGCCCGGAAATTTTACTTTCGCGCACGAGCCCCGAAATCGTCCGTAAAGTTTTTTATACCGAAATTCCTGAAATAACCAACGGACTCATTGAGATAAAATCCGTTGCCCGCGAGGCCGGTTTGCGCTCCAAAATCGCCGTGGCGGCCTTGGAGGAAAACGTTGACCCCATCGGCTCCTGCGTGGGACAGCGCGGAGCGCGCATTCAGACGATTATTTCCGAACTGGGCGGGGAAAAGGTTGACATCATTGAGTATTCGGAAGAACCAAACGTCTACATCACGCACGCGCTGGCGCCGGCAAAGGTAGCGCAGGTCAGCGTAGATGAAGCTTCCCGGCAAGCGGTCGCCAAGGTTAGTGAAGACCAGCTCTCTTTAGCCATCGGTCGCGGCGGCCAGAACGTTCGTTTGGCAGCGCGGCTGACCGGCTGGAAAATTGACATTCAGCAAGCGGAGGGAAGTAAGAAAGAAGAAGTTGAGAACGAAAATGAAGAAGTTGAAAAAGAAAGCACCGAAGATGTGAAAGAAGAAAAAATAGCTAAAAAATCAAAGAGTAAAAAAGCTGAAAAAAAAGATGTTAAAGCAAAAGAGAATGTAGAAGAGACAGAAGAAAAAGTTGAAAATTAAAATTGTTGCATTTTTTATTTAATAAATTTGAGATTTATGAACACAGTATATCTCATCTTCGGCAGCGCCGCTCTGGCAATTTTGTTTGGATTGTTTTTAATCCGCAAAATCATGACTCTGCCGGCCGGCAATGAAAAAATGCAGGCCATTGCCAAGGCCATTCAAGAAGGCGCGAGCGCCTATCTCAACCGGCAATACAAAACCATCGCCGGTGTAGCCGTTGTTTTATTTATTATTATCGGCGTACTGCCGTCGTTAGGCTGGATGACGGCCGGTGCTTTTTTGGTCGGCGCCATTTTGTCCGGCGCAGCCGGCTACATCGGCATGAACGTTTCTGTACGCGCGAACGTGCGTACTGCTGAAGCGGCTCGAAAAGGTATGGCGGCCGCTCTGCAGGTAGCAGTCTACGGCGGCGCCGTTACCGGCATGCTGGTGGCGGGGCTGGCGCTATTGGGTGTGGCATCGTTTTTTTACGCAACGTATGACATCGCCGCGCTGGTTGGTTTGGGATTTGGCGGCTCGCTGATTTCAATTTTTGCCCGTTTGGGCGGCGGCATTTTTACCAAAGCCGCGGACGTGGGCGCTGATTTGGTCGGCAAAGTTGAGGCCGGCATTCCCGAAGACGACCCGCGCAATCCGGCCGTGATTGCCGATAACGTCGGCGACAACGTCGGTGACTGCGCCGGCATGGCCGCGGATTTGTTTGAAACCTACGTCGTGACCTTGATTGCTTCCATGCTTTTGGGGCACTTGCTCTTCCCGGCATTTCCCAACGCTACGCTGTATCCGCTGTTGCTTGGCGCCGTGTCCATCATCGCTTCGGTTATCGGCATTTTTTTCATTAGATTAGGCAGTGATAAAAAAATTATGAAAGCGCTTTACAAAGGCTTGGCCGCCGCGGCGATTTTAGCATTGATTGGTTTTTACCCTCTGACGGCGAGTGTGATGGCAGGCAACGGCCAGTTTGAAACGGTTGCGATTTTTTGGAGCGCGGTCGTGGGAATTTTAGTCACAGCGGCTTTGGTTGTCATCACCGAGTACTATACCGCAACGAATTTTAATCCGGTTCGCAGTATTGCCGAGGCTTCAAAGACCGGCCATGGCACCAATATCATTGCCGGTTTGGCCGTGTCCATGAAAGCGACCGCCTGGCCGGTTATCGTCATTGCCGCGGCTATTTTAGCCTCCTTCAGTTTGGCCGGCATCTACGGCGTTGCCATTGCCGCCATGGCCATGCTTTCCATGGCTGGCGTCATCATTACCATTGATTCCTACGGCCCCATCACCGACAATGCCGGCGGCATTGCCGAGATGGCGGAACTCCCCAGCGAGGTTCGTGACGTTACCGATCCGCTGGATGCCGTCGGCAACACCACCAAAGCTGTTACCAAAGGCTACGCCATCGGTTCAGCCGCGCTGGCCGCGCTGGTGCTTTTTGCCGATTTCACGCACTCCATTCCCGCTGACGTTTCATTTTTAATCAATGACCCCAAAGTTTTGGTTGGTCTCTTCATCGGCGGCCTTTTGCCCTACTACTTTGCCGCCCTTTGCATGCAGTCAGTCGGCCGGGCGGCCGGCGCAGTCGTGGAAGAAGTGCGCGATCAGTTTAAAAATCATCCGGGCATAATGCAAGGCACGGAAAAACCAAATTACGGACGCACCGTTGATATCGTTACTCGCGCCGCGCTCAAAGAAATGGTTGTACCCGCTCTCATTCCTCTCTTAGCGCCCATTATCGTCGGTTTCGGTTTGGGCATTCAGGCCTTGGGCGGTCTGCTCATCGGCGCCATTATCACCGGCCTCTTCGTTGCCATTTCCATGACGAGCGGCGGCGGCGCCTGGGACAATGCCAAAAAATACATTGAGTCCGGGCATTTTGGCGGCAAAGGGTCTGACGCGCACAAGGCGGCCGTTACCGGCGATACAGTCGGCGACCCGTACAAGGACACGGCCGGTCCGGCAATCAACCCGATGATTAAAATTTTAAACATCGTGGCGCTGTTGATTGTGGGGATGCTTTTATAACTCCTACGAATTACGAATTGGGTACGAATGTACGAATTAGCCTAACCAATTAAGTAACTAACGCATGAACGCACACAAAGAACAAAACCAAAAAGAAATTGAAATCACGGTTGAGCTCTCGTGGGACGAGCTGAAGCCATATTTAGACAAAGCCAGCGAGAAAATTTCTGAAGACGTAAAAGTTGAGGGCTTCCGGCCGGGCAAAGTTCCCTACGACGTGCTCAAAAACAAAGTCGGCGAAATGGCCATTTTGCAGGAGGCGGCCGACATGGCCATTCAAAAAACAGCAGAGATTGTTTTACGAGAACAGTTTAAAGATTTATCCGCCCAAGCCTCCGGCGGGGCGGATAAGGCCGAAACCGACAGCATTGTCGGCCGGCCCGAAGTCAAGCTGACCAAAGTCGCGGCCGGAAACCCCTTAGAGTACAAAGTGGTTTTACAGCGCGCGCCCGAAGTGACTTTGGGCAAGTATAAGGATTTAAAAATAAAAGAAGAAGCCGTTGCCGTCACAGACGAAGAAGTTGAAAAAGTAATCTCGCAATTACGCGCCCTGCGCGCTTCGGAAAAAATCGTAGACCGCGCGGTGCAAGAGGGCGACAAGGCTTTGGTGAACATTCAGATGTTTTTAGATAATGTTCCTCTTGAAGGCGGCCAGAGCCAGAACACGGCAGTCATCATGGGCGCCGACTACATTATCCCCGGCTTTGATAAAAAATTGCTCGGCGCCGCAAAAGGCGAAACGCGCGAGTTTAAATTACTCTACCCGTCCGGGCATTACCAAAAAAATATTGCCGGCAAAATGGTTGAATTTAAAGTGGAAGTCAAAGAAATCTATGAGCGCGTTTTGCCGGAACTTAACGATGAGTTTGCCAAAAACGCCGGCGCCAAGGATAGTAACGATTTGAAACAAAAAATCAGAGACAATTTGGAAACCGAGGGCAAACAGAAAAACGAGGAGAAGGTAGTTATTGAACTCTTTGAAAAAATTCTTGGTAAAACGACGTTTAGCCACCTGCCCGAACAGCTCGTGCACAGTGAAACGCATAACATGATTCATGAGCTCAAACATAGTGTGGAGCACCAGGGCGGAAAATTCGCCGACTATTTATTGCATATTAAAAAAACAGAAAGTGAACTTGAAAAAGAATTAGAACCAGAGGCTGAAAAGCGGGTCAAGACCTCTTTTATCGTTAATGCCATTGTCAAAGCGGAAAATATTACGGTTACCGATGAGGATTTGCAGAAAAAAATTGATGACCTGCTTAAGCTCTACGAAGCCAGTCCGGAGGCGCAGGCGCAGGTTGAGACTGCCGACTACCGCGACTACGTCAAACACAATTTATTAAACCAAAAAGTCATCGCGCAGCTGAAAGAGTGGAATGTCAAAAAATAAGTACATAAGTATAAAAGCGTACAAAAAATGCCGGACATTTGCCCGGTGTTTTTTGTAAATAAAAAAGGGATGGCCAACAACACCATCCCCATTCCACAGATCACTTTTTCTTTTTTTTGGTCTTTGGCTTTCGCCGAAGGCCGACCGGTAGAGGCGGTTTTCTTTTTTTTTGCCTCACACAAATCACCTCCTTTTTTGATAGAAATGACCGGTGGGTGTGGTGGGCAATGGTGGATTCGAACCACCGACCTCGTCCTTATCAGGGACGCGCTCTAACCAGCTGAGCTAATTGCCCATTTTTCGATGTACGGCGGGCAGGTCAGGGACGCGTTCTACCTTCACCCGCCCGAATTCCCACCCGATTGCCGTGCGGGCAAGCTTCGGGCGGGCAAGACTGAGCTAGTCACCCTGTTAGTGCCTCGGGTCAGAATCGGACTGACGACACAAGGATTTTCAGTCCTTTGCTCTACCACTGAGCTACCGAGGCTTATATTAACTGTTAACTTGTAACAATTAACATTTAACTACCCAACAGTTAACGCTATTAACATTTAACTTTTTTAGCTCTTAGCATTTTTATAAAACCACCTAATTGTTTTGCTAATTCTTCAGCTTCTGACATAAATTTTTTATACTCTGTTTCGTTAATTTTATTCAATTCTTTCATTATATCAATGCAAGCTGCAACTTCATTTAACGAGCCTATTGATATCTCTAAAAATCTCGCGAATTCCAAGTCAGATTTTCTAGAAGAACCTTCAGCTATATTTAATATGATAGATAAAGATGCTCTTCTGATTTGGTCTTTAAATGAATAACTCTTTACTCTTTCAGAAATGACCAAAATTTTTTTAAAATAATTTTTTGCATCTTGGTACACTTTAAAATGTAAAAATCTGAAAGGTTCCATGTTAATTGTTAAAGGTTATATGTTAATCGTTGTTATGTTGCGGGGGCCGGACTCGAACCGGCGACCTCCAGGTTATGGGCCTGGCGAGCTGCCAACTGCTCTACCCCGCGATAGTGGAAATAATAAAAATTTTTTTGTGCGCCTGCTTGGACTCGAACCAAGGACCACCGAGGTATAAGCTCGACGCTCTACCAGCTGAGCTACAGGCGCAAAATACCTCTCCACAATATATTATTGTTTATCAGCTTACTATGGCGTATGAAATTATGCAATAAAAAAAGTCCTGTACATAGGACTGCTTTTGCTATACCTACCAGCAGTCCCATAATCTGCTTTCAGTTTGTTATTTTTAGTATTAACAGGCGCCAATTCTCCTATGTTAAAAATTTTAACATAGGGCGACCATTCCGAAATTAATCGAAATACTCCTTAGAAAGGAGGTGATCCATCCACAGCTTCCGCTACGGATGCCTTGTTACGACTTCGTCCCTATCATCGGTTTCACCTTCTCCCGAAAAATCGGGATTCGGGTGCCCCCGACTCTCTTGACGTGACGGGCGGTGAGTACAAGACCCGAGAACGTATTCAACGCGCCGTGGCTGATGCGCGTTTACTAGCGATTCCGACTTCATGGAGTCGAGTTGCAGACTCCAATCCGAACTGAGAGAGGTTTTATAAGGATTTGCTCCACCTTGCGGTTTGGCTTCCCGTTATACCTCCCATTGTAGCACGTGTGTCGCCCAGGATGTAAGAACCATGCTGATTTGACGTCATCCCCGCCTTCCTCCCACTTAATGCGGGCAGTCTCCGGTGACATATAAAACACCGGATAGGGGTTGCGCTCGTTTCCCGACTTAACGGTACATCTCACGACACGAGCTGACGACAACCATGCAGCACCTGTCTAGCACCTTCGAAAGACTCCCTATCTCTAGGGTATGCAGCTAGATGTCAAACCCTGGTGAGGTTCCTCGCTTATCATCGAATTAAACCACATGCTCCACCGCTTGTGCGGGTCCCCGTCTATTCCTTTGAGTTTTAGCCTTGCGGCCGTACTCCCCAGGCGGGATACTTAACGCGTTAGCTTAGGTAAACAGCACTGGCAGGGTCGATACTGCCAATACTTAGTATCCATTGTTTACGGCGTGGACTACTGGGGTATCTAATCCCATTCGCTCCCCACGCTTTCGTCTACTGAGTGTCAGGCACGTTCCAGCAAGCTGCCTTCGCTTTTGGTGTTCTTGCTGATATTAATGGATTTAACCCCTACACCAGCAATTCCGCTTGCCTCTCCCGGCCTCAAGTTTTACCGTATCTCCCGCAGCCCCAAGGTTGAGCCTTGGGATTTAACAAAAGACGTGTAAAACCACCTACAGACGCTTTACGCCCAATAAATCCGGATAACGCTCGGGGCACTCGTATTACCGCTGCTGCTGGCACGAGTTTAGCAGCCCCTTATTCATGAGGTACTGTCATTTGTTCGTCCCTCATAAAAGATTTTTACACCCCGAAGGGCTTCTTCAATCACGCGGCGTCGCTCCCTCACACTTGCGTGCATTGGGGAATATTCTTGACTGCAGCCTCCCGTAGGAGTCTGGGCAGTGTCTCAGTCCCAGTGAGCCGGGTCATGCTCTCACACCCGGTACTTGTCGTAGCCTTGGTGAGCCGTTACCTCACCAACAAGCTGATAAGACATAGGCCCCTCTTGAGCCGCCGGAGCTTTAAGTGGGAATGACTTTTGCCCCCCCACTTTTATCGAGTATTATTCCGGATTTCTCCGAGTTATGCTCGAGCTCAAGGTAGGTTACCAATGTGTTCCGCTCCCGTTTGCCTTGTCCCGCATTGCTGCGGAACAATCGACTTGCATGCCTTAGACACGCCGCCAGCGTTCATCCTGAGCCAGGATCAAACTCTCAGTAAAATTTGAGAACTTGAATAAGCTCTATCTATGATGTTGCATCCCCGCACTCATGAAGAATGCAGGGAAGTTAAAATCCAAATTTAATTGGCGCCTTTTAATACTAAAAATAATTTTTTTGTGGCTTCGTATTCAGTTGTTAATGTTCGTCACTCCTACGAATTACGAATGAGTACGAATGTTGCGAATATACGTGCTATACAGAGTGAAAGTTAATTCGTATATTCGTACCTATTCGTAATTCGTAGGGGTAGAAAAAAACAGTAATATTCCAATTCCCGCCAGCCGGCGGATGAAACATTCCTGCTTTTCTCCAAACCTTTGATTGTGAGGTTTTAATTGAAGAAGGGCGTATGATTATTAAGTTATCAAATGCGCTGTTATTGTAAGGTATTTTAAAAAAGGTGTCAAGCTCACGTCCCTATGGTATAATACCAGTACGTTTATGCCAGAAAAAAAGAAAAAATTAAAGTATAAATTCCCCGCAGAATTTTTGTGGGGCACGGCCACGTCGTCGCATCAAATTGAAGGCGGCAATGAGAATAACTGGACCGAATGGGAAAAGGGAGGCCATATTGCGGACGGTTCGCTTTCCGGCCGGGCCTGCAACTCGTGGGAGCTGTACAAAGAAGATATTCGTTTGGTTAAGGAGCTGCACAACAATACATACCGCTTCTCGCTGGAGTGGAGCCGCATTGAGCCGGAACAAGGACATTTTGACCACGATGCGCTGCGCCGTTACCGCGACCTGGCGCACGAGTGCCGCCGCAACGGCATTGAACCCATCGTGACGCTCTACCACTGGACCCAGCCGCTGTGGTTTGCGCGTCAGGGTGGCTGGCTGAACAAGCAATCGCCATTGTGGTTTCGGCAGTATGTCACGCGCGTGGCCAAAGAACTGGGGCGCGACGTGACGCTGTGGTGCACGATTAATGAGCCGCTGATTTATAGCTACAATTCTTATTTCAAGGGCAAGTGGCCACCGCAGGCGCGCAGTTTTTGGCAATTTAAAAAAGTGTTGCGCAATTTGGCCAAAGCCCATGAGCTTGCCTACTTCAGTTTGCACGACGGCAGCAGTGATTGCCGGGTGGGCATTGCCAAAAATAATCAATTTTTTGAAAGCTACCTGAATCAATGGTTTAACAAGATGGTTGTAAAATTGGTTAGCCGTTTTTGGAACCATTCTTTTTTAGGCAAAGTGCGGGACACACTTGATTTTATCGGTTTGAATTATTATTTTCATAATGTTGTGTATGCGTCTATGCGCGGCTACGTTGTTATGAACGAAAATAAACACATCTCCGATATGGGTTGGGAGATATTTCCGCGCGGCATCTACGAGACGCTGATGGAACTGAAGCGCTATAACCTGCCGGTTTACATTTTGGAAAACGGACTGGCTGACGCCCGCGATGACCGGCGCGCTGATTTTATCAGAGAGCACTTGCGTTACGTTCACCAGGCCATCAGAGAAGGCGTGGATGTCCGCGGTTATTGCCACTGGTCGCTTTTGGATAACTTTGAATGGGCAGATGGGTTTGAGCCGAAATTTGGCTTGTACAGCGTGAATTTCAAAACTTTTGAGCGGACACCAAGAGCCAGCGCCAGTGTATATGCAGACATTGCTCAAAATAACGGATTTTAGAAATTAGACATTAGAAATTTGTCATTTCGTTATGTGGCTTCCCATCGCCATTTTTGCCTACTTCATCAATGCCGGCGTCTACACCGCCGACAAGTATTTTTTATCCAAAAAAGTGCACTCCTCCATCAGCTACGCCTTTTACGTCGGCATTTGGAGCATCGGCAACGCCGCGCTGTTTTGGTTTGCCCCGTTTGTGCCGTCTTGGGAGTGGCTCTTGATTGATTTGGCCGCGGGCCTTTTGTTTCTGTGGGCGCTCGTTGCCTGGTACAAGGCGCTGCACCAGTCGGAAGCGACCAAAGTCGTTCCTATTGTCGGCGCCTTTATTCCGATTTTCAGTTTCTTGCTGGCATACGTTTTTTTGGGCGAGGTTTTGACGCGGCAGCAGCTTTTGGCTCTGTTTGTTCTCATCGCCGGCGGCATTTTGATTTCAGCCAAACAGCGGGAGATAAGCTTCATGCGTAAATGCGCGAACTACTGCCGGGCGATGTTTGGCTTTGTCATTGGCAAAACTTACGCCGAAGACCATCCGGTGCGCCGCCTCATCGTCAATTCATTAGTCTCGGCTTTTATTTTTGCCGCCTACTACGTGCTGATAAAGTACGTTTATCTGCATCAGCCGTTTTTGGGCAGCTACATTTGGACGCGGCTGGGCAGTTTTGCGGGCGCGCTGGGCTTGCTTTTAGTCCCGGCGTACCGGCATTTGATTTTTGAAAAGAAACGCCGCGCGGAAGCGGTGCGGAGCCTGCCGCTTTTTTTGTCCATCCGGTTTCTCGCCGTCATCGCTTTTATTTTGTTAAATTACGCCATTGCGCTCGGCAACGTCGCGCTGGTAAACGCCTTGCAGGGCGTGCAGTACGTATTTTTGATTTTTATCATTTTAGTGCTCTCCGAGCAGTATCCCAAAATTTTGCGCGAGGAGATGAGCCGGAAAATTTTATTGCAGAAATTTATCGGCGTGTTGATGGTGAGCGTGGGATTGTATCTGTTGCTATAAATTATTCTAATGTCTAATTAACCTAATTATTCTAATAAAATTCCAATTAGTATTTAGCTCATGAGGCATTGTTTAGGTTAATTAGAATAATTAGAAATTAATTATGTGGTACAGGAATAAAAAATTTATTATCGCGATAATCGTCATATTGCTGATTATCATTCTAATCCCGTTTGCCTCCATCCGCCCTATTTACGACAAAGACGAGCTCTCTTACGGCGTTACGTTTTCCCAGCGTTATGTGGAGTACATGGGGCTGAACTGGCAGAACGCCTACACGGCGATGCTGGATGATTTGGGGGTAAAAAAACTGCGCCTGCCCGCTTACTGGGACCGGATAGAATCCAAGCAGGGGATATTTTTCTACGACGATTTGGACTGGCAAGTGAGTGAAGCGGCCAAGCGCAACGCCAGCGTTATTTTGGCTGTCGGCGGCCGCTTGCCGCGCTGGCCCGAATGCCATTTCCCGGACTGGGCGGAAAATTTGCCTAAGGCCGAGCGCGAGCGGGAAATTTTAGACTATATCACCAAAACGCTTTCGCGCTACAAAGACAGCAAAGCTATTATCGCCTGGCAGATAGAAAACGAACCGTTCCTGCCGCACTTCGGCGACTGCCCCACATTAGACAAAAGTTTTTTGGATAAGGAAATTGCCGCGGCACGCTCATTAGACGGCCGTCCGATTGTCATAACCGACAGCGGCGAATTGAGTCTGTGGGCGCCGGCTGCGAGCCGCGCGGATATTTTTGGCACCACGCTGTACCGCGATACTTACAGCAGCCACTTGCAAAGCTACATTCACTACCCCCTGCCGCCGGCGTTTTTCCGGCTGAAGCAAAACCTTACAGAGTTTTTAGCCTACCCCAAGCCGCGGGACATAATAGTCATTGAACTGCAGGCCGAGCCCTGGGGGCCCAAACCGTATTATGAATTGACAAAAGCTGAGAGCGCGCGCACGATGAATTTAGCGAAGTTTCAAGACATTTTAGAGTATTCGCGGCAGGCCGGATTTAAGGAATTTTACCTTTGGGGGGTTGAGTGGTGGTATTGGGAAAAAGAAGTTAATGGCGATCCGGCACTGTGGAACGAGGCGAAGAAACTGTTTTAAATTTTATTTATGTCCGATCAAGTAAATTATTCTATTGGTGTAGACATCGGCGGCAGCAAGATGCTCGCGATTTTGTTTGACATTGAAAAAAAAGAGCCGGTGGCTGACTATAAATTAGCCACGCCGCGGGAAAGTCTGGAAACATTTCTCGTCATGCTCTGGGCGCTGATTGACCCGCTCGTTGAACGGGCAAAAAAAGAGGGCGCGACACTTGCGCGCATCGGCATCGGCGTGCCCGGCATACTGGACCAGCCCACGGCTCTGAATATAGACGGCCGCATCAGCCGCTGTCCAAATTTGGAAATTTTAAACGATGTTGCGTTGGGCAAATTGGTTGCCGAAAAATACAGCGTGCCGGCTCTCCTTGATAATGATGCGAACTGTTTTTTGCGCGCCGAAATGGCTCTGGGCGCGGGCCAGAAATCAGCGCACGCCGTCGGCCTCACGCTGGGCACGGGCATTGGCGGCGCGATTGCTGTGCGCCGGGAAATTTTTCAGGGCGCGCACGGCTCGGCCGGAGAGCTGGGGCACATGATCGTTGACGTGGTGGAAGGCCAGCCGCATACTCTGGAAGAAATTTATCAGGATTTAACCCAGCACAATCCTTTGAGCGTTGCCGAGGAGGCCTATGCCGGCGACACGCTGGCGATGAAAATTTATCAGGAAGTCGGCCGCTTCATTGGCATCGCGCTCGCGAACGCGGTTAACGTGGTTGACACCGAAATTATCATTTTGGGCGGCAGTGCGATGAAATCCTCGGATTTATTCATGCGCGCGGTGAAAAAGAATTTGAAGGAAGAAATTATTTCTCCCAAACTCAAAAAAATCAGAGTCGTGCCCGGCAAACTGGAGCAGGCCGGCGCGGTGGGCGCGGCGCTGCTAAATTAAGAATTAAGTCGCATTTTTAATATTTTATATAGCGATTGTTGCGGATGTCAGTCATCGCGCTTTCCAAGTTTTTAATGATGAGCGCTTTGGCTTTTTTGTTATTGAGTGCGAGATTTTCGCCGATGACCTTATCAGTTTTGAGCCGCAAAACAATAGGGATAACGTAATTTTTTTGGATAAATACGTAGGCAATCAGGCGGCCGGCGACCGCGTGCGGCAGGCGCAGTTTAACCAAGTAGCCATTGCGATAACCGAGATTTGGCAGTCGTACACCGCTCGTATCTATTTTGGCAATCGCGCGCTGAATATCGTCAATGCGGTAGTACTTTGCGAGCGGTTGCAGTTCCTTTTGTTGGAACGAGTGCGTGATGACGAGCATGTCCTTAGAGTTTTCGTTGTACGAGCAGACTGCCCAGTTCGTTGGCTTTGGCGACGACGTCAGCATCAGTGAACAGGGGGTCTGTTGCAGGCTGGAAACCGACGGAAATTCGGCTGTTGACATAGGCGCGCATGGCCATGGTCAGGAGTGCTTTGAGCGTGATACCCTCTTGTTTTGCTTTGCGCAGGGCTTGCTGTTTGAGCGTCTGCTCGGTTTTGAAGGTGACCTGAGTTGTCACTGGAACTGCCATAGGATAAAATAGTATATAGTTTATAGCTGTATTTTAGATGTATAATAATTTTTGTCAATCAATCCTAAACTAATCTGCAGAGCGCTGTCAACGCGCGCCAAGGTATCGGACTTGATCCGCCCCAGTCGTTTCATCAGGCGTTGTTTGTCAATAGAGCGGATTTGGTCAAGTAGAACGACTGAATAAGCGCTAAGACCGCCCTCTTTGGCTGGGATTAGCACTTCGGTAGGGTAGAGCCGCTCGTCAAACTTGGAGGTGACCGCGGCGACAATAACGATGGGGCTGTACTGGTTAGCCACATCGTTTTGGATAATTAAAGCCGGTCGCGTCTTTTTTATTTCCGAGCCAATAGTAGGGTCAAAATTGACGAGATAAATTTCGCCGCGTTTAGGAAGACTTACCGGAAATTTTTTGGGCATACTTCTTCTTCAAGGAAAAACCATTCCTGTGCCAGCTCCACACTGCGCCTGGCGCGGGCAATTGCGCCTTCTTTGAGCAGGGCTTTCAGGTTGTTCCGACCTTTTTGTTCCATGTAGAAGCGCACCGCCTCATCAATGAGACGGCTACGCTCACCTTTTTCCGCAATCCGGTCAATAAGGTTCAAGGTGTCTTCGGGCAGACTGATGTTGATTCGTTTATGGGTTTTGGTCTGGGTGGTGTTCATCATGTTTTTATCATACACAATAATGGTGTGTATGTCAAATTTTGAAAAGTCAAAAAAAACACGGCCAGCGAGGTCGTGTTTTAAAAAAACAATGGGTTGCTATTGATTGCCGGTTTGATAGTCTGCTTGTTTTTGCGCGGCGGTGTTATCAGCGCTGGTTGTTTGAGAAGTTATTTCTTTCCCGGTCAATCCCTGAATAACAAAGCGCACGAGCACGTAAGAGAAAAACACCAGCGCGAGCCCGGCGGTGGCCCATATCAATATCTCACGGCCATACTGCCTAAACTAACACCTTTTTATTAAAAGAATAGGAGCTTGCCGATAGCTTAACAATATTTGAAACTCAGCCAAAACACGATACAAAAAAAGAACACGGCCGCGAGGGTCGTGTTTTGAAACAGGGAACGAAAAATCATCTTTGAATTAATTTCCACCCAGTGTAGCTGACTTATTTAGATCTTAAAATTTTTTCTGCCACAATATTTAGCACAATAGAGTAAATCAATGGTAGCAGGCACAGAAGAGATATGAGCAATGATCCTGTGGCGCTATAACCATTAGCATACTGCCAGAGAACTATTTTCATCACAGATATCATGACAAATAACGCCATGAATAGTGGCGGCACAAGCACAGTACACGCCAGTATTGGAAAAAATTCAGCCACCTTTGTGCATGTAATGGTTGCAATAAATATAGCAGTCGTGATCAACGGCCAAACTACTGCAAATATAACCATAGCAGAATTATTCACATTATAACTGGTGATACGCTCTACTTCTTCCAAACCAAGGAGAGTGCATATTGATATTACAATGGGAATGAGCATTATAAGTTTCAATATAGAATCTGATTGATCCTGGTCTCCATTTTCTTTTCTCTTAGCCATTTGCCATAATGTTATGGCACCTAAAACAGCAAGATATCCCTTCAGTAGTTTTTTCATCATGACAACAACAACCTTTCTTCTAAAAGAATTTAGTTTTGAAAACATCAAAAAAATCAATGTTTGATTTTCACTTTACGCTATCATATATAGAGAAAAAAGTCCAGACGCAAAAAACACGCCCCCGCCGCCGGGTCGTGTTTTTTGTTTGTATGCGTTAACCGTGGACTATTGTCCAGTTTGATAGTTGAATCCTCGTTGCGCCGCATCATTACTTGCTTCTTGTTGTGTTGCGCCCGGCAACGCCTGTCCGGTCAATCCCTGAATGACAAAGCGCACAAGCACATAGGAGAAAAACACCAGCGCGAGCCCGGCGGTGGCCCAGATTAAAATTTCACGTCCCTGTTTCACCTTTTCGTCATTGCCGCCGGAGGTCATCCAGAGCAGACCGCCATAGACAAACATCAGAAGGGCGAGTGAGCCGACAACGCCCAGCGCGGCGTTGATGACGCGGCCGATTAAAACCTGCACCCCGCTGTCTTTGGGCAGGTTGAGCGGGTCGGAGAGGGTGGCGGGAGTGCCGGGGTTAGTATTGGCTGGATTATTCGTTACATCTGGCACTGGTTGGCCGATTACCGCGTATGTCGTGTTACCTATCAGTACAAAAAATACCATTATTGTTAAAACTGGCCCGACTATTTTTAAAATGGGATATGACATACTACTGTAGATTATAAAGTAAAGAATATGTATATTATAACACATCTTTCAAAAAAAATAAGGGAGGGGTCATCACAGAGTGAAACACCTCCCATAAATATCAATGAATGAAAGAGCGATATTATTGTTGGAGAAAACTCCACTGTACTTTAAATCCCCTGTTTGGGTACAATGAAGCTATCTCAATTTTTTCCGTCGTAGAGGTTATGGGGACTCTCATAACCTGCTCGCTCGCTGGGCAACTCCGGAACTCACCAGTCGCCCCATCTTTCAACAAGAAGGGCTGTGGGGAAGTATACCGAAAGTACCCATCGGTAACGAACTGCCGAACGTGTTCCAGTTCGACAAACGGCACGAATTGGTCTGTCACTTCCGCTCGGCAGTATCGCTCATCGGCAAAGTATTCTTGAATCGCTTGAAGACTGTTGCCGATAGTGATAGTTGCCTCTCGGTATCCTTGCAGCACTTCCATAGTTGCTTCCTTAATCTGTCGTTGTGCCGCCAGATGTTCCTCGGCGGACGCAAGAGCTAATTTCACCTCTTCGTGACCCGCGGAATTTTGTTTTTCAAAGCCATTTTGGAGTTTTTTTTCAGCTTCAGAGAGCGTCAATCCCTCTCTCCGAGTGCTGAAAGATTTTTTCCGCAGGTAATCCTCGTTGATGATTTTAGCTTGATTCACTAACCGGACTGCCGCAACTTCAAACCGGTTGATATGACCGGTCAATTGCAAAGCCACGGTTAGTATGAGAACGATTGCTTCCACCATACAAGTAATAGATAATGCGTACCTGCCGATGGTTGCTTTCATTCCCAAAACCCAACACATCATTCCGACTAACACGTTTGCCAGAATGAACGGCTGAAGATAAAACATATTGCCCACCAATGTGGAGATTATTCCGTTGGGGCTAATGACTGCCCCATATCCGAAAAATCCCCAAGCAAAGGTGTAGGATATAATCAAAATATTGATATATCCTACCAATATGCTGAATCTATTCTGGGCGCCTTTATCCCAGTAGTGTATCATTGAGGCGATTACTCCAACGAACACCACCGTTGTCACGATGTAGACCCAAGTCATGGTATCTACCGCAACATTGATAATCGCGGCGCCACACGCTAATCCGACAATCGCCGCCCCTATCCAGATTAAAGTTCGGAACACGGGTGTCTTCCAGGGCGAAAAGTATATCACCAGAGCGGCAACTGCGGCAATTGCGCCGCTGAGGACAGCAATGGCGAATACTGCGCCCCAAAACGTTGAGGCGAGGGCGGTTGCGTTAAAACTTTTCAGTAATCCATTATATGTCGGAGCGAAAAAAACGAATGTCCCGATAACTCCGATGATTGAAGAAATGGCGATTAAGTAGCCCTGTTGGGATATATCTTGCCACTTCTTCAAGAGGACATATGCGATGAACAAATTTAGCACAAGAGCTACAATACAGAAAGCGAGATTCATGATCCTATCCTCCTTGGTTTTGGTGTTGCTGTAGCTGTTGGTATTTCGGTTGATGTCGGCGACGTTACAATTTCATTCAGTTCCAACATTGAGCGCCGGCTTTTCTTGAAGTAGTCAACCGCATTTTCTTTCACTTTTGTGGGGGTCGGACCGGCAGTGTTCAACAGCCAGTCCTCGAATTTCACCCCCCACGACATCACTTCACTAGTGGATTGAATCAAACTCGGCTGGTACGTGGCCGGAACAGGCGTCCCCTCCAAGGCAGAGGTGAAAATCCCAATGCTTGTTACTGCACCTTCACTCACTGCCTTAACCACATAGTCCTTCCAAGCCGCGATGTTAGTGAAGTCAACAATTTGCGCGATGTCCAGACTAGACGGGATGTCATTTTCAAGAACATCGCCCAGTCTGGTAATCTGCAACTTTACCTCGCCAGCTTTCGGGGCATCGCCAGGAACCGCGACTACACTCGCGAATTTCATTCCCGGCAGTGATTGTTTTTTGGCGGCGTAGGGAACATGAAGATAAACATTCATGTCCCCATCCTCGGTAGCAATGAACTCATCGTTCAATCCATACCGAAGGACTTGATTGCCGAACTTTAGCCCCACACAGGACTCTAAATTACAGAGTCCTTTGCTACCATCAGGGGCGTTATACATTAACATCCCTGCATTGGCAGCGGTCACACGGAACTTTTGTCCGCGCAACACGTGCAGACTATAGTGTTTCGGGTCAATTTGACCCTGAAAGCTATAGTCCGCTACTGTGTGGTCTCGCTCGGCCAGTGCCGGCAAAAAAGAATACGTTATCGGCAGAGTTGGTGCGGCAGATGACCATCCGCCGCTACCCAACAGACTGGAGATACTCCAGCCTCCTCCACCGGCACGGCTGGCGCCGAACATCTGGGCGACGCCGCGCAGGTTGATGCCAAACAATTGTGTCAGAACGAAAGAAGCGATGATTATGATTATCACAACAGTGATAATCTTATCAATTATTTTTTCGCCGAAGAATACTAAGCAGTATCCTACGGCGGCCGCTATCAGCAGAATCTTGATGTCGGTTACTCCCCACGCAAATAACAGATACAGGGGGAGGCCGATGGCTAGTATGACACTGCCATTTTTTTTTATCGTATCCCAATTCATGTTGCTCTCCTTTTCGTTTTATTTCTTTCTTGTGACGACTGCCTTTACTACATCAGCCGTTTCTTTCCACGCGAACAGCTTTTCTATATTAATCTCTTTCAGATTGATTTTGCCACCTTTTTTGTAGGCGGCGTACCACTCTTCCGGCATCTCCACAATAAACACCAGTAAGAAGTATGATGCCCATTGGCACATGCCACGCAACATTCCCGCCTGATTCCAAAAGGGCGGAAATACGTACGAACCAAATATTACAGCTACTACACCTGCGGCACAGCAGTACGATATTATCATAGAGCCATGCCACCAATAATGCGCTGCGTAAATAATTATGAGCAACAGGATCAGTATAGCCACTCTTGTAATAAGGCGATATGCTGATTGTTGCATCACACTTGCTCCGCCAATAGATTCACTGGAATCGAACGATGAAGAATTTTGTGTGTCCAAGGAGAAATCAAACCCATTGTTGTTTGAGTACATGGACGTGTCACTATTCATACCATTCATTCGTAATACTTGGTAGCCGCCGCCTATTACTATATAGAATAATATAATGGCGCCAGCTCCTTTAAACAAAAAGGAGGGATGAATATTCTTAAAACTTTGTGATGTTATTATCCCACCTTCGGCGATGAATCGGATTTGTCCATAACAGAGTTCTTGCCAATACGTAATTGGCGAGGTTACCCACGCCATCACAATGGCAAAGATGAATGATTTTGGGATAAGAGCGAAAAATTCTCCTCCCCAACCGCTATACACACAGAAAACGATTACACCGACGATGACAACTTTCATCGTCACGCCTATCTTTTGCAACTTCCCCAAAGAGAATATTACGGCGAGACTAGCAATGACGATGCTCACTGTATTTTGCCACAATAAAATTGCGACAAGCAGTATAGCATACACGACGCAGGTCTTTATTAGATGTTTCCTTCTTTTTTTACGAAGAGAATCATCCGCAAAAGCCTGCGGCCATGTAAGTGGCTTCGGATTTTTCTCCGCTTTCGGAATTGGCAGAATTTTCAATTGCTGCCATTCTGAATGCACTGTCGTGGCATCCAACCGTTCCGCCCGCAGGTGTGGTGCGCGGGCTTCTTTTGCATCTGGTGGATAAAAAGGAATGCCCACCAATGCAGTGAAGGTACCGTCTGTTCCTGTCGCATCTTCAAAGATGATTTTTAACGTCTCATCTTTGATGCGGAAAGGAGCAGATTGAGGCAATCCTTCAATTTCAGTTATTACCTCACACAACAACAGGAACTGCTCGTTATTACTGTCTTCCATCAGCTCTGTTCCTACCATCATGCGGATAGTCCGTTTTTTCCCGGCGAACGGGTCGGTAGAAAGTATGACCGATTCAGACCCTTTCACTGGGCTTTTGTCCAACTGAACGACGAATTCAATTTTTTGACCCTCTTTTTCAAAAGGAAATTGAATTGGATTGTGGTCGCTGTTAGCTTCCGCGTCAGCAAACCATTTTCCCTCGGCGTTAGTTTGTGCATGTAGTAATTCTCTATTTGCACCTTTAACAAAGAGTTTGAAACCTTTGTCGCCTGCGCTCTGCCCACCTTCAAATGTTTCTATGCGAAGAGAAACATTGAAATAGCCAGGCCATCGTGTGACTTCCCCGATTGTTACAGTAATTTCTTGCTTGTCAGCCATTTTCTTATCTCCCGTTTTCTTCAGATTTTTTATTTTTCAATTTTAGCGTCGTATAGACCGCTTCGGTCTACTCCTGTCGTGTTGCCTCAAGCAAAGAGGATAACCTCCTGCCCGAAGCCGGACAGGAGTATAACGAAGCGGTCTATTTTACCCCGTGAAATAATTCGCTGTATTTCACGGGGTTGACCCCTATGGAATAAGCCACGGGCTATTTCATGGGGTGAATGAAGGCGTTTATTGCCATTAAAATGGCAAAAGCCTTGTTTGTAAGGAGCGTCTCTGTTGCCAGAGTAACGTTATATAATAGCACAAAATAAAAAATATGTCAACTTGCCACACTGGCGAATTAACATATTTTTTGCTAATTTAAGCTAAATTTTTATACAATCATTAAACTACCCTTATCCCGGTTTTTTTAATTTCATACACCATCGGGCCTGACACCACTGCCACGTCAATATCACTTGCGGCGCGCGCCCGGCCATTGGCATACGAACCAAATAGATATATAGAACTGACAGGGTAGTTATTATTCCGCAGTTTTTTAGCGTATTTTTTTTACTACTTTTTTTGCTTCAGTTGTTGACATAACTCATGTCTTGTATAGCTGACTATGCGTACCCAAAGCAACAAAGTACACCGCATTTCCGTTGTCAAACTTCTCATAGAGTGCTCGCCAATCTCCGGTTACGTTGATACTGCGGCGGTTTTTGAAGTTGCCGGACAGCTGGTGATTGTGGAGCAAAGTTTCGTTTTTATTTTGAATAAACAATTGCAGTCTTCGTTTGAAAGCCGCTCGGACAAGCGGCGGACACTTGCGGTATTCTTTCGTGAAGCGTTTGGAGTATTCAATGCGCATATCTGCAACTACCGCTCCAGCTCATCCAAAAAATCCAGGGCCTTTTGTGGGTCGTCAAATGAATAAAACTCGCCATTTTTCCGCTCCTCCTCCGCCTCTTTAAAAGCCGCCAGCAGGTAGTTGCTCGGCTCTTCTTTTTTCGCCAGGCTGAAAAGTATGGTTTTTTCCCGCACCATCTGCTTTAAATACGCATTGATAATGCCGCTCAACGACAGGCCCATATCAGCCGCGACTTTTTGCGCCTGTTGTTTTACCTTGGGGTCAGTTTTGATATTGATAATAGCTGTGTTCATAAAAAATAGTATGACTATAGTATGCACAAAGTATACATACCAATTACGGCGTTGTCAAGAGTTAAAACAAAAACCGGCATTGATTTTTTATCTGTAAAAATTCTTCTTTACTTAGGTTGGAAATTTTTTTCTGGAGCCGGTCTTTGTCTATAGTACGTATTTGAAACAGCAAAACAACTGAGTCTTTATCCAATTTTGAAATGTTGTTAGACAGAAAATACGTCGTTAACTTGCCTTTTGCTTTGAGGTTTGCGGTAATGGGGGCGATGATGACCGTACTTAAATACTGATTTAAAATATCGTTTTGCATCACAATAACAGGCCGAAAACCTGCTTGCTCATGACTTTTCACCGGGTTTAGGTCGGCTAAAAAAATGCCTCCCTGCTCAATGCGCATATATTTTAGCTTATTTTAGATTGCACCATAGACCAGTCATCTTCAGAAGGCAGGTCATTAAAATTCATGACAGCTAATTCTCGCGCGTCTCTTTTAAGTTTATATTGCAACCACAATTCCAAAGCATTTTTAATGATAGAGCTTTGGGCAACATTGTGAAGCCGTGATTCTTTTTTTACCTCGTCAATAAGTGTGACTGGCAGGAGCGCGGATATACGCGTTGTTTTTGAAGAAATAGTGCTCATAAATGATAAGTATTACGGTTACATATTATCAAAACGTAATACTACTGTCAAGCAGTTATTACGGAATATACTTTTCAAATTCCTTGCGTATCGCGATCTCTTTTTTAATTTCCGGCACTTTTTTCAGTTTTTTATACAGAAACCACGCCCAAGCTCCCTGCGATAGAAACCAGAGCAGGAACCAAAAGCGCGCCGACAGAAAAGCGACATGCTCGTAGGTGAAAAAGAGCAGCAGGACACCGATGATTGTACCGGTCAGGCAGAAGTTGTAGCCGGAGAGCCAGAGTTTGGCGTAGAGTGTTTTTTTGTAGCGTTTGCGGTAGTACGCGCTCGCGAGTATGCCGGCAAAAAAAAGTACGATTATGGCTATCAGTACATTCTGAAAAACCGGCTGCAGGTGGCCGGGGTACAGGGAAAACCAGAGTTTGAGAGATAGAAGATTGCTCATTGTAGTCATGGTTAATTAAGTATTGGGGTAAAGATATTAGGATATTGGATATTAAAATATTATGTTACAGGACTTACAGGTTTCATGTAACACTGAACGTATGTACTTGTTTTAAGCGTTGCGAATATCCCAATATCTAATATCACAATATCTTGTTCATGAATGCATCCGAACATTAAGCCATGTGCCAAGGGCGCGACATGTATAAACTAGTGTTTTATAAACACCATCCCAAAGTGATACTCGCCGGCGGCAAATTCTTCGGTTAATTCCAGACCCAGCCGCTCGCTGACTTTTTTCAGGTTCTCTTTATTGAGCCGCTCTTCCAAGGAAGGGCCAAAGGGCGCGGCGATTGTATTCCAGTCAACAATGAGCAGTTTGCCATTGCGCTTGGTCAGCCGCACGGCCTCCCGGATTATTTCGGCGCGCTTGTCTGATTGGTAGAGTATATTAATTAAGAGGGAAACGTCAAGCGAGCCGGTTTCAATTTTGGTAGCTTGGAAAATTTCCAAATTTGACCACACCGTGCGCACCTGCTGGAGATTTTCCAGATTGGCGCGCCGCTCAATATTGGCGAGGACATTTTTTAAGATGTCAACGGCGTAGATAATGCCGTTTTTGCCGATGACGGCCGCGACCGGAAAGACAAAATGCCCGGTGCCGCCGCAACCCAAATCAGCCACGTGCATGCGCTCGGCAATGCCGGCTTTTTGAATGATGATTTGCGGGTCAATGAGTGCGTTGCCGCCGGTGATTTTGGGCATAGGGAGAGAGAAGTATATCTGGTTATAGTATACCGCAATTTTTGGAGAAGTTAAAGCGTCAAGTTATTTCGGAAACTAAAGAAACTGAAAGAAATCTCTCACCGGCCGAAATGTTCGCCGGTGTATCTCGCACGGCCCGTGCAGTTGCAATGCGTCCATATGCAATTTTGTTCCGTAGCCTTTGTGCTGGCGAAAGCCGTACTGCGGATAGCGCTCGTGCATTGCCGTCATGATGCGGTCGCGCGCGACTTTGGCAAGTACGGAAGCCGCGGCAATGGAAAAAATAATGTTATCGCCGTTGATAATTGCTTGTTGCGGCGCCGAGTAGTTTGGCAGAGGCAACTGTCCGTCAACCAAAATAATGTCGGGATTGACAGATAGCGCGGTGAGCGCTTTTTTCATAGCCAGAAAGGTTGCCTGCAAAATATTGAGCCGGTCAATGGTCTGGTGGTCGCAAATGCCGATGCCAAAATTTTCAGCCCGCGCCATGATAATTTTGCTAAAAGATTCCCGCCGCCGCGCGCTTAATTTTTTTGAATCAGCTAAAAATTTTAATTCTTCAGGAACTTCAGTGAAGTTAAAAATAACCGCGGCCGCAACGACCGGACCCGCGAGCGGCCCGCGGCCGGCTTCGTCAATGCCGGCGATGAGTTGATAGCCAGATAATTGTAAGTTGCGCTCATAGGAGAAGTCCATTTGTAAAAATATATTTTTCAAAAATTATTCTAATTATTCTAATTAACCTAATTATTCTAAACAATATCAAAATCCCGAGGGTCAATTATTTATTTTTATTTTTAAGTTTGTTGTTGATGGCATTAAAAATAAGATTTAATTCGTGAGCTTCTTGCCAGTGTTTTCGCGCTTCACTTTTTAGTTCAGGTACGGCTGTGGCGATTATACGCAACCAATATTTCGTTTCCCTCGCTTCTTTTTTGCAAATGCCGATTTTGTGTTTAAAATCTTTTGGTGATTCAGCATCATCAGCTTCACAATAGTTTGCTCCGACACTGGTGCTGGAGCTGATAATTTGCGGAATGAGTCTTTGAGTTATTAACGTGACAGGAATTTTTTTCGCAAATTGAATGATAGTTTCGCCGAATTTTGCCGTTCGTTCTTCCAAATCGTAAACGTGTTTTTGAGCATTGATATTATTAGTCATTGTTTAGGTCAATTAGAGCAATTAGAATAATTAGACATTTTAAAAAGGCCACCAGCGTTTCTTTGGCTTTTCTGCCGCCATAGCTTGCAAAGATTCGTTGGAGTTTGTTTGATTTGTCTGCCGCTCCAGCGCCGCTTGCAGGCGTTCAAATTCCTCGCGCACTAATGGCGAATCATATTCGCCGGCGTGCGCGGTCTGGCCTTCATAGCGTGTCGGCCGCTGGTCCAAATGCAATGTGAAAGTGGTTTGTCCGCCCTGGGCAAATACGTAGCAGTGAAAGCGCGGGTAAAAATTGCCGGTGAGGCGGCGCACATAGCTTTCCTGGCCGCTATGGCGGTCGCGGATGTAGACGTAGCCCGCAGAGCGCAAGAATATGGCAGGAGTGGAGTTTAGTTGTGAGGAAGAAACAGTGAGGCGCATAAAAATTATTCTAATTAGAATAATTAGATATTGTGTGTTTGCAGCCACCGCTCGGCGGCAATTTCAGCCATACAGCCGAAGCCGGCGGCGGTTATTGCCTGACGGTACGTAAAGTCAACACAGTCGCCGGCGGCAAATACGCCGGCAACGTTCGTATAAACAGTATCTTTAGCGACAATGAAGCCAGCCTTGTCATCCAGAGTAATTTCATTTTTGAAAACTTCCGTGTTTGGCAAATGGCCGATGGCAAAAAAGACCGCGTCAATCGCTAGTTCTTTTTCTTCCCCGGTTTTAATATTTTTAATTTTCAGACCGTTGAGTTTTTGTTCGCCGCGATAAGCCGTTACTTCTGAGTTCCAGAGTACCTCAATTTTTTTGTTGTTGAGCGTTCGCTCCTGCATGATTTTTGAGGCGCGGAAGCTTTCTTTGCGGTGAATGATATAGACTTTGTCGGCCAAATTGGCAAGAAAACCGCTTTCCTCCATGGCGCTGTCGCCGCCGCCGATGACCGCCACGGTTTTGCCCTTGTAAAAAAAGCCGTCGCAGGTCGCGCAAGTATGCACGCCTCTGCCCCACAGTTCTTTTTCGCGGGGCAACTCCAAGGTGCGCGAGCGTGCGCCGGTGGCGATGATGACGGCCTGCGTCTGATATTCAATGTCATTCACCCAGATTTTTTTCGGAGACGCGTTAAAGTCGACTTTTGTCACCGTTTCAAACTTTATCTCAGCCCCAAACCGTTCAGCCTGTTTTTGCATATTTATCATTAATGCAGGCCCTTTCATGCCTTCGGGAAATCCGGGGAAATTTTCCACTTCAATAGTCGTAGTAAGCTGTCCGCCGAGTTCGGAGCCGGTAAGAACCAGCGGGTTAAGGTTGCCGCGGGCGGCGTAAATAGCGGCCGTGTAGCCAGCCGGGCCCGAGCCGATAATAATAAGTTTGCGTACGTTTTTGATTTCCATGAAATTTTCAAGAGTAGGTAATCCTTTCCATTATACTAGATAAATTACAAAAAAACAAAGCGAGTGCTCGCAGGGCATTAATATTTTTTTGCTAATTTTAAATAAAAAAATAGCAAATTGGGTTGACTTATTCCGTCAGTCTGCTATAATGATACTATACAAAAAAAGAAAATCCCCTTTAGTAAATATGCTAAGGGGGTTTTGCGTTTAAAAACAAAAAAACAAACAAAAATATGTATTTTTTTCATAGCCAAAGCACAAAAGAAGCTAACATTGGCGAAGACATTTTTAATATAGCTGAAAAAGGCGCCAAAAAACAAAAAATATTGTTTGAATTGAGTACGGACGCTTTTTTTACCGGACAGAAGCTGAAAATGTCAAAAAAACTCATGGGAGCGCTCATCATTGTGATAGCGTTCCAGTTTGTTGGTTTTGCTACGCCTTCATTGGCCCAAAATAGCATTTTGGAGGCGCGCGCGCCGGAAAATGGCATGTTACTCTCAAATGGCGCTCTCGTTACCGAACGCGAGGCCGAACTTTTGCAAAAAGGCCTGGTAATTATAGAAAAACAGCCGGAAATAGTTGCGCCAAAGGATAATTTTAGCGTTGCTACTGCCGCGGCTCAAAGCGAGCCGGTAACCATTGACTCGCAGGCAAGCAGCAATGGTCAATTTGTCAGCTGGGGAGTAAGGACGATTACCTCATACAACTCCGAGGCCGGGCAGACAGACGATAGTCCTTGTATAACGGCGAACGGATTTAATGTTTGTGAACATGGTATTGAGGATACCATTGCCGCTAACTTTTTAAAATTTGGCACAAAAGTGCGTATGCCCGCTCTTTTTGGCGACAGAGTCTTTATGGTGCGGGACAGAATGAATGAGCGTTATTCGGACCGCGTTGACGTTTGGATGGTAAATAAAGCCGATTCAAAAGCTTTTGGCGTGCGCCGCGCCGAAATTCAAGTCCTCATAGAATAAAAACTATAATTTTAAACCCATGCGAGATTGAAGCAGAGAAAGAATTTCTTTCCGGTAAGCGGGGAGAGATTCTTTTCTTTTTTAAGTTTTTTTGCTATAGTTGCACTATTGGAATAAAAAAATGGCCACGTAGCCAAGTGGTAAGGCGGGAGTCTGCAAAACTCCTATCGGCGGTTCAATTCCGCCCGTGGCCTCAAGATAAATAAAAGTCCATTAATTTGTGGACTTTTATTTATTTTATGCGATTATTATTTTTTAAGATAAAAGTCTATATATAGTTAGACTTAAGTTATTCACAAAATTGTGTATAAATTTATAAAATTGTGGATAAGTATAGAGTTACTATTCTTTTAAGTCTAAAAAATAGTGGACTTATGTTTGTGGATAAAATTCATATCAATAGTATATAGCAATTTTTGTCTCATGTTAGTATAATTTTTTTATTTATTTTTCTAATACTAAATATTGACCCATTCGTCAAGACGTGATATTATTATAGCATAAGTTCTTTTGAAAACTATATTTATGGAAATCTGTTCCAAAGTCCAGAGTTTTTTAGACTAAAGAATAAATTTTGAAACAGTTTTCCCTTTTTTACTTGGCTTTTCAATTTGGCCACGCCGACAGGTCAAAGAAAAAAACAAAAACAAAAAGAAAAGGCAGGAATCCGCTCGTACTCTATTGAGTGATTTTTGCCACTAGCCGGGTAGAAGAGTTGCTTTTCAAGTCGGTAAAAGCAGTTCCTTATCCTAGAAACCAGGGGATTTTCTCAAGCTATCTTCGGATGGCTGCGAAATAAGGTTTTTGGGATGGGGCTCTTGCATACGGCTCACATAATATTTTAAAAATATAAAGGGGCCCGCAAGGGCCCCTTTTTTATTCCCAAAGAAAGAATAAAGAGAAAATCTCTTGTTTTTATAATGGTGTTCGTGTATACTGATGATTATAATTGATGCACTAACTGGAGGAGTGGCCTTGACACTATGAACAAAATGTCTATGGATAAAAAAATTATCGCCCCAATAAAAAAGGATTTGACGAAAAAGCGCAAGGAAGTCATGGCGGAACTGGCGAGTTTTACCAAAGAAGATAAGCACGCCAAAGCAATGCGCCGGCCTAACTTTACCGATTTGGGTGTAGCTAATGACGACAACGCCAAAGAGGTTGATATTTATACGACCAATCTTTCGGTGAGCAAAGTGCTGGAGGGAGCGCTGCAAGACATTGAAGCGGCGCTCAAGCGCGTGGAAAAAGGAACCTACGGCGTCTGTAAATACTGCGGCAGAGAAATAAATCCGAAGCGTTTGCTGGCGCGGCCGGTTTCCAGCGCCTGCGTTGCCTGTAAATCTAAATTGCAAAAGAGCGTTTAGTCGCATGCACATTTTCATGGAACAAAGGAGGTATAAAAAAATGACCACGGCGTTTGCAAGCGTCATTTTTTTGTTTGTCTGCGACCGGATTTTAAAATATTGGGCGCTTGCCGGTCTTTATCACACCAAAATTGACATTATCAAAAGCTGGTTCAGCTTTGAGCTTTTCAAAAACGAGGCTGTTGCCTTTAGCATACCCCTGCCGCACGTAGTCATTATCCCGCTAACCATCATCATTATTGTCGCGCTCGTTGTCTTCTTGCTGCAGCGACTGCGTTGCTATGGAGGGCTAATTGAAATTGGCTGTTTATTTATCATCGGCGGCGCTCTCAGCAACCTCTACGACCGTCTGCAATATAGCTTCGTCATTGACTATTTGAATTTCGTCTGGTGGCCGGTGTTTAATATCGCCGATGTGATGATTAGCGCGGGCGTGGCGCTAATTTTGTGGCGAGTCATTCGTAGATAACATTAGATTGTATGAAAATAATATTTAAAAAAACAATTGTTAAAATCGCTATTGTTTTTTTGTTTTCTGGTTTTTTTGTTTTCTTGCCCTTTATAGAATCAACTTACGCCCAGCGCATAGAGCATCCGGTCACCGTGTACTTTTTCCGCGGCGATGGCTGTCCGCACTGCGCGGCAGAGGCAATTTTTTTGGAAAAATTACAGCCGGAGTTTCCCAGCCTGACCGTGCGTGATTTTGAGATTTGGTACAATGCCAAAAACGCCGCCCTGGCCGGCACGGTGGCGCAGGCCATGGGGGTACGCTCCGGCGGCGTGCCGCTGACGTTTATCGGCGAGCGTGTCATCAACGGCTACTTAAATGACCAGACGAGCGGCGCGGACATCAGACGCGCCGTTGAGTACTATGCGGCCGTTGGCGACCCGGATCCGGTTGGGGCACTGATCGCGCCGCAACAGACGGTATTGGGGTCAGATTATGGCAGGGATGAGAATACGCGGCAGCAAACGCTGGACGTGCCGCTTTTCGGACACTTGGAATTGCAGAAAATGTCGTTAGTCGCGCTCACCGCCGTCATCGGCATCGTGGACGGATTCAACCCCTGCGCCATGTGGGTGTTGCTGTTTTTAATTTCCATGCTCTTGGGCATGAAAAATCGCCGCCGGCAGTGGCTCATTGGCTCGGTTTTTATTTTTGTATCAGGCTTTGTGTACTTTCTTTTTATGGCGGCCTGGCTCAATATCTTTTTGTTCATCGGGTTTTTGTTTTGGATACGCTTGCTCATCGGTACTGTGGCTATCGGCAGCGGTATTTATCAGTTGCGTGAATTTTTTGTCAGAAAAGACGGCGCCTGCGCAGTCGCCAGTGAAACCAAACGGCAGAAAATTTCTGCCCGCATCAGGAAGATTGTGCAGGAACAAAGTTTGTGGCTGGCGCTTGTTGGCGTTGCCGTCTTGGCGGTGGCGGTAAATATGGTTGAGCTGGTTTGTTCAGCCGGCCTGCCCGCGATTTACACGTCGGTTTTGAGCGCGGCGCATTTGGCAAACTGGCAATATTACGGCTACTTGGTTTTTTATATTATTTTGTACATGCTGGACGACGCAGTTATTTTTATCATCGCCATGCTTACCTTGCAATTGGTCGGTGTGACCAAAAAGTACGTGCGCGCGGCAAATTTGGTCGGCGGCATTATCATTCTCATCTTAGGAATTTTGCTCATTTTTAAGCCCGGGTGGGTGATGTTAGGGTAACTCCTACGAATTACGAATTGGTACGAATGTGCGAATACCAAAGAGATTAAAATTTCAGGTAAGAGGCTTTCAATTTAAAAATAATGTCTTCTGATGGTACAAAAAACAAAGTTATCGGCGCCTACGGTGAGCAACTGGCGTGCGACTACCTTGAGCGCCGCGGCTACGAAATAATCCGGCGCAACTACAAAGCGAGCTACAAAGAATTAGACATTGTCGCGCGCCGGGAAGATATGCTGATTTTTGTGGAGGTAAAAACGCGCACTTCAAACTGGTATGGCGGCGGCGAAGAGGCGGTCACCTACCAAAAACAACAGGCCATGAAAAAAGCCATCGGCAGTTTTTTGTACCGCGAGCGCGTGTGGCACCGGGACGTGCGCGCGGACGTGATAACTATTTTGGTGAGCAAGGCAAACAAAACAGCGCGCATTCGGCACTACGAAAATATACTCTGAAATTTGACATTTGCGATAGATGGGTTACGCTACAAAGATATGAAAAAGGCAACGCGTCTAATCAAAGGAGGACTTTTGATTGGCATAAGCGCTGGAGGCCTTTTTTTGTTTGGCATTCAAAGTATGCGCGCCGACGTGCCGGTGAGCGAGGTGCGTGATATCATTGAACGCGTGACGCGCGCGCGGCCGGCCACGAGCACGCAGGCGTTCGCCATTGACCCCATAGTGCTTGAAGTCCATGACGGTGCTGTAGAGCCGGCGCGCAAGCCGTTAATCGTGGGGTTAGCGCCGAACAACGCATTACTGCGTATTTTTATTGACGATATTTTGGTTGACAATGTGCGGGTGGCCGAATCCGGCAACAGCGTGGCGTTATTCACCTACGAGCCGAAGTGGCTTCTGGCGCGCGATACGCACAGCGTCTACGTGCAGGCGGTTAATAGCCGCGGCGCGGCGAGCAAGGTTTCGGCGCCGTTTTCGTTTCGCGTCAATGACGCGACCATCCCCCAAATCGCGGCCACCAAACTGGAAGAGGGCGTGGAAGCGGCAGATGCGCTGCCGCTGTATTTGGAAACTACTGATAATTTACCTCACATTGATTTTGGCGGGTTGCCGCCCACCATTACCAAAGAGTTCGCGCTGTTTTTACTCTTGATTTTCGTTTTAGCCGGCTGGGTGTGGAGCGAGACGAATGTTGTATAAAAAATTTTGACAAAATTTTTTTTGGTGTATACTGATATGGAATAAAGCCCCTTGCGGGCCCCTTTATAGCAAAAAAATCCCGAAAAAATAAAGCGGGATTTTTTGTTTTTTACCGCATCGCTTTCAAATAGTGAATTTGTTTTCCCTGCGCCAGATGTTTTTTCTCATAGACGGTTTGGATGTACAAAATTTCGTTTGTTTTTTTTCTGGATTCCCGCTTTCGCCTGCCTCGCGGCAAGGCGGGCGGGAATGACAATACTGGAAAAACATAGAGGTTATTGATTATTTCAGTAACGCGAAAGCCGGCGTTGATGAGGGTTTCAACCGAGTAATTCAACAAATTCAAATCATCGGTTTTCAAATGCAGTTCTCCGCCGGGCGCAAGGATTTTTTTATACATTTCTAAAAATTTCGGCGCGGTGAGGCGATGCTTGGCCTGCCGCTTTTTGGGAAACGGGTCGGGAAAGGTGAGCCAGATTTGCGAAACTGACCCCCTCCCGGCCTCCCCCTTAGCAAGGGGGAGGAGAGCGAAATAGCTTTCTATATTTTCAACACGCGCGCGCAGAAAATGTACGTTCGTCAGATTATCCGCCAGCGCAATTTTTGCGCCCTGCCACAGGCGCGCGCCTTTGGTGTCTACGCCGACAAAGTTTTTTTTCAAAAACAGTTTTGCCAATTCACGCGTGTATACTCCACTGCCGCAGCCAAGCTCCAGAATGAGCGGCCTGTCATTGCTAAAGATAGCGTGCCAGTTTATTCTTTTTGGTTTGGCCGGTTGCAAAACATTGGCAAAGGTTTTTAGTTCGGAAATTTTTTGATATTTTTTGCGCGGCATAGTACGGTTATTATCGTGAAGTTTTCGCGGCCTGTCAATTTAATGCTATACTGTGGCTATATGAGCCGGAAAAAGTTTTATCTTAAAAAATTAAGTCAACGCGGGGATATTGTGATTTGGCAGGTGGACGGAAACTGCATTCGGCGCGAATTAGACGAGGAGTTTACCAATTTCGGCCAGCATTATCGTTTTTCCTATATTCCGGTCAATGAATTTTGGCTGGACAAAGAAGCAATGCCGAACGAACGGGGATTTTTTATTGACCATTTATTAGTTGAATGGAAATTAATGCGAGAGGGCAAAACGTATCACTATGCTTTGCGGCAAGCTGACCAAAAAGAGCAATCCGAACGTACCAAAGCCGGTGATTTGGCGAAAGTCAGACGAGTTAACGGCCAATTAGACGTGAACAAAATCCACATACGGCCGCTGGGACAAATCGGAGAGCTGTCGGTGTGGCTCGTGCGCGGCCGGTTGACGCGCAGTATTTTAAACGTTGATTTTACCGAGGGCGGGCATGATTTAGTTTATAAGTTCGTGCCTGCCAATGAGATTTGGATTGATGATGATGTTATGTCAGCCGAGCGGCCGCTGGTTATGCTGCATGAACTCTATGAGCGCGGACAAATGGCTTTGGGTTTAACGTACGAGCAGGCGCATGCTAAGGCGAGCGAGCTGGAATGGCGTTGCCGGCATGACGAAAAAAAGCTAGTAAAAAATTTAGCGGCGCTCCGCTGTAAATTGTAATATGCGCATTTTAATTATCAACGGCCATCCTTATGATAAAAGTTTCAGCCGCGCGCTGGCCGAGCGCTATGCCAAGGGCGCACGGGCCGGTGGACACGAGGTTGCCTTAGTGCATCTGGGCGAGCTCAAATTTGATCCGGTACTGCGTTTCGGCTATAGCAAGCGCATGAAAATTGAGGCAGACTTGAAACCGCAGCCGGATTTGGTTAAGTGGTGCGAACACCTCGTCATTGTTACACCGGTGTGGTGGCTTTCGCGGTCGTCGCTTCTGCAGGGTTATTTTGAGCGCGTCTTCACACCTGGGGTCGCCTACGCGCACAAAAAACGCTTGCTGCCGTTTTTGAATTTCATTCCCGTGCGCCTGCTCAACGGCCGTTCGGCGCGCGTTATCTATACGCAAGACGGCCCCCAGTGGCTGTACGGTATATTTTTGCGCGACAGTTTCTGGGTCGCGCTCAAATACGGCGTTTTGCGTTACTGCGGATTTTCACCGGTACGGCGAACTTGCCTGGCCGGTGTGAGCGAAGCTTCAGAAAAAAAACGCGAGAAGTGGCTGCGGCTCGTTGAGCGGTTGGGACGGCGAGGGAAGTAAAATAAAAAACAACCCCAAGCATGGCAGGGCTGTTTTTTTATCGGCTTCTTTCTTAAAGTACCAAACTGGCGTACCAGGGTTCGGGAATTGCAAGCATGGTGAGCGCGGCGCCGGCCAGAGCGATATTTTTCATAAAATTAATTTTTTCCATCATGCGCATCTGCTCGTCTTTGACGTCCCAGAAATCATGAATGACAAAAGCAACTACCACCAAAAAGACAACGAGCAAAATGACGGACGCGGCGATAAACGTTCCCAAGAGTATGCCTAATCCGCCTAAAAGCATCATAACGCCGGTGATAAAAATCGCGACTTTGGGCGAAGACACGTTTTTGCTGCGGGCATAGTCGGATAGGGGCGCGGCTTTCATAAAATGGTTGAGCCCGCTGATGATGAAGTAGCCGCCAAAGAGTATCCGGCCGATGAGAAAGGCTGTATCCATATATGTGATGTTAATAAGTTAGAAAACGCTAAAGTTAGTATAGCACGTTTATTGATTTTGTATATTTTTTGTGGTTTAATGGTTGAGTTATGGAAACAAAAAATAAGCATAAAAAAACAAAAATCTTCGTCGGCCTCTCCGGCGGCGTAGATTCCTCGGTTGCCGCGGCTTTATTGCACAAAGAGGGCTATAACGTCACCGGCGTATTCATCAAAATTTGGCAGCCGGAATGGGGGCCATGTGGCTGGAAGGACGAGCGGCGCGATGCCATGAAAGTCGCTCTGCAATTAGGCATTCCCTTTAAAACGCTGGATTTGTCTGATGCTTACCAAAAAGACGTGGCAAATTACATCATCCGCGAGTACAAGGCTGGCCGCACGCCGAATCCGGACGTAGTGTGCAATACCAAGATTAAGTTTGGGGATTTTTTAAGATGGGCGCTACACAATGGCGCTAACTTTGTTGCTACCGGGCACTACGCTAGAATTTCTAATGACCTGCCCGCAAAGCTTCGCGTAGCGATGCAGGCGGGCGAATTTCTAATTTCTAATAAAATCCCAAATTCCAAATTTAAAATTCAGCTGTTGCGAGGAATTGATGACACGAAGGACCAGTCATATTTTCTCTGGCAATTAAAGCAAAGTCAACTGCGGCATTGTTTGTTTCCGGTCGGCGGGTACAAAAAAAGTGCAGTGAGGAAAATGGCGAAAAATTTCGGTTTACACACGGCGGAGAAAAAAGACAGCCAGGGAATTTGCTTTGTGGGAAAAGTTGGAATGAAAGAATTTTTAAAAAAATATATTACGCCCAAGCGCGGAAAAGTTTTAAATGAAAAAAACGAAGTTATCGGCCACCATGACGGCGCGTTTTTTTTGACAATCGGCCAGCGGCGCGGCTTTACCATTACCAAAAAAGGGACAGATGATGCGCCGTATTACGTGTTGGCAAAGAATGTAAGGGAGAATACGGTGACGGTGGCTGACACCAGTGAGCAGTTAACAGTGAACAGTGAAAAGGGCAAAGAAGTTATTATTGGTAAAATAAATTGGATTGGAGAAAAGCCGGTGAAGGGCAAAAAATATCAGGCGCGGTTTCGGCATTTACAGGAATTGTTGTATTGTCATATTGTTAAATTATTAAATAATAAGTACAAAGTAACATTTGATAAATTGCAGGCGGGAATTGCGGCCGGGCAGTCGCTCGTTGTCTACGACGGGCAAAGATGTCTGGGAGGCGGCATTATTGAGAATTAAGAATTAAACAAAACAAGAGAAAAGAAGTATACTACAGGTAGCAACTAAACTAAGTAACTAAGCAACAAAATATGATGTACGGTTATAATATGATGGCTGGCTGGCCGTCAATGTGGGGCACGTGGGGCTGGGGCATGATTTCGCTTTTGGCGATATGGTCGCTGGCCTGGAAAGGCGTGGCCTTGTGGCGCGCGGCGCGCAATGAGCATCTGCCTTGGTTTATCGCGCTGCTTATTATCAACACCGCCGGTATCTTGGAAATTATTTACATTTTGGTCTTCAGCGATACTAAGGGTAAGAAAAGATAACAAGTATGTCCTGGATTGTATTCGCGTTTGGCCCGGCCTCAGGCGTAGCGGCTCTGGACCGTTTGAGCGTAGTATTTGTAGTTATTTTTGCCGCCTTGTTTTTGGCGGAAAAATTAACCTGGAGTGTGGGGCTGGGCGCGCTTTTAATTACTGCTGGCGCGCTGTTGATGATTTTGTAAAAAAAAGAGCCCTCGTTATGAACGCGGGGGCGGGCGGAAAGAAATGTTAATTTTAATGGACTATTTTTATTGTTGAGGGGTTACAATAGAAACTTGCTCTGCCCCTCGCATTTTTTTTAACTTAGAAGGTGTGATATGGATGTGCAATCCTTCTGTGGTCATCGCATCCACATTATCTTCATTTTCTTTCTTTTGGTTAGTCGGGCATTGCGCCATTTTTATGATACGACTTTTTTTTGTCATAATCCTCAACCTCCGAAAAAGATTTTGTTTAAAACTTTGAGCTAAATTTAGCAGATATAAGATAAAAAGTCAACTATAGTCAACTATGCCAATAATTGGCGCACACGTGTCTGCCGCGGGCGGACTTAAAAACGCAATAGAGCGGGCGCAAGAAATTGGAGCACAGTGCATCCAAGTTTTTGGCGCGTCGCCGCGGACATTTTGGGCAAAAATGCCGGAGCAAAAAGATGTGGCTGAATATAAAGCAGCGTTGAAGCAAAGCGGCATCGAGTTGGTGTTTTTGCACGCGGCGTATCTCGTGAACTTAGCCTCGCCCAAAGCCGATTTGCGCGCTAAATCAATTAAAAGTTTATCCGACCACTTGCGTATTGCCGAAATGCTTGGCGCAGAAGGACTTATTTTTCATATTGGTTCCGGCAAGGAACAGCCGTGGGAGCAAGCTATGAAAAAAACTGTTGAGGGCATGAAACAAGTTTTAAAGAATGTTTCCGGAAAGAGTAAATTAATTATGGAAAACACTGCCGGGGGCGGGCAGAGCATCGGCCGGAGCGCGGAAGAAATTGGAAAATTATTAAAGATGGTAAATTCTAAACGTGTAAATGTCTGCATTGACACGGCGCACGCTTTTGAGGCGGGGATGGTAAATGAATACACGTCGGCGAACGTCAAAAAATTTTTAGATGAATTGGATAAATGTATTGGTTTTGATAATATCGCCGCGTTTCACATTAACGATTCAAAAACGCTTGCGGGTTCGCACCACGACCGGCACGAAAATATCGGGCAGGGGCATATTGGCTTAGCCGGTTTTAAAAATTTAGCGCGCGACAAGCGGATGAAAAATATGCCGTGGATTTTGGAGGTGCCCGGGTTTGACGACAATGGACCGGATAAGAAGAATGTAGAGATTTTGAAAAGTTGCTGCAAATAAAAAATAACTCCCCTCAGGAGTTATTTTATTTTGAAAATTTTGTTGTTAAGACTTCAGTGCGTCTTTGAGCGTTTTGCCGGCTTTGAATTTCGGCACAATCACTTCGGGAATCTGGATGCGCTCTTTGGGGTTTTGCGGGTTCACGCCGCCGCGGGCGTGGCGCGTGCGCGGCAAAAACGTGCCAAAGCCGACAATGGTGACAGAATTACCCGCTTTCATTTCGCTGATAATAATGCTTTTGAGGGATTCAATGGTTTTTTCAGCTTCTTTTTTGGAGAGGCCGGCTTCGGCGGCCAGCCGTTCAATGAGTGATTCTTTGTTCATAGGATGTGAGATTAAAGAGTTAAGTAGTTGATAAGTAACTCATCCATTATAGCATAATAATAGCGCAATACTCAATGCCCGCTATTCCGCAACCGTTACTGTTTTGTAAATGCGTTTGATGCCGGCGGCTTTGCCTGTTTGCGCATCAAGAGTTATCAGCACTGCGTTGAACTCGGCAATGCCTGCGGTCGGAAACTCGTGTGTTTGGGGAATTTGGGTGAGAAAATTTTTGATAATAATGTCTCTCTGAACGCCCAGCACGGAATCCCGCGCCATGACAGCGCCGACGTCGGTGATGTATGCAGTGCCGTTTTTTGAAACGCGCTCGTCGGCGGTTGGTATGTGCGTGTGGGTGCCGATAATCGCTCCGGCCCGGCCGTCGGCGTAGAAACGAAACGCATTTTTTTCGCTGGTCGCTTCGGCATGAAAATCAACGATGACTGCCGCGAATTTTTCCCCCTCATATTTTTTCAAAATCGCGTCAAAGGCGCGAAACGGACAGTCAAGATGCTCGCGAAAAAAAACTCTGCCCATTAAGTTTATCAGGAGAATATTGTTTTGATTGATGGCAATCATTTTTTCTCCAGCGCCGGGCGTACTGGGCGGATAGTTTGCCGGCCGCAGGAGCACGGAATTGTCGCCGGTAAGCAGCTGTTCAAAGCCTTTTTTGGCAAAGATGTGATTGCCGCCGGTGAAGTAATCAATGCCGGCCGCGCGCATCTCCTGCAAGGTGTCAGCCGTTACGCCTTTGCCGTGCGCCAAATTCTCGGCATTGGCGATAACCAGGTCGGGACTATGTTGTTTGCGCAGTTTTGGCAGAATTTTTTTTACGGCTTCGCGTCCCAGCGAACCGACGATGTCGCCGATGAAGAGAATAGTCATAGTCCTACGAATTACGAATAAGTACGAATATACGAATAAACCTTTTTTATCATAACACAAAAAAGACGGGAGATTAAGCCCGTCTTTAATTCGTATATTCGTACTTATTCGTAATTCGTAGGAGTTATCTCGCGTACTCAATACAGCGCAGTTCGCGGATAACGTTGACTTTGATTTCGCCCGGATACTTCAGCTCGGCTTCAATTTGTTTGGCAACGTCTTTGGCCAATTGAAACGCGGCGGCGTCGTCAATTTTTTCCGGTTCAACAAACACTCTGACCTCGCGGCCGGCCTGAATGGCGTAGGCTTTCTCCACGCCCGGAAAGGCGGCAGCGACTTTTTCCAAGTCTCCCAGCCGCTGGATGTACTGCTCCAGCGAATCCTTGCGCGCGCCCGGCCGAGCGCCGGAGATGGCGTCGGCCACTTTTACAATCACAGAAATCAAGTCAGCCGGCTTGTCATCATGGTGGGTGAGAATGGGGTTGATGATTTCCTGCGGCAGGTTGAATTTTTTGGCGATGTTGGCGCCGATTTCCGGGTGCGTTCCCTGCACCTCATGGTCAACGGCTTTGCCGATATCATGCAAGAGAGCCGCTTTTTTGGCGAGTACCGGGTCAGCTCCGAGCTCTTCGGCCAGCATAGCAGCGAGGTGCGCGACCTGTACCGAGTGGCCCAAAATGTTTTGGCCATAGCTCGTGCGGTACTTGAGCCGGCCGATGATTTGCACGAGTTTGGGGTCAAAGCCCGTGATGCCCAAGTCGTAGAGCGCTTCCTCGCCGGCTTTCTGGATGTCCAAGGACAAGTCCTTTTTAGCCTGCAGAACGGCATCTTCAATTTTAGAAGGCTGGATGCGTCCGTCTAAAATGAGTTTTTCCAAGGCGCGTTTGGCAACGTGCCGGCGAATGGTGGAAAAACCGGAAATGGTAATGGCATTGGGCGTGTCATCCACGATAATTTCCACGCCGGTGAGGGTTTCAAGACTGCGGATGTTTCGTCCCTCGCGGCCGATGATGCGGCCCTTCATTTCGTCATTGGGCAAATCAACAGTGGTCGTGGTTACTTCAGGCGTGTAGCTTGGCGCCAGACGCTGCATGGCAATGGCCATCATGGCTTTCGTTTTTTCTTCAATTTCCTGACTTGATTTTTGCTCCAATTTTTTAATGCGAGAGGCAAGCTCGTCGCTAACGTCAGTTTCCACGAAGCGCAAAAGACGCGCTTCAGCCTCGGCGCGGTCTAATTTGGCGATACTTTCCAGCTTGGCAAGCTGTTCAAGCTGGATATTTTTGATGCGCTCTTTGGCTTCCTCCACTTGGTTGACCTTGTCATAGAGCTGCTGCTGCTTGTCCTGCAGCTCAAGGAGTTTTTGCGAAAAGGTCGTTTCGCGTTTTTCCAGGCGTTTCTGCAGCTCGTTAACCTCGCGGTAGCGGCGCTGCTCTTCTTTTTTTGCCTCATCAATGGTAGCGATGGCCTTTTCCTGCGCTTTGATGAGGAGTTCTTTTTCCTTGGCTTTCGCCTCGGTAACGATTTTTTCAGCTTTGGCTTCAGCGGAGTTGGTCGCCTGAAGCGCACGTTGTTTTCTGATGTAGTAGCCAATCCCGGCGCCGCAAACGACCGAGATAAATATCAGTATAATATCTAAACCAGCTAACATAAATTATAGAATATTTCAATCAGCCGGTTTATACGAAGAAAGAGATGGTACGGACACAAAAATCCAACCCGCGGAAATTTCCTCAAAGAAGGCTATCGCGGTAAGGCGACAGCTCCAGGCAAAGCAAGAAGGTAGTTTGTGGACGTGAACATAAACGAAAAAATTTGCTTTATTTTAGCTAATATTTCTTTTTTCATGTGTCTATCTTTCGTATAATCCGGCCAAAATTTGAAACATGATTATTAAATAAAGGCGTATTTATCGTATCACAAAAAAGCGAGATTGGCAAATGGACGGAATTGAGGCGTTTTTTCCCTTTTAGCTCTGTTATATAGTTTGTGGTATGATACAATTGTTGATAAACTAACGTTAGTTACTTATAATTTATATGCTAAAAATCATCTTCTCCGGCGTTCAGCCTTCCGGCAACTTACATTTAGGCAACTACCTCGGCGCGCTCAAAAATTGGGTTGCTCTGCAGCAGGACTATCGCTGTATTTTTTGCGTGGTGGACTATCACGCGATTACCGTCAAGCAAGACCCGCAGGAGTTGCGCAAAAAAATTGTTGAGATTGCCAAATTGTATCTGGCCGCAGGCATCAATCCGGAGACGGCAATTATTTTTCAGCAATCAGCCGTGAGCGAGCATACCGAGCTGGCGTGGGTTTTGAATACTTGTGCCTATATGGGAGAATTGTTTAGCATGACGCAATTTAAAGACAAAGCTCATATAGACTTTGATGAGTTAAAAAAACAATTAGAACAATGTACTGACATTGCTCCGATGTATGGCGGTGCTATACCTATACCTTCTAAAATAAATAGTATTTTTAAATTTAATAAAATAGGAGTGGGTTTGTTTGATTATCCGGTGTTGATGGCGGCTGATATTTTGTTGTACAATGCCGACTTGGTTCCCGTCGGCGATGACCAATCCCAGCACGTGGAACTGACGCGCACGCTGGCTCGGCGTTTTAACAGCCAATACGGCGAAACGCTGAAAGTACCGGAGGCGTTTATTCAAAAGCAGGGAGCGCGCATTATGGGTTTTGATGACCCGAGCAAAAAAATGAGCAAGTCGGCCGCGAGCAATTTAAACTACATTGCGCTCTTGGACAAACCCGAAGCCGCGCGCAAAAAAATCATGAAAGCGGTGACTGATACCGGTAAAGAAGTACGCTTTGACGAAAAGCAAAAACCGGCCATTTCCAATTTATTAACGATATATTCGCTTCTGGCAAACAGCGCGGTGCAGGATTTGGAAAAGACTTGGCTGACGTAGTCGTAACTTTTTTGCATGATTTTCAGCAGAAGTACTACAGCTTTGACGATGAGTTCGTGGCTAAAAAGTTGAGTGAAGGCAATGGCAAGGCCAAGGTGATTGCCGCCGAAACCATGGCGAAAGTAAAGCGGGCGGTTGGTGTTTTATAAAAATATGAATTTAGATTTTGAACAAAAAGTCGCGATACATGCAGCTAAAAAGGCCGGTAGATTACTAATGGCTCACCTTAATAAGGTTAAGGAAATTACGTATAAAGCCAAAAGAGATATTGTTACAGAGGTTGACTTGCGTTCGGAAGAAATAATTATCAGCAGTTTAAAAAATAATTTTCCTAAGCACGACATCTTCTCTGAAGAAAAAGGTTCAGCGCAGATAGCACAGGAAAAAGCGGAGTATTTATGGCTGATTGATCCCATTGATGGAACTATAAACTATTCTTACGGAATGGCTCCATTTCGCGTGGGCATTTGTTTGCTCAAAGCTAAAATACCAGTTTTGTCCGTCATTTATAATCCGGTTAAAAATGAGATGTATGTTGCCCAAAGAGGCAGGGGGGCTACCATGAACGGCAGAAAAATTACGGTAAGCAGCCGCAAATTTTTGAGTGAAACCATTCTTTCAAGTCATTTATCTTCCAAAAAAGATGCACGCCGGCGAGTCATTAAAAAATTAGAAAAAATTTTCAACGCTGTCTTTCAAATTCGTTTTTACGGCAGCTTACACGCGTCTCTTACATACATTGCCGGCGGCAAGGAAGATGCTTGTGTTTGGTTGCAAACAAATTCATGGGATATCCTCCCCGGAGCTTTATTGGTTGAAGAGGCGGGTGGCAAAGTAACTGATGTGAACGGAGAAAAAATAACAATAAATTCCACTGATATAGTAGCAAGCAATGGCGGAGTGCATGAACAGTTGTTAAAAGTTATAAAAAATATTTAATTATTGTTGGATAATTTTTAGAATTTCTTCTTTTTTTTCTGCAGTTATCTGTGCATTTGGCGTTTCAATCGTGACACGCAAAAGCGGCTCGGTGTTTGACTCTCTCACGTTAAACCACCAATCAGGGAACGTCACGGTCAGGCCGTCAAGTTCGTCTTGAGTGGCATTTTTATATTTTTCTTTCAGACGTTCAATAGCCGCTGCGCGATTCGCTTTGTCAAGTTCAATATTAATTTCCGGTGATTTATTATAGACGTCAAACTCACTGACAATGTGCGAGAGCTTGCGGCCGTCTTCAGACAAGAGTTGCAGTAAAATCAGCCAGGCGATAAAACCTGAGTCGGCGTAGCCGTTGTCGCGAAAAGAATAATGCGCCGAGAGTTCGCCGCCCATAATTCCTTTTTCATCGGCCATAGTTTTCATGACATTCACAAAGCCGACTTTGGCACGCAAC
>Ga0208373_1000845_pt1 | contig 46749 bp, 45 predicted proteins | sample RifOxyC2_FD_184036 | JGI IMG/M metagenome (GOLD analysis project Ga0208373, IMG submission 184036) | Soil microbial communities from Rifle, Colorado - Rifle Oxygen_injection C2 (SPAdes) | ecosystem: Environmental > Terrestrial > Deep subsurface > Rock core/Sediment | place: Rifle, Colorado...
AAGTTTGACAAAAAAGTCAATAACTGATGATTCATAACTGATGATTCAACATTTCAGGCGTAAGCGCTTTCTTCATCTGCTGGACACCACCGCCCATGATTTTTTTTAAAAAAAAATAACCGTTTGCTTGCGTATAAAATATTGTATTTGCCTCAAAACAGTTAAACTGATTCTAAAACTTCCAAAGTTTGCCGGGCGCATTTTTCCCAGCTAAAATCTTGCGAGCGTTTAAGGCCTTTTTCGATTAAACGGCGGCGCAAATCCTGATCATCAATAACTTTAACCATCTGATTGGCAAAACCTTCGTAGTCATGAGCGTCAACCAAAAGACCGGCGTCCTGAACTATTTCGGGCAGTGAGCCCGAAGTGCTGGCAATCACCGGACAACCGCAAGCCATGGCCTCAATGGTAGGTAGGCCAAAACCTTCACAAAAGGAAGGTAAAACAATGGCCCTAGCGCCGTTGAGCAAACTGGGCAAATCCTCGGTTGGCAGCCAGCCCAGCCTTTTAATCTCTTTTTTAAAAGGGGAATTCTGTATTTCCTCGTTAATCTCCTCCTGCAAAGTGGAGCTTGGTCCAACCAAAAATAAATTGTGAGGCTGGTTATACTTTTTTCTGAAACAGTTATAACTGCGGATTAAGCCGATAATGTTTTTCCTCAAAGCCAGTCGGCCAAGATAAATAAAATAAGGCAGACTGAAATTATGCTTGGTTAAAAAATCATTGACCGCTTCGGGGGATTGGCGGTGCCAGCGCTCATGATTGCAACCCATATAAATGACCTTTACCTTATCGGCTTCCACGTTATAATAGCGCAACATTTCCTGTTTGGTATACTCCGAAATGGTTATAATAGCGTCAGCTATCTTGGCCGCCCTTTTAGCCCCGCGTTTTAATGAAGTCAGCTCCCACTTGGTGTAAGTTTCGGGATAAACTTCATAGCCGACGTCGTGCCAGGTAATAACATTCTTTTTGCCGCCGATAAACGGCAGAGTATGTGACGGGACAAATAAAAGATCGGGCTTGAATCTCAGCATTTCCAAAGATAAGCCGCCTAAGGTCCACAGCCTGCCCAACGGCCAGTGAATCACCCGGCTTCTAAAATTGGATCTCAAGGGAGCCAATTCACCCGCCAGTTCCTTTTCCGTATATAAAAAATATTGATTTCTAAAATCAATTCTGTATAAATTACATATCAAGTGGTAAGAATACCATTCAACCCCGCTACGGCGGAGCCTGTTGGCCCGCGATGCGTCCAAGCCGATTAGCATATGAGCTACTTAGTTGATAAAATGCTTCTCTTATATGATTCCAAATTATCCAAAGCCACGCCAGTGCCCTTGGCCACGCAGAGCAAAGCATCGTCAGCCACATAAGCGGGCACGCCAGTTGTTTGAGAAAGCAGATTGGCGATATTCCTTAAAAGTGAACTGCCGCCGGTTAACACCATGCCCTTATCCATAACGTCAGCGGAAAGCTCGGGCGGCGTTTTAAACAAAACCGATTTAACGGCGGCGATAATCCCCTGCAACTCATTCTGCAAGGCCTCGGTCACGTCGTCGGAATTGACTTCAATCGTCCTGGGCAAGCCCGAAATCATATCACGCCCCCTGATTTTCATCTTTAATTTTTCCACGTCATCCAGATACATGGCTGAGCCGATTTTTATTTTAATATCTTCGGAGGTTCTTTCACCGATGGCTAAACCGTATTTTTTTCTGATAAATTCGGCAATGGAGGTATCGAATTTATTGCCGCCGATCCTGATAGAGGTGTTAGCCACGATGCCGCCCAACGAAATAACGGCGATCTCGGAAGTGCCACCGCCGATATCAACAACCATATGCCCGGAAGCCGACCCGATAGGAATATCGGCACCAATGGCGGCGGCGATGGGTTCTTTGATAATATAAGCCGCTTTGGCCCCAGCCGCCATGGTAGCGTCAATCACCGCGCGTCTCTCCGTAGACGTGATGCCGGCGGGAACAGCGATCATCACTTCCGGACGAAAAAATCTTACGCCGGAAACGGCCTTATTGATAAAATAGCGCAGCATGCTTTCGGTGGTTTTATAATCAGCGATCACGCCGTCGCGCAAAGGACGCTGGGCGATAATCGTATCCGGAGTTCGGCCCAGCATTTCTTTGGCTTCCTCGCCCACGGCCAAAACCTTTTTATCCAATAAAGAAATAGCCACCACCGAAGGCTCATTAATGATAATGCCTCTTTTGGGCACATGGACCAAAGTGTTAGTTGTGCCTAAATCAATGCCGATTTTCTTATTAAACATAGCAGTTATAGCGGCTAACACCGCACGATTTAACCAGGCTTATCCTATCATAAAAAGGCAGGACTGCCAACCAGTTACGGCGCGAAAATCATTCAACCTTTTTAATAGTGTAAGTCACCGGGCCCTTAGGCAAGATCACTTCAATATTATCGCCCGCCTGATGACCGAGTAAAGCCTGACCCAGCGGGGAGTCGCAGCTGATCAGCCCGGCCAGCGGATCGCTTTCATGCGAACCGACGATGGTATATTCGATTTCCTGGCCGGCCGCCGTGGCCGTAACTTTGGAACCGACGGTAATACCGGAAATCCCGGAGTCACTGGCCTTAACCGCACTCTTTAAAATGGTTTCAATCTCAATGATGCGGCCTTCGGTAAATGATTGCTCTTCCCTGGCCTCCTGATATTCGGCATTTTCACTCAAGTCCCCGTGTTCTTTGGCCAGTTCAATTCTTTTTTTAATTTCTAACCTCTTAACCTCCTTGAGGTATTTAAGCTCCTCCAACAGCTTTTGTTTTCCGTCTTCCGTTAAAACAGGTATGTCTGTCATAATTTTCAAATATTAATTATTAATTCACAAAAAATTACTTGCGATTTTCATTATACCATTGCCAGATTTCACGGGCCAATAAAACGGCGTTGTCCGAAGTGGTTCCGTGTTCTATTAAAACCGTTAAAACAAGATCGGGGTTCTGATAGGGGGCAAAACTGGTAAACCAGGCGTGAGGCTCTTGATTGCCACCTACCTCCGCCGTGCCAGTTTTTCCGGCAATGCCCAAGGGATTGGCGCCTAAGCTCCGGGCGCTACCCCAGACGACGGTTGATCTCATGCCTTCCGCGATGATATCCAGACTTTCCCTGGGAAAAACACGGCGTCTGATTATTTTAGGTTCAACAGCCTGAACTTGGTTGGTCAGCGGATCAATTATTTCTTCCACTAACTCGGGCTGATACAGTGTCCCGCGGTTAGCCACCATAGCCGTATAATCAGCCACCTGCAGGGGCGTAACCAAAAGATCCCCCTGGCCGATTACCAGATGCAAGGTGTCGCCGGGATACCAAACCTCGCCTTTGGTTTTTTCTTTCCAGGCGACTGAAGGCAAAAAGCCCGGGCTTTCCCCTGTCAAATCAATGCCCAAGCGGCTACTCAGGCCGGCCAGGCTGAAATATTTTAAAATTTTGTCCAAACCCAAACCATAATGACCGTTGAATTCAGCTAAGGCTAAATAATAAAAAAAGGTGTTGACCGATTCGGCAATGGCTTTATTGATGTCGGTTAAGCCGTGTCCGCCGGCTTTCCAGTCGGGAAAAAACCATTTATCGTACCAGACGCCACCGCTACTGTAAACGGTCGTTGAGCGGTTCACCAACCCTTCGGCCAAAGCGGCGGCTCCGACAATTAATTTAATGGTTGAGCCGGAGGGATATTCGCCGGCAATGGCCCGGTTAAACAGAGGCTTTAAGGGATCATCAATCACCGACTGGTAATTCTCGACCGACAATGACTGGCTAAAAGCGTTATTGTCAAAGGAGGGTGAGCTGACCAAAGCCCTGACTTTACCCGAGTTAGGATCCAAAGCTACAACGGCGACGGCCTGCCAGGGTTGGTATTTTTTAATCGTTTGATAAATAAATTCCTGCAGGCCGTTATCAATGGATAAAATTAAATTTTTACCCGGCTGCGAATTTTGCTCGTCAATGATTTTATGCTCTTGCCCCAAATTATCTACCTCAATCCGGCGGCTGCCCGGCTGGCCTCTAAGCTCCTCTTCATAATATTGCTCTAAACCGGCGCGGCCGATGCGTTCAAAAAGCTGATAACCTTTTTGCAAATACTTATCTTTATCCTGATCGGAAATCCTGCTGGTATAGCCTAAAAGGTGGGCATTATAATCACCTCCCAAATAATGGCGGTAGGGATCAATAACCACCTCCAGACTGCCGAACTGCCGCGAAACGATCATGGACGCCAGGGCCTCTTCGTAACTCAGATGTTCCTTGACTAAAACCGGCTCCGGGCTCTGGCTGGACAACAAATCAGCCACTGACAGAAAAGGCGGCGCTTGAGCGTTTATGCCTAACTCCGCAAAAATCTCGGCCAATTTTTCCGTATCCGCGGCTAAGCCGGAAAACTTATAAGGCAAAAAATAAACGGAAAAGGCTGCCACGTTTTCCACCAAGGGCGTATGCCAGCGATCAAAAAAAATGCCACGGTCAGTCGGTAAAAATTCCGTGCGCAAACGGTTGCCTTCGGCAATGCCGTAATAATTATCGCCCTGCATAATCTGCAGATAAATCAATCTGGAAAAAAGAATTAGAAAAAGAAAAAAAATAACGGCCAAAATAAAATATATTTTGTAAAGGGAGATCGCCTTGCCCAGCCACATGGCGGAAAGCTTGGTTTCAAAATAACTGTCACCCTGATAACTGTTATAACTAAAATGAGGCAGCGCATTATCTTGCCTGACGCCGGACTGATTGGGAATGATAAAAGGATCAGCTTGTCTTCTCATACCTAAAATTTAATGAAAACCTTCTCTTAAAAATAAAATGAAAAATCATCGACAGGAAAAAATTAATTAAAATAAACTGAAAAACATCCCTGGGCGTAAAGAGCGCCATGACCGCTGACTGACCGGCCAAATGCCAATTAGAGTTTAGGCCGGTAAAAATCCAGGTCAAAAAAACCTGCCAGAACGCCCAGTATAACAAAGCCACCGCCGCTAAGATTATAAAATAACCCAGTTTATCCGAGGTGATGATTTTTTTCTTGAAAAAGTAGACAAAGTGAGCGAGCAAAAAGAAAGAAATGAGATTCACCCCCCAGAGACCCTGTTGCATATCCAGCAGAGCCCCCGCTTCTACGGCGGCCAAGGACCAACGCGATCCCAAATAGCCCAGCCCGATAACCGCTATGACCAATAAATTTATGGCGGACCACAAATCGCCGGTGCCGGCCATAAAACTGACCTGCAACAGAAACAAAAATAGCCAGGTAAGCGCGATTAAAATATTCTTTAAAGTCATCTTAATTTTTAAAAACTACCGTAACGGTCTGTAAATTTTGGTAATTAAACGGCGGGATGATTTTGGCCTGCTTAAAAATTTGGCCGACTTGGCTGTTAACCTCGCCCACCCACCCGACCAACAAGCCCTGTGGAATTAGCTCCTCCAGGCCGGAAGTCACCACCGCCTCATTGGGAGCAATGTCCTGATTTTGCGGAATATAATCCATGACCAAATTCAGCCCGGCCCGCCCCTCAACCAAGCCGGCCGTACCGCTTTGGCTGCCAAAACTAACGGCCAAGCTACTTTGTGCGTCGGTCAAAAGCGCCACATAAGCCTGATTCTCTTCGACCTTTAAAACTTTGCCAACAATAATGCCTTGATTTAAAGTGACGGCTAAACCCTCAACCAAGCCCTCAGTCCGGCCCTTATCCAACATAATCACCTGATCATTAAAAGGCAAACGGCTGACGATATTGGCCATTTGATAGCTATAGTCATGGGCATTCAAATAATCCAGTTCGGAGCGCAGATACTTATTTTCTGCCTCCAAACTGGCCAGCTTGACGTAATCAATGCTTAACTTGGCGATTTCCTCCTGTAACTTGGAGTTTTCTTTTATGATTGCCTCAAGCTGGGAAATCTGACCGAGACTTTGACCGAAACGGTAAAAACTTTTTTGTGCCGGTAAAAATATTTTCATCAAACCTTGCTCCAACAAACCTAAAACTCCCAGATAATGAAAAAAAATCAGCGCAATGATGGCTGCCAACGCTAACCTTAACGGTTTTTTGGTGTACTTGTCCATTTTATTTATATTTGATTAATCTGAAGTCGCCGGCAAAAGAACGTCTTTTAAATTATCCAGGTCTTCCAAAATTATACCCGTGCCCCTGACCACCGAAGTCAAGGGATCATCAATCACATGAATGGGGATTTTTATTTCGGCGCCAATAATTTTATCCAGACCTTTAAGCAAGGCCGTCCCGCCGGAAAGCAGAATGCCACGTTCGTAAATATCCACCACCAGTTCGGGCGGGGTTTTCTCAATGGTGTTTCTGATGGCTTCAACGATCTGCCGGACCGAACGGATAATCGCCTCTCTGATCTGCTGGTTGCTAATGGTGTATTCCTTAGGCAAGCCGGTCATTAAATCACGCCCGCGCATGGTGGTTTCTTCCTTCTCAAAGTCACTGGCGACCGTGGCGATTTTTATCTTCAGATTTTCAGCCGACTTTTCCCCCAAGAGCAGGCTGAAATTTTCCCTGGCATAATGAATGATATTTTCATTTAACTCATTGCCAGCAATCGGTAGCGTAGTAAAAGTCACCACCCCGCCTAAAGAAATAACGGCGATTTCCGTAGTACCCGCGCCGGTTTCCACGATAAGCGTACCGCTGGCTTCCTGAATGGGCAACCGGGCGCCGATGGCCGCGGCAATGGGCTGTTCAACCAAATAAACCTCGCGGGCGCCACCCGATTTGCAGGCGTCCTCTACCGCCTTTCTTTCCACTTCGGTCACGTCCAAAGGGATGCCGACTACCACTCTCGGCCGCGGCAAAAGACTGAAATGTTCCTTATGAACTTTGTTGATGAAATGCTTAATCATTTTTTCCGTCACCTCAAAATCAGAAATCACCCCGTTAACCAAGGGTTTGGAAATGGTAATGTGACCCGGGGTTTTACCCACCATTTTATTGGCCTCTTCGCCAATGGCGATAATCTGATCATTGCGATTATTGATGGCGACCACCGAAGGCTCATTAATAATAAAGCCTTTGTCTTTAACGTAAACCCGGGTATTGGCCGTACCCAGGTCAATGCCCATATCAGCGGAAAATTTTCCTAAAATCTTATTAAACATTCGGATAAGCGTTATTTTTTATAAAGCTGGTTCAAAAAATCAGCCACGCGATCAAACTTAAGCTTGCCCTGATCGCTGTTATCTCGCAATTGATATTCCAGCTCATGCTCGCCGGTTTTAGCGCCGATAATCAGCTTGACGGGCAGGCCAATTAAATCGGCGTCATTAAGCTTGATCCCGGCCGACTCCTGGCGGTCATCATATAATACCTCACAGCCGGCTTGCGTCAACTCCTGATAAACTTGATCGGTCAAAGCCGACTTTTGCTGATCTAACAGCAATAAATGCGCCTGGTAGGGTGCTAAGCTTGCCGGCCAAATAATTCCCTTATCATCGTGATAAACTTCCACCACCGCACCCATGACCCGAGACGGGCCGATGCCATAACAGCCCATAATCACCTCTTGTTTCTTACCATTCTCATCGGCAAAGGTCAAACCCATATCCTGGGAATATTTAGCCCCCAGTTTAAATATATTGCCGACCTCAATGGATTGGACCAGCTTAACCGCCTGACCGCAATGCGGGCAGCGATCGCCGGTTTTGAGCTGGCAAATTTCCGTATTTTGGACAAAATCTCCGGCCGGGCAAACAACGATCTCGTCTTCGCCGTAAGGCGTGGCCACCTGAAATTCGTGGGAATAATCGCTGGTAAAGGCGCCGCCGGAAGCTTCCGTAACAATCGCCTGCAAGCCGCAACGGGCGAATATTTTCCCATAGGCCTGAGTCGCCTGCGAGTAAAAAACCTCCAGGTCATGCTGGTTCTGGTTAAAACTATACAAATCTTTCATACTGAATTCCCGGCCCCTGAGCAAACCTGATTTGGCCCGGGGCTCGTTCCGGAATTTATCCTGAATTTGATAAAGATATACCGGCAAATCACGGTAAGAGCTTATCCGTTTGCGGGCGATATCCACCACAATCTCCTCATGGGTCGCCCCCAAGCCCAGATCTTTTCCGCCGCGCCCTTTAAACTGAAACATAATCTCCTTTAAAGATTCCCAGCGTTTGGTTTCGTCCCAGACCTCCCGAGGATGCAAGGCCGGCATTAAAATTTCCTGGCCGCCGATGGCGTCCATCTCTGACCGGACGATATTTTTAATTTTACTCAAAACTTTAAGCCCTAAAGGCAGATAACTGTAAACGCCGGCCATCAATTTATCAATATAGCCGGCCCGGGATAAGAGGATGGCATTCTGAGAAATTTCATCCTTAGGTGCCTCCCTAACAGTTTTACCGAACAGTTGCGATTGTCTCATAAATTTTGAATGGGAAATTTTTAATTTTAAATCAATGACTGAATTCTGGCGGCCTCCGCCTGGACCGCCGGCTCGTCATAGTCTCCGCTGTGCGCCTTTTGGCCCTGATAACTGACCTGCTTTTGATCAAGATGCAGATTAAAAATAAGCCGATCACTCTGTTCCTCAATATACAAATGAAATCTGGGATAATGCTGGATTTTGGAAAGACGCCTGACATAACTTAACCGGCCGCTCCTTTTATCCTCAATGCCGAAATAACCGCAACGTCTTAATAAATCTCTCAAATTGGAGATCAGCTTATCCCGGTTAATGTGAAAACGCATGAAATTTATTAAATTAACTTCGCCGCCATTTATTAAAAGAATGACTTAAGCTTATCCAATAAGCCGCCACCGTACCTGAGAACGTCACGGTAGGTGATAAAAACCACCAAAACCATTAACAAGGCAAAACCCAAATTATGAATGGCCCCTTCAATCTTTTGATTATTTGGCCGGCGTCTAATTTTTTCTATCACCAAAAAGAGGAAACGTCCGCCGTCCAAAGCCGGAAAAGGCAAAAAGTTCAGAACCGCCAAATTGACTGACAAAAGGGCGGTAAACTGCAACACATAGCTCCAGCCCAAATCAGCCACGCGGCCGGCCATCACCGCCACACCCACCGGCCCGGAAACCTCCATTGATAAACCTAAGCCGCTGAACAAATCCCTGAACAAACCGTAGAAAGCCAAAACAATGGCGACCAACAGATTCCAGGTGGTTAAAGCGCCCATATACCAGCTATTAAAAAAATTGTAACGGACTATGCCGGTTTTAATCAAAGTCACGCCGATAACTTTATGTTCGGAAAAACCTTCCATGATCCTGGGCGTTAAAACCACCTGGCGTTCCTCGCCGTCGGCCCTGATGGTCAGACTGACCTGATCGCTTTGCAAATTGCCGATATATGCGGACAGCTGGCCAGTTGAGCCCACCGCTAAGCCATCAACTCTCACTATGTGATCACCGGTCATAAGGCCCTGCTCGGCCGCCGGGGAATTTTCCGCCACCTCCGAAATTTGCACCTTCATCTCCCTGACCACCGCACCGTTCAATGGCTGATCATCAATGGCCGCGGGCATGCCGAACATAAAACCAAAAGAAAAAATGACAAAAGCCAAGAAAACGTTCATCAAAACCCCGGCGCTTAAAATCAAGGACCTGACGCCAAAAGACTTGCTGGCAAAACTGTCATGATCATCCTTAGCCTCCCCGTCCTGGCCTTTGATCTTAACAAAGCCGCCCAAAGGAATCCAGTTCAAAGAATAAACAACCCCGTCCTTGCCCTTTTTCCCAAACAGCCGCGGCGGAAAACCAAAGCCGAATTCTTCCACCTGCACCCCGGATTTTTTTGCCGAAATAAAATGGCCTAACTCATGAACAAATATGAGCAAGCCTAAGATTATGATAAAGGAAATAATAGAAATTAACATAAAATATTATTAAGAGATAAAATCGCCGCCAGGCTAACCGCGGACTTTTGGAAGACAATTTAATTATTAGCTATCAATTAACGTGTAGTGTGTATCATGTAGCCTGGAGCGTTCCCGCCCTTTACAACAACGAGTCGGGCGGGTAACTCTTAACCCTTAAATCATCACCCAGACACCTATTCAGCCATTCACGCTTATCATAATTTTTCATTCATTATTCTTTATTCTTCCATTCTTCTCCATCCCTAAACTGTCATAATCGCCGCTTCCTTCTTATCGCCTAAATCCTTAATCAGCTCATTGTAATCTTTAACCAATTTATCCAGTTCTTCCAGGCGCTTGTACCGTTCGTCCTCCGTCATGACTTTATCACGTTCCTGCCTGATAATTTCCTCCTTAATCTTCTCGCGCTGGCTTCTGACGCCGACTCTGGCTTCCTCCATTTTTTGATGCAGCTTTTTGGTCACCTCTTTGCGGGTTTCTTCGGTCATGGGCGGAAAATTGACTCGCACCAGCTGATCTTCTGCCGAAACGCCCACGCCCAAATCGGCGTCAGTAATGGCCTTGGCTATTTGTTTAACCAAATTTTTATCCCAAGGCTGAACCACCAGACTCTTGGGTTCAGGCGACTGAATGCTGGCGAGTTGCATCAAGGGCGTCGGGGTTTCGTAGGCGTTGACAGTTAAATTTTCCAAAACGGCGGGCGTCGCCCGGCCAATTCTTAAAGCCGACAGCTCTTTTTTATAATGATCAATGATTTTGACAAATTCTGATTTAAAGCTATCAATAAATTCGCTCATTTTTTTAAAAAATTAATGATTACTTAACCCGCTTGGCGCCCAAATATACCGTATGGGGATTATCGGGATCAATCAGCAAAAATCTGGCCGCCCTGGCCGTCGGCAAGTTCCTGGTAATCCAGTTGGCACCGCCATCCTCTGTCCGATATAAGGCGTTGGCAATGCCGTAAAATATCTCCTGCTCGTTTAAGGGATTGATGGCCAGAGAATAAATATAAGTGGTGCTGGGCGGGGTCAGGAGTTTAAGCGCCGTCCAACTGTTGCCGCCGTCCGCCGTCCTGAGCAGGCCATACTGGGAAGCGTACAATAACCCGTCATCTTTGGTGGGATCCAAAATAAGATCGCGGTAAGCCAATAAATTACCATATTGCTCCTGTAACTCCCGACTTAAAATCATCTGCCAATCCGCGCCCCCGTTAGCTGTCCGATAAATGCCCTGCCCGGCCGTGGCCGCGTAAATAATGGCGCTATTATTAGGGTTAATCAAAATTTTAACCACCTGATCGTTAAAATAATTAACTGCGCGCCAAGAATACCCGGCATCGTCGCTGATGAATAAGCCGTTGCCCGAAGTGCCGGCATAAACACGGTTGGTATAAAACGGATCAACGGCCAAAGAGTTAATAATATTGTTAGGGTCAGAACGGGTTTCAATCAGCTTATACTGCCAGTGGCGGTTGCAGTCGCTGGTTTTATAAACCCGATTGCCGATAGCGGCGTAAACAATGCAAGTTTCTTTGGGACTAACGGCAATGGCGTTAATTTTGCCGTTACCTTCCAAAGTCTGATGCCAGCCCGTAGCGCCGTTAAAGGTATAATAAAGACCCTGATCAACGGTGCCTAGATAGAGTGCCTGGCTGTCCTGCGGGTCCATCAGCATCACTGTAACGTCAACGTCATTAAAATTTTCCACCAAATCACCCAAACGGTAGACTAAGCTCCGCTGTTCCCAATCCTCCCCCTTATTAAAAGTTTTAAAAACACCGCCGTCGGTCGAGCCCGACGTCTTAATACTGATAAAACAGCCGCCGAGCAACAGGGGTAGCGTCAAAAAAAGCAGCAGTATAAAAAATTTCTTCATAGGTGTATTAATAAATTTTCTAAAGCCAGCCTGGGCTGGATGTTGCTATGTAAAATGGACCTGGTTTGAGCCGACAAATCCGCCAGCTGGAGCAGCTGCCAACTGCCCTGTCCGCTCAACATTTTTTGGCGAAAAATGATTTCAAAATGCTGCAAAAATTGCTTGAGCAAAGTCAAATTGGACTGATGGCTTTTGCCAACCAGAAAATTTTCCAAAAAAATAAATCTCTCCGCCAGGCTCTGCTGCCACAGGCTTTCCACTTTTTGATGCAAACCTAGATAAGCGGCGTAATATTCGCCGTCATCCAAAAACTTTCTGGCTACCCCCGGCCGGCCAAAAGAAAACTGGCTGATAGTTTGCGCTTGCCTCTGGTCAGCCAGGCGGCCCGCCACAAACTGCTGGATGGTTTTCGTGGCCACCGGCAAAAAATGAATTTTTTGGCTCCGGGAAGTAATGGTCGGCAACAACGAATCGTGCGCGGAAGTAATTAGGATGATAATAGTGCGGGCCGCCGGCTCTTCAATGGTTTTTAAAAGTGCGGTCGCCGAATTGTGGTTAAGTCGTTCCACCTGATGAACGATGCCTACCTTGTAGCCATGGCCGAAAGATTTTAGGCTCAGCCAATGCTGCCAATCCCTGATTTGTTCTATGCTGATATCTTTTTTGCCCTCAGTCAACTTTAGTTCAAAGAGATCGGTCTTGGACGCGCCCGGCTGATTTAAAAGCCTGTCGGCGAACTTTATGGCGACGGTAGTTTTGCCCAAATGCCTGATGCCATAAAAAAGATAGGTATGAACTAACCTATTTCTGGCAATACAATTCTCCAAATATTTTATAATATTTTGATGGCCGATGACGCCCCAATTTGACTCCATAATTTGATAATTATAACAATTTTACTGCTGGTTTGTCAAAAAATGAAGCTGTCTCAGGCGTTCAGCGCTGACCCAACACCTGTTTATCTAATTCTTCGTTGACCAAGCGGTCAGCCACCCGGTTTTGCTCCCGGGGAATATGGCGGTAAGTAATTTTTTTGAACTTTAGCGAAATCTTCCAGATTTTGAGGAATAAACTCTGCAAACCGGAATCTTTTACTTTATATTCACGATTCAGCTGTTTGACCACCAATTCGCTGTCCAAATAAAAATCAATTTCCTCAACGCCGATCTTGACGGCTTCTTCTAGGCCCAACAAAACACCGCCGTATTCCGCCTGATTATTGGTAGTTTCGCCCAGATATCGGCGGTGCTGGCCGATGACACGGCCGGCTAAAGTTTTTAAAACGCTACCGCAGGCGGCCGGTCCGGGATTACCCCTGGCGCCACCGTCGGAGTAAATTTTTATTTTTTGCTGTTTAACCATGAATAATTAAAAACTAAACTCTTAAGAACAAAAAGTCTAAACAATCTTGCGGTAATCCACCAATGACAGCTGAAGCTCCTTTTTGCCGTTCCATTCATTGACGCCCGCCTCGCAAACAAGATCCACCTTACCGCCGGGCGCTAATAAATCATTCGCTTCGCCAAAACCGAAACAAATCACCTTGCGCTGTAAACTCCCCTCTTGCACCATCAGGCGCAAATGCTTACTCTCCAGGCCGACAGTTTCCACCGACATCAAAGTCAAACCGCTGATTAAAAACTTCGGCTTATGATTACCCTGGCCAAAAGGTTCAAAATCCGCCAAAGCTTCCACCAAACGCCAATTGATTTGTTCCAATTTGACTTCGGCGTCAACATAAATCCTGGGCAAAAACTGGACGCCGGCTAACTTATTTTGAGCGAAACCGATAAATTTTTCTTTAAACTCAAAAAACTCAGCCGCTTTAATCGTAAACCCGGCGGCGGCGCTATGGCCGCCGTAACGCACCAGGTATGATTTGAACTCATCTAAAGCTTCAATTAAATTAAATTCCACAATGCTTCGGCCGGAAGCCACCAACTCGTCGGCGCCGCCGCTTAAAACAATGGCCGGCCGGGCAAACTTATTGGTCAGTTTGGAAGCCACCAAGCCGATAATCCCGATCGGCCAATCTTGGCCCTGAACGAACAGAACCGGCAGACGCTCGTCAATTTCACCCAACTGGGCGATGGATTCGTTAATTAATCTTTCGGTTAAAACCTGGCGCTCCTGATTGCTTTTGTTTAAACTGTGGGCGATGGTGATCGCCTCTTCAATATTTTCCGTGGTTAAAAGCTTATAGGCGGCATTGGCATGCTCCATTCGGCCGGCGGCGTTAATGCGGGGCGCCAGTTGCCAGCCGATCGCGTAATTATCCAGCCTGTCCGGGCTGAGACCCGAAACCTCAATTAATTTTTGCAAACCGATGTTTTTAGTTTTGGATAAAACGATTAGGCCGTGTTTGACCAAAGTCCGGTTTTCCCCGATTAAAGGCACCATATCGGCCACCGTACTGATAGCCACCAAATCCAGTAGCCATTTTTCAAAAATCTCCTGCTCTTCCGGGCTGAGTTTTGACTGGGGAGATTTGATAATCGCCTGAGCGAACTTAAAAGCCGCGCCGCCGCCAGCCAAATTGTTAAAAGGATACGCCTTATCCCAGCCGGGATGAATAATGGCCACCGCCGCCGGCTCTTCTTTTGACACGTGATGGTGATCGGTGATAATGACGTCCAGGCCCAGTGAATTGGCCAGAGCCACTTCCGCCGTATTGCTGATGCCGCAATCAACAGTCACAATAAGCTTAGCTCCGCCTAAGGCCAGCTCATTAATGGCTTTTTGGTTAAGACCGTAGCCTTCCAGCTCGCGGCTGGGCAAATAGACCTCAAAATCCAGACCGATTTTTTTAAAGGTTTTGGCTAAAATTGCCGAGCCGCAAACGCCGTCAGCATCATAGTCGCCATAAATCACCGCTCTTTCCCGACGCGCTAAGGCCAGATAAATCCTAGCCACCGCCGTTGCCATGTGAGTAAAAAGATAGGGGTCGTGGATGTCCTGAGAATAATCAGGAAACAAAAATTCATCAATCCCGGCTTGAGTGTTTAGGTCGCGTTGTGCCAGTAATTGTAAAATAACCGGATTAATCTCCGGAAATTTATTGATCAATTCCTCACTAATTTTAGGCTTGACAAACCACTGTTTCATACCACACAATCTTACACTTTTATTAAATCTTTGACAAATTAAAAATTAAATTAAAAATTAAATCCTCGCCATGCGAGTATGGGTTAAGTGTCAAGAGTTACCAGTGATTAGTTAAGAGTTACGTATTGAATAAAGAATGAAGAATGAAGAATTTAAAATTAAGAATAATGAATTTAAGAAGAAAGAAAGTTAAGTGTTAAGTTGTAAATTGGTAAATATAGGATTTGTTTAGGATTTAGTATTTTGAATTTAGGATTTATGACGCGCTACCTGCCCGTCTTGTCGTTGTAGCGGGCGGGCGTGCTTTAGGCTACATGATTTCTTGATTTATTGTTTTCTTGCCGCGCCCCGCTCGCTCCGCTTGCGCCCCGCCTTTCCAGATTTGAGCTTGAGATGAAAGCCCGGTCTTTGGTTCCAAGGCGTAAGACTTGAGGAGCGGGCAGGGAGTCGGGCCGGGGATTTATTGCTTCATTGCTTTTTCATCTTCTTCAAATCAATCACATGGCTGGACGGCCGGACCGGTTTTGTTTCCAAAATTGTCTGGCTGGAAAAATTCTGAGGCTGACTGACCAACTGCGGCTTTGATTTTTCTGCCAGTCTCAACGGTAGCTTGGATACGGGCGCCGTGGCTGAAGCAAAAATTTTATCTTTAAAAAGAATAATGACAATGCTTAAACAGACCAAAATAATTCCAACAATCAGCCACAACAGCCAATTATGCAAACGGAAAAAAGCGGGAGCTGAGCCGGCTGAGGCGCTGACCACCGCCTGTTCCGATTCAACCTCCGCCTCGGGCTCAAGAGCGATGGGCGACTCAATAATATTTTTCAGTTCCTCGGTTAGAGCCTGAACGTCGGCGGACGGCTGCTCGGTTTGAGGATTAACCGCCGGCTCGGTCACGGGAGTATTATTTTCAACGGGCGGCGGCTGAAAAATATTTCTTTCTTCGCGGCTTTTAGTCGCATCCAAAGGGTAAACGTCCTGCGCATCATTAACGCCGTCGCCGTCGGTATCGGCTCTTAAGGGATCGGTGCCGTGGGACTGTTCTTGCACATCGGACCAGCCGTCGTTGTCATCATCAATATCGGCATTATTGCCGGTGCCGTCGCCGTCGGTGTCCAAAGTTTCCGCTAAATTGCAGGCAAAGGCATCATGACTGTCGTCAACGCCGTCGTTATCGCTGTCAGCCTTTAAAAGGTAAGGGCAGGTGTTTTCATTTTCCTGGTTATCCGGCAAACCGTCATTATCGTCATCAAGATCCTGACTGTCAACCGTGCCGTCGCCGTCGGTATCGTGCTCAGGCGTGATTAAGGCGCTTTGCGTTTCATTATTGCTCGCGTTCTGGTCTTCCGGCTGCGTGCCCTGAATCTTGGCCAAAACGTTAAACGAGCTTTGGGGCACGGTAAAATCCACAAAAACGTCATCGCTTGAACCGGGTAAAACCGAAACGGCCTGCGAAGTGCCGATCAAATTAATGCCGCTGAAAAAACTGACGTAACCGGTTATGTCCAAACCGCCGACGTTATGTACCTTGGCGTAAATTCTCACCTGATCGCCGGCAATCAGAGTGGTTTTGGAAAAATATATGTCGGCGGCCGAGAAGCCTAAATCATAATCCGCGGCCAGAGCCGGCGCCACGGCCAAAATAAAAAAAACTAAAACTGCCGGGAAGACTGAGGCGATTTTAGCTTTGGCAAACATAAAATTAGTATACTAAACTTTAATTATAATGACAACTAAAATTTAGACTTGACGGAAGTCTGATGGCAGTCGCAGACTAAATTTTTAGGCGGCAGTATTTTTATAATTTCCCTGATTAGGCCGTTGACTCTTTTAATATTGCTCTTAAAAAATTTTAAAACTTCTTCAATGCTCACCGGCGCCACTTGCGCCTCGGCCACCAGGCCCGCATCATAATCGGTGGATAAGGAAATGTTGACGTAATGAATATCTTGCTCCCTGGCCAAAACCACCTCTGGATATTGGGTCATATTAACAACCTGCCAGCCCATTTTTGTAAACCAAGCGCTCTCGGCGCCGGTGGAAAACCTCGGACCGTTAACCACCACGACCGTGCCCTTTTCATGGCAGATTATTTTCAGCTTACGGCAGGCGTCAATGGCTATTTGCCTGAGCGACGGGCAATACGGCTCGGCGCCGACTATGTGCGCCACCTCGGGGCCGTCAAAGTAGGTGTCTTTTCTGCCTTTAGTCCGGTCAATAAATTGATCGCAAATAACAAAATCTCCCGGCTTAATCTCTGGCTGTAATGAACCGCAGCTGGAAGCAGCGATGAGATATTTAACGCCAAACTTTTTAAAAGCGGCAATATTCGCCTGATAAGGAACTTGATGCGGCGGATAATCATGCCGCTGGCCATGGCGCGATAAAAACGCCACCGTTTTACCCGCCACTTCGCCGACGGTAAGGTTATCGCTGGCCTTGCCCCAATCCGTGGGCACGTCAAACTTTTCTCCGTTATCAATAAATTCATAAAACCCTGAACCGCCGATGACGCCGATTTCCGCCTGAGGTAGTTTTGCGCTCATAAAAAATAAAAATTAATGCCCCAATTCTATAACATTAATCCCAAATTGCCATTACTCGCTGGCGTAGCTGACAAGGGAATACAGCGGGTAACCGGACAGCTTGGCGCGCCCCTTTAAAAACGCCAGCTCAACGATAAAGCTCAAGCCTATAATCCTGCCCCCCGTTTGCTTGACCAGGTCAACGGCGGCCGCCATGGTCCCGCCGGTTGCCAGCAAATCATCCACCAGAATAACGTTATCGCCCGGCTTAAGGCTGTCATGGCGAATTTCCATGGTGCTACTGCCGTATTCCAGGGCATAATCCCGGCTGACCGTCGGCGGGGGCAGTTTGCCTTTTTTTCTAACCATAACGCAGCCAACTCCGAGCTTATAAGCCATGGCCGAACAAAATAAAAATCCCCTGGCGTCAATGCCGATAACTTTGTCAACCGGCTTTTCCAGATACGGTTCAGCCAGCTGATCAATGGTCAGCCTAAAAGCCTGCGCGTCTTCAATCAGCGTGGAAATGTCCTTAAAATTGACTCCGTTGATCGGCCAGTTTGGTATCTCTCTGATAACTTGTTTTAAATCCATATAAAAAATAATTATGACTCCCGGACCAAGGCTGGCTTAGACCGCCGAAACTGATGAATCTTTTGCGCGATCAGCAGCGACTCATTGGCCTTAACGGTTAAAATTTTAGGCTGATGGCAAAAATGCACCGCGTTTATTATAGACTGGCGGACGGCCGGGCGATTTTGGCCAACGCCCCCGCTAAAAACCACGGCATCCACTTTGCCAAGCAAGGCGGCGTAAGAGGCCACATAGCGCTGAATGTTGTAAAGATAAATATGCAAAGCCAGCAGGGCTAAAGCTTTTTTTTTCTTAGTCCTCTTTAAATTGCCCTGGTAGTTTTGGACCTTTAAGCCGGCTAAAAACAGGATATCCCTAAAATCGGAAACACCGCACAGCCCTTTAAGGCCGGAATTATAATTCAATTCCTGATAAACCAGTTCGGGGCTCATTTTTAATTCCTTTAACAGATAAAGGGTGATGTAAGGATCAAGATCACCGGACCTCGTGCCCATGGCCGCTCCGGAAAGAGGGGTTAAGCCCATGGAAGTATCAAAGGCCCGGCCGTGCCTGATAGCTGAAATGCTGACGCCGTTGCCGATATGGCAGGTGATCAAATTCAAATTTTTCCGCCCAAATGTCTGCTGCGCCTGTCTCAGCATATTTTCATGCGATAAGCCGTGAAAGCCATACTTTCTGAGGCCATGGTCGGCGTAATATTTTACCGGTATGGCAAAAAGGTAAACGTGCTCGGCCAAATCCTTGAAAAATTGAGTGTCAAAAACGCCAACATGCCTGGCTAAGGGAAACTCCGCCAGAGCGGCGGCGGCGGTTTGTAAATTAACGGGATTGTGCAAAGGGGCAAAACTATTGTAACGGCTGATTTTTTTAATGATCTTTTGACTTAAAATCACCGGCTCCATGAATTCCTCGCCGCCGTGCACGATTCTATGTCCGACTAAAATAATCCGGCGATAAATATTATCGGGTAAAATCTTAATCAGCTCTTTCAGGGCGTGCTGGTGATTTTTAATGCCTGAGCCGAAGTTGACTTTGATTTTTTTATAATTCTGCTCATAAACCAAAAAAGAACTAACCGCGCCCACCCGCTCAAGGTTAGCAGAAATTTTCCTTGATAAAGTTTTTGCCTCAAAAACCTCGGCTTTTAAAGATGAACTGCCGGAATTTAAAATAAGAATGTAGGACATGGTAAGGTAATTGGGTGATTAGGTGATTGGGTCATTGAGGATTGGGTTATATTAAAAATCAGGTTCGGGTGTTGAGCCATTAATACCCTTTGATAGGCAATACGCGATTGAAGGCTTAAATGATCAGTTCGCCGTAACCGCAAGACTTAAGTCCGGCCGCGTTGGCCTCATCAGTATCAAGATGACAAGACAGGCGGTAATGCTCGCCCGCCCTGACCACCACCTCGCTAAATACCACCGCCCGCTCGCCCGCCAGCTTTAAAGCGACTTTTTGGTTATTTTTAAGCCTAAGGGACTTGGCCTGGTCCGTGGATAAATGCAAATGGCGCTTGGGAACGATCACTCCCTCTTTTAAGCCGACTCTTCCTTTGGGGCCTTGTAAAATGGCGCCGGCCGAGCCTTTGAGTTTGCCAGACAATTTAACGGGCGCCTTGATGCCTAAAAAGCGGCCGTCGGTGGCCGTAATTTCCACTTGAGTCTGGCGCCTGACCGGGCCGACCACTCTGACTGCCTCGTAAGAGGCCTTAGGCCCGATTAATTGAACGGTCTCACGGGCGGCAAACTCCCCCGGTTGAGACAGATCTTTGATTTTGCTTAATTTGTAACCAGGGCCGAAAAGGGTTTCCAAATCATTTTGGGACAAATGCAAATGCCTGGCGGAAATTTCAACAGGTACACGGTGCATAAATTATATTTTATATTTTAGCCGCTTGACTGCCGCTAAAGTCAAAAGTCCCTCCTGCGCGCCCACCAGCCTGACAACATAATTGCTTCTGAGCATGGCCAGCCGTAAAGCTTTTTTTAGATCGCCGCCATAGAGTAAGAGTCCACCAACCAGGCTTGAGCCAAAAGCGTCGCCGGCCCCGGTGGTATTAACGCCCACCACGGGCAGGGGTTTTTCAAAACAAACCAGCTCGCCGGAACAGACGGCGGCGCCTTTATCGCCTTCGGTGATAGCCACAATTTTGGGACCCCATTGATAGAGCGCTTTTAACAGTTGGCTTAAATTGCCGGTTTTTAGCCCGGCCCGGGCAACAAGCGACCTGGCCTCATCTTTATTTAATATAAGCGCGTCTGTTTGTTTGAAATATTTTTTAAGAACGGCGTAACCCCTTGAGAGCTGGCTGCCGCCGGGGTTCCAGGCAACCTTAACGTTATTTTTTACGGCCGCGGCAAAAACCGTCCTTAAATTTTTTTCCCACAGCCGGCCGGACAGCGAAGAAAGATAAAACCATTTGGCTTTAAAACCAAGTAGGCCTGCGGGACTGATTTGTAAAAGGTCGTTGGCGGAACGATGAACAAAAATCACATGGTCGCGCTTCTGGCCGCCCGTGACCGCAAAAGAAAGACCGGTCGGGTCTGAAGTTAACTGAATCCGGGCGCAATCAACTTTAAGATTCTTTAACTTGTCAATTAAGCCCTGGCCATGAGGGCCGCGGCCGATGGCGGCGATAATGCCGGTCTTAAGGCCGAGCTTGCTAAAACTGGCGGCGGTGTTGGCCGCGCCGCCGCCGTAGGTATAAATCACGTCACGGCTGACAATCTTGCTGCCTAAAGCAAAAGCGATCAGCTGGCGGCCGCCCGCTGTTTTGGGGGAGGTAAAAATTTCCGCCTGAGAGGTGCCGAACATTATGTCCAAAGTGGCGCCGCCGATAGTTACAACGTCAAAATTTTTCATAACTTTATTATACAAAAAAACCGGCCGAAAAGCCAGTTCTAAGGATTGTCCTGATTTGCATTAAAATATTAAAAACTGATAATAAAACGCGCAACACCACTAATAATTCCTGACGACAACTACTGCTGCTGATTGTATATTTCGTCCCGTTTTTCCCTGAGGTAAGAAATCCAGTCTTCAATAACTTCCAAAAATATTTTAAACGGCGCCTCAATGATAAAATCAAAAATGAAAACGAACAGATTTATTTTGGCGAATTTAACGGAAAACCAATAACCCATGCGTAAAAACGGCAACGAGGCCAGATTAAGCAAAAAAGCCAACGGATTTTCCTTTTTATTGACAATAATCAGCTCACGCACCCCCTGGCGCAATTTGATGCCAAAAAAGCTGACTAGGCTCAAAAACAGCAAAAAGATGGCCAGGCTCAAAACGGTAAAGTGCAATTTGCTTAAAACGTAAATTATCAAACCAAAGGAAAAGCCAAAGAGAATTAAATAAAAAACCGTAAAAGAAATGGAGGTGAATTTGCTTCTTTTAACCAACCGGCCGATTCCCTCGACGCTTTTAAGCTGTCCCTTATAAACAATTTCCTCGGCGGCCTTTAGAATGGCCTGGGTATTTTTTTTGGACGGAACTTTGATAAAAACACCGATCAAAAACATTAACACCGGCGGAAATAAAGCATTAATGATTAAAGGCGTGTAAACCACGCTGTGGACGATATAGCGCTCGTAAGGCAATTCAATTAAAAGGACCAACAGCATTTTGGTGATAAAAATGTAGATGATCACCCTGACGATACTGCGCCTTAATTTAGAACGTGACTTTTTATAAAGCCTCTCGCAAGTGGTTCTGATCTGGAATTCCAGCTCCTCGGGATCGTTAAAAATCTTTTCCGCCTCTTGTGGATTGCTTAAAATTATTTCTTTTAATACGTCAAAGACAATGGTATATTTTTTAAAGAGACGCAACAGCTTCTCGCCCAAGTGATAACTGAGTTGCTGGTCAACCGCCGCCTGAAGATTTTTAAACTTTTTGGCGATTTGCAAGATCTGCCGGTGATCAGCCTGGTGCCAATCAGGATTGTAATAACGCCAGATTAAATAGCTGACCATGGCAATATCGGCTTTGATTAAGGCGCGCTGGATGGCGATTTTAATCTGTAAATGTTTTTCTTCTTCCTTGATTTTATCGGCGATCTTTATCTCACTGCCCATCACTTTATAAGCAAAACCGGTTAAAGCGACGTGTTGAATCGGCGGCACCAAGGCTTCCTCAATCTCGCAGGCCGCCAGGGAAACCAACCATTTAAAATCATGGCTACCGTCTGTGGTAGTCTTCTTGATCCCGCTTAAGTTGGCTAAAGTCAGATATTTATTGATCATGACATCTATCTCTGCAATTTTACCCTCAGGGATAAGATTGTTTTCAATGTACCCGGCGCGAATGAGCTCCTTGATCAAAGATAAAGCCAAACTGTCCGAATTCAACTGAATATTCAGCCGGCGCCACAGAATCCTTTGGATGGCATTTTTTCTCAATAAATGATCTTCCTTATAATCAATGGCGTTTCTAATCTTTTCGTAAATCAAAGCAATCCGGCTGATAAAAACATCAACCTGAATGCGGTTGATTTCCTCGCCGGCGTAAAAAACCTTAAGATCGGATCTTTTGATCAAGCCGATAAATTTTTGGGCGACTTCCGTGATCATTTTTATTTATTAAACCTCATGTTACTACAGCAACGTCAGGTACGGCTCGCGCTTGACGCAGACTGGCTCGGGGACAGGCCCGTCTTCGCCTCTCAACAAGCTCGAGGCTACGACGAGGCAAAAAACCCGCAACATACAAGTTGGCTCGGGGACAGGGATTCGAACCCCGGTTCCTAGGACCAGAACCTAGTGTCCTACCACTAGACGATCCCCGAAAGTGTTGAATTTATTGAAGTCTTGAGGATTACTAAAAACTATAGGTCAAACTAGTTTACGACCTCTCCACCTAAAGTGTCCAGCACCATTTCTACCATATTTTCGCCGCTTTGTCCAGCGGCATTGCCGGGCTCAGACAGATTCAAGCTTTCGTCAACCTGCACGGCCAACAATAACTTCTGGCCGTAAACTTTTTCCAAAACAGTTTCAACCATGACTTTATTCTTACTCTCCTTGACTCTTTCGGCATGAAAAGTGTATTTAAAACTGACGCAGAGCTTATCCGCGTTAACAGACTGCGGAAAACCGACTTTTAAAAAAGAAGAAAGAGAATGATTATAGTCTTTAAGCGCCTCAATGACTTCGGGCCATTTTTGCTTAACCGTCTCAAGTTCGGCTAAGGGCTTAGAGGACTCACCGGCCTCAGGCGCGATTTTTTGAGCGGCTGACGTTTTAACTGGTGCGGCAAGAGCACTGGGGGCGGGCGGTTCAAAACCACTTTGATCTTCGGCAACGTTATCAGACTGGGTGATCTTAACCACGGCCAGTTCCAAAGGCAACTGGATAATTTCCGAACGGCGGATGTTGGCCAGCGCTTCCAGCAAAATTTCAATCATGCGCCGCAAAGATTCTATGCTGACTTTGCGCAGATGGCGCTGCAACTCTTTTAAATCATCATCGGCTAAGTCCCAGAGCAACTCCTGCCAATTCTGAGTGATCAGAGCCAGCAACAAACGCCGTAAAAATTCCACCGTTTCTTTGGTGAAAAACTCCAAGTCCCCGCCTTCTTCCAGATATTTATTAATCAGGCCCAAAGCGGCCGCGGTCTGGTTTTGAAACAGCTGGGTGACAAAAGCGTTAATCGTGGCCAAATCGGAACGCGGCAAAACTAAAGTGGATTCTTCCAGGGTGATCTGCTTATCGCCTAAGGATAAAACCTGCCCCAATAAAGACACGGCATCCCTTAAATAGCCTTCCGCATGGCGGGCGATGTTTTCTATAACCCGGCTGTCAACCTTAATCTTTTCTTTTTGAACGATCTCCTCCAGATGCCTGATCGTCTCGGCTAAAGCCACTTTCTTAAAATCAAAACGCTGACAGCGGGAAATGATAGTTTCGGGAATTTTATGAATTTCGGTCGTAGCCAAAATAAAAACCACGTGGGCCGGCGGTTCTTCCAGAATCTTTAAGAGCGCGTTAAAAGCCTCAGTGGTGAGCATGTGCACTTCATCAATGATGAAAACTTTGTAATTTTCTTTAGCCGGGGTCACGCGGGCCTGTTCCCTAAGTTCCCTTATTTCGTTAATGCCGCGGTTGGAAGCCGCGTCTATTTCTATCAGATCCAAAGAACGTCCGTTTTTTATCTCCTCGCAACTGGCGCACCGCTCGCAAGGTTCGGCGTTGGTGCGTTGGCGGCAGTTTAAGGCTTTGGCTAAAATACGGGCGATGGTGGTTTTGCCCACGCCTCTGGGGCCGGAAAACAAATAAGCGTGGGCGATTTTCCCCGATTCAATCTCATTTTGCAAAGTCACCTTAATGTGGTTCTGATCAACAACTTCCGCAAAAATCTGCGGACGATATTTCCGATAAAGGGTGGTAGACATAATTGAATTTGTGGATTCATTATACCCGGATATAGCCAGTAAATCAACCGCCAGTTAGGTACGTAAGACAACGCCCGGCTTAAGTTGGATGACTTGTTTTCCTTTAAGATAACGGATAATTTAGACGACGTAAAAAGAGGCTCCTTGATTTGAACCTCTTTTTTTAAAAAACTATTTTTTCTTGATTATATTTTCCACGGCCGCGAACTGGCTGCTGGTGCCCTTAGGCACTAAAATAACGGCTTCGTCGCCTTCGCCGCCCTTAAAATAAGTCACGCTGGCCAGAATTACCTTATAGGCTTTACCCTCAACCATAACGACGTACTCACCCTCTTCATCGGCCAAAAGCCGGCCAACCAGACGCTCCCGCTCAACCGGCCCGATCTGCTTGTAAATAAAATTGCCGGACTGATCAATGGTTAATTTTAAAATATCGCCTTCAACCAATTTGGATTTGGAAACATAGTTCGCGGGAATGGAATACTGCTTGCCGTCCGGACCGATCATTTTTTGCCCGTCAAACACCCCTTCAATCACCCGCTCGCTTTCGGATTGCATTTCTTCACCCACGGCTTTGGCTTTTTTAGAATAATCAATCTTTGTCTCGGGAGTTAAAGTGCCGCCGTCCAACAAAATTTTACATTTTTGTATTTGGATTTCCAGGTTATCAAGAATCTGTTTTAATTCATCAACGTTTTTCATATTTGTTTATGGTTTTAATTTTTATTTGATTTTTTTTCTGTTTTGTAATACGGGCTAATGGCAGGCGAATGTAACTTATCATTACTTGATTTATTGCCGCGCCCCGCCCGCCTTTCCAGATTTTAGCTTGAGACAAAAGCCGATCTTCGGCTCCGAGGCGTAGGACTTGAGAAACGGTCAGAGAGTTGGGCCGGGGATTTCTTGTTTTTTTGATTTATTGTTTCGTTGATTTATTTTTTTCATTTTAAATATATCAGCAACTTAAAATGTGTCAAGCCTTGGATGTTGATAAGTTTTTTAATAAAGGACATCAGCAAGCTTCCAAAAATAAAAAACGCCCTTAAAAATTCAGAACGTGAAAACTTATAAACAACAGCTGCCTAAAACTTATAAAGATAAACCGGAACTGATTTGGGCGTCACCTTAGCCACTTTTTCCGCCTGCTTACCGGGCAGACTAAAGGCGTAAGAAACCAGCCTGGCGCCGGGCCGCATTTCGCGATTAAGCTTGGGCGCCAGTTTTCTCATCGCCCGGGGAGTTAAAAAACACAAAATAACGTCATACCGGGAAAAATCGGCAAAATAAAAATCCCGGTATTTAATTTTGATTTGTGGATAATTACCGAACAATAATTTTATTCGCGACCAGCAGTACATTAACAAAGAGATTTCGTAGCCAATAACCAGCCTGGCCTGAGTATGTTTGGCCGCCGCCAACAGCCAGCGACCGTCGCCGCAGCCCAGATCGGCCACAATCTCGCCCGGCTGAATCTGCGCCTGGGCTAAAATTGTCTGCATGTCTTTCTTCCACGAAGGCAGCCACGGCGCGGCGGAAAAGCCGGCGTAAAGCATGGTGGCGAAAACCAAAAAGATTAAGATAAAAAAAAGATAAATAAGCATCAGCTGAGTTTTAACTTATGAATCATAAGGTCGGCGGCGCCACCGGCGGACGGCCGGCGGCCAGCCTGATTCTTTGCAAAATTTCCTGCTCCACCATCGCCCGGTCGCGGCCGTACTTAAGCCGGGAAAGTTCCTTAACGCTCGCCGCTAGGGCTTTATCGCCGGACTCGGGCGGCAGGGGCGCCAGATTAAAAGCCGGCGGATTTTGATTATCAATCAGCAGTTTAACATAAGCGTTGAACTTAGGCACGTTGATGACGTCATACTGGTTAAAAACAGGCGCCAGCTGTTTGGCGATAATTTCCGCGTCATCCGGACCGATCCTAAAAGTGATGATAGTGCCGGCATTGCCAAAAACGGCGTCTTTGATCCTGGTATCATTTTGTTTAACCAGCTGTCCGATAAACTGATGGGCGATGGTCAGGCATAATTTATATTTTCTGGCTTCGGATAAAATAATCCCGATGCTTTCGGTGGTAAAATTTTGAAACTCATCAATGTACAAATAAAAATCCTGCCGTTGTTCATCCGGCGTATCCACCCGGGATAAGGCGGCTAGCAGGATCTTGCCAACGATGACCATGCCCAAAAGATTGGCGCTCAGCTCGCCGATTTTGCCTTTAGACAGCTTGACCAAAATGATCTTCCTGGTATCCATCGCCTCGCGGAAATTAAACGAACTGTGCTGCTGGGCGATGATCGGACGCATCAGATCGCTGGAAATAAACGGAGTCAGCTTGCTGGTGATGTAAGGCACCATGTTTTCCAGCGAGGCTTCGCCGCCGGCCTTGCCGGCTTCTTTCTCCCAAAAGTCTTTGACCACCGGATTTAAACACTTGGATAATTTATAACGCCTGAAACTGGCGTCGGCCAGAACTTTTGGCACTTCCAGCAAAGTGGAGCCGGACTCGCCGTCTTCCATCATCAACAGCATGGCGTTGCGCATATATTGTTCAAACATCGGCCCGCCCGTGGCCTTAAGATCGTAAAGCTTGTCAAAAATATTGATCATTTCGTTGATGACGAAAGTCTTTTGTTCCGGATCGTTAAACTCCAGCATGTTCAAACCTAGGGGACGCTGGTTGTCGGCCGGATCAAAAAAAATAACGTCCTCGGCCCGGCCGGCCGGCACATGCTCCAGAACCGCTTCCACTAGATCGCCATGAGGATCAACCACGCAGACGCCCTCGCCGTTTTTAATATCCTGAATAATCATATTGGCCTGCAAGACCGATTTGCCCGTGCCGGATTTGCCGATGATATAAACATGGCGCTGGCGATCGGCTCTTTTGATTCTCACCGGCGTGCTGGTGCCGCGGTATTCATTAACTCCCAACAACAGACCTTCCTTGGGCAAATTAACGGGCGGCTGGGCCTTGCGCGCCTCCAGCCAGCGGAGATTGGGCGTGCGCGTGGAAGGCAAAGGCAAATGCCACAGGCTGGACATTTCTTCAGCGTTCAAAATCATTTTGTACTTTTCCGCGAACCAGCGCTGGATAAAATCGGAAATCAGCCGTGACTGACGGCCGGATCTGGCTTTTTTAAAACCGTTGCCGTACTGATAAATGTTATACTGGGCAAAAGCGCTGACGATGCCGTCCAGATATTTTTGCGCCTCGGTTTTTTGGTTAGCCGAAACGATGATTCTTAAATTAACGTCAAAGCCGGCTTTGCTGGTTTTTTCTTCCAGGCCCTTGATAACGTTCTGCTCCATGGGCGAAAGCTTGTATTGCGTTTCCGACTTTTGCAAATTTTGCTGTTCCTCCGGCTTTTTATGTTTAAAAAAGCTGAACAGAAAAATAAAAACGCCGAAAAAATGATCAAAAAGACCGCCTAAGCCGGCGCGCCGCAAAGCCGTAGTTAAAGGCTTGCCCTGCTGAACCTCGCGGGCGACGCGGTGGCCTTTGCGGTGCCAGCGTTTGTGTGAGGAACGGGCAATAAGCTGCACGGCCGCTTCGGTGCCCGGAGAAAGTTTGCTTAAAGTGTTGGTAATAGACTCAAGCGGGTCGCCGTCCAAATTTTTATAGGTTTTAATGGGAAAAATAAATTCCCGGCCAAGCTTAAGATAGGTAGAAACAATCCGGCCTTGCGGCGTAAAAATATTATAATCCTTTACTTCCTCTATCTGGGCGTAGGGATAGGCCGAAAGCAGCTGCTGTTTAAAGCTTTCTTCAAAATATTTAGGCACGGCCGCGTAGAATTTAATTTCATCGTCGTCGCGGATGATTTCAAAAGCAAAATGATCCGTCCGCCCAAAAAGCCAGTGCTTAAAACCCCTTTGCGCCCTTAAGCCGCCCAAAACGGAAAAAAAATTCTCCGCCCCGCCGAGCTGGTCTTTGATCAGCTCCGGCGTCAGTTCGCGCTCTTCTTTTTCGCTGGTAACTCTCGGCACCAAAATCAAAAGCACCGCCTGTTGAAAAGTGGCCGGTGCCTTGCTGGTACGCATTAAAATTTTTCTCAAAAGCAGTAAAACCAGCCAGCCGAAAAAAAATACTGCCCCCAAAATGATCAGGGAATCCAGCCAGGGATTAAAAAATAAGCTACCGATATTTTCAGCGGCCGACCCCGTCAGTTCAATGCCGAATTGTGAACCAGATACGGCTAACATAATCATTCAATCTTTATTCTTTATTCTTGATTCTTTATTACACGCCCTAACTCGCCTACTTTCTCAATTCCTCATCTCTGGCGGCCAGCAGTTTATCAGTTTTAATCTTGGCTTCCTGCTCCAAAAAATGTTTGTTAACTCCGGGAATAAGGCTTAACCAGCCGATAATCAGCTTAAAAATCTGCCTGACCTTGACTCTGGTATTCCGCAGCAACTGGCTGATTTTAAAAGTCACGGCCTCGCCTTTTATTTTAAATTCTTTTTGCTTCTCCGGATCCATTTTAAGATAAATCTCTTTCAGGTCTTCTTCCAAAATCTGCTCAACTTTGGGATAAAACGCGGGCTGTTTAACGGGCGCTAAAACCGGCGACGTCTTTTCCACGGCAACGCTTTGGCTGGGCGTGGCCAGCTCGCGGGACGCTGTTTCCGCCTCGGCCGGCGTCTTTATAGCTTCAACCTGAGTTTCCCTTGATGTTTCGGATGCTTTTTCGGGAACGGCTTGAGGCAGGTTTTCCGCTTTGGACTCGTAACCGCCCTGGTCCGTTGTTTCCGAAACTTCCAAACCGGCAAAAATGTCTTCAATTTTTTGATTGTGACTGCTGGGTGACATGCGTTTATTATACTAAAATTCAGACCTTTTTAAAAGACGTAAGAAGCACCTATCGGGTAACATGCCCGCCACAACAACGAGTCGGGCGGGTAGCTCGTGACAAATAATCAAACAATCAAAAAATAAATTAGTCAAAAAAATCATGTGCCTACCTGTTGGTTTTTTTTTGGGGAAGAATGTATAATATGATTATGAAATCGGATAAAAAATTTAAAGAGATAAAAACACCGGTTGTGCGCTGGCTGCATTTTAACAAACCAAAATCGGCCGACCTGGATTACTTGCGCAATAATTTTAAATTCCACCCCTTAGACCTGGAGGACTGCCTGTCGCCCACCCAGCGCTCCAAGCTGGATGAATACCCCGAATACTTGTTCATGATTCTGACTTTCCCCTACTACTTTAGGCCGGAAAAAGAAATCCGCGGCTCGGAGGTAGATTTTTTTATCGGTCCGGATTATTTGATTTCCGTGAGCGACGGCAATCTGCCGCCGTTAAACCATTTCTTTGAGCAGTGCCAGCTCAACGAAGCCTTTAGGGAAAAATATTTGGGCGAAGGCCCAACCCAGCTTTTATACGCCCTGGTCAACAAGCTTCAGCATTACTGCTACCCCATGCTCACCCATATAGACGAAGACATAGAAAGCATTGAAAAGATTATTTTTTCCGGTTACGAAAAAAAAATGGTCAAGAAGATTCTGGAAGTTAAAAGAAACATTGTCAGCTTTAGGCGCAATCTGCAGGCCCATAAAAACGTCATCCACAAGCTGATGTCCAAAAAGGACAAGTTCTTCATTCCCAATGCCATCGGCGCCTACTTCGCCAATATTTTGGAGCAGACCAAGGATCTCTGGGATATTCTGGAAAATCTTAAGGAGGACATTGAAGCCTTGCACAGCACCAACGAATCTCTGATCTCCTTTAGGCTGAACGACATCATGAAAATCCTCATGATTATTTCCGTCATTCTTTTGCCCATCAATATGCTGGCTTCCATCTTTGGCATGAACACGCCCATTATGCCCCTGGTCAACCATCCTAACGGCTTCTGGATTATTTTAGGCATTATGGCTGTCTTAATCGTCGGTGCGGTCATGATCATAAAAAAGAAAAAGTGGATGTAAAGAATCATTGTTTGTTCGCCGATGAATCACCGATAGCACGCGGATATTGTCAGTGATTCATCCGCCCGCTTCGCCAAAGCGTAAGCGTCGGCGAGTGGTTGATCCGCTTGCTTCGCCGAGGCGTACGCGTAGGCGAGTGAACTATCAGCGCATTGTCTGTATTTCTGGCTAACATTAGCCAGTTTTTTTGTTAGGTATTTTTATTGACAAAAAGCTTATTTTATGCTAATATAACAGGTTAAAAAAAACATTTAGCACTTTGACAAAAACGTAAACGACAACATTCAACATTGGAGGTGAAAGATGAGCGTGAAACAAGCCGTGGGCGAGGGCGCTGCCCGCGGTGTAACGGAAGCGATTGCAACTGGTGACCTGGACAAGGTCAAGCAGTTGTTCAGCTTCCTGGTGGGTCAGGGTGGTGGCGACACGGTCCTGACCAGATCGGGCGTCACTGATGACGCCTTGTTCGCCATTGCGCTGAAGCGATATCGCGACAATGGCGAAGAAAACCGCAGAATCCTTGATCAGTTGATCAAGGTTCTGCCTGCGCCCCAAAAGGCGCAGTTCACGACGATCTGCAATGGGATCGTCGTGCTTCCGTTCCTCAATGTCTTGGGGAAGGAAGACCAGGCCAGCCCTGAAAAGCTGGACCTTAGGGAGACCACCGAAATCTTCAACGTACTCTTTGCCATCTGGGATCAGATGGTTGAAGAGTACAACATGGGCGACCAGGGCGCCGAGCAGGCCGTCGCGTTGCTGAAGAAGTATGGTCTCTTCGGCGACGAGAGTATCCCCAAGGGACTGGCTCTCCTGAAAAGGAGAGTCAATTCCCGTGGACAGGCTATGCTGGATGGGCTGGGGAGCATCTGGGCCGACCTCGGCAGCAATGCTGAGGGCAACCCCGGTTCGCTGGCTCAACAAGCCAAAGCATGGCGGGAAAAAATGACAGCCAATCGCCCTGACAGTTGGGGCAGCAAGCTTGACAACAGGTTGTTTCCGGAACCACCACAGGAGGAAAGATGAAAGCTGTGCTAGAAGTGCTCCGGGGGTGGCTGCTCATCAACCTGAACGCCCATGAAAAGACGTTCAGGCTGATAAAGCCCGGACTCGCCCCCGCCATGGCCGTGACCAGTGGGTACTTGCAAAGTACCCTGGCCATGGCTCTGATCAGCGCGGCGGCTACAACCGTCGCCATGGTCAGCGTGATCAGCAGTTCGTTGCTGATCGCGGTGGGTGCCACCCTCACCCTCATGGCTCTCGCGGGACTGATTATTGTCCCGCGTCTGCCGGAACGCCAAGATAACACTTGGCTCCGCTGGCCGGCAGTGGCGACATTCGTATTCACCGGCGCTTTGGCCTTGCTGGCCTTTGCGCCCCTCACCCCCGCGATCACGGCAGTAATTGTAATCGCGGCTGTCAGCACCGGCTTTGCGGTGGTGATGAGCTTCCTGATCAAGGAAACCCTCGCCGTCGCCTGGCTGGGGGTGTTGCTCTACAAGGGTGTCGCCTTTGACACCCAAGTAGAGGCGGTAAAGCTCACTTGGCAAGCCCTAACGGGCGTTGTCAAGTGGGCGGCGTCCACCGGGTTGGGACTGGTGCGGCTCGCCGCGGCCGCCATTCCCGGCGTCAACCTGGACGAGGTCACCGCGGCGGTCGCCGCGATGCCCGGGCTTGGCGCAGACATAAGCGCCAGCCTCACCCGATCCATCAACCAGGGACTGGGCCGTCTTTTAGCTCAGGCCCTGGGCTACACCCGGGCCATCGGCAGGTTCTTTATGGGCCTGCTGGTGCTCCAGCTCGCGTTGTTCTTGATCAACTCACTGCTTCGGCAGTGGGTTGAGTCAGCAAGTGACCCTCTCTGGGTCACTTTGCTGATGATGTTGGTGGTGGGGATGGTATTTAAATCCCTGCCATCATCACGGACCGAGGTCCGCTGGAGGCTCGCGCCCCCGGTTGGCCAAGGGTTCGCGCCGCTAGCCAGCTGGATCACGCTGACCGTAATCCTGCCGGTGGTTCTCTGTTGGGCGCTTGGAGGAGCAATCCTCCGGGTGCCGGAAGTGGACGCCTGGCGGATCACGTGCCAGGCAGTCACGGGCCACAAGGTCATCACGACCGAGTGGCACCGGACCCTTCTGCTGCTGGACAACCAGCGGCAGACAGGCGCGCCCCAGCGCCTGATTTTCCCCGGTACCCAGCCGGTCTACACGACGGCTGCCAAGTACGAGGCGACTGATTCAACCGTCGCCTTTGCTCGCCCAACAACGGGCCAGCCCTGGGGAAAACTAAGGTCCGGCCTCTACTACCAGGGTCAGCAGTTCCTGGTAGTGGAGGAAATGGACAGTGCCGGCGTAAAAACCGGCACGATATATGCCGTCGCTTACGACGGGCAAAGCGAGAGTAGTTGGCAGACAGAGCCGACTCTCGTTTTCCCGTATGAGAGACGGTTTAGGGAGTTCCGCAGCCAGTTGCTGGCAGCGGACACCCCCTAAACAACAGACCCCCAGTTTCTAAGGAAACTGGGGGTCATTTTTTTTAAAAATAAACAAATCGCCTTACAAGTATTCGTCAATTTCGTGGCGCCGGCCGCGCTTGGGTTTTTTGATTAAAGCCATTAAAATAATAGGCATAATAATCCAAACGAACCTGGCGCTGTCCGTCATAAAAATTTTTTGGGTAAAACCGGAAAAAACGGCCAATGACTGGGCAGGCAAAAAAGACAGTACAATACTAATAAGCAATCCTACCTGCAAAAAGCTGAATAAAATCGCCTGCCACCAGCTGCGGGTGGCGCTGCGGGAGGCAATGGTGTTAAGCAAAGCCGACTGCGCCAACAGGTAAAATAAGAGGATGAACACCGCCACAAAGGAAGTTATTTTAAAAAGAAAAAACTGCTCAATGGCCGTGCCTTTGATCAGGTTTTCCGCGAAAGGCGCGTAATCCACCACGGCCAAAGCCATGTAAATGGAAACAATCACCACAATCGCCCGATCGCGGCCCATGGACAGACCGTAAATCAGGGAGGCCGCCAAAAAAAATAAGATAATGAACAAATCCCAGGATGGTTTGGACCAGTCCAGGTTATTAAAAAAAGACTGCGCCTCGCTGGTAAAATCGGCCACGTTGGAAACTATCTGAGTGGTGCCCGAAGCGGCGGCAGTCAGGACTTCCCCGCTGGTGGTCGCGGCCACAGCAACGTTAATAAACATAAAAAACAGAAAAATTATCTGTTCTTATTATACAATATAATTCATTGTCTTGCCAGATGACGCCTTTTCCTCCCCGCTTGTCATTTTAACCGAGGACAAACTTTTAGTGAGGACGAACGCCTGCCTGCGCAAAGCCGTTGCTTCGCTTGTGGCCATGGCAGGGAGAAATCCCTCGTGTCCTGGCTTATAATCAAGAGATTTCTCCGCTCGTTCGCCATTAGGCTCACTCGGTTGAAATGACAAACGATTACTTAACCATTAACTTCTCTGTCTTCTTTATTCTGTATTCTTTATTCTTAATTCTTTATTCAACGCTTAACTCAACTATAATCCTTCGTCCGCCAGTTGCTGAACCAGCTTTTTTTGCTGGCGGTTTAAATCTTTAGGCACCAAAACCTCAACCGTGACCAGCTGGTTGCCGCGGCCGCGGCCCCGGAGCCTGGGCACGCCTTTTTCTTTTAAAATAAACTGCCTGCCGTTTTGGGTGCCAATGGGAATCTTTAAGCTGACCTCGCCGTCAACGGTTTTAACTTTGACTTTGCCGCCCAAGGACGCCTGGCTAAAGCTGATTTTTTGAAAAGTATGAATATCATATCCCTGGCGCCGAAACTCGGCTGACGGCCGGACGCTTAAGTTAAGATACAAATCGCCGGCCTGGCCGCCCTTTTCCCCCGCCTCGCCTTCGCCGGCCAGCCGGATGGTTTCACCGTCGTCAATGCCGGCCGGGATGTTAACCTTGAGCCTGACCTTGTCTTTAAGCGTTCCCCGGCCCTGGCACTGGGAACAATTTTGGCTGGCGCGCTTGCCTTCGCCCTGGCAATCCGGACAGGTGCTCACCGAGCGAAAGGCGCCGAAAAAGGTCTGCTGCGTGGTGCTGATCTGGCCCTGGCCTTGGCATCTGGCGCAGGTTTCTATTTTGGTGCCGGGTTCGGCGCCGTTGCCGAGGCAATGCCGGCAGCCGACCATTTTAACAATTTCCAAAGTTTTGCCGATGCCAAAAACGGCTTCGTTAAAATCAACGGATAAATTTATTTCCAGATCATGGCCGTTGGCGGTGTGGGAAACCCGGGCGGCCCGCTGGCCGGCTGGCCGGCTCTGCTGGCCGAAAAAATCGCTGAAAATATCCCCAAGATCGCCAAAGTCAAAATTAACTCCGCCCGACCTAAAACCGCCGCTACCCTGCCGAAAAAGATCCGACCAGTTAAATCCGGCGTCATAAGCGGCCTGCCCGCCAAAACCTTCAAAAGTGGTGCCATACTGATCGTACTGCTTTTTACGCTCCGGTTTGCTTAAAACCTGGTAAGCTTCGTTGATTTCTTTAAACTTCTCGGCATTGCCGCCGGCTTTATCCGGATGATATTCATGGGCTTTCTTGCGGAAAGCCTTTTTGATTTCTTCATCCAGAGCGTTTCTATCCACGCCCAGTATTTGATAATAATCTTTCCCCATATTTTATACGCGGCCGTTAAAAAATTCATCAAAAACCTCGCCAAAATCGCTAACAGCCTGGCTCAGTGGATCGCTTTCCGCCTCTTTAGACTGAGCGGCTTTCATCTGCCTGATAAATTCCTGAAAATTAAAACTCACCTGATTAATAGCCTCATAAGAATCTCCGCTTTGATCATGCTGAACGCGGCTGGCATTAAAGTTCAATACCTGATAAGCTTCACAAATCAGCTTAAACTTTTCCGCCTGACCGCCGGCTTTATCCGGATGATATTCATGGGCTTTCTTGCGAAAAGCCTTTTTGATTTCTTCGGCGGAGGCGTTTCTGTCCACGCCTAATATTTTATAATAATCCTTGGCCATGCCTTGTATTTCTAAAATAGTCTGAACCGTTAGTAAAAAAACGTCTTAAAGAATCAACTCTTTTCCTGTTCGGAATCCATGGTTGTTTTTAAACCAGCCATAAAACCTTGCAGATCTTCTATGATTTTCGCGTACGGCTCGGCGCCAATCATAATTCTCTCGCGCACCTCGCGCATTTTTACCAGCCGCTTGTAATCATCGTCCAGTTCCGCCTGGGTAGTTTCCGGTTTAATCGTTCGGGAAATTTGAGCGCCGATATACGAATTATATCCAGCCAACTGATTTAATTTTTCGGCCAGGCTTAACGCCTCATTTTCAATAATGGCGATCATCTCATCAAGTTTTTTAAATATTTCCTGATCTATTTTGGTCACTTCGCGGCCCTCCCGATGAGACTGTTTAATTTCGGCTAATGTTGCAGGGTCGCCACTCTCCACTTTCTGCCTGCAGGTTTGGCATAAGCCATGAGAAGTGCCTTGACCGGCAAATTCCCCTAAAATCGCGCCGCAAACCGAACAGACACATTTGCCTTCCAGGCTGGCGGCTCCCTCCCCTGAATTCGGCTCAGGTTGACGGTCAGCGGCCGCGGGCTTAAAGCCGCCTGGATGTTCGTTTTCCACCATAATTTTTTTATTTAATCAGGCTAAAGCCCTTGGCGCGCCGCAATTATGGCCGTCAAAGGATATATAAATTAAGACAATTATTGGCCCAAAAATACCGGTTGATTAAATGCGCGGCTTGTTCTTAAAACGATAAGCACCCTGATGGACAACCGGCCAAGCGCTCTTAATCAGGCTCAATGCTCTTGACTCTCGGCTCGTGCCGGCCGCCTTCAAATTCTGTCTCCATAAATTCTCTCAAGGCTTGCGCGGCCGTATCTTGGTCGGTAAGGCGTCCGCCCAAAGTTAAAATGTTGGCGTCGTTATGTTGCCTGGCCAAATGGGCCATTTGCGGGCTGGTGGCCACTGCCGCCCTAATGCCTTGATGCTTGTTAGCGGCCATGGACATGCCTAAACCGGAACCGCAAATCAGCACGCCCAAGGAACCTTTATCCTGGCTGACCGCCGCCGCCACTTTATGAGCCACTTCGGGATAATTATCCGCCGGATTATTTTCCCAATGCCCCAAGTCAACAAACTCAACCTCCTTGAATGTATCCATTAAATGATGTTTTAAGCCGTAACCGCCGTGATCCGAACCGATATAAATTTTCATAGCTTCGTTAGATGATTGATAAATCCAGCACCTTTTCTAAAGGGAATAAATATCCGTCTTAGATCAGCCTCCGTGTCCCCCTCCTCGTTTATCCGTAAATTATTTATCCTCTTTTGGTTCTGCTGATTTTGGTTCCTGGGAATTCTCATCCTTGACTTCCTCATACTCGGCCTCAACCGGTCCCGTCTTGCCTGCTGACGAATCATTGGCCGAGCCAGCCTCCGTGGAGCTTGACTGTTCGCCGACTGCCTGTCCGTTGGCGCCCGGCGCCGAAGCGGCATACATCGCCTGGCCGATCTTTTGCACGGTCTGGTTCATGGCCGCCAAAGCGTTATTGATGGCCGCCACATCCTCGCCGTCCTTGACTTTCTTTAAAGCCTCCATTTTTTCCGTCACTTCTTTTTTAATCTCCTCGGAAACTTTACTGCCGGACTCCTGCAACAGTTTTTCCGTCTGGTAAATAACCGCGTCGGCGTTGTTCCTTAGGTCAATCAAGGCCTTTTTCTTTTTGTCCTCATCAGCATGCAGTTCCGCTTCTTTTTTCATTTTTTCCACTTCTTCTTTGGACAAGCCGGAAGAAGCGGTGATGGTGATGGACTGCTCTTTGCCGGTGGCCTTATCCGCGGCTTTAACGTTTAAAATGCCGTTGGCGTCAATGTCAAAAGTCACTTCCACCTGCGGCACGCCCCGCGGTGACGGCGGAATGCCGGAGAGAATAAAGCGTCCCAGAGTTTTATTGCCTTCGGCCATTTCCCTTTCCCCCTGCAGCACGTGAATTTCCACCGAAGTCTGGCTGTCGGCCGCCGTGGAAAAAATCTGCGACTTGGAGGTGGGGATAGTGGTGTTTTTGCCGATCAAGGGAGTGCTGACGCCGCCCAAAGTTTCCAAACCTAAAGTTAAGGGGGTAACGTCCAAAAGCAAAACGTCCTTAACGTCGCCCTGCAAAACGCCGGCCTGAACGGCGGCGCCTAAGGCCACCACCTCGTCCGGATTAACAGACACGTTGGGTTTTTTACCAAAGTACTCTTCCACTTTTTTCAGAACCAAAGGCATTCTGGTCATGCCGCCGACCATAACCACTTCATGAATTTCTTCTTTTTTAAAGGTGGAATCTTTAATCGCCTGCTCAACGGCCATAAAGGTCTTTTGCACCAGTTCACTCACCAAGTCTTCCAGCTTGGCCCGCGAAAGTTTCATGACCAAATGCTTTGGTCCGGCCTGATCGGTGGTAATGAACGGCTGGTTGATTTCCGTTTCCATGGAAGTTGAAAGTTCAATCTTGGCTTTTTCCGCGGCTTCCTTAACCCGCTGCATGGCCATGGGGTCGCCGGACAAATCAAGTCCCTGATCTTTTTTAAATTCCTCAATGATCCAGTTGATAATCTTCTGATCAAAATCGTCGCCGCCCAAATGGGTATCACCGTTCGTGGATTTGGCTTCCACCGTATCTTCGGAAACGTCCAAAATGGAAATGTCAAAAGTGCCGCCGCCCAAATCGTAAACGGCGATCCGCTGATCTTTCTTTTTATCAAAACCGTAAGCCAGGGCCGCGGCCGTCGGCTCGTTGATTATTCTTTTAACCTTAAAACCGGCGATTTCACCGGCGTCCTTGGTGGCCTGCCGCTGGGAATCGTCAAAATAAGCGGGCACGGTAATGATCGCTTCCTCCACTTTTTCTCCAAGCTTTTCTTCTGCGTCGGCCTTAAGCTTCTGCAAGATCATAGCCGAAATTTCCTGCGGCGTATGTTCCTTATCCCCCATTTTCACCTTAACCGCCTCGGACCCGCCCTGGATTATTTTATAAGGCATGGTCTTAATATCCGTCTGGACTTCGGCGTCACTGAACTTCCGCCCGATTAAACGCTTGATTGAATATAAAGTGTTGGCCGGATTGGTCACGGCCTGCCGTTTGGCCAGCATGCCGACCAACCGCTCGCCGTTTTTGGAAATCGCCACCATGGAAGGGGTGGTGCGATTGCCCTCTTTATTTTCCAAGATTTTGGGCTGACCGCCTTCCATCACGGCCATAGCCGAATTAGTGGTCCCCAAATCAATTCCTAAAATTTTTGGCATAATATTCTTTGAATTATGTTTTTATTAATGATAATTTTTAAAATTTTGCATCAAATCGCCCTGCCTGGATAAAAAATCGTGGATCACCAGGACGTCATCGCTGGCAATCTGCCTTTCCGTGCTGAAAGTCATGACTTCATCGGCGGTCAGATCGGTTAAAATGGCGTTGCCGATTAAGCCCTGGGGTAACGTTAAAACCCTGACTAAAATGCTGGAATTGCAGTTAGCACAGGTTAAATAGGCCAAAAAACTGTTGCCTTCTTCGTCCAAAATCTGAATCTTGCCTGACGAATAATCATGATTGCAGACCGGACATTTTTGCACTAGCCTTAAGCTGAATTGTCCTCTTTGGCTTTGATCCATAATTTAAGCGGTAAAAATAGGTTAATCGGCCCAAGCTTATTAATTCAGCGGCGGCTTAGGGTCGTTTTTCTTTTTAATCTCCACCTTAACGGTCTTGGGCCTGGCCTTTTCTTCCTTGGGGATGGTAATTTTTAAAATGCCGTCTTCATAAACCGCTTCGGCCTGATCGCCTTTAACGTTGGCGGGCAAAGCCACGCTGCGGTGGAATGATCCGTAGCGGACTTCTTTTTTATAATAATTTTTATCGTCGACTTCGCTTTTTTTTTCACTTTTGCCCTGAATGGTCAAAACGTCGTTTTCAATGGCGATGTCCACGTTTTCCGGCTTAACGCCGGCCAAGGGAGCCTCCACCACCACATTATTTTCATCCTGATAAATATCCAGCGACGGCACAAAACCGTTAAGTTGCCTGAGCGCGGGCATACCCCAGCTATCCATGTCTTCAAAGGGATCCCACATCGGCGTCCATCTAATTAAGGTCATAGATTTAAGGGTTAATGATTAGACTGAGAATATAAAAATTATGTTACGTGTTACCCGCCCGGCTCGTTTTCGTGGCGGCCTGGCATGTTTCCGGCTACCTAGCTTCATCTGCCACCGTTTGGCCGGCAGCTGACTTTTCAGGCGAATCTTCGTCAGCCTTGGTTGATTTGGCCAAAATCACCTTGGCCGGACGAATCACCTGGCCGTTTATTTTGTAGCCGGCACTAACTTCCTTGATCACCCGGTTTTCCGGCTGGTCCGACTCGGCCTGCCCCACGGCTTCATGCACTTGGGGATCAAACTCCTCCCCCTCGCTCTTAATTTCTTCCAAGGCGAACTGTTTAAAAAATTCGCTAAAATTTTTTTTAATATGAACAAACCCTTTAACCCAATCAGCCTCCGCCAGTTCCGCCGGAATGTGTTTTAAGGCCAGCTGATAGTGATCATAAATAGGTAAAACCTCCAAAAGCAAATTGGCCTGAATGTATTCCCTGAGCTCGCCCGCGCGGGCGGCCGTTTCTTTTTGTAAATTTTGATAATCCGCCTGAGCTCTTTGCCAGCCCTGTAAATACTCCTGGCACTTGGCTTCAAGCTCGCGGTCTTTGGCCTGGTCTGCCGACTTTTTATCTTTTGACATGAATGAATTAATGAATGATATTGATTAAATGCCCACCCGCTAAATAATCTGTCCAAAAAATTTCACCAGGCCCAGATTTTTTTCATAATCCATTCTCATCGGGCCTAAAATGCCTAAAATGCCTTGCTGTTTGGCTCTGTGCCAGGGGCCCAAAACCACGCTGCATTGATTGCCAAAAGGATTTTGGGAACCGATTAAAACCTGAATCCGCCCGACGCTGGAAAAAATTTGTTCCATCACATTGTCTAGATGATCAATCACCAGGCCCATATCGTAAATGCAGTGCGGATCGTTGAATTCCGGCTGAGATAATAAATTGGCCACGCCCGTGTAATAAACATTATTTTCGGCAAAACCGATCACCACAGTATTATGGGAAACTTCAGCCATTTTTTTGGCCAACTGCCTGATCAGCAGTTCAAAATCCTGATGCCTAAAAAGGCTTAAGTAATCCTGGAGGGCCTGCTGGTCTTTTGGGCTTAAAAAACTTTCTTTAATCAGGTGATCCAGGTAATAACGATAGCCTTTTTCGGTCGGCAAACGGCCGGCCGAGGTATGCGGGTGAGTGACGTAGCCCTCTTGTTCCAAAAAAGCCATTTCGTTTCTGATGGTAGCCGAAGAAACGCCTAAGCGGCTTTTTTCTTCTAAAAATTTAGAGCCAACCGGACTGGCCGATTTAAAATGTTTCTTGATTATTTGGCTAAGTAAAGCCTCCTGACGGCTATTCATGGCCATATGCTTTGTTTAGCACTCTGCTATTGAGAGTGCTAAATCAGTATAACAAATAAAAAAATATTGTCAAGCAAAATGGAATAGTACTGTCATATAACCCGTAACAAATAATCCCCGGCCCAACGCCGCAAGCGGAGCGAGCGGGGCGCGGCAAGAAATCATGCGGCAACATCTATTATTTCAACCGAGGACGAGCTTTAGTGAGGACAAGTGCCTGCCTGCGCAAAGCTGTTGCTTCGCTACGGCTATGGCAGGGAGAAATCACTCATATCCTTTCTTTTAATTAAAGGATTTCTCCCTGCCTTTGACATAGCGGCAAAAACGGGCTTCGCGCAGGCAGACGCTCGTTCGCTATTAGGCTCGCTCGCTCAAAATAACAAACATAACCCTTAACGCTTAGCCCGGTCTAATGTTCAAACCTTAAAGCTTCAATCGGATCCTTCTTGGCCGCTTTTTGCGCCGGATACAGGCCAAAAATCAGACCAATGGCTACGGAAACTCCCACGGCAATGGCCAAGGCAATCGGCTTAACCACAAACGGCCAGTCCCAGCCCTGGGACTGCGCCCCCAAAGCGATCAGCCAGGAAAACAAAACCCCCAAAACAATACCTAAAACCCCGCCGATTGAAGTCAAGGCAACTGCCTCCCATAAAAACTGAGCCAAAATGCTCTGCGGCCGGGCGCCCACGGCTTTCCTTAAGCCTATTTCGGCCGTCCTTTCGGTAATGGAAACGAACATAATATTCATAATGCCCACGCCGCCCACAATCAGGGAAACGGCCACAATCGCCATAAGCAACAAAGTCACGGCGTCAAAAATCGTTCCCCAAATCTGCATCATTTCTTCCATGGTGGTCACGGCAAAATCATCCTTGTTCGGATCGGTGATATCATGACGCTCGCGCATTATTTGGGTTAAATCATCGGCGGTTGCCTGGGCCAATTGCTGATTTTTTAAATTGCCCATGATAAACATCACATGGTCAACGCCCATGACTAACTTTTGCAAAGTCGTTAAAGGCAGATAAATCACGTCGTCCATATCCATATACATGACCGCGCCCTTGTCTTCCAGGACGCCGATGACCTTGTAATTATTTTTACCGATCTTAAGATACTGGCCCAGCGGATCCTGTCCGGCAAAATAATTTTCTTTAATCGTCTGCCCGATAACCGCCACCTTGCTGATGTTTTTGTCCTCTTCGTCCGTAAAAAACCTGCCTTCAGCCACTTCGGACGTGTCAATATCTATAAATGAAGCGGAAACGCCCCACAACTGTTTCATGGCCGCTTCCTGGCCCCTAATGACCATGGCCTGTCCGATAATGGCGGAATAAACATTGCCGATATTGGCGTACCGCTTAATCGCCTCGGCGTCGGCCTGGGTTAAAGTGGTGATGTTCACGCCCATCATCATGCTGGTGGCGTTGGACATGGAAGTTTTGGAAGTGCTGGGCGTTTTTACTTCAACTTCCAAAAAATTTGAACCCCACGACTCAATCTGCGACAACAGCAGGCCCTTGAGGCCTTCGCCGGCCGAAAAAACAATAATAACCGAAGTTATGCCGATGACAATGCCCAAGACGGTCAAAAAACTTCTCAGCTTATGAATTTTAAGCGATCTAAAGGCGATTAGTAATGAAGGAAGCGGATTCATAAAATTAAAAAATGCGGTTTGACAAAAAAATCCTCCAAGGATCATTCGTATCTTAGGGCGATAATCGGATCCAAAGCGGCCGCCTTTTGGGCGGGAAAGTAGCCGAATATCAAACCAATGGCCGTGGATAAAATAAAACCGACCAAAACCGAAGGCAAGGTGATAATCAATTCCCAGTTATAGCCGAGATAATTGGCGCCCAAGGCCACCGCTAAAGAGATTAAAGCGCCGAAAATAATCCCAATCACCCCGCCGGTCATGGTGATAATAATGGCTTCGGTTAAAAACTGCTTTAACAAGTAAGAGCGGTTGGCGCCCACGGCTTTCCTTAAGCCGATTTCCCGGGTTCGTTCGCTCACCGCGATATACATAATATTCATAATGCCGATGCCGCCGACCAAAAGCGAGATCGCGGCAATGGCCGCCAAAAAAAACTTTAAGGCATTGGTGATGGTAGTCAGCATATCCAGGGCCTCGGCCTGGTTACGGACGGAAAAATCGTCTTCAACGGGATTGCTGATATTGTGGCGCTGCCGTAAAAGCTCCGTCACTTCCAAAATAGCCAAATCCATATCTGCCTGACTGCCGATTTTAGTCCTGATAAAATTTACGTGATTGATGCCCAGTAAAAGCTTTTGGGCGGAAAATAAAGGGATGAACATCTGATCATCAACATTCTCAAAGGCCACCGTGCCCCTGGCTTTCATCACGCCGATCACTTCAAAGCTTTCGCGGCGAATTTTAATTTTTTGACCCAAAGGATCCTGACCGCCGAATAAATCAAGAGCGAGCGCCGAGCCTAAAACGGCCACCCGCGCGATGCCTTTTTCGTCCGACTCCGAAAAAAAGTGGCCCATCGCCACTTCGGTATCCTCCACGTCCAGATAACTGGCCATCGTCCCAACAAAGGTGGTGTCAAGCTGCTGGTTTTGCCAGGAAACAGTCTCTATGCCGCGAACAAAAGCGGCGGCCGCCGCCACTTCTGGCACCTGCCTGGCCAGTGCGACGGCATCTTCATATCTTAAAGTCGTCACCGTGATGCCAAAAGCGGCGGCCGGCGGGCCGTCTTCGGCCGAAGCGCCGGGCAAAATGCCGATTAAATTAGAACCGACTTTTTCCACCTGGCTTAAAATCAAACTTTGCGCGCCGGCGCCGACCGACATAATAATAATAACGGCGGAGATGCCGATGATAATCCCCAACATGGTCAAAACGCTTCTGGTCTTATTGGCTTTTAAGCCGACCAGGGAAAGTTTTATGATGCTGCCAAAATTCATGACGATGAAAGCCCCGCGCTGAACACACGGGTAGGTGATTAATTTTTATCCGTACGGACAAAGGCTGAACCCGGCGGCCGTAGTCAGCTAAAACTTATTTATTCAGGTAGCTTGTTTTAGCGGTAATCCTATCCTGGACCCTGTAATCTTGGACAATTTTACCGTCCTTTAATTGGATGATCCGCCCGGCATGCTTGGCGGTTTCATTTTCGTGAGTCACTAAAATAATGGTCTTGCCGCACTCGTTAAAATCCTGAAGAATATTCATCACCTGCGCTCCGGATTTAGAATCCAGATTGCCGGTCGGCTCGTCCGCGAAAATAATCTCGGGATCATTGACTAAAGCCCGGGCAATAGCCACCCGCTGCTTTTCGCCGCCCGATAACTGGCTGGGCAAATAATCCAGACGGTGTTCCAGGCCGACAGCCTTAATCGCCGTGCTGGCTTTTAGGGAATTTTGATCTTTGCCGCTGTAAATCAGGGGCAGCTGGACATTTTCCAAAACCGAAGTTTTAGGCAACAGATAAAACGATTGAAAAACAAAACCAACCTCCTGATTGCGGATGACCGCCAGCTGATTATCGCTCAGTTGCGCCGTATCTTCGGACTTGTAATAAAAAACGCCCGAAGTCGGCCGATCCAAAAATCCCAAAATATGCATTAAAGTGGATTTGCCCGAGCCTGAGGGTCCCATAATCGCCACAAACTCCCCTGTGGCAATCTCAAAAGACACGCCCGTTAAAACGGAAGTTAAGACTTCGTCCGACTGATAATTTTTGACGATATCCCTGACCCGGATCAATGGTTCGGCCATAGCGTTAAAAGTTAAACTGGCTGGTTGAAATTTTCACTTGCCGTTTTTAATATAAGTAATGACGTTTTCGCCTTCTTTAAGGCCGTCCAGAATTTCTATCAAACCGTCGTCGCCCCTTAAACCGGTCACGACCGGTTTTTCCGTTTGCTGGCCGTTTTCCAAAATTCTGACCAAGCGCTGATTATCCTTAACGATAACGGCGCGGGCCGGCACATACAGAACGTCGGTGCGGCTGTCGGTTAAAACGGTGACGTTAGCGGTCATGCCGGATTTGACCTGCTCCTCTTTTTGATCAAAAGTCACTTTCACCTGATAATAGACCACGTCGTTAATTATGGTTTCGGCCGGATCAACAAAGGCGATATGCCCCTGAAACATATTGTCATCGCCAAAAGCGTCCAAAGTAATTTCCGCCTGATCGCCAACTTTAATTTTAGAAATATCCGATTCTGGAACATCCACGTTAATCTCCAGATTGCTTTCACCGATTAAGGAAAAAAGCGGCTGGGCGGAACTGACAAATTCGCCGATTTCATAATTGATGTTAGTCACCAAACCGGCGATGGGCGCCCGTAGCCGGTAATTTTCCAAATCAGCCAAAGCCGCCTGCAAATTGGCCTGCGCCGCCTTAAGCCTGGCCTGATACAGCTCTATTTCAAAATCCCGAGGCCCGGCCCCCTTTAAGGCCAGCTGAGCCTGCTTTAAAGATAGATCTTCAGCGGCCTGATCCAGCTTAGCCTGCGCCTCGTCAACGCCGGCCTGATCGCTTAATGTTTCCGCTTCCAAATCGGACTTGGCCGACTGCAGGGCGCTGATTTTGGTGGCTAAACTCGCTTGTTCGGTTTCCAGGCTTGATTTATAGGTATCAATCTGGGCCTGCGTTAAACCGCCCGCCGGCACGGACTTAAGCATCATCTCGTAAGCGTTGTCCAATAAACCGGCCGTGCTGTTTAGCGTGCTCAAAATTTGGACGGCCACAGCGGAAAGATCAGCAACGGTATTTTCTATTGAGTAAAGATCAAAATCATCATCCGCTTGATTAAGCAAAGTTTCGGTGGCGGTATACTGGCTTTCGGTCTGATAATAGGAATTGCGGTTAGTGCCGCCCAAATAGTCGGCGTAAGCCGAGCTTAAGATATAATCCACTTTGTGTAAGGCCTCTTTGACGCTAAAGATGGCGTCGGCGCCGTTATCCAAAACATCATTTTTCAAATTAATTAAAGCCTGATTCTGACTGGCGACGGCGTTAAGCCAAGCGGTCTTGGCCGCCTCTAAAGCGGCCTGGGCGGCGCTGACGGATTGGCGGCTGACCTCCAAATCTTCGTGGCTGGCTCCAGCCAAAACCTTATTTAAATCAGCTTGAGCTTCGGCCACCTTGGCGTTGGCCGCGGCCACCTGGCTGATGGGCTGAGCGGAGTCAAGCTGGGCCAATAACTGGCCGCCCTGAACCCGCTCGCCTTCTGTAACGGTCAACTGCCACAGCTTGCCGGAAACGGAAAAATTCAGATTGGTCTCCGAAGCGGATTCAATCTTACCGGTCGCCGTCACCGTCTGGCTTAAGCTGCCCCGCTGCACCGGGGCGGTGATCAGTTCTTCTTCCTGGGGTTTATTGGCCTGCAGGGCGACAATCGCCAAAATCACAATGATGGGTACAGCGGTCAGCCAAAATGCCTTGCGTTTAAATAATTTTTTCATAAGTTTTAAGATAAATTAAAAAAGGTGAAAATCATCCCCCCGATAAAAATCAAAGTTAATAAAGCCACCAGGGGCATCGGCAAAGACAACTGATATTCCGGCAGGCGCTCCCGCTGTTTTAATGACCTGAGCTTAAGATAAATCGCCAAAACTAGCAAGCCCTCAAGGCCGCCGCCCACAGCGCCGACAGTGCCAATCACTCCGACAAAATCATGAAGGCCGAATAAAAAAACAACGAGCGGCACCAGACAGGCTAAAGACCAGGCCCAAAAATGGGAAATTTTTAAATCGTATTTGTAAGTATCGCGCAAGGCCAGGCCTAAAGTTAAAAAACTGGTGCCCATGGTAAAAACCGCAAATAAATTGCCAAAAATAATCATCGCTTCCCCGATGGTCTGGCCCAGGCCGATAGTGGCGATGGCGGTCGTTTTAAGGCCGGTCACGCCC